>Ga0187887_10000508_pt1 | contig 37909 bp, 35 predicted proteins | sample June2016WEW_7_10_FD_132977 | JGI IMG/M metagenome (GOLD analysis project Ga0187887, IMG submission 132977) | Peatland microbial communities from SPRUCE experiment site at the Marcell Experimental Forest, Minnesota, USA - June2016WEW_7_10 | ecosystem: Environmental > Terrestrial > Soil >... | reverse complement strand
GGGCGACCGACCGTGTGGGCCAGTGCCCACTACCTGTCGTACGCGCCGCTCGGCGCCGAGGTCACCGTCAAGACCGATCTCTGCGTCGTCGGGGGCCACGTCACCCAAGCTCGCGCGACGACCTGGTGCGAAGGCCGCGAAGTCCTCACGGTGAACGCCGCCCTAGGCACCGGCGAACTTTCTGCTCCCACGCCGTGGGTCACGATGGCCGAGGTACCCGCACCCGAGGATTGCCCACCTCGAATCATGCCCAAGCGATTCGATAACTCCATCTTCAATCACGTCGAAACGCGGATTGCCCTGGGGCGATCCTTTGCCGACATCGACGGCACTCCTGGTTCACCGGTCTCCGCTCTCTGGGCCCGCGTACCGGGACACTTCGAACCTTCGGCCGCTACCCTGGCCATCTTCGGTGACTACGTATCCGGTGGCGCCACCCAACCATTAGGCAAGAACGCTATGGGCCGTAGCCTCGACAACACGATTCGCATCGCAACGTTGGAACCAACCGAGTGGGTGCTCTGTGAGATACACATGCACGCGCTGAGCGGAGGATTCGGACAGGGCACTGCGTTCCTCTGGAGCCGCAAGGGCACACTGCTCGCGACCGCGAGTCAGTCAATAGCCGCGAAGCTCTGGGACGTAGAAGGCTGAACTCGGCTCTGGTGTAGATTGGTACCCCTTAGGGGCTATAGCTCAGTCGGTTAGAGCGCGTCACTGATAATGACGAGGTCGTAAGTTCGATTCTTACTAGCCCCACCATTGACCATTCGCAGGAATCGTGTTCGCCAAGGCACCAAAGTCCGGATGTGTCAGTGCGGGTACTTATTCGCTTTTCGATTGTCTTGTCGCGGTCTCTGGACGCTTCAGTCGTGCGACGTAGTGTGGATTCGTGATTGCGCGTGCGCCACGTCTGGCTCTATTGCTGTGCGCGACAGGACTCACGCTCGCTGGGTGCGGTTCGGGCGCCGCCCCTATTCACTCGTCGACCACGACGTCTGACACGACGCCTGACACGACCAAGGTAGCGTGCTCCAACCAAGTCGCGACGCCTGCACTCTTGGGATCGCTGGTGAGCGCTGACGGTCGGCCCGACGCGATGACCGTGCCCGGCTCGGTGTTCTACGGGACCTGCGCCAAGAATGGGTACGCGGTGGCGTCCTTTGAAGCCTCGCCGAGTGCGACGGTCGCCGAGAGCGTCGCCTTCCAAGACCATGGTTCCTACCCCGAGTTCTTTCAGCGCACCAACCAGGCGCCGTGGCGAATCGTCGGCTCGGCACCCGGCCCCCCGGGCGTGCGCGGCTGCGCCACGTTCAAACATCTACCCTCCGGGCTGCGGGCGCTCTGGGGTGACTGTGCCAGCGCCACGACTCCACCGAGCACCACCACGCTGGCGCCCTGGTGCGTAACTCTTAGGGCCGATTCGTTCATCCAGGCCCAGTCCGTCGTCGTCGGAGCAGGCGGTACCGCCACCGTGAAGGGATTGGCTCTCGCAGTGGAGTGCTCGCCCGGGACCCCCGACGACATCCAGTTCCCCGAACTGGTGACCGGCGAGCCACCGGAGACGGTGCACCTCGTCGCGGGCGCCACCATTACGGGGGCCGACCTATCAGGTGGCACCACACCTCTCGCGTTGAACGCACTCGCCCACTACTTAGCGAACGATACCGACGGCAACCTGTTTCAGGTAGTCGGTCCACTGGACGCGGCAACAGAATTACTTGGACGCTTCCACCCGTAACGGTTGGACCGCGAAGATTCACGATCCCATCGCAGCCCTTTACAGACAACGCGGACCCTTCAACAACTGTGGTCAACGCTCACCGCAAGCACGGTGCTAACAACAGGGAGGAAGGACTCCTGGCACGATCCTTGACGGTTCCTCCGGCGCACCAAGCTCACGTGAAGCGCTCTGAAGGCGGCCCAAGTGATGGTCATCGTGAGCATCGTCGGGTTTAGGCTGTGATGAAGCCCCTCTTGGGCCGCACCTTTGACTTCACCCGTTGCGATGTTGCCGACAAGTGACACGAATAGGAGAATGACCGATGAGAAAGTCATTCAAGCGACTCACCAAGACCGACACAATTCTGGTGGTAGCGGTGGTCGCGGTGTTGGTGGCGGTTTCGCTCGCGGTGACCCTCAGCACGACGAGCGCGAACACGCTGAAGTCGCGCGTGCTCGCCATTTCGGACCTTCCGACGGGATGGACGGCGACAAAGTCGCAACAGTCGACACTCGACCAACCGGGCAGCGAGTGCCTCGCTGGCGCGACGAGCCACCAGCACCCGAGCGTGATCAGCGAAACGGCGTCCTTTTACGAAGGATTGGGCCTTCCTGTGCTCGGCGAATACCTTGCCGAGGATTCGTCGGCGCTCACCAGTTTCGCCGCCGACGTGCGGTCACTCGCTACTTGTCACACGTTGACATTCTCCCAAGACGGTCACACCTTTCAAGCGACCATCGCCCCAGTAACCCTGGGTCGCCAGGTCGTGCGGACGGTGGCGTATTCACTCGAATTCACCGACGCTGGGCTGCACGTCGTGACCGACCTCGTTCTGTTCGCGACGCCGAAGTACCTCGGTGAGGTCATCTATTCCGATTCGGCGCCACCCAGCGCGGCTACCGTTACCCGCCTGACGAGCGAGGCCATACGCAAAGCCGAAGGCCAGACCATCGCTCCCTTCATCACTTCAATCACGGCGGCGCCGGTACGGATCGCGACCACCGCAATGGGTGCGGTGGGCTATCGCGAGTTCGGCAGTGGACCACCGCTCGTGATGATCATGGGCTACGGCGGGACCATGGAGACATGGGATCCGCGATTCATCGACGCACTGGCCCAACACCACCGAGTGATTGTCTTTGACAACGCCGGCATAGGTGCGACTCAGGCAGTGGCGAATCTCTCGATCGACGCCATGGCCAACCAGACGAGCGCACTCATCGACGCCTTAGGCCTCAAACGACCCGACGTCTTCGGTTGGTCGATGGGCGGCATGATCGCTCAAGCACTCGCCGTCGAGCACCCCACGCAGGTGCGCCGTCTCGTCCTCAGTGCCACGTTCCCCGGTCTCGAAGTGGTGAAACCTTCCCAAGGGGCGATCAACGACTTGCGCAGTTCGAACACCACCAAGGTGATGTCCGTGCTCTTTCCAGCCAACCAAGCCTCGGCCGTCGAAGAATTCGAGATCGCCACGAGTGATTACCCGCCCTCGTCCTCGCCGTCCGCCGCCGTAGTGAGCGCCCAGACCAAGGCGGTGGACGTATGGTTTGGCGACCACGACGTGGCCGGGCGCAAAATCGCGAGCATCAAGATGCCCACCCTTGTCGCTGACGGCGACGAGGACCTCCTCGACCCGGTGGCGAATGCTCATACGCTCGCGAGGCTCATTCCCGGTGCCCGACTCGTCCTCTATCCCGACGCCGGCCACGCGTTCCTCTTCCAGGACCAGTCCACGTTCGTGCCCGTCGTAGACGCATTCCTTAACGCGAACTGACCCGCTCGACGTTCGCCGCGGTCGGGGTCGCTGCGTGACCAAGCAAAGCCGCTGGTGCATTACCGTCTTAAGCGGAGACCATAGGAACGCGACACGTGACGAACGAAGAACGACGAATGACAGCCGCCACACTGATGCGCGAACTGGGCCATGACTTCGTCGCGCACGATCTCGACGACGAACAACTCGACGAGATCCGCGCACATCTCGAAGAGCTTCAGCGCATCGTCGCCGACGGCCAACTGCGCACCCGCGTGGTACCTAGCGGTGCACTGCGAAGTTTCAAAATGGCCGTGCCGAGCGAGAACTCAATGGAAAAGCACCAGCTCTTCTCCGACTCAATCGTCTCGGGTGGCTCGAACCCCATGGGTCTTGGGGGCTACCTATGGCGCGAGGGTGACGTCTCGGTCATGCAAGTTACCCTGGGCAAGGCTTTCGAAGGCGCGCCCGGGCGCGCCCACGGGGGAATCGTAGCGGCGTTGCTCGACGAGACGATGGGACTGGTCATGGCGATCAACGACGTCCTGGCTTACACGGTCCAACTCGACATCTCGTACCTGGCACCGACGCCCGTCAACGAACCGATCGTCGCCAGAGCGTGGCTAAAAGAGCGCGATGGTCGAAAGCTGTTGATTGCGGCGACGGTGCAGGCGGGCGAGACCGAACTTGCTACGGCAACGGGATTGTTCATTGCCGTCGACCCGCAGAAATTCCTCGAACACCTCGAGGTGGTCGACTGACCTTCTCGCTGAAATGATCATCAACCTAAGGCGACAATTCAGAACGAGCAAGGTCCCGAGCATCAACGGGGTCTTTTGGTTCTTGAAGATCCTGACGACGGCGATGGGCGAGGCGACGTCGGACTACTTCGTGCACCATTTCGCCCCCGCCCTCGCGGTGCTCGGTGCGGGCGTCATCTTCGTCGTGGTGCTCGTGTGGCAACTTCGTTTCCCTCGTTTCAGCACCACCTCGTACTGGCTCGCCGTCGTGATGGTGAGCGTCTTTGGCACGATGTGTGCCGACGTGCTGCACGTGGGGCTTGGCGTGCCCTACGTTGTCTCCGCCGCCTGTTTCGCCGTCGCGCTCACGGTGATCTTTCTGGCCTGGCACCACGTAGAGGGCACGCTCTCGATTCATAGCATCACGTCGACCCGTCGAGAACTGTTCTACTGGGCGACAGTCACTGCGACCTTCGCTCTGGGAACGGCCGTGGGCGACATGACCGCGACGACCTTGCACCTCGGCTACTTCAGTTCAGGCCTTCTCTTCGTTGGATTGTTCCTCGTGCCCGCGCTCGGCTACCGCCTGATCAAGAGGAACGCGATAGGTACATTTTGGGCGTGCTACATCCTCACCCGCCCACTCGGCGCGTCCTTCGCCGACTGGATGGGGGTGAGCCACGAACGCGGAGGTCTCAATTGGGGCAACGGCAACGTCGCTCTCTTGTTCAGCACCGCCATCGCCGTCGTCGTGGCCTTCTTGGTGTTCAAAGAACGCCGGCGTTTGATTTCGACTTCGTCGTTAGGCTGGTGACATGCCCGCAATCACCGTTGACAATCCGCTCGAATTGCCCAAGGTCGCCACGCCCCAGCAGACCGACCGTCCTCGCCGCGTGAAATCAGTCACCAGCGCCCCTCGAGGCCTCGAGGGCGAGGGCTTTCCCGTTCGTCGAGCCTTCGCCGGAATCGACCTCGCCGACCTTGACCCTTTTATCCACATGGACCAAATGGGCGAGGTGGACTACGGACCGGGCGAACCAAAGGGGACGCCCTGGCACCCCCACCGTGGCTTCGAAACCGTCACCTACATGATGGAGGGTACCTTCCTTCACCAGGACTCCATCGGTGGCGGCGGCATGATCGAGAACGGCGCGACCCAATGGATGACCGCCGGTGCGGGCATCTTGCACATCGAACGGCCGCCGGACGCCCTCATCGACTCCGGGGGTCTCTTTCACGGGGTGCAACTCTGGGTCAACCTTCCTTCAAAGCTCAAGATGACGACACCCCGCTACCAGGACATCGGGGCGAACGCGGTGACCCTGCTCACCAATGAGAACGGTGACGCCATCATCCGAGTCATCGCGGGGTCCCTCGGCGACGTGCACGGCCCGGGTTCGACGCACACCCCCATCACGGTGCTGCACGTCACGTTGCTGCCCGGAGGGCGGTTGGAACTGCCGTGGAACCCGCACTACAACGCGCTGACCTACGTGCTCGCCGGCTCTGGAACCGTGGGCGTCGATCGCCAGCAGATTGGCGAAGGCCAAATGGGCGTGCACGTCGCCGGTGACACGATCGTGCTTTCAGCTGACGAGACTCAGGACTCGCGCACCGAAGCCCTCGAGGTACTGGTACTCGGGGGCGAACCGATTCGCGAACCCGTCGCCGCCTACGGGCCGTTCGTCATGAACACCCGCGCCGAACTCCAGCAGGCCTTCGAAGACTACGAGGCCGGTCGCCTCGGTCAGATCCCGGCCGACCACATCTAACGGGGTGCGCGGTGCACGAGGAACGTGCCCGTCGCCCGACTTACTAACTTGCCTTCGGCGTTGCTCACGCTCGCCTCGGCGTACGCGATCTGTCGAGTGAGTCGCACCACGTCGCCGCGTACTGCGTAACTCTCGCCGCGCGTGGCGGGGCGCATCAATTCAGTGGTCATCTCGATGGTGGCGTTGGTCCGATCCTTGCCCCGTAGCGCGGCGTTGATGGCGAAGTTCATCGCCGCGTCCAACAGCACCGAGTGAACACCCGCTTGGACCGAGCCGTGGGGATTACACGCGACGTCAAGTGGCGTGAACGTCCCGCTCACCCATCCCAGGTCTTCGCCGTCGACGCCGTAGGCGTCAAAAGAGCCGCCGACCGCTGCGATGATCGCCATTCCGCCGTCGCCCAACCAACGGTCCATGTCCTTCACCTGATCGGCCACGCCCGTGACCATACACTTAACCCGCGTCTAGTATGCGCGCGGTGGGGTTTTCCCACGCACTGAGAAAGGGTAGGCAATGCCAACAGCGGTCATTGTGGATGCCGTTCGCACCCCGGGGGGTAAGCGCAACGGAAAACTAAGTAACTGGCACGCGGTGGACTTGGCTTCCGAAGCACTTCGAGCGATCGCCAGTCGGAACTCCCTCGATCCCGCCTTGATTGACGACGTCATCATGGGCTGCGTCTCCCAGGTCGGTGAGCAGGCTTTCAACGTGGGCCGAAGCGCGGTTCTGGCGGCGGGCTGGCCCGAATCGGTGCCGGCGACGACCATTGACCGTCAGTGTGGTTCGTCCCAGCAAGCCTTACACTTCGCCGCCCAGGGCGTGATGTCCGGTGCCTACGACATCGTCGTCGCCGCTGGCGTCGAGGTCATGAGCCGAGTCACCATGGGTTCGTCAATTGGCAAGGACGCCGGTTTTCCGTTTGGTCCTCGCGTCGCCGCACGCTACGAGCCCGTCGGCGGACTCAAGAACCAGGGAATCGGGGCCGAGATGATCGCGGACCAGTGGGGAATCTCGCGTGAGGAACTCGACGCCTTTTCCGCCGAGAGCCACCGTCGCGCCGCCCAGGCAACCGCCGAGGGTCGCTTCGAACGCGAGATCGTGCCGGTCTACGTGCGTGACGAGAACGGTGAGGCGACCGACGAACTGATGACGACCGACGAGGGCATTCGTCCCGATACGTCAGTCGCCGCACTCGCCAATCTGAAGCCCGCCTTCAAGGAGAACGGCAAGGTCACCGCCGGAAATTCCTCGCAGATAACCGACGGCGCCTCAGCGGTGTTGATCATGAGCGAGGAGAAGGCCCGAGAACTCGGCTACACGCCTCGCGCGAAGTTCCACGCGTTTGCGCTGGCGGGCGTCGACCCCGTCACAATGCTGACCGGCCCGATCCCCGCCACGACCAAGGTGCTCGATCGCGCCGGCCTGACCCTCGAGGACATCGACCTCATCGAGATCAACGAGGCCTTCGCTTCGGTGGTGCTCGCCTGGCAGAAGGAACACAAGGTCGACCTCGCCAAGGTCAACGTGAACGGTGGGGCCATCGCCCTCGGACATCCCCTCGGAGCCTCGGGCGCGAAGCTATGCGCCACGCTGCTCAACGAACTCGAGCGCACGGGTGGGCGATACGGACTCCTCACGATGTGCGAAGGTGGCGGGCTCGCCAACGCCACGATCATCGAACGCCTCGGCTAGCGACGCCGGACTGGCGCTCGAGGTTACCGGTAACGAGTGGCCAGGTAGAAGGCGCTGAACATCGCGACCAGACCGACGACCAGGTACCACGAGGACGTCGAACCGGGTAGCACCTCGAGGTAGTTGAGCGTGATGACCAGCATGCCGAGGATCAGCAGACCCAACAGGAGCCAGCCGTACCAACGAGGACTGTGGTCGGCCCCGACGGGACGGCGCTGGGTCACGCGACCTCGCGTCTCGGCGGGCACGTAACGTCCGACGGTCCTGGCCTTACTCTGACGCGACTGTGACTTAGTCATAGGTCCCGATGTTATCGAACGTAGGACGAGCGACTAGCCGGCCAATGTCGTCGTCGTGGTGGAGCCAAAAACACTCGACTCGCACACCGTGATCTGCACCGCCGAGTTGTAAGGGACTTGCGAGCCGGGCGATTCACTCTGGGAGATCACCGTACTCACTTGGGAGGGCAGACACGTCGTGGGGTCCGCGGCGACCACGGTTGCGGTGAGACCTTGTCCCTTAAGAGCCGACGTCGCGGCGACTTGAGTGAGGTTGACCACGTTAGGCACGACGACCTGACACACCCCCGAAGAGATCACCAGCTGAATGATCGCGCCCGCCTGGACCTGGCTCGCTGCAGCCGGCAAGGTGCTCACGACGAGTCCCGACGCGACGGTGTTCGAGCACGCGGTACTCGTCGTGCCGCTCACTTTCAATTGATCTTGGACCAGTACCGTGGTCGCTTCCACCTGGGTCTGACTCGCGACGGACGGCAACGAGAACGTGGCCGTCGGCGAAAGTATGGTGAGCGTCACCTTGTCGCCCGTCCTCGCCTTCGTGAGTGCCGCCGGCGACTGCACGAGCACCGTGTTGGGAACCGAATTCGGTGGTGGGGATGTCGTGTAGGCCGTCACGTAGTTGAGCCCTTTTCCGGCCAGGATGCTCTCCGCACTCGAGAGCATCATGCCCGTGACGTTAGGCACGGGCACTGGAGTCGAGGTGACACCGATCGAAACCTTCAGCGTGACTGCTTCACCCTTGGAGACCTTCTTGCCGGGAGCCGGGTCGGTGGCGATGACCGTACCCTTGGCTCTGTTGGAAGCCACCTGACGCACAGGTCCCAAGGTCAAACCGTCAGAACGAATTGTCGTCGTTGCTGAGGCGACATCTTGTCCGAGCAAGTAGGGCATCGACGTCACGACCGTGGTGCGCTGGGACAAGAAATAGCCCAATCCACCGACGGCGAGCAGCACGACCGCGACGGCGGCGATAATGCCGGGCGTGTTGTTATTTCGCCGACGTCGGATGTCGGTCCTCGGTCCCGCCATGACCGGTACCGAGGACGTCCGGTCACCCATCGAAACTGCAGAGACCGCGCGAGTGGCGTCTGCGCCGAAGAACGCACCGTCATAGCCCGCAGCCTGCACCGGCTGACCTTCATTGAAGCGGATCAGGTCAGCACGGAACTCGTCGGCCGACTGGTAACGCTGCGAAGGTGCTTTAGCGAGTGACTCCATCACGATCGCTTCGAGATCGCGGGGGATCGCGTTGTTGAACTCGGTAGGAGGAGGTACGGTCCCGTGAACGTGTTGACTCGACACCGCAACGGGTGAGTCACCGACGAAGGGCGGGCGTCCCGCGAGCATCTCGAACAACACAACACCGAGTGAGTAGACGTCACTTCGACCATCCACGGCAGCGCCTTCGGCCTGTTCGGGAGAGAAATACGTCGCGGTACCCATGACTGAGCCCTCTTCGGCGAGATGGTCTTCACTCGAGACCGCCTGTGCGATACCGAAGTCGGTGACCTTCACTTGTCCGTCACTCGTGATGAGAATGTTGCCGGGCTTGACGTCGCGGTGCACCACGCCGTTGCGATGTGCGTAACCCAAAGCCGCGGCGACCTGAGCGACGATCTGTGCTGAATGTGACGGCGTAAGTCGGCGTGACCCGCGTAGCATGTCGGCGAGGGAGGTGCCGTCTACCAACTCCATCACGATGAAGTAGGTGCCCTCGTCCTCGCCCCAGTCGAACACCGGCACGATGTTGGGATGCGAGAGATTCGCTGCCGCCTGCGCTTCGCGACGAAAACGTTCAACGAACAGCGGGTCGGCGCTGAGTTCTGGATAGAGGATCTTTAACGCCACCGGACGATTCAAAAGTAAGTCCTGAGCCCGGTACACCATGGCCATGCCACCACGTGCAATCAAATGGGTGACTTGGTACCGGTTTGAGTAAATTCGCGGGTCGCTGACCGGTTCCATAATTTTCTAGCCTACGCTCTGGTTCTTCCTTGGTCCGTTGGTCAACTCGGGCACGTCGTCGAGGTCCCCGAGGCGGGGAGTCCCGACTGTAACGCAAGTTCACCCTCGATGAGACACTTGACGATGGGTCCCGCCACCGTCGCGCCGTAGGTCGACACCGCCTGGAAGGGCATCACGACCGCCACCGCGACGGTCGGTGCGGTCGCGGGCGCGAAGGCGATCATCCAGTCGTCAGTATTCTTTTTGCTGTTACCGGTCTGGGCCGTACCCGTTTTCGCCGCCACGTTGAGGTCATAGGGAAAGATTCCCGCGGCGGTTCCGTAGCGCACGACGTTCTGCATCAAGGGGACGATCACGGCGGCCTGGGACGCGGTGAGCGGCGTCTGCCAGACGGTGTCGCCGTAACGCTTCACAATCGAACCGTCAGGTGACGTGATGCTCGCCAAAAGGTGCGGCGACATCATCACGCCGCCGTTCGCGACGGCCGCTGCCACCAAAGCGTTCTGAAGGGCGGTCGCGCGCACGTTCTCCTGGCCGATCGACGAGTAGGCGAGACCCGGCAGGTTGCTGGCGAACGAAGCCGCGGTGGGAAAATAGCTCGGCACGACGTTGGGCAGATCAAGGGGCGGAGTCTGGTCGTAGCCAAAGGAATCGGCGGTCGCCGACATCAGATCCGCACCGAGATCGAGCCCGAGCAATGCGTAGCCCGGGTCGCACGATTCGGGCAACATCACCGCCACCGTCCCGCCGCACTTCGAACCTCCGTCGTTGTAGAGCAGTTTGTTCGAGTGTGGAAGTCGTGCGAAGGGTTTGTCCGGGTAGGACTTGGTGAGCAGCGCAGGATTACCGACGACAGCAGCGGCCGTGGTGATCACCTTGAACGTCGAACCCGGGGGAAACGTCTGCTGGGTCGCGACGAGACCAAGCGGCGGGAATCCATGTGAGTCGGGGGTCGTGATCTTCTTGTACGCGGCACTGACGATCGCGGGATCCAACGAGGTCAGCGGCTGAGGGTTGTACGTCGGGTTCGAGTACATCGCGAGGACCGCGCCGGTGTGCGGGTCGAGCACGACGGCGGCACCGTCTTGTCCTCCCATCGCGTTCTGAGCCACCTTCTGTTCGGCGGTTTGGATCGTCAGATTCACGTTGTCGGCCGCACTCGTAGGCGCCAGTAGTTGCGCGAAGCTCGTGGCGGGCTGAGCGTGCGCAATGAGATAACTGGCGTACTCGCTTTCAATGCCCCACGACTCGGTGTATGGCGAGGTGAAGCCGACGATGCCCGCGGTCAAGGATCCCAGCGGATAGATCCGCTTGTAAGGGTACGTACTGTCACCACTCGGAATCGACTGAGCGAGGACGGTGCCATCGGACGCCACGATCTGGCCGCGCGGGAATTTCGTCGAGGTCGAATACGTCCTGGGATTCAGCGGCGATTTGTTAAGCGCCGCCGCACGAAAGAACTGGATGTTCACTGACTGCGCCGCCACGACCACGAAGAGCAGGAGAATTATGGTCGCCAAGATGCTCAGTCGTCGTGACACCAACTATCCCTTCTTGGCCGTGGTGGTGGTCGTGGCCACCGTGGTCGTCGTCGTACCGACGGTAGTCGTCGTGACCGAGGAGCCCTGACTCGCCTGCCATTCGGCGTGAATTGAAGCCGCGTAGGTCAAGGCGGCGTCGAGAGAAGGCTCACTGATAGTGGCGTTCAAGGAGATCTGGTCGGCGGGACGCAACTGCGCGTACGAGTAGTTCGTCGGCGCCACCAGAATTGGCTTGTACCAGAGCACGCCCGACGGTTGACCTTGGTAGACGCCGATGACCCCATGATCCGGGGCTAGGTAGAACGTCGAATAGGCGTACCAATGCAGCACTAAGAAGAATCCGATCACAATACCTACGCCAAAGACTGAACCAACGGCGACGCGCCAATTGAGCCAGCCATTCTTGCGTTTTGCTCGATGAGAGATTGGTCCCGTCATCTGGGCCACCGGCGGTGGTGTCGTACCGAGTGTCCTCTTTATAGGCTTGCTCGCCACTTCCACTTCATCGAATTCCAGAAGTATCGCTGAGATGTTGTCACGGCCCCCCGACTGCTTTGCCGCCTCGATCAGGTTGTTCACCGCCTGGTCGAGGGGCGCTGGGGCGCTGGCGAGTTGCGTGATGCCTTCGGGTGAGAGCTCATTCGACAGACCGTCACTGCAGAGCAGCAAGCGATCGCCGGGCTGGGCGTTAATCGACATGACGTCTATATCGATGGTGTCCTCCACGCCTACTCCCCTGGTGAGTTGGTGGCGTCGCGGATGATTGAGAGCCTCTTCGGGCGTGAGTCGACCCATGCGAACCCATTCTTCGGCGACGCTGTGATCCTCGGTGAGTTGGCGAAGCGCTCCATCGCGAAGTTGGTAAATCCGCGAGTCCCCCACGTGGAACATGGTGGGCGACACGACACCGAGCTTGTCGCGGGTGAGGCCAACGGCGACGATAGTGGTTCCCATGCCGAAGCGTTGTGGATTGTCGCGCGCCTCGTGAAGTACCGAACTATTGGCCGCCTCAATGGCGTGATGTAAGCCCTCCATTGACTGATCAGAAAGAAAACCTTCGTGCACGCTTTCAACAGCCATCGCCGATGCAACTTCACCAGCCGCGTGACCTCCCATGCCGTCAGCGACAATGGCGAGCGATTCGTCAACGAAGATCGCGTCCTGATTGGTCTCTCGTACGAGTCCGATGTCGGTCGCAGCGGCGTAACGCCAGCGCGTCAACGAACCACCTCAAAAATGACGCCACCTACCTGCACGATGTCGCCTCGCTCGAGCTGCATCCGTCCCTTCACGATCTCTTGGTTTACGTAGGTACCATTCGTCGATCCGAGATCCTCAATTGAAAGTTCACCCGCGTCATTGACCAGACGAGCGTGTCGTGACGAAATATAGGTGTCCTGGACGCTTAGATCACAGGCCGGACTTCTACCCACCGTTATGGGGTTGGTGATCTCGACGCGCTCGTTCGCTCGCTCAACGGGTTCGATGAATTCGAGGGCAAGAGTACCTGGTCGGCGACGACGCGTCCCTCTCACTTGATCCGTAGAACGAGCCTCCAGCGACGCGACGCGAATGATACGGGCGAAGAAGAGAAGCGCTACCGCCATGACCAGTATCTGAATTGGACGCACAACTGCGGCGTAGTTCGTCGTCGCCTCCAAGTGAATCAAGCGAGCTCGATTCGAAAGTGAAGGGGACCGATCGTCACGTCGTCACGCGGCGAGAGTGAGACGGCCGTGATGCGATGTCCATTCACGTACGTGCCGTTGGTCGACTGCAGGTCACGGATTGCCACGCCCTCACTGGTCCGCCACACCTCGGCGTGTCGACGCGAGACATTGGAATCGTTAATCACCACGGCGATATCTGGGCTGCGACCGATGATGAGCGGTTGATCCCCGACCGCGAACGTGCGACCATCGCTGGCGAGCAAGCGCGGTTGGCTATCACCTGCGACAAAGTCGGTCTTCACGGCTAGATCGCCAGCCTTCAACCCATCGTCGATGAAGATCTCCACTGCGACTGGGCCGACAAAACTGTAACCTTCGCTCACCGCGTGCTGACGTACTGTCTCTTCTAATTCAGCGACCAACGCCTTTTGAAAGCCGTCGAAACGCTCGGCATCTGAAGGCCCCAACCACAACCGGATCTGATTTGGCGATATTGGTCCCATGGTCGAAAGCCGACGCGTCAGGTCAACCTCACGCACAATGCGCGTACCTATCTCAATGGGCTGCAGGGCGTTCTTGAAGGGTCGCGAAAACGTCCTCTCGAAGATCCGCTCCAGCCGATTTTCCACACTTTTTAGAACCATGACATCAATAACTGTACCGGCGCCGAGTATGACGGTTCAGTTGCAAAAACCAGGGTTCGGATCTTGAACTAATGTTGCGAGGTCTCAGGGCGAGTGGCGAAATTGGCAGACGCGCAGGCTTCAGGTGCCTGTATTCGAAAGGATGTGGGGGTTCAAGTCCCCCCTCGCCCACCACTCAAAGGGGCCACCGAGTTATGAGCGAACAGGCCTCCGCGCTCAGCACACCACACCCAAGAGACCATGTTTTGACTTTGTCCCAGCGTCAGGATCTGTTCGCAAATCGTTAAAGAAGAGACGCGTCGGTCCATACGCCCGTACGAGCGGGACTCGGTGCGCCCCAACGGCAGAGTTGTCGAAGGGTGGCGTTTCGGCTTATCTCGGCCCTCCCTCTTCTTCTCTAGATCCTCATTCCTTAGAATCCCACGACTTTGAAGTCGCAGCGAATTCGCGTCTTCACCAAATCTGGGAGGCGACGCGACCGGTAACGAAAGAGAATTTCAGTTTCTTTCTGGCGCTTGGACTTAGGCGCGAGACCCTTGTCATTCTTCGCGAACCGTTCCGTGATCCCAGAGGTACTGTCAAGTAGTGCAGCAGTCTTCGGGCGACGTCGAACGCCGATCCGTTCATTCAGCGTGCGATGAAGTTTTACGATCCCTTGGACGCACCGTTGGGGAGTCCCTCAGGGTAGGGAACGGTCACCATCTCGGGCGGGTCAGCATCGTTCACGGTGCCAACGCCGAGGTTATCTGGTGCGCGAGCGACGGTGGCGAAGTGACCTCACTCTTCACCTTTCGGTCTACGATCAACGAGCGTGTAGTGGCCGGTGACTGGGTCGAACTCGAGGATGAACAGATCCTTAGAGTGCTGCCTCGTCGAAGCGCCCTTCGTCGTCCCGACCCCAACGGACGCGAAGTCCAAGTGCTCGCATCGAATCTAGACCTGGTCCTGCTCGTCGTCGCCATTGACCGCGAACTTAATGTTCGAATGCTTGAGCGCTTTGCCATCATGGCCTACGACAGCGGCGCGCGACCATTCGTCATACTCACCAAGTCTGACCAGAACGAGAACCTCGACCAAGTGGTCCAGGAGACGACCCTGGCAGTTCCTGGAGTGGAGATTCTCACCACCAGTTCACTAAACGGCGAAGGCATCGAGCGCCTGCGTGAACAGTTGCACGAAGGCGTGACCGCGGTGATGCTGGGTCCCTCGGGAGCGGGGAAGACTTCGCTCCTCAATGCACTCGAGGGCAGCGAAGAATTGACCCGCACGGTATCGCGTGGTGGCGAAGGTCGCCACGCGACCACCACGCGACGCCTCTACCGACTCTCCAGCGGCGGCGTGCTCCTGGATATCCCAGGCATCCGTCTCGTGGACCTTCTCGTCGGCCAGGATGGCGTCGACGAAACCTTCCCCGACATCGTCGCCCTCGCTGAACAATGCCGATTTCGCGATTGCCAGCATGACGGCGACCTCGGCTGCGCGGTTCAGGCCGCCGTTGCGTCAGGCGAATTAACCCTCGAACGATATGAGAACTGGAAGCTGGTCCACGACGAGTTGGATCATCAGGAGTTTCGACGAAGAATCACGCGGTCGCCAAGCCCTTCGAAACGCAAGAGGAAACCTACTTAGGGGGTTCCCTCAATGGATCTCGTGGCTAAAGTCCGTCCGATTCTTTTGATCCCGCCATCGACATTCAAGTCTTGTAATTCCTGAAGAACGACCAGATCGCGGAATTCGCGTCAATCGCTGTCGACTGCGGGCCAAGAACCGATGTGAACGCCGCCGGAAGCGATGGGCCCCCGGGCCACTCGTGACCCTCGCCTAGGACTTCGTAAAGTTCGACCACGGCGCCGTTCGCACACTTGGCGTAGACGGTGAGTTTGATGTTCGCCGACGGTGTCGACGTCGTCACATTGCGACACCCGTCTTGCGACGACCACCTTCTTGCCGCAGTTGTTACTGAGTAGGTCCAGTATTTCTGACCGTGGCCACCAAACGGATCGATTGGATCCGCGGAGCCGTGAAACGAGATGACCGGCACCGCGCGCTTCGACGTGCACGGCGTCGGTCGTCGAAGACCACTCACCGGTGCCACCGCCGCGAATGTCGTCGAATCGTCGCACGCGAGTTGGCTCACCTCTCGAGCCCCACCGGAGAAACCCGTCGCAAACACGCGCTGTGGGTCAACGCAGTACCGAACTTCGAGGATCTTCACCAACGCGGTCAAGAACGCAATGTCGTTGGCCGCGTGCGCGGGGACCGCGCGACCGCCAGTCAAGGGCACCTTGGGCACGTTCCAATCGAAGCCACTGCCGTCTGGGATAAGCGCCTGGGGGTAGGCGACGATGAACTCGTCCGCATTCGCGGTGGCATTCATGCCGGTGAACTCCTCTTGTTCGAGAGCGGTACTCCCACTTCCGTGCAGGTTGAGCACGAGCGGTAACGCCGTCGAATTGAGACCTTTGGGACGGTGAACGACCACCGTCCTAGTGAATCCGTCGACGGACAGTGAAAGGGTGGCGTTGCGTGGCGACGGCGTGCCACATCCCGTCTTCGTCACAGCACTTGCGGCGCCAGCCGACGACACCGATGTTGTAATCCAAGCAGTGGCACTCAGCAATGGCGCCACGACGAGTAGCGTCATGACGCTTGACCACAATTGACGTAGTCGAGGTCTCTTCACCGCCGTTTCCTCCTTGTCGCCACTTCGCCAGTAGCCTACTATTTATGCAACCTAGTTGCATAAATAGTAGGCTACTGGCGTGATCGAGACGGGCGACGAAACTCTGGGCTTCGGTGATTCACTGGCCCTCGCTCGGCGCGGATGGATACTCGAAGCGGCAAATCGGCTCCATCAAAAGGGTTTCCCTGAGTATCGACGTAGCGATGCCTTCATCGTTCGCCGGCTACGACGTTCTTCCGCTTCACTCGGCGCGCTGGGCGCCGAACTCTCGATGACTCGTCAGGGAGCGCGAAAGGTCGTCAACACGCTGGTTGAACGAGGTTACGCCCTCATCGAACCAGACCAGAACGACGCCAGGCGATCCCAGGTCGTACTGACGAGACGCGGCGCCAACTACGCCCGAGCCATCGTGGAGGTGATCGCGAGAATGAACGCCGAGGTACGCGACCACGTAGGTGAGCAAGAGTTCGAAAGTGCCCTGCGGGTCTTGGGACAGCTTCGCCACGAGTTCCCCGCGCTCCTGACGGTGACCAAAGGCTCAGCGAGCGACGCGCCGCTTCAAGCAGCGATTCAACGACGTTCGATCAAGTCCATGTAGTCGTCACGCCAGAGGTCGAAGTACTCCTCGGGTAGCAGAACCGCGTGCGTCGGCTTCAGCATCTCAACGAATTGGCGCTCGTGACTCACCGCCACGATGGTGCCCTTCCATTGGTGCATCATCACTCCCAGGGCCTCGACGCTCGCGGGGTCCAAGTTGTTCGTCGGTTCGTCGAGTAACAGGAGATTAGCGTCAGACGCCGCGAGGATGGCGATCGCGAGCTTCGCCCGTTCGCCGCCAGACAGCGTGCCCGGCAGCTGGTGCGCCGCCGAACCCTTGAGTCCGAACGCTCCCAAGAGCGATCGGCGTTGCACCTCAGTCTGCACCGTCGCATTCTCCAAATGATCCAGGACGGACCGCGAGAAGTCCAGTTGCTCGTGCTCCTGGGCGAAGTAGCCGACCTTCACGTTGGCGCCGAATCGAACATCACCCGTTTGGGCTGACTGGGTACCCGCGAGGCAGCGAAGGAGAGAGGACTTGCCAGCGCCGTTCTTGCCCACGATCACGATTCGATCACCCCTGCGGGTGATGAAGTTCACGTCCTCCAAGACGACTTGCGCTCCGTATCGCACGGCCACGTGCTCGACGGTCATGGGTACGTCACCGCTTCGGGGGGGCACGGGCAGCTTGAAGGTGACCTTCTTCTCCTTCTTGGTGACCACGACGCGATTGTCGACCAACTTCTCGACCTTGCGGTCCAGTACCTTGGCCAGGCGCGCGCGCGACTCGGTCTGACCTCGCATAGAGTCCGCCAAGGTCTTCATGCGGCCAATCTGCTCGTCCTGGTGCGCCGCCAGCTTCTCCTCACTGAGACGGCGCGTCTCTTCTTGTTCGAGGTACTTGGTGTAATTACCCTTGTATTCGCGTAGTTGTCCCTCGCGCAGGGCGAGAACCCGGTCAATCGACTTGTCCAGGAGCGGCAAGTCGTGACTGATCACCAGCACCGTGCCACGGAATCTCTCCAGTTCGTCGAACAACCACCGCTTCGCCGCGCGGTCAAGGTGGTTGGTCGGTTCGTCCAAGACCATGGTCTCGGGTTGCTCGTAGAGCACCCGCATCAAGTCCACTCGTCGGCGCTGACCGCCCGAGAGCGAATCGAGGTCTTCGAGCAGCAGATCTTCGGCGAGACCGAGTCCAGCAGCGAGACGCGCGACTTCGGATTCAGCCTCGTAGCCACCACGTTCGCGGAAGGTCTCCTCAAGTCGCGTGAAGCGTTCGATGGTCTCTTCGGTGGGATCGGCGGCGAGCTCGTGGCGTGCGTGCTGCATGTCCGCGTCGAGAATGTCGAGCCCCCGCGCCGACAGGACGTGCGACAGGCCTATTGGCTCGACCCCGAGTCCGTGCGCGACCGGCTCTTGGGGAAGGTGACTGACGGTGCCCTGGTGTTGGACCGTGCCAGTGATACGGAGATGCTCGGGGGTCTGACCGAGCAGCACGGCGAGCAAGGTGGATTTTCCGGCGCCATTTCGCCCCACCAGTCCGACCTTCTCGCCGTTTCCGACCGTGAAGGACACCGGCTCGAGAATACGGCGCGCGCCGATCTCAATTCCCAAATCTCGAACTATGAGCACTTATCGACCCAGTAGTTCGGCGGCGTCAGCTAACTCGTCTCGAAACTGAGGGTGCGCGATGTTGACCATCGCTCGTGCCCTCTCCTTCACGCTCCGACCCCGGAGGTCTGCGAATCCGTGCTCGGTCACAATCACGCCCGCGAGGTGTCGCGGCGTCGTCACGACAGAATGGGGAGACATATCTCCAATGATACGGCTCTTGAGAACGCCGTTGACCACGGCGGTCGATTGAAGGCAGATCAGCGACGTGTGCTCCAGCGAAAGGCTGGTGCCGTCGACGAAGTCCATGTGTCCCCCGACGCCCGAGTATTGACGGGCGCCGACGGTGTCGGCGATGATCTGACCTTGGAGGTCCACTTCGAGTGCGGAATTGATGGACACCATGCGATGGTTCTTCGCGATCACCGATGGATCATTCACGTAGGCAACCGGGGCGAGTCGGACCCTCTCGTTCTCGTTCAAGAACTCGTACATGTCCTGAGAGCCCAGAGCAAACGTGATCACCGAATCACCGCGATGGATTGGCTTACGGGCGTTGGTGACCTTGCCGGATGCGCAGAGTTGATAGAGGCCGTCGGTGAACATCTCTGAGTGCACGCCGTAGTCGCCGCCGTCGCGCCTCACGAGCGCTTCGGCGACGAGGTTAGGCACGGCGCCGATGCCCGTCTGCAGGGTGCATCCATCGTGGACGAACGCCGCGGCGTAGTCCGCGATTGCCATGTCCTCCGACGTGCTCACGTCCTTGCCCAGAGCCGTCGGATATTCGTCGCTGTACACCACCACGTCGATGTCCTCGAGGGCGATCTCGTTCGAGAATCCTTCGAGAGCGAGCGTTCGCGGAAAGTGTGGTGAGCACTCCACGATCAAGACCCGGTTCGGATCGCGACCAGCAGCGAGAAACTCTGCGAGGTGCGCGCCGTTATAGAGCGAGAGACTGACGTTGCCGTTCGCGTCGGGCATCGCACCCTGCATCATCATCACGCGAGGGGCCAAGTGCTGGATCAAGAGACCGTAGTGACGAAAGAAGGACGGCACGAACTGGATGTCGGCACCCTGGGACTGGTAGTGGCGCTCGCCGCCACCGTAAAAACTTGATCGATAGTGGACGTTGGGATGCAAGAAGACGCCAAAGACGCCCAGGATCAGCCCGCCGCTGACCGTGAGGTCCTCCCAGTCTTGGCGATTCGACAGTTCCTTCAACAAGCCCACCGGTGTCGAGGTCACCAGACCGAGACCGAGCGTGTCGACGGGTCGCACCAATGCAATTGCGTCTTCGACACACAGTTCGCGCGCGGTCATCGCATCATTCTGCCCCAGCGCGGTTCGTGTGGGAAGATTGACACATGAGTGACTACTTATTTATCGACGTCTGGAGTGACGTCGTGTGCCCGTTCTGTTATTTGGGAACGCGCCAACTCTCGGGGGCTCTCGAACGCTTTGAGCACCGTGCGGACGTGGTCGTTCGCCACCGAGCCTTCGAGCTCGATTCTTCTGCGCCGCGAGACTACAAGCTGTCGTTACCCGAGCTCCTGGCAAAGAAGTACTCGATGCCCGTCGAGCGAGCCAAGGTACTGAATGACCGTCTCGAAGGCGACGCCGCTGCGCTCGGTATGACCTGGTCGATGAAGGACGCCCGTCCCACCAACACCTTTGACGCACACCGCGTGATCACACTCGCCGCCACTCAGTCCAAGAGCGCCGCCATGAGCGAGCGTCTCTTTCGCGCGTACTTTTGCGAGGGTCTTCTCGTCAGCGATCATTCGGTGCTCACGGCTCTCGCGAACGAAGTCGGGGTCGGCGACGTCCAGTCGCTCTGGGCCAGTGATCTCTACGCTGGCGAAGTTCGCGCCGATGAAGTCGCGGCTACGGAACTGGGAATTTCCGGTGTCCCTTCGCTCCTGATCGACGAGAAGTTCATGGTGGTCGGCGCTCAGGGCAGCGACCACATCCTTGACGTCCTCACCCGAGCGTGGACGCGCCGGGTGACGGCCTAGTCGTCTTCGGCCGGTACGACGGCGGCCGTCGCGACGGAGTGACCCTCGTCGAGGTTCATCACGCGAACGCCGGTGGCGTCACGACCTTGTGAGGAGACTTCGCGTACGGGCGTGCGGATGAGGACGCCGCCGCTCGAGGCCAGGAGGACCTCGTCGTCGAGCCCCGCCATGAACGCCGCCACCACGAAACCACGGGCCGCCGTCAACTTGATCGCCCGCACGCCCTGACCACCGCGACCTTGTTGGTTGAACCGATCGGTCTTCACCCGTTTTCCAAAGCCGGTGTCGGTGACGAGGAAGAGATCCGCGTCGCCACGTACAACATCCAACGAGATCGCCTTGTCGTCGTCTTTTAGCTTGATGCCGCGAACGCCCGTCGAGTCTCGGCCGACTTCTCGGACCTCCTCCTCGTTGAATCGGATCGACATTCCTCGGTAGGTGACGACCATCAGGTCGTCCTCACCGCTCGTCGGGACCACTCGCACGACCTCGTCGCCTTCACGTAGCTTGATGGCGATCCAGCCTTCCCGGCGCGACTTGTCATACTCGCTGAAGGCAGTCTTCTTCACGGTACCGTCAGCGGTGGCGAACACCAGGAACTTGTCCTTGGGAAAGTCAAGAGTGGAAACGATCGCCTGGATCTTCTCGCCGGGGTGAAGGTTCAAGAGATTGACGATGGCCGTTCCCTTGGCCGTGCGTTCCTTGATTGGTATCTCGTGACCCCGGAGGCGAAACACCCGTCCCTTGTTCGAGAACAACAGGAGAAAGGCGTGACTACTGGTATGGACGATCTGTTCGACGAAATCCTCGTCGCGCAGCTTCGCCCCTTGCACACCGCGCCCGCCGCGCCCCTGGACCTTGAACGAATCGGCGGCGACGGACTTGACGTAGCCCGCCTGCGTCATCGTGATGACGATCTCCTCGTCGTCGATGAGGTCTTCCAATCCCATTTCGCCCGGATCGTTGACGATCCGCGTCACGCGTCCATCGGCGTACTTTTCACGTACGGCCAGGAGTTCATCCGCGATGACCCCACGGAGTTTGACGTCGCTCTCGAGAATCGACTTCAGTTCGGCGATCGTCTCGCGAAGTTTGGCCATCTCGTCTTCGAGCTCGGTGCGTCCCAGTTTGGTGAGACGGCCGAGCGTCATGTCCAAAATGTGATTCGCCTGCTCTTCGGTGAACGAGAACGGAGCCACCATCAGCTGCGCGCGAGCGTCACCTCGATCCTCGGAACCACGGATGGTGGCGATCACCTGGTCGAGCATGTCGATGGCCTTGAGTAGTCCCTCAACGATGTGGGCTCGAGCCTCGGCCTTGCGCAGACGGAACTGGGTCCGACGTGTCACGACCTCGACCTGGTGCAAGATGTAGTGGATCAAAGCCTGGGCGAGGTTGAGGGTCCTGGGTACCCCGTCGACCAGCGCCAGCATGTTGACCGCGAACGTCGTCTGCAGTGACGTGTTCTTAAAGAGCTTGTTGAGTACGACGTTGGCGTTCGCATCGCGCTTTAGCTTGATGACGAGTCGAGATCGCCGACCAGCGGAATCATTCTGCATGGCGGCGATACCGTCGATCTCACCGCTCTTGACGAGTTCGTAGATCTTCTCCTCCACCGATTCGACCGACACCTCGTAGGGAAACTCGGTCACCACGATGCGCGTGTCCCGGCCGCTCTCTTCGACTTCAGCGACGGCGCGCATCTTGATGGAACCTCGTCCCGTACGGTACGCGTCGAGGATTCCCTGGCGTCCGAGGATTTGAGCGCCGGTGGGAAAGTCGGGACCCTTGACGAATGCCATGAGGTCGTCGGGGGTCGCCTCCGGGTTCGCCAAGAGGTGCAGCGTGGCGTCGATGACCTCGCCGAGATTGTGGGGCGGGATCTTGGTCGCCATGCCGACGGCGATGCCCTGGGATCCGTTCACGAGGAGATTGGGGAATCGCGAAGGCAGCACGGTGGGCTGCTGGGTGGAGTTGTCGTAATTGGGCTCGAAGTCGACGGTCTCTTCGTCTATCGAATCGAGCATTTCGAGCGCCAGGGGAGCCAGGCGACACTCGGTGTAACGCATCGCGGCGGCACCTTCGTCAGGTCCGGTACCGCCAAAATTCCCGTGACCGCTGATGAGGGGGTGTCGCATGGAGAAGTCTTGGACCATGCGCACGAGTGCGTCGTAGATCGCGCTGTCACCGTGGGGATGATACGTACCCATGACTTCGCCCACGACCTTCGCACATTTGGCGAACGGGCGGTCGGGACGCAGACCCTGGTCGAACATCGAATACAGGATGCGACGATGCACTGGCTTCAAACCGTCACGTACGTCGGGCAGGGCGCGCGAGACAATGACCGACATCGAGTATTCAAGAAATGAGCGTTCCATCTCGAGATTGATCTCGATGGGCTCGATATAACCGAGTACCGCTTCCTCGCCTGGAGTCTCTGCGCCAGAATTCGGAGTCTTCTTTGCCATGATTCCTTCTTCCTAGATGTCTAGGAATCGAACGTCTTTTGCGTTGGTTTGAATGAAATGACGGCGCTGAGGTACGTCGTCACCCATGAGGATCGAACACACTTCATCGGCGAGCGCGGCCTGTTCGACGGTGATCTGGAGCAGCGCACGTTTCGTCGGATCCATCGTGGTGTCTCGCAGTTCGTCGAAGTCCATCTCGCCCAGTCCCTTCAGACGCTGGAAATCGTTCTTGTGATTCGGATTCTCCTCGAGGAACTTCGTCTTGGCGAGATCGTCGCGCAGGTACACCTTGTCCTTACCCACCAGGGTCGAAAAGAGAGGAGGCTGGGCGACATAAACGTGACCATTGTTCACCATCTCGGTCATCTGGCGAAAGAAGAAGGTCAGGAGAAGAGTCCGAATGTGGCTACCGTCCACGTCGGCGTCAGCGAGCAGGATGATCTTGTCGTATCGAACCTTGGTTACGTCAAAGTCCGCCTCCACCCCGGCTCCGATCGCTGAGATGAGCGCCTGGATTTCGGTGTTGCGCAAGATTTTGTCCGAACGGGCCTTCTCGACGTTGAGGATCTTTCCACGGATCGGCAGTATCGCCTGATTTCGGGGATTACGCGCGTCTTTGGCCGACCCGCCCGCGGAGTTGCCTTCGACGATGAATAATTCACATTCACGTGGATTGTTCGAAGAACAGTCCACGAGTTTTCCGGGTAGGCCCGCACCGTCGAGCGCGCTCTTGCGTCGGGTGAGATCACGCGCCTGACGAGCGGCCATGCGCGCACGTGAGGCCTGGACGGCCTTGGAGACGATTTGACTGCCTTCACGGGGATTCTCTTCAAGCCAGTCGGCGAGCTTCTCGTTCGTCGCCCGTTCCACCATTGAGCGAATCGAGACGTTACCCAATTTGCCCTTGGTCTGACCTTCGAACTGCGGTTCCGCGAGTCGAACCGATACGATAGCGGTCAGTCCCTCGCGAATGTCTTCGCCGAGGAGGTTGTCGTCCTTCTCCTTGAGAAGGTTGCGCTTGCGTGCGTAACGATTGACGACGTTCGTGATCGCCTTTCGAAATCCCTCTTCGTGCATTCCGCCCTCGATGGTGGCGATGCCATTCGCGAAGGAGTGGATGCTCTCGTAGTAGCCGGTGTTCCACTGGAACGCGACTTCGACTTCTTGACCCTCTTCTGACTGATCGTAGAAGCCGACTTTTCGAAAGAGCGATTCCTTGGCGTTATTGAGGTGACGAACATAATCGACAATGCCGCCGTTGTACTTGTATGTTTCCTTCGCTTCACGACCTTTGCGTTGGTCTTCAAAGCGAATCTCAAGCCCGCGATTCAAGAATGCCATGATCTGCAATCGCTCGAGAATAGTTTGCGCTCGGAATTCCACGTCTTCGAAGATGGTTGGGTCCGGGGTAAAGGTCACCGTCGTTCCGGTACGTCCACGGGGCGCGGGGCCCGTCACCTTCAACTTTCCCACCGGCTTGCCGCCGTTCTTAAACGTCAACACGTGGTGATTGCCACCTTGATCAATCTCGAGGATCAACTCAGACGACAAGGCGTTTACCACCGACACACCTACGCCGTGGAGACCACCCGAGACCTTGTAGGCACTTCCGCCAAATTTCCCTCCGGCGTGCAGCATCGTGAGTACGACCTCAGCCGCCGACTTACCGGGATAATGAGGGTGATCTTCGACGGGGATGCCCCGCCCGTCATCCACAACCCGACAACTACCGTTTGCCAAGATCGTCACGTCAATCCGAGTGCAGAAGCCCGCCATCGCTTCGTCCACCGCGTTGTCCACGACTTCCCAGACCAAGTGGTGTAAACCGGCTGGTCCAGTGGAGCCAATGTACATACCGGGACGGACTCGAACCGGTTCGAGACCCTCAAGAACGGTGATATCGCTAGCTCCGTAGCTGGCGGATCCCTTGGTCTTCTGGGCCACGAAGAAATCCTTTCGGTAACAAGTTTCGGCGCGATTCGCGCGGTCGATTACAACAATTCGGCTGCATTATCCTACCCGCTTTGGCCTAACTTCAAAACCCCAACGGTCCTCCGTGAAGGGCCTTTGGCGCGCCGTTCACGACTCTGACAACACCGTTCGAAGTGAAGTTGGCGCCCGTTCACCGAGTGAAGCAAAGCCTCGCAAAATCGACTCGTGTTCGGCGTTGATTCTCTGAGCGAACGCACCCGACGGCACGCGAATCAATAGGACGCCGTTCTTCACGAATTCCGGTTGGCAGTGTTCGGCCAGAACTGGATCAACTGCGTCAGGCCAAAGCCGTTGGATTTCGTCGATAAGACGAAGATCCACTTTGCGCAGACGTCCGGCGACGACGTTGAGGATCTCCCCCAGGGGTCGCGGGTGCTCGTTCTTGGCGCTCACGAAATCACCTGGGAAAGGTCAACAATTGCGGCGGGATGCATAGCACTCGGCAGTGGTGATGCGGTGGTCACGAGTGTCTGGCCTGCCGGCAAGAGTTGTAGGAGTCGATCACTTCGCAGCGGGTCGAGTTCGCTGAAGACGTCATCTAGAAGGAGGAGTGGATCAAGCCCGCGTTGTTGACGAACCAGCTCGTGTCCGGCGAGGCGCAAGGCCAGCGCTAGTGAGCGCTGTTCGCCCTGTGACGCCTGTCGGCGCGCGTCACGACCGTCGAGTAGTAGTGCTATGTCGTCTCGTTGGGGACCGATAGTGGAATGTCCTCGGTATTGGTCATCCTTTAGGGCGTTTCGCAAGGCTTCATTAAGTTCTCCGGTCCATGAACGTTCATACCGTGCGCTAACCGCACGGTTGTTTTGAGCAATGGCCTGATAGAAGCTCATGATCAGTGTTTCAAGTCGCGCGAGAAGCTGAAGGCGGACCTCGACGAGCTGCTCACTCGCCTCGCAAAACTCGGCGTCCCACACACCGAGTTCCTCACGTTGGCCAACCGATGGTGGTTCCCCTTGAAAAGAGCGCAGTACCGCGTTTCGTTGACTGAGCACTCTGGTGAAACGTTCGATGACGTCCCCAGTTGAGAGATCGACGTCGGTGAGAAGGTTCGTGAGATACGTCCTTCGATGTTCAGGACCCTGGCGAACGATGTCCACGCCCTCGGGTGTGAACACCGTGAGAGGAAGCACTTCTGACACCGAGGCGCGTGAAGAGGGGCGCTGACCATTGACCAACATCTTCTTAGTGGTATTGCGCGTCCCTCGAGTCAGGGTGAGATCAACCTGTACTCTCCGTTGTTGTTGAAAGAGCACGCCGTGTACTTCGGCGAGATGCTCACCGCTACGTATCATGTCGCTCGCCGCACTTGTGCGAAAGGAGGAGGCCGTAGTGAGCGCGTAGACGGCTTCGAGAACCGAGGTCTTACCCGTTCCGTTCGCACTGAGCAAGACCGTGATCGCTTCGGGGTCTGGCTCGAACACCAATTCTTGAAACGGACGAAAGTTTCGTAGTGTGAGTTCGTGGAGACCCACGACAATCGCTCGCTTATTGGACGCGAACGGGCATCAAGAGGTAGCGAAACCTCGTGTCGTCCACTCCATGGACCATGGCCGGCCGTACCGAGTCCGAAACCTCAAGTACGACCTCGTCACCTGGGACCGCTTCAATTCCGTCAATGAGGAAACTTGGATTAAATGCGATGGTGATCTCTTCGCCGTTGTAATCCGCGTCAACGTTGTCCTCGACGTCGCCTGCGTCGTGACTTTGGGTTCGAATTTCGATGTTCTTGTCCCTCATGGTGAGGCGTACTGAAGAGGTGGAGTCCTTGGCGAGCAGTTTGGCTCGGCGAAGCGAAGTCAGGAGTGTGTCTTTGGCGATACGCAGTTGATTGGGGTAGCTCGCTGGAATGAGTTGTAGCACTGATGGGTAATTGCCGTCGATGAGGCGTGAGGCGATCGTCGTGGTACCAACCACGAAACATATTTCAGCGTCGGTCAGGGTCACGCCTATTTCAGCGTCCGCGGCGAGGGATGAGGCAGCTCGTTGCAACTCCTGAAGGGCGCGGGCCGGTACCAGTAGATCTTGGGATCCCGCGAGACCTTCTACCCCGGGTACGTCACGCACGGCGAGTCGATAGGAGTCCGTCGCAATCAAACGCAAGGATCCTTCATCGGTCGTGAATAAAACCCCAGTGAGGAGTGGTCGCGCGTCGTCGTTGGCCGCGGCACGCACGACTTGGTTGAGACCCTGAATGAGATCGAGGGCAGCCACGGTGTGGAGGGACCCAGTGATTGGTGGAAGGTTTGGGTAGTCCATCACCGAGAAGGTGCGGAGCGAGAACTTGGCGCGCCCGAGTGAAATCTCAACCGTTTCGTCGTTGCTTGACACAGTAACTGCACCAGCTTCGAGAGAACGAACGGCGTCGACAATTAAGCGCGCTGGTACGACGGTTGAACCGTCTTCGTGGCCGATCACGTCGACCGTGGTGCGAACGGTGATGTCTAAGTCTGTCCCGGTGACCGTGAGTTGGTTTCCAACTAGTGAGAGGAGGATGCCTGATGAAGCACCGATCAAACGCGTTGCCACCACACGGCTCGCGGCGCTCAACGCCTCGACCAAGATATCCCGCTCTGATTTGAACTTCATCGAACTACCTTTCTTTGCTACTGAGGTTACGGTGTGTTGTGTGTATGGAAAACTGTTAGTAGTAGTAGGTCTGTGGATTTGTGGATTACTTCCTGAAGTCCCTGATCATTGGGTTGTTAAACCAGATGCTCTAAACACACCTCTGTGACTAATTGTTTCAACTCTAAAAACTCAACTTTGAAGTCATGTGCACTACCAATCAGATTTCAACCCAGAATCAACAGATAAAACCCAAAGTTGCGCACAAACTACTCTCTACCATCTCCTTGTAATCGGCGTTTGAGTTGGTTGATCTGAGCAAGCAACTCACTATTGACCGCGAGTTGATCCTTAATCTTTTCAACACCACTTATGACTGTCGTGTGATTGCGTCCGTCGAAGATGCGCGCGATCATTGGGTAGGAATAATTGTCCAGCAGGTCACGTATGAGGTACATCGCAACGTGACGGGCGTGGACGAGCGGTCGCAAACGCTTGGAACCACGAACATCTTCCACCGAGAGACCATAGAAGTCTGATACGACCGCCAAGATTGTCTCAGGCTTCAAAATGATTTGTTCCTGACCAAGGTTCGTGAGATGGTTCTTAGCGAGTTCCAGTGAGATGGGCTCTTGGCGGAGATTTGCGAAGGCGCGCAACATTGTGATGGATCCCTCGAGTTCACGAATGTTGTCACGTACGCGTTGGGCGATCCATTCAGCTACGTCACCCGGTAATTCAATCCCCTCACGTTCGGCTTTGGAACGAAGAATGGCGATGCGCGTTTCAAGGTCCGGCTGATCGATCTCGGTGACTAAGCCCTGGAGGAGGCGACTGCGGAAGCGCTCTTGTAATCCAGCGAGGTCGCGCGGCGATCGATCGGAGGTGAGGACGATCTGTTTGCCTTCACCATGAAGCGCGTTGTAAGTGTGGAAAATCTCCTCGTGGAACGTCTCACCACGGGTCTCCATGAATTGGATGTCATCAATCAACAAGACGTCGTTCTCGCGGTAGCGATCATGAAGGGCTAATTGCGTGCGAGTTTGGATGGCTCGAATGAAGTCGTTGAGGAACGTTTCGGTAGAGACGTAGAGCACCTTTCGACCCGGGTAGTTTTCCTGGACGTAGTTTCCGATGGCGTGCAGGAGATGGGTCTTGCCAAGACCCGAGTTCCCGTAAATCATCAAGGGGTTATAAGCGCGACCCGGTGTTTCTGCGACTGACTGAGCCGCCGCGAACGCGAGACGGTTCGACGAACCAGGCACGAAGGAGTCGAACGTCATTCGCGGGTCTAGTCGGGCTGGTCGGTCCACGCTCGGCGCAAAGGTGGCGACCGGTATGGAGACGTTCGGTTCATCGACCGGGGAACCCACCTCGTTAGCTGATTCACTCACCGTTAACGAAACCGTCACGTCAGAACCCACGAGCTGTTGCGCCTGCTCGGTGATAAAGGGAAGAAATCGTTGTTGGATCCGAAGGAGTTGGATTTGGTTTGGAGCACCGATTACGAGTTGGTTATCGTGGTAATCCACAAGCCGAAGAGTGTTGAGTCCAGCCGCCCAGACAGCATCAGAAGCGTTGCCGCGTAAGGAGTCTCGTAGGGCTGTCCAGATCTCCTCCCCGCTTTGCACAATCTTCCTCCACAGGCCAGAACCGACGTTATCCACAAGTCCAGCGACCAGATAAGGCAAACTCGCTTCACTTAGGGAGAGTCACCATACACCCATTTCGATCTCTTTGCCGGGGGGACTCACGAGTCGGGTAAGATTGTTCCCAGCAGCGCGCCAGCGACCCCCAGGGGGTACCGCGAAGCGCATCATTACATTTTGAGAAGAGGATTTTGTGAAGCGTACCTATCAGCCAAACAAGCGGAAAAGGGCAAAAACGCACGGTTTTCGTGCGCGTATGCGAACCCGCGCTGGCCGTGCTGTCCTAAAGGCCCGTCGTGACAAGGGCCGTCACCAACTGACGGTCTAAGACGGTGCCCGGTCGGGTTCGAACCCGCCGGCAGTTCGCTCTCTTCGCCGCACCGACGGGGCGGGGTCAAAGTGGGCCACTACGGATTAGTTTCGTAGCCCACGGTGACCAATCGCCTTCAGTGGATGTGGCGTACGCGATCAGTCGAAGGGTTGGAAATGCGGTTCTCCGGAACCAAATCCGACGCCGACTTCGGGCACTCGTGGAAGACCTTGAACCTCAACCTCACCCAGGTCTATACCTGATCAGGTGTGGTTTTGAGACAGGAAAACTCTCCTATGACGAACTCCAACACCACCTCCGCCAAGCAATGGTCCGCGCCGGTGGACACTAAAACCTCCGCGCCGGCACGGGTTTTACTGCCCCTGATCAGGTTGTATCAGCACTTGACCTCGGGGCGGCCCTCACCGTGTCGGTTCTATCCCTCCTGTTCAAAGTACGCCGAGGAGGCGATCTGCGTGCATGGCGCTTTTCGGGGTACCTTGTTGTCCCTGCGTCGCATGAGTCGTTGTCGTCCGCTCGGTCCCCACGGCGTCGATCTCGTCCCTCTTCCGAAGAAAGCTAGGAGTGTCCAGCCATGAAATCGTTCGCCCACTCGGTCGGCAGCATTTTCCAGCCGATCTTCCACCTCTTTGGCTGGATTCTGGCTTTTTGCTACGGCCTAGTACCCAACTACGCCATAGCGATCGTGATGCTCACGGTCGTGATCATGGGTGCACTGACGCCCTTCACCATCAAGAGCACGAAATCGATGATGTCGATGCAGAAGCTGCAGCCAGAGATCAAGAAGCTCCAGCAGAAGTACAAGGGACCGGAAAATCGTCAGCTTCTCAACGAGGAAATGATGAAGCTGTACAAAGAAGAAGGGGTGAACCCGGTAGGTGGTTGCCTCCCAGTCCTCCTCCAGGCCCCGTTCCTCTTCATTCTCTATAGCGTGATCAAAGGACTGGCCAATAAAGTCCTGATCAAGGGTGTTTTGGTGCCCTTACCACGCTATATCCCTGCGAGTTCAAAGATGTACAAGAACCTTATCCATTCAGGTGGTCAGATCAAGGCGTTCGGTATGGACTTGAACCTTAAACCCTTTAGTTCACATGGTTCGATCGCCGCCGCCATACCATTCTTCGTCTTCGTGGCCGCGGCGGTGGCACTTCAGTACTTCCAGATGGCCCAGATGAACAACCGAAACAGAAAGACCGGCACGGCGATGCCGTCCCAGCAACTCGCAATGCAGCGATTCCTTCCGATTGTTTTCGCATACTTCTATTTGATTATCCCTGCCGCAGTTGTGCTTTACATGATTATTTCGACTGTAATTCGCATTATTACTCAGGACTTGATGTTCCGAGCAGGGGTGTCGAATCCTCATAAGGGTGCTCAACGGGCCTTACCGGCGCAGGACGTGAAGGAAGACGGCCCCAGCCAGACGCCCGACGAACCTAAACCTTCAACTACCAGGCCGCCGACGGCTAAATCGAACGCCAGACCGCCTGCTCCGAGGCCCCAGCCACAGAGCCGGTCAAGAGCGAAACGAAAAAGAAAGGCGCGTTAACCCATGGATTGGGTGGAAACTACAGGAAAATCAATCGATGAGGCTACCAATCGAGCCCTGGCGCACCTCGGTGTGCACCGTGATGACGCCGAAATAGAGGTGATCGAGGAGCCGAAAGCAGGGATGTTCGGACGAGTTCGTGGCGAGGCTCGAGTTCGAGCGCGCGTTCGACCAAGCGGGCCACGACCGAAGCGTTCTCGGCGATCTTCTGGAGGACGCGAGGATCGGCCGCGCAACGCGCCTCGGGCCGAAAAGACCCGAACGCCCAAGATCAATGAAGCGGACGTAAATCAGAAGGAAAAGGATAGGAACGCCGGCGCGCCGCGCCAAAAGCAGGGTTCGCCTAAGGGCGGGGCCCGAACCGAAAGAATCTCAACGAAGGAGGACACCATGGCTGAAGGAATCTCGTTAGCCGAGCAAGGGTCGATTGCCAAGGAATTCCTCGAAGGACTCCTGGCTTCGATGAACATTAAGGCTGAAGTGTCAGTCAAAGAGCTCGACGCCGAGACGGTGGAGCTGGCGGTAAATGCCAATCCCCCAACGGAATTGGGAATTCTGGTTGGTCCGCGAGGCACCACGCTGCAGGCGCTCCAGGAGGTGACGCGCACGGTCGTTCAATCCAAGAGCCCCAGTCGAACCGATCGAATCCTGGTTGATGTCGCACAATATCGAGAGCGACGTGTCGCCGCCCTGGGACGTTTTGCCCAACAAGTGGCTGGTGAGGTGATTGAGACCGGCGAGGAACGGGCCCTTGAGCCTATGTCTGCCGCCGATCGCAAGGCAGTGCATGACGCATTGACCGAGAATGGGCAGGTTGTCACGAGGTCTGAGGGTGAAGAGCCCCGCCGTTTTGTGGTGATTGCGCCGGCCTAGAATTCCCGTGACGAACGACTGGTTACTTCGCGCCCTCGAGGAATCGAGGGCGCGAGGCTTTTTGGGGCCGGGTGCCGTCGAACCTCAAATAGAGCACGCGACAGGCTTCGCGCAGTGCTGGGAGGAGATTTTTAGCCATTCACCAGGAAATTTACTTGACTTAGGAAGTGGTGGAGGACTTCCAGGACTTGTTCTTGTGCAACGATGGGACTGTAGGACGGTCCTTTTGGATTCAATGGTGAAGCGCATGAATTTCTTGCGCGAGGTGCTCACGTGGCCCGGAGCTCCGGACGACGTTGAAGTAATCACGGCGCGGGCGGAATCAGTGGCCCGGGATCCTGCACTGGAAGTCTCATTTAACCTGGTGACAGCCCGTTCCTTCGGCCCCCCGGCGGTCGTCGCGGAATGCGCGACGCGTTTTCTGTGCCTGGGCGGTGCTCTCGTCGTCTCGGAGCCACCCGAGGACGACCATCAACGGTGGGAGTCGAATGTTTTGGAGACTATTGGTTTTGAGGATCAAGGGCGGGTTCGACATGGTGCCGCCTACCGAGTGCTCATCAAAGTTGCTCCAACCCCAGAAGAACTGCCTCGCGACGTGGGAGTCCCGGGAAAACGCCCTCTGTTCTGATTGTTTCACGTGAAACAACTGGGATCAGTTAGTTGAGGGTTTTGGGCATTGTTTCACGTGAAACAATGCCCGGGGTACTGCAGGTTTTGCATGGGGTTGCCTCGGCCACGGCGGTGGTGGGTGCGACGTTTCACGTGAAACATCAGTACTTGACGACCAGTCGAAAACCGTGTTGAATGGCAGGGGTTCGACGCTGTGTCGGAGTTCGGTGGTTCAGGAAGAGGCTTATGGCGAGCGCCGGTGTGATGAGGGTTTTTGCTGTAGCCAACCAAAAGGGTGGAGTTGGGAAGACCACCACCACGACCTCACTAGGAGCCGCGCTGGCCGAAAAAGGTAATCGAGTCCTCATCGTCGACCTTGATCCACAGGGGAATGCGACGACGGGGCTAGGCATCGACGGACGCCAGTTCGAAAAGTCGGTGTACGACGTCCTCTTGAACGACACCCCAATGGTGGATATCGTCGAACCTACGGGCTTCAACAATCTGTTCGTCGCTCCAGCGACACTTGATCTAGCAGGGGTCGAACAAGAGCTCACCGCCGTCATTTCCAGGGAATTGAGGCTCAAGAAGGCGCTTACTTCCGTTGAGGGTGATTTTGACTACATTTTCATCGATTGCCCCCCTTCACTGGGCCTGATCACTATCAACGCCTTCGCAGCGGCAACCGACATCTTGGTACCGGTACAGACGGAGTTTTACGCTCTCGAAGGTTTGACCCAGTTGAAACGCATCGTTGACCTGGTTCAGAAGAACCTCAATCCGGCACTGAAGATATCCAAGGTGGTTTTGACCATGTACGACGCACGTAATACGTTGTCGGTCGATGTCGCTGAGGAAGTGCGACGTCATTTCAGGAACGAATTGTGCAAGACGGTCATCCCACGAACGGTGCGCCTAGCCGAGGCCCCATCCTTCGGGCAGCCCATCACCGTGTTTGACCCGACTTCAAAGGGCGCAAAAGCCTATCGAGCATTAGCAGAGGAGATCACCCATGGCTAGGAGACCCGGCCTCGGCAAGGGGCTTGGCGCCCTCATACCAGAGGGCGAAGTGACCATAGAGTCTGTCGAAATCGTCACCGAGATGGGACCGCTGCGCACGGTATCCGTCAACGTGATTCGTCCTAATCCGTTCCAACCGCGCAAATCGTTCAATACTGACAGTCTCCAGGCGTTGGCATCGTCAGTCAAAGAACTAGGGGTTCTCCAGCCCATCATTGTGCGTCCCGTCGAAGGGGCTGCGGGCGAATTCGAACTCATTGCGGGCGAGCGGCGCTGGCGGGCGGCGGGCCTGGCGGGCCTCGAGTTCGTGCCGGTGCTCGTCCAGGACGACGTCAACGACCGACTCTCGCTCGAACAGGCCGTCGTCGAGAATCTTCACCGCGTCGACCTTCACCCGCTGGAAGAAGCGGCCGCCTACCAACAACTGATCGAGTATTTCGATCTAACTCACGAGCAGGTGGCTCAGAGAGTGGGCAAGAGTCGAGCGAATGTTACGAATACGTTACGACTACTGCAGCTTGGTGAAACCGCACAATCCGCTTTGGCGAACTCGCAGATCACGGCGGGTCACGCACGCTCGCTCCTGGCCATCAGCGATCCAAGCGCCCAGACCACGATGGTGGCAAGAATCATTAAGAATGAACTCTCAGTTCGAGCGACCGAGGAAGCGGTGCGAGTCTTTCTCGAGCCTAAGCCGGTACCTACGGGTGAGCCGACGCCACGCGTACCCAGCGATAAGCCGCGTTTGCGGCCAGTGCCCGACGCGAGTGTGGCTGAATTAGAACAACTACTTGAGGATTACCTCGACACCAGGGTTCACGTTGACTTGAAGGGTAGAAACGGCAGAATCATCATTGATTTTGCCGACCTGGACGACCTCGAGCGCATCTATATCGCTATTTCACAGAGTAAGTAGCCTTCAACTCTCAACATAACGTTCAAGTTGAAGTTATCCCCAAGTTGTGGAAGAAGTTGTGGGTTACTCGTAAACCCTTGGGATGTATGGCTTCCAGGTGCCTGGAGGGGTCTTAAACGGACCCATTTCACCTTGCTACCTGTGGAAAACCTCGACCAGCACCGACGCCAAGGCCTCGGTGATCGCGCGAAGTTCTTCGGGATCGCGGGGACCGTGTTCGATATGTAAGGTGGTCATCTTTGTCTCGCGCAGGATCGGTAGTGCCATGCCGGCAATCTCGACGCGCGAGGCGACTCGGCTCTTAGAAAGGGCTGAAGCGAGGGCGCTCGCGAGCATTTCGCCACGTCGAGAGTGGGAACGGTAGCTGGCCCAATAGTTGAGTCGAAAGCCCTCATAGGGATCGATCTGCTCGAAGGACAGAACGAAAGCGGCTTGGTGTTCGTTCGCGTAGGACGAGACCTCGATACTTGTCGCGTCGGTAAGCGCGACGACCGGGCGCTGGGAACGAAGGGATTCCTCAAGCAGGAGCCGCAGTGGGCTGGCGCCGCACAACACTATTGGCCCCGACGCGTCTTCGAGGAAACCCGCGATGTCGCGCGCCTCGTTGACCAGGTGTGGAGTTGAAGTTGAGGGTGTGACTCGGGTCAGCTCGAGCAACGTGCGCCGCGTGAGGGTTCCGTTTACCTCAAGTCCACAGTTTCGTTGAAACTCGCCGAGAGCATCCTCAAGTAGTGGTCCAAAGATGCCGTCGATGCGTCCAGGGTTGAATCCGAGTTGGGCCAGGCGAACCTGCAGTTCGGCGACGTCGTCGCCGCGTAGGTAAGGACGCGTGAGGAAGAGCAGTCGTTGGCCAAGTCGCCAGCCCGCCTCGACGAGCCTGGTCCAGGTGACCTCGTCAACTTCGCCGGTGATCGGAAGTCCCTTGGCGCGCTGGAACGCTTCGACGAGCGCCACGGTTTCGTCGCCGAAGACCTCGAGCGTTTCCGCCATGGAGACGTGACCAAGCTCGTGAAGTCGCTCGTGCAGGTCGCGCACACGTTGGCCCGTGGCGCCGCGACTGAGTGCGGTGAACGTCAGGAGTCTTAGAGGTTCGCGGTGATCTCTTGCAAGAGCGCACCCTTGGGCTTGGCGCCGACTAAGCGGGCGACGACCTCGCCGTTCTTGAAGAGCAAGAGTGTGGGAATGCTCATCACCGAGAACTTGGTGGCGGTCGCGACGTTGAGGTCGACGTCTAGCTTGCCAATGGTGAACTTCTCGGACTGCTCAACCGCGAGCTCTTCGAGAATGGGTGCGATCAACTTGCAAGGTCCGCACCATTCGGCCCAGAAATCAACGAGGATCGGCTTGTCCGCCGCACCCACGACCTCGTCGAAGGTGGCGTCGGTAAGGGTGGTGATCTGGTCGCTCATAAAAACCTCCAAAGGTGGCCGCCGTCGCGGCGACGCAGGTAACACCTTAGTGACCGGGGCTCAGATCCCCTGCGTCTCGAGCCAGCGTTCGGCGTCGATGGCGGCCATGCATCCCGACCCCGCCGCCGTCACCGCCTGACGGTAGACGTGGTCTTGGACGTCCCCCGCGGCGAAGAGACCCTCGACTGTCGTGTAAGAGCCCAGACCAGTACGCACGTAGCCGTTGTCCTCCAGGTCGATCTGGTGGGTTACCAGGGTGGTGTTGGGCACGTGGCCAATGGCGACGAAAATACCGGTGACGTCCATGACCCTCTCTTCACCCGAGACGGTGTCGCGGACTTGGAGGCCCAGGACGTGGTCGTCGCCGAGGACCTCGACCACTTGGGTGTTCCAGGCGAACTGGATCTTGTCGTTGTCAAAGGCCCTTTGTTGCATGATCTTCGAAGCACGCAGCGAGTCACGTCGGTGCACGATCGTCACTGACGAGGCGAAGCGCGTCAGGAATAAGGCCTCTTCCAGAGCTGAGTCCCCACCACCGACGACCGCGATGTCCTGGCCGCGAAAGAAGAACCCGTCACAGGTCGCGCACGTCGAAAGTCCGTGGCTCAGCAGTCGGTCCTCGCCCGGCACGCCCATCATCAGCGACTGCGCCCCCGTGGCGAGGATGACCGTGTCGGCGGTGATGCTCGGGTCGACGTCGTCGGTGACCCAGGCCCGGAAAGGTCGTGACGTCACGTCGAGGCGCTGTACTTTTGAAACGCGTAGGTCCGCACCGAATCGATCGGCTTGGGCGCGCATGTTCGCCATGAGTTCGGGACCGGTGATCCCCTGAGCAAACCCGGGGAAGTTCTCGATGTCCGTGGTGAGCATCAATTGTCCGCCCGGTTGGTCTGTCGTTGACGAAGGCTCGCCCTCGATGACGATGGGGTGGAGTTGCGCTCGGGCGACGTAGATGGCGGCCGTGAGACCGGCGGGCCCCGAACCAACGATAAGAACCCGCGTGTGTTCGGACATTATTCGCCCGCGTGATCGGGACGGCGAAAGCGCCAAATGACAAGGCCCGCCACCACGAAAGTCGCCCCGATGCACACGTAGGTGAGCCACTGGTGACTCGCGAAGACGTAGACGTCAAAGAGCCGAATGAGCGCGATCAACAGCGCCACGACGAGCACGATTGACATGAGCACCACGATGAAGCCGAACGCGACGGCACGCCCGGCGATGAAAATGGGCCGCATCACACGGTCGTGCACGATGTCCATGACGTGGTCCAATTGACTGAACGCCTTGTCGACGATGTCTGGATCTCGTTGATCGTTCTGTTCGTTCACGCTTAGAACTTACTGGCGTTGCGCCCTCAGCACTCAATCCAACAGAGCGCGATGATTCCTGGACCCCCGTGCGTGCCCACGACCGGACCCATGTCGGTCACGACCAACTCGAATTCGGTGGGGATGTCCGCCACCAGTGCTTCCAGGTGCTTCACTTCGGGAGAGTCGCCGTGCACGAGGGCGAAGCGCCGTAGCGGCGCGCGTGACTTGGCGACCTCGGCGATGGCGGCGAGGGCCTTGGCCTTGGTGCGCTGGCGCCCGGCTTCGGCGACGAGACCATCTTTCAGTTCGAGCAGCGGCTTGATTGAAAGGACTTGACCCAGGAGCGCTCGGGCCCCCCCGATGCGTCCTCCTTTGACCAGGTGTTCGAGCGTGTCCAACATGGCGACGACGCCGACCTTGGCCGTGAGGACTTCGGCTCGCTCGGCCAAATCGTCGAGGGAGGCGCCGGTCTGGGCGATCTCGGCGATTTCAATGCAGAGTAGGCCTTGGGCCATGGAGACCGCTCGGGTGTCGATGACTCGCACGGGCACGACCTTGGCGACGGCC
>Ga0187887_10000506_pt1 | contig 38078 bp, 33 predicted proteins | sample June2016WEW_7_10_FD_132977 | JGI IMG/M metagenome (GOLD analysis project Ga0187887, IMG submission 132977) | Peatland microbial communities from SPRUCE experiment site at the Marcell Experimental Forest, Minnesota, USA - June2016WEW_7_10 | ecosystem: Environmental > Terrestrial > Soil >... | reverse complement strand
GACACCGGAATTCACCGCCGCGATCGCTTATTACGGCGAAAAGCAGTTCGCCTACGCGACCGGCGCCGATGCCGGCTGCTCGAGCACCGTCAGCGGCGCGTGCAACGGAAACTTCAATGCCGTATCCGTGTCGTTCGATTATCACTTCACCAAGCGCTTTGACACCTATGCAGGCGCCATGTGGTCGAACGTGTCGCACGGCCTCGCCAACGGGTACCTGAACACGACCATGGTCGATCCGACTGTGGGCGCGCGGTTCTCCTTCTAAGTCCAACGACCCGATCGAGTTCAGGGGTCTCATGGCCGATTCGCGGCCATGAGACCCCGGGCATCGGGCACCATCGCGCCCGCACCGCGGCCCGACGCCCGTCGGCCACGGCGTGGCCCACCTCACGGCGATTCCCTCATTGAGCGGGAGGCTGGCTACTCGCCGAGCTTCCGTATAAATTGTGGCTCCACCAGGGTCGCTCGCCCGTCACCACGAGAGCTACGTCCATGAAGGGTGCGCAAAAGAAAGAAAAAGCGAGTTGGTGGTACCTGCTCTTCGTCCTCCAGTTCTTGGTGATTCTCTGGCCGCCGCTCTACAACAAGGTGGAACCGACGCTGATCGGCTTGCCGTTCTTCTACTGGTTTCAGCTTTTGTGGGTGATCGTCAGCGCCGTGTTCACGGGGGTGGTGTACTGGGCGACGCGCGATTGACTCGGCGAGGTAGGCGAGAGCGAGGCATGCGAGAGCGAGGCATGCGAGAGGGGGAGTAGTGCCGGAAATAAACTGGGTTGCGCTGGTCGTATTCATCCTGCTGTTCGGCTTCATCACCTGGCTCGGCTTCGCCGCGGCGCGGTGGCGCAAGGGGGATCTCGATCTCTTGCATGAGTGGGGACTCGGCGGCCGGCGCTTCGGCACCGTGGTGACTTGGTTTCTGGTCGGCGGCGACATTTACACCGCCTACACGTTCATCGCAGTTCCAGCGCTCGCCTTCGGCGCGGGTGCGGTGGCGTTCTTCGCGGTTCCCTACACCATCCTCATCTATCCGTTGCTGTTTTTGGTATTCCCCCGGCTCTGGAACGTCTGTCACAAGCACGGCTATATCACGGCGGGCGATTTCGTCCGAGGCCGCTTCGGCAACCGCTGGCTCGCGCTCGCCATCACCGTCACCGGCATCGTCGCGACGCTTCCCTATATCGCGTTGCAGTTGGTGGGCATTCAGGTCGTGGTGGGCGCGCTCGGGGTGACGGGAAGCGGCCTTGCGGCCGATTTGCCGCTGATCATCGCCTTCGCCGTGCTGGCCGCATTCACCTATTCGAGCGGACTGCGCGCGCCCGCCTCGATCGCCATCGTCAAGGACATTCTGATCTACATTGCGACCTTCGCCATCATCATCGTGGTTCCCTTGAAGCTCGGCGGCTTCGGCAAGATCTTCGCGGCCGTGCCCGCCGGCAAGGTATTGCTCGCCGTGCCCGGCGAGCACACGACGGGCGCGTATGGCAGCTACGCCACGCTCGCTCTCGGCTCGGCGCTGGCCTTGTTCCTGTATCCGCATTCGATGACCGCCATCTTGAGCGCCAATTCGGGTCACGCCATTCGCCGGAATGCGGCGATCCTGCCGGGCTACTCATTCATGCTCGGCTTGCTCGCGATGATCGGGCTGTTCGTCATCGCCGCGGGAATCGCCGGCATGCCCGCATATGCGGAGGGGTTCAAGCATTACGGAAGCAACTTCGCAGTGCCCGCGCTGCTCCTGCACATCTTCCCCTCGTGGTTCGTCGGTGTGGCGTTCGCCGCGATCGCCATCGGAGCGCTCGTACCGGCGGCGATCATGTCGATCGCCGTGGCCAACCTCTACACCCGCAATATCCATCGCGAGTTCATCAATCGAAATCCCACCGACAAGCAGGAAGCGCAGATGGCGAAATGGGTGTCGCTGATCGCCAAGCTGGGCGCGCTCATATTCATTATTTTCGTTCCCACGAAGTACGCGATTCAGCTTCAATTGCTCGGCGGCATCTGGATCATCCAGACGTTGCCGGCGGTCATGCTGGGGGCGTACACGCGCTGGTTCAACGATTGGGCGCTCCTCCTCGGCTGGGCCGCCGGAACGTTCGCCGGCACGGCGATGGCGATCGCCTCGAAGCTCACTCCCACCTTCGCGTTGACGCTGGGCGGTTACACCTTTCCGGGCTATTCGGCGCTCTACACGGTGCTGCTGAATCTCCTCATCGCGGCGATTTTGACCCCCGTATTCAATGGGCTGAGAGGCGGCCGAGCGCCGGCGGATGCGACCACCCCGGCGGATTATTTCGCCGGATAACCGCGCACTGTCATGGAACCGTCACAATTGCTCCCGACAATTCGCGCAGGATTTTGACGGCCGATAATCCGATCCCGCCGTACCGACTCGGAGCAATTGCAATGAAAATATTACAGCGAATTGCCGTGACCGCCGCGGCGTGCCTGAGTCTGGCCGCCGTCGCCGCCGCCGCCACCGACATCTCGGGGGCGGGTGCGACATTCCCCTATCCCATCTATGCCAAATGGGCCGATGCCTACAAGAAGCTCACCGGTGTCGGCCTCAACTATCAATCGATCGGCTCCGGCGGCGGTATCAAGCAGATCAAGGCCAAGACCGTGACGTTCGGGGCGTCGGACATGCCCCTGAAGCCGGAGGATCTGAAGGCCGCCGGATTGTTGCAATTTCCGATGATCATCGGCGGGGTCGTGCCCGTCGTGAACGTCAAGGGCGTAGGACCCGGGCAGCTGCACCTCGATGGCGCCACCATCGCCGCGATTTACCTCGGCGACATCGCCAAATGGGATGACCCGCAGATCAAGCGCCTGAATCCGAAGCTGGCCCTGCCGAGCACGGCGATCGCTCCGGTATATCGATCCGACGGCTCGGGCACCAATTTCCTGTTCTCCGATTATCTGTCCAAGTCGAGCCCGAAATTCTCGACCACGATCGGCGCGAATTCCTCGGTTCAATGGCCGGTCGGCATCGGCGCGAAGGGCAACGAGGGCGTCGCCAACATGACCACGCAGACCGACGGCGCCATCGGCTATGTGGAATACGCCTACGCCAAGCAGAACAAAATGTCCTTCACGCTGCTCACCAACAAGACCGGTGGGGTGGTTGCGCCGAGCGCCGACTCGTTTCAGGCGGCCGCGGCCAACGCGGACTGGTCGAAGGCCGATTCTTACTATCTCATTCTCACCGACCAGCCGGGCGCGAAGAGCTGGCCGATCACCGGCGCGAGCTTCATCCTGCTCTACCGGCAGCCCGCCGACGGTGCGCCGGTGGCCGAGGCCCTCAAGTTCTTCGCCTGGGCCTACCGGGACGGGGCCGCCATGGCGTCGGAACTCGATTACGTGCCGCTGCCGGCCGCGCTGATCAAGCAAGTCAAGAAGACCTGGGGTACGGACATCAGCGTGGGCGGTCGCCCATTGTGGAACGGCCAATAACAGTTTCGCTGAGGTTGCGGTTGAAAGCGGGCACGGGCTAGTATCGCTGCCCGCGCCCGACAACCGAGCCGGGTAAGCGAGGGACGAAACCGACACGTGGCGATCATTGACCCGAGGCACGCCGCTAAGCAGCTGATTTTCGAGAGGGTCTTTCGGGCGGCCACGCTGCTGGCGGCGATACTCGTGCTCGTGATTTTGGGCGGTGTCGCGATATCGCTGTTGCACGGCTCGTGGCCCGCGCTCTCGCATTTCGGCCTAAGGTTCGTCACGCGCGAGATCTGGAACCCGGTAACGGACCAATATGGCGCCCTGTCGGCCATCTACGGCACGGTGGTCACCTCGGCCATCGCCATGGCGCTCGCCGTCCCGGTGGGCTTCGGGATCGCGCTCTTCTTGACCGAGCTTTGTCCGCCCCTGCTGAAGCGGCCCATCGGCGTCGCCATCGAGCTGCTGGCGGCGGTGCCGAGCATCATTTTCGGTATCTGGGGATTGTTCGTGCTGGCTCCCTTGCTGCAGCGTCACGTCCAGCCGTGGCTGATCGATCATGTCGGACCGCTGCCCGGCATCGGCAAACTCTTCATGGGTCCGCCGTACGGCATCGGCATCCTCACGGCCGGATTGGTTCTGGCCATCATGGTGCTGCCGTTCATCGCGGCGACCATGCGCGATGTGTTCGAGACCGTGCCCCCGATGCTGAAGGAATCGGGATACGGGTTGGGCGCAACGACCTGGGAAGTCATCTGGAAGGTCGTCGTGCCGCACTCGCGCGCCGGCATCGTCGGCGGCGTCATGCTGGGACTCGGGCGGGCGCTCGGCGAGACCATGGCGGTCACGTTCGTGATCGGCAATGCGCACCGCATCAGCACCTCGCTCCTGGCGCCGGGCACCACCATCTCGTCGGCCATCGCAAACGAATTCACCGAAGCCGTGGGCGACCTCTACACCTCCTCGCTGATCGCGCTGGGCTTGCTGCTGTTCCTGATCACCTTCTCGGTGATCGCCGCGGCGCAAGCGATGCTGCGCAGGCTCGAGCGCCAGGCGGCTTTGTGAGGGGCGCCATGAATCGGAGCCGCCGATGAGCCGGCGGGCGCTGCGCAAGATCAAGAATGGCGCCTTTTTGGCGCTGTCGCTGATCGCGACGTTGGCCGGTCTTGCCTGCCTGGCCGCCATTCTGTGGACGCTCATCTCGCACGGCATCGCCGGCATGTCCTGGCATCTATTCACGGAGATGACGCCGCCGCCGGGCAGTCCCGGCGGCCTGCTCAATGCGCTCTACGGTAGCGCGGTGATGACCCTGCTGGGCATCTTGATCGGCTCGCCCATCGGCGTTTTGGCGGGGACGTATCTCGCCGAGTACGGCCGAAGGTCACGTCTGTCGACGCTGATACGCTTCATCAACGACGTGCTTCTCAGCGCGCCCTCGATCATCGTCGGGCTGTTCGTGTACGAAATCATCGTGGTGCGCATGGGGCATTTCTCGGCCCTCGCCGGCGCCTTGTCGCTCGCGATTCTCGCGATACCGATCACGCTCAGAACCACCGAGGACATGCTGAATCTCGTGCCCGTCGGCATGAAGGATTCATCCGCCGCGCTCGGCGCCTATCCCTGGCGCACCACGCTCAGCATCCTCTATCCGGCCGCGCGCTCCGGCATCGTCACCGGGCTTCTGCTGGCGATCGCCCGCATCAGCGGCGAGACGGCGCCGCTCCTGTTCACCGCGCTCAACAATCAATTCTGGAGCAACGATCTGAACGCGCCCATGGCGAATCTGCCCGTCGTGATCTTCCAGTTCGCGCTGAGTCCCTACAAGGACTGGCAGGAGCTGGCCTGGGCGGGAGCGCTCATCATCACGACGACGATCTTGCTGCTCAGCATTTCCGCACGGGTGCTGCTGGCGCTGCTCCAATCGCGCGGCGGGGGAGGGGCCGGCCGATGATGCCTTCCTCGAAGCTGCCGCGGCACTTGAAGACGCGCCTCCCGCTCGCGATGCCGCCGGCGCCCGTCGACAGCGGCGTACCGAAGATCGAGATCCGCAAGCTCAATTTCTATTACGGGCGGATTCAGGCGCTGCGCGGCATCGAGACGACGTTCGGCGACCGCTCCATCACGGCGCTCATCGGCCCGTCCGGCTGCGGAAAATCGACGCTGCTGCGCGTTCTGAACCGGATGTACGGGCTGTATCCCCATCAACGCGCCGAGGGCGAGGTGCTGATCGGAGGGCGCGACATTCTCGGCCCCAACGTCGATGTGGCGGAGCTGCGTTACCGGGTGGGCATGGTCTTTCAGAAGCCCACGCCGTTTCCGATGTCCGTGTTCGAGAACGTGGCATTCGGTTTGCGCCTGGCGGGCGGCATGCACGGCTCGGATATCAAGGCGCGCGTCGAATCGGCTCTTCGCGATGCGGCGATATGGGATGAAGTCAAGGACAAGCTGCATGCCGACGGCCGCAGCTTGTCGGGCGGGCAGCAGCAAAGGCTATGCATTGCCCGGACCATCGCCGTGCAGCCCGAGGTGCTGCTGCTCGACGAGCCCACGGCCGCGCTCGACCCGATCTCGACCCTGAAGGTCGAGGAAACCCTGCAGGCGCTGCGCGAGAAGTACTGTATCGTGGTGGTCACCCATAACTTGCAGCAGGCCGCGCGTGTGTCGAACGTGACCGGGTTCATGTATTTGGGAGAGCTCGTGGAAATCGGTCCCTCCACGGAAATCTTCACCGCTCCCAAGAACCGCAAGACCGACGATTACATCACCGGGCGGTTCGGTTGAGCGCGTTGCACGCCAATCTCTCTGCGGCGGAAAGCGCAGCGCCGGCGGCCGGCCGGCGCATGCCGGCCGCTCGGGACACCATCCAGGACCCGATCATGACGGCCCGGCAAGTGAACGTGCACTATGGCGACAAGCACGCCGTGCGCGAGGTGAGCCTGGACATCGGACGCAATCAGGTGCTGGCGCTGATCGGGCCTTCCGGGTGCGGCAAGTCGACGTTCCTCCGATGTCTCAACCGCATGAACGACACCATCGCGACCGCGCGTGTCGAGGGCACGATCACCCTCGACGGACAGGACATCTACGACCGCAAGCAGGACGTGGCGCAGCTGCGGGCGCGGGTCGGGATCGTGTTCCAAAAGCCGACGCCGTTCCCGCACTCCATTTACGCGAATGTCGCTTACGGTCCCCGCATCCACGGCTTGGTGAAGCACCGGGCCGACATGGACGAACTCGTGGCGACGAGTCTCCAGCGCGCGGGCCTGTGGGACGAGGTGAAGGAGAGGCTCTCGCAGCCCGGGACGAGCCTGTCCGGGGGCCAGCAGCAGCGACTGTGCATCGCACGCACCATCGCCATCAATCCGGAGGTCATCCTCATGGACGAGCCCACCTCTGCGCTCGATCCGGTCGCGAGCGCAAGGATCGAGGATCTGATCGATGAATTGCGCGAGAACTACGCCATCGTCATCGTCACGCACAATATGCAGCAGGCGGCGCGCGTGTCCCAGCGCACGGCCTACTTCCACATGGGCGATCTCATCGAGATTGGGCCTACGGATCTCGTGTTCACCAATCCGCAGCAACGGCTCACCGAAGACTACATTACCGGCCGATTCGGCTGATTCCTGCTCGCCCTTGCGAGTACAGAGCTACTGGGGGTAGGGCCGGATTGGGCAGGCATTTTCCGGACCGCCGTGAATCCTTCCATGGAGGCTTCGGGGAAGACATCCATGTCTTCCACGATCCGGAAAATGCCTGCGCAATCCGGCCTCACCACCACCCGGCTCTGCGGACGCAGAGCGCGCGGGAATTAGACGGCTCCTGCAGACGCGGAGCGCGGGGGATTAGATGTTGCGCAGCAATTCGTTGATGGAAGTCTTCGAGCGGGTTTGTTCGTCGACGCGTTTGACGATGACGGCGCAGGCGAGCGAATACTTGCCGTTGGAGGCGGGGAGGGTGCCGGGGACCACTACGGCGCCGGCGGGGACTCGGCCGTAGGAGATTTCGTCGCGCTCGCGGTCGTAGATGCGGGTGCTTTGGCCGATGAAGACGCCCATGGAGATCACGGCGCCGGTCTCGACGATCACACCCTCGACGATCTCGGAGCGCGCGCCGATGAAGCAGTTGTCTTCGATGATGGTGGGATTCGCCTGCAGCGGCTCGAGCACGCCGCCGATGCCGACGCCCCCCGACAGATGCACGTTCTTGCCGATCTGGGCGCAGGATCCCACGGTCGCCCAGGTGTCGACCATCGTGCCCGCTCCGACGTAGGCGCCGATGTTCACGTAGCTCGGCATCAGGACGACGTTGGGGGCGACGAACGCGCCGCGGCGCACGGTGGCGGGCGGGACCACGCGGGCGCCCGCGGCCGCGAATCGCGCTTCGTCCCATCCGGCGAATTTGAGCGGGACCTTATCGTAGAAATTGAGTCCGCCGCCGCCGGCGAGCGCGGCGTTGGGCGCGAGCCGGAAGGACAACAGCACCGCTTTCTTCAGCCACTGATGCACGTGCCACTCGGCGCCGCGCTTTTCGGCGACCCGCAAGGCGCCGGTGTCGAGCATGCCGATCGCGGTCTCGACCGCGCTTCTCAATTCCGCGGAGGCGCTTTCCGGAGAGACGCCCGCCCGCGATTCCCAGGCGCCCTCGATCAGGGCGCGCGACCGCTCTAGATCGACGCTCACGATCGAGCCGCGTCGCGCCGGTCCAGGGCCCGCACCAGCGAGTCGTGCACCCGTTGGCACGCTTCCTCCGCGAGCAATCGCCCGTCCATATCGGTGATGTAGAACACGTCTTCCGCCCGCTCGCCCACGGTCATGATCTTGGCGCCGTTGATCGCGACGCGCTCCGTTTTGAACACTTTGCCGACCTCGGATAAAAGGCCGGGACGATCCGCGGCCACGAGCTCCAGTATCGTACGGTTGTTGCGATTGTCCAAGCTGAAGTTGACCTGGGTCATGGTGGAGAACATGCGCACCTGACGCGCCGCGCGGCGGGTGACGGTGACCGGCGAGTCCTCCGGTTGCTGCAGATTGCGCCAGAGGCCGCGCTCGATTTCGCGGATGCGCGCCGCATCGGCGATCACCGCGCCGTTGTCCTCGAGCACCACGTAGGTCTCCAAGCTAAAGCCGTTGGCGCTCGTGATCAGGCGCGCGTCGACCACGTTGAGTCCCATCTGATCGAGAACCGCGGTGGTGCGCGCGAAGCTGTGCACGCCGTGCGGCGTATACGTCAGGACCGCGGTGCCGCCGCGTTCCGCCAATTGCCGGATCGCCACCAGCGGCGCATCGCCGGGCCGGCGGTCGGCGAGCAGCATCGTGTGCCAGGCGATCTCTTCGGGCGTGAAGCGCAGGAAGTACGCCTCCGTCCATTGCGACCACACCTCGGCGATGCGCTCATCGGGGATTGCGAGGATTTTCGAGCGTGCACTCGCCTGGGTCTCGCGTATCAGCTCGTCCTGGTCGACCGGCGTTTCCAGGCCGCGGCGCAATGCGCGCTTGGTGCGCTCATAGAACTCCTCGAAGAGCCGCGCTTTCCAGGTGTTCCAGAGCTTGGGGTTGGTGCCGCGCACGTCGGCGACCGTGAGCACATAGAGATAATCGAGGTGGGCCTGATCGCCGACGCGGCGCGCGAAGTCGTGGATGATGTCCGGGTCGCTGATGTCCTTTTTCTGCGAGGTGATCGACAGGATCAGATGGTTCTTGACCAGCCATGCGACGAGCCGCGCCTCGTAGCGTCCGAGACCCTGTTCGAGGCAGAACGCCTCGGCGTCGACCGCGCCGAGTTCGGAATGATCGCCGCCGCGTCCCTTCGCAATGTCGTGAAAGAGGGCGGCGAGATAGGCGAGCTCCTGGCGCGGAAGAGACTGCATGATCTGGCTCAAGGCCGGGAACTCATGGTTGTACTTCGGCATGGCGAAGCGGCGCAGGTTGCTCACCACGAACAGCGTGTGCGCATCCACGGTATAGGCGTGGAACAGATCGTATTGCATGCGCCCGACGACCCGCCCGAAGGAAGGAATGTAGCGGCCGAGCACGCCGTACAGGTTCATGCGCCTGAGCTCGTGCGTGACGCCGACGGGCGCGCAGAGGATCTCCATGAACAGACGGTGATGACGCGGGTTCTGGCGGAACTCCTCATCGATCAGCGATACGTGGCTGCCGATGAGACGGATCGTCTCGGCGCGCACGCCCCGCAGCTCCGGATGCTGCTGCAGGAGCACGAACAGCTCCAACAGCGCGGATGGGTAGCGCGCGAACACCTCGGGGTGCGTGACCTCGAGATAATCGTTGCGGATCTGGAAGCGCGGATTGATGGGGATGGGCGGTCCGCTCTGCGTCAGTATCGCCTCGCGAAACAGCTGCAGCAGCATTTCGTTGAGCAGGCTCACGTCCATCACGGTGCGGTAGTACTTCTGCATCAGCTGCTCGACCGCGAGGGTGAAGCTCGCGTCCTCGTAGCCGAACAGCTTCGCCAGCTTGATCTGGTAATCGAATAGCAGCCGGTCCTCGCGCCTTCCGGTGAGCACGTGCAGTCCGAAGCGCACCTTCCAGAGGAACGCCTGGCCGGCCTTGAGCTTGCGGAGCTCCTCGCGAGTCAGAAACCCGTGCGGCACCAGCTCATCGAGCGTCTCGGTTCCGAAGTGCCGCTTGGCCACCCACCCGATGGTCTGAATGTCGCGCAGACCCCCGGGGCTCGATTTGACGTTCGGCTCGAGATTGTAGGCGGTGTCGAAGTAGCGATGATGCCGCTCGGTCTGCTCCTTCACCTTGGCTTCGAAAAAATCCTGGGAAGACCACAGGCGGTCGGGGGCGAGCGCGCGGCGCATCCCGGCGAACAGAGATTCGGGTCCGGCGAGCAGGCGCGCCTCGAACAGCGTGGTGGCGACGCTGATGTCGGCCAGGCTTTCACGCTGGCAATCATCGATGGAGCGCACGCTGTGCCCGACTTCCAAGCCGATGTCCCAGAGGAAGGTCAGGAAGCGCTCGATGTCGGATTGCCAATCGGCCGAGTCGCTCTTCGGCAAGAGCACCATGATGTCGATGTCGGAGCTCGGGTGCAGCTCGCCCCGTCCATAGCCGCCAACCGCCACCAGCGCCAGGTCGCCCGCGAAACGGCGGGCATGCTGCACCCAGGCTGCGCGCAAGGCCAGATCGACCAACAGCGCGCGATCGCGCACCAGATCCTCGACCGGCTCGTCCGCTTGGAAGCGCTCGCGCAGCAGATCGGCGCCGCCGTCGAGCACCTGGCGAAACGCGGCGGGCGAGTAATGGCCGCTCTTCAGGGCCTCCGGCACGAGCGCCAGATAGGCCCAATCAGCGTTGTGGTCGAGGAAATTGGCTCCGGCGTTCAAGAAGCCGCCGCGGCTCGGGACAACGCCGCTTCGGCGCCGAGGGTGAGCACTTCGTACCCCGCGTCGGTGACCAGGATGGTGTGTTCCCATTGCGCCGAGAGCGACTGATCCTTGGTCACGACCGTCCAGCCATCGTTCAGCAGCCGCACGTCGCGGCGCCCGGCGTTGATCATGGGCTCGATGGTGAAAGTCATACCCGTCACCAGCTCGAGGCCGGTGCCGGGTTTGCCGTAATGAAGCACCTGGGGGTCCTCGTGATACACGCGGCCGATGCCGTGCCCGCAATACTCACGAACCACCGAGAAGCCGTTGCTTTCCGCGAACGTCTGAATGGCGTGGCCGATGTCTCCCAGGCGGGCGCCGGGTTTGACCACATTGATCCCTTCCCACATCGCCTCATGACAGATCGAGGTCAGCCGGCGGGCGGCCACGCTGGCCGCGCCGACCAGGTACATGCGGCTGGTATCGCCATGGAAGCCGTCCCGGATCACGGTCACGTCGATATTGACGATGTCGCCGCTCTTCAGGCGCTTGTCACCGGGTATCCCATGGCAGACCACGTGGTTCACCGAGGTGCAGATGGTCTTCGGGAAGCCGCGGTAGTTGAGGTTCGCGGGGATCGAGTTGAGCTCATCCACGATGAAGTCGTGGCAGCGCTTGTCGAGTTCGTCGGTCGTCACCCCCGGCTGTACGAACGGCTCGATCATGTCCAGGACGCTCGCGGCCAGCCGTCCGGCGGTGCGCATCTTGTCCTGTTCGTCCGGCGTTTTCACAGTCACGTTCATAGAGGCTTTCGGTCCATTGTCACACTTTGTTTCGCCGTGGGGTTCATGGTATAAAGCGCGGCTATTTTTAACAACCCCGCACGCGGGTCGACACAGTCGGCTGGGTGCCCGGGGACCTCGAATCTAAAGGCTTTGCCCGCGGATTCAAGGCCCGGGTTGCCGACTGGGACTCGCGGAGGCTCAACCCAACCAAGGAGTTCATTATGGCCGGCGTGTCGATGCGACAAATGCTGGAAGCGGGTGTCCATTTCGGACATCAGACCCGCTTCTGGAACCCGAAAATGGCCCCGTTCATTTTCGGCGAGCGAAACAAGATCCACATTATCAATCTGGAGCGGACCCAACCGCTCTATGCCCAGGCAGCCGCCTTCATCAAGGGCGTCGCGGCCGAGGGCGGCAAGGTGCTGTTCGTCGGCACCAAGCGTTCCGCGCGCGATGCGGTGCAGAAGGAGGCGCTGCGCTGCAGCATGCCTTACGTGAACCAGCGCTGGCTGGGCGGCATGCTGACCAATTTCAAGACCATCCGTCAGTCCATCAAGCGGCTCAACGAGCTCGACGAGATGGCGCAGAACGGGTCGCTCGACCGACGCGGCAAGAAGGAGGCGCAGATGCTGCGCCGGGAGATGGACAAGCTGCTGCGCAGCCTCGGCGGCATACGCGACATGACCGCGCTGCCGGATGCGTTGTTCGTGATCGACGTGGGCCACGAGGAGATCGCGATCCACGAGGCACGCAAGCTCGGCATTCCCGTGGTGGCCGTGGTCGATACGAATTGCTCGCCGGACGGGATCGATTACGTCATCCCCGGTAACGACGATGCCATGCGCGCCATCCTGCTGTACGCGGGCGGCATTGCCGATTCGGTCCTGGAGGGCAAGGCTTCGCTTCCGGAGGTGCCGGTGGGCGAGGATGAGTTCGTGGAATTGGACGAGGAGGGCAATCCCAAGAAGCGGGCTGCGGCGGGCCGCCGTCCGCCGGCCTCGGGCGGCCGCGGCAGGAAGCCTGCACCCCGCCGCAAGGTGCCCGTCACCGTCATCCCCGGGGCGGTCGCCGTCGCGGCCCAGGTCGAGGATGTCGAGGTGGAGGCCGACGACGTCGATGCGGCCGATGCCCCTCCCGCCGAGAACCGTCCGGCGAGCGCCCCGCGGCGCAGACCCGTCGGCCGGCGTACTCCGGCGCGCGGCGCTTGAGATCCGGGGAGGGGCTCGCACAGGCGGGCTCCTCTCCGATTCATATTGATCAACGCGAGGAAACGGCCGTCGACGGCCGTCTTTTGAACACATGAACATCACAGCAGACTTGGTCAAACAACTTCGTGAGCGCACCGGCGCCGGCATGATGGAATGCAAGAAGGCGCTGGTCGAGACCCAGGGCGATCTGGATGCGGCCGCGGAACTCATGCGCAAGAGCGGTCTGGCAAAGGCCGACAAAAAGGCGGCCCGGGTCGCCGCCGAAGGCACGCTCGCGGTGGAGCGCGCGGGGCTGTCCGCGGTCCTGGTCGAAATCAACAGCGAAACCGATTTCGTGGCGCGGAGCGATGAGTTCCAGGCGTTCGCGCGCGACGTGGCCCAGGCGGCCCTCGCTCACCCGGCGGCGAGCGTCGAGGCATTGGCCCAGACCCGGCACGGGTCGGGTACGATCGAAGAGCAGCGGCGCGCACTGGTCGCGAAGATCGGGGAGAACATCGCCGTGCGCCGCTTCGTGCGCATGACCGCCCCCGGCGCGCTGGGCGCGTATCTTCATGGGACGCGGATCGGCGCCCTGGTCGCATTGCAGGGCGGCGATGAGGCGTTGGCTCGCGACCTCGCGATGCACGTCGCCGCGGTCAACCCGGCCTACGTGGATGCGGGAGGCGTCCCGGCCGAGGTGCTCGACAAGGAGCGCGAGATCCTCACCGAGCAGACCAAAGGCGAGAAGAAGCCGCCCGAGATCGTCGCCAAGATGGTCGAGGGCCGACTGCGCAAATTCCTGGCGGAGATCACGCTGCTCGGCCAACCGTTCGTCAAGGACCCGGAGATCACGGTCGAGAAGCTGCTGAAGAAGTCGGGGGCCAAGGTGGTCGAGTTCGTGCGCTTCGAAGTGGGTTCGGGCATCGAGAAGAAACAGGACGACTTCGTCGGCGAAGTAATGGCTCAGGTGAAGTCGCAGGACAAGGGCAATCCGCCGGCGGGCCAGTCCTCCGGCGGCAAGGGCGCCTAGGAGTCCAGACAGCGCCAGGCTCTGATCCCATTGAATCCAAAGACCCCGCGCCCGCGGGGTCTTTTGTAGTAGGGTACTGCCATATGACGGAAACAACGCCCACCGCGCGCTACCGCAGAATCTTGGTCAAGTTATCCGGTGAGGCCTTGCTCGGCAGCGAGGACTACGGCATCGATCCGGCCATGCTCAAGCGCATCGCCGCGGAGATTCGGGAACTGGCCCAAATGGGCGTTCAGGTGGCCGTGGTGCTCGGCGGCGGCAACATCTTTCGCGGCGCCGGACTGGCCCGGGCCGGCATGGATCGGGTGACGGCCGACCACATGGGAATGCTGGCCACCGTGATCAATGCGCTCGCGCTGCAGGACGCCTTGGAGTCGCAAGGCACTTACGCGCGAGTCATGTCGGCGCTGCGCATCAACGAGGTCTGCGAGGATTACATACGCCGCCGCGCCATAAGGCACCTGGAGAAGGGCCGGGTGGTGATCTTCGGCGCAGGCACCGGTAATCCGTTCTTCACCACCGACACGGCGGCGAGCCTTCGGGCCATCGAGATCGACGCCGAGATCCTTTTGAAGGCGACCAAGGTCAATGGCATCTACGATTCGGATCCGCTCAAGAATCCGAACGCCAAGCGCTACACCCATTTGACCTTCGACAAGGTGCTGAGCGATCGGCTGAATGTGATGGACGCGACGGCGATTGTGATGTGCCGTGAAAACAACTTGCCGCTGCAGGTGTTCAACCTGTTCAATGCCGGCGATTTATTGCGTATCGTTCAGGGCGAGGACGTGGGTACCGTCGTCTCCGCCGGACCGTAAGAGGGAAAGCCATGATCGAGGACATAAAGAAAGATGCGACCGTGCGCATGCAGAAGTGCGTGACCACGTTCAAGGATCAGTTGAAGAAGCTGCGTACGGGGCGCGCGCACACCAGCCTGATCGAGCACATCAAAGTCGACTACTACGGCTCCGAAATGCCCCTGAATCAGGTGGCGAACATCGCGACCGAGGATGCCCGCACCTTGACCGTCACGCCGTGGGAGAAGTCCATGGTGTCCGTGATCGAGAAGGCCATCTATAAATCCGACTTGGGACTCACGCCGAACACCGCCGGCACCCTGATCCGCATCGCGATGCCGGCTCTCACCGAAGAGCGGCGGCGCGACATCACCAAAGTGGTGCGCTCCGAAGCCGAAGGCGCCCGCGTCTCGGTGCGCAACGTGCGCCGCGAAGTGATGAACGAACTGAAAGAAATGCTCAAGGAGAAATTGATCTCGCAAGACGACGATCGGCGCGCCCAGGAGGAAATCCAGAAGCTCACCGACAAGCACGTCGCGGACATCGATCACGCCATGGCCGACAAGGAAAAGGAATTGATGCAGGTCTGAGCGGGCCCGCAGATTCCTGAACGCATCATGGCCGACACGCCGCAACATGTCGCGATCATCATGGACGGCAATGGCCGATGGGCCCGGGCCCGCGGCCTGCCGCGTCCTGCCGGGCACCGCTCGAGCATCAAGGTGGTGCGGCGGGTGGTGGAGGAGTGCGCGAAGCGCAACGTGCGATTTCTCACCATATTCGCCTTTTCGAGCGAGAATTGGCGCAGACCCCCCGACGAAGTCGGCATGCTCATGAAGCTGTTCCTCGACTCGATGGTGCGCGAAGTGTCCGATCTGCACTGCAATCAGGTGCGGCTCAAGTTCATCGGCGATCGAAGCGTCCTGGGCGGCGCGCTGACCCAGCGCATGGACGATGCCGAATCGCTCACCGCGTCCAATCCCGGACTCACGCTCTGCGTGGCGCTCGCCTACGGCGGCCGCTGGGACCTTGCTCAAGCCTGCCGTTCGCTCGCGGCCGACGTCGCCGCCGGGACGTTGCGGGCCGCCGAGATCGACGAATCCCGGATCGCGGGCCGCCTCGCCTTGGCGGGGATCCCCGACCCCGACCTGCTCATCCGTACGGGCGGCGAAATGCGCATCAGCAACTTCCTGTTGTGGAATCTCGCCTACGCCGAGCTCTATTTTACCGAGGTGCTCTGGCCCGATTTTTCGACCGCGCATCTGGACGCGGCGTTGACCTTCTACGCGCAACGAGAGCGGCGATTCGGACGGACCTCGGAGCAGGTCGCCACACAGGCCGATGCGCACGTCAATGCTTAGACTGCGAATCCTGACGGCCTCGATTCTCGGCTGCGTGTTGCTGGCCGGCCTGTTCTTGCTCGAGCCGCGCTGGACCATGCTCGCCTTCGGCGCCGTGTGGCTCGCCGCCGCCTGGGAGTGGGCCGGGTTCGGGGGCCTGAACTCCATGCCTCTGCGGTTCCTCTACTGCTGCGCGATCGCCGCGCTCTTGGCGCTGTCGTGGCGTTGGACCGAAGATCGCGAGCACCTCCTGGTGCTTCTCGCCGCCGCCTGTGCTTGGTGGGCCGCGGCGCTCGTGTGGCTGATCGCCGCGCCGGAATGGCGCCGGCCGCCGCTTGCCCTGCTGTGCGGCGTACCGGTCCTGGTTCCGGCCTTCGTCGCACTCGGCCGCCTGATCGTCGCGGGCCGCGGCACGATCGGCGGTCCCAAGATCGTCCTTTGGCTCGTGCTTCTGGTCATCGCATCGGACATTGGCGCGTTCTTCGTGGGACGTAGCTTCGGGCGGCGCAAGCTCGCCCCGCGGGTCAGTCCCGGCAAGACCTGGGAAGGCGCCTTCGGGGGGCTTGCTGCGGTGGCGCTCGTCGCCGTCTGCGGCGCACGCTACTTCGCTCTGCCGGCCGGACTATCGGTCGGCTTCGGCTGCGCGGTCGGAATTTTTTCGGTCATCGGAGATCTTACGGAAAGCATGTTCAAACGTTCCGCCGGCCTCAAGGACTCCGGCGTCCTGCTGCCGGGGCATGGCGGAATTCTGGATCGCATCGACAGCGTGACGGCCGCGGCGCCGCTCTACGCCCTCGGTCTGTTCGGCTCCGGGGTGATCGCATGAGCGGGCCGCGCGGCATCGCCATCTTGGGATCGACCGGGAGCATCGGCAAGAGCACCCTCGCCGTCATCGCGCTGCACCCGGAGCGATTTCGAGCCGCCGTGCTCTGCGCCCAAAGCAGCTGGCAAGCGGTGGTGCAACAGGCCGTCGAGTTCAAGCCCGATTCGGTGGTGCTCGCTGACCCGCGGGCCGCCGAGCAGGCGCGCGCGGCGCTTCGAAGTCTCGGCTCGGCGACGCGCGTGGAAAGCGGCGCCGATGCGTTGGCGGCGGAAGTGGCCGGCGCCAACGTGGAGATGGTGATGGCCGCCATCGTCGGCGCGGCGGGCCTCTTGCCGACACTCGCCGCCGCCCGCGCCGGCAAGCGCGTATTGCTCGCCAACAAGGAGGCGCTGGTGATGTCGGGCCGTCTCCTCATGGACGAGGTGCGCAAAGCCAAGACCGAGCTCATTCCCATCGATAGCGAGCACAACGCCATCTTCCAATGCATGCCGGCCGGATACCTTCCGGGCGCTGCCGCGCGGGGCGTGAACCGAGTGATCTTGACCGCCTCCGGGGGGCCGTTCCGCTCCACCGCTTCCGGCAAGCTCGAGAGCGTGACACCCGACGAGGCCTGCAACCACCCGAAGTGGAAGATGGGCCGCAAGATTTCGGTGGATTCCGCCACGCTCATGAACAAGGGACTCGAGGTGATCGAGGCGACGCTCCTGTTCGGGCTGCCTGAATCGCAGGTCAACGTCGTGGTCCATCCGCAGAGCCTCGTGCACTCGCTGGTGGAGTACGCCGACGGTTCGTTCCTGGCGCAGCTTGGAGCCCCCGATATGCGCACGCCCATCGCGCAAGCGTTGGCGTGGCCGGAGCGGGTGAGTTCCGGTGTACAATCGCTCGATCTGGGGGAGATCGGGCGCATGGATTTCGAGCCTCCCGACCACGTACGCTTCCCGAGCATCGGGCTTGCGCGTGCCGCCGCCCGAGCCGGGGGGACTGCACCCGCGGTGCTCAATGCGGCGAACGAGGTCGCGGTACAGGCGTTTCTCGACCGGCGCTTGAACTTTACCGGGATTGCTGCGGTCTGTGACAAAGTGTTGCAGCGCCTCGATGCGAGCCCGGTCAACGAGTTGGGTGATGTGTTGGACGCCGACGCCGCAGCTCGTCGCTTGGCGAGTGCCTTGATAGAGCCTGCGCATGGAGCCCTTGCATGAAGATGCTGATTTTTGTCGCCGCCTTCCTGGTCGCGATCGGGATACTGGTCGCGGTTCATGAGTTCGGGCACTACTGGGTCGCCAAGAAACTGGGTTTCAAGGTGCTTCGCTTCAGCATCGGTTTCGGCAAGCCGCTGCTCACCCGCGTCGGCAAAGACCCCGACCGCACCGAATATTGCCTTGCTGCGATTCCCTTGGGCGGTTACGTCAAACTCCTCGATGAGCGGGAAGGCGAGGTCGCCCCGGCTGAGCTGCATCGTTCGTTTACCCGCCGCCCGATCGCTCATCGGGTGGCCGTGCTGTTGGCGGGACCCGCCATGAACCTCATCTTCGCCTCGCTTCTCTATGCGGTGCTGGCCATGGCCGGCACCGAAATCGTCAAGCCGGTCGTGGGCCAGGTGCGTCCCGATTCTCCGGCCGCCGCCGCGGGACTGAAGCGCGGCGACGAGATCGTACGGGTCGGCGACTACCAGGTCGGGGACACCGAAGAGCTGCAGATCGACTTGCTCCGCCAAGTATCCGCCGATGCCACGGTGCCGCTGCGGGTGCGCCGCGGCGCAGACGAGTTCGCGGTGACGCTGCGGGTCGCCGAGGACACGCGCGCCTTGACGGAGCCGGGCAAGCTCCTGCCCGGACTCGGTTTCGATCTCGCGACTTGGCGCGCCGAGACCACGGTCCAGTCCGTCCCAGCCGGCAGTGCCGGGGAACGCGCGGGACTCAAGCCCGGCGACAAGGTGGTGGCCGTGGACGGCCAACCCATCGTCAACAGTTCCGATTTCATTGGCGCCGTGACCGGCGCTCCCGGACGGGTGCTGTCCGTCGAGGTACTCCGAGGCGGTGAGCGGCTGACCCTCGCGACTCCCGTGCCCAAGATCCTGGCAGATGGCAGGGCAATAGGGCGGCTGGGCATCACGCTGGCCGAGGGCCAGAGATCGTGGCCGCCGGGGTTGGTGCAAATCCAGCGCTCGGGCCCGATCGCGGCGCTCGGCGTGGGCGTGAAGAAGATGTGGGAGATGTCCTCGCTCACCGTGCAGATGTTGTGGCGCATGGTGACGGGGGAGGTATCGCCCAAGAACATCAGCGGTGTGGTAAGCATTGCCGAGTTCGCCGGCATCAGCGCGTACCTCGGCTTGACCGCCTACATGGCGTTCCTCGCCATCATCAGCGTGAGCCTCGGGGTGCTGAATCTGATGCCGGTCCCGCTACTGGACGGTGGGCAAGTGGTTTATCAATTGGTTGAAGCTGTCAAGGGAAGTCCGTTGTCGGAGCGTGCCCAGAGCTTCGGCCAGCAGGTCGGGATCGCGCTGCTGGTCGTATTGATGAGCCTCGCTTTCTATAACGACATTTCCAGACATTTGAACTAACGGGATATCATGATCTACCTCGAGTTTGCGCCGCGCATGCGGCGCCGTTCCGCAAGCGCTGCCCATCGAGACTGCATGCGGTCGTTGTCGCGTGCGGATTGAATTTCGGTTGATCTGCTTGATGGCGCTCGCCATCCAGCCCATCGGGTCGTCGCTTCGGGCACAGCCCGCGCCGGAGCCGCAGGCGCCGCCACCGCCGCCGCCCGCTCCGACGCCGTCCCCGGCCGCCGCGCCGCCGTCCCCGGTCGCCGCAACCCCGGCCGCGCCGCCGCCGCCATCGCCCGGCTCATTCACGGTGGGCGACATACGCGTGGAGGGCTTGCAGCGCATCTCCGAGGGTACGGTATTCAACTATCTGCCCGTCAACATCGGCGATCACCTGGACCAGCAGCGCATCGGCGAGGCCATGCGCGCGCTCTACGCGACGGGCTTCTTTCGCGACGTAGAGCTCCGGCGCGATGGAAATACCCTGCTCGTGGTGGTGGTCGAGCGGCCCTCGATTGCGAAGTTCGAGGTCAAGGGCAACAAGGACATCAAGACGGAGGATTTGACCAAGAGCTTGCGCAATGTGGGCCTCGCCCAGGGTAAAACCTTCGATCGATCCGTACTCGACGAGGTCAAGCAGTACCTCACCGACCAGTATTTCAGCCGCGGCAAGTACGCGGTGAGGGTGGATACGAAAGTCACCGACCTGCCGGGCAACAAGGTCGACGTTCTGGTGGACATCAAGGAGGGAAAGCGCGCCAAGATCGAGATGATCAATCTGGTGGGCGATACCAAGTTCAAGGAAAATGACGTGCTCAACACGTTCGAGCTGAAGACGCCGAACTGGCTGTCCTGGTACAAACAGGACGACCGCTACTCGCGCGAGTCGCTCACCGGGGACCTGGAGAAGCTGCGCTCCTACTACATGGACCGGGGCTACGCGAACTTCCAGATCGAATCGACGCAGGTGACCATCGCGCCCGAAAAGGACGACATGTACATCACCATCAACGTCAACGAAGGTGATGTCTTCAAAGTCTCGGACATCAAGCTCGCGGGCACGATGGTGGTCCCCGAGGAGCAGCTCAGAAAACTCCTGTTGATCCATCCCGGCGACATTTTCTCGCGCAAGCTGGTGACCAGCTCGCAGGAGCTCATGAGCTATCGGCTCGGCGCCGACGGCTATGCGTTCTCGAAGATCGATCCGGTGCCGACGCCCGACAACGACAAGAAGACCGTCTCGCTCACCTTCTTCATCGAGCCGGGCAATCGGGTTTACGTGCGCCACATCAATTTCAACAACACCACCGCCATCAACGACGAGACCCTGCGCCGCGAGATGCGCCAGCTCGAAGGCGGCTGGCTCTCCAACTCGGCGGTCGAGCGTTCCAAGGAGCGCATCCAGCGGTTGCCCTACGTCGAAAAGGTCGAGTTCGAGACCAAGCCGGTGGCGGGAAGCGCCGATCTGGTCGACGTCGATTACAACATCAAGGAAGGCCTGCCCGGACAGTTCGGCGGCGGCATCGGCTACTCCGAAGCCCAGAAATTCAGCCTCAACGGCAATTTCGTGCACAGCAACTTCATGGGGACCGGGGATCGCATCGCGCTCGAGGTCAACGCCGGCAAGTACAGCAAGACCTACACCTTCGCGACTACCGACCCGTACATGACGATCGACGGCGTGTCGAGGACCACCTCGCTCACTTACCGCGACATCACGCAGTTCGTGGCGGCGTCCTCGAAATTCTCCACCAAGCAGTTGACGTTGGCGGAGACCTTTTCCTATCCGATCACCGAGTATCAATACCTCTCGGCCGGCGTGTCCGCCAACAAGAACGAACTCGTGGTCTCGCAAGGCTACAGCTCGCAGCAGGCCATCGACTGGGTGCAGCACAACGGCAGCACGTTCACGCGCTACCTGGACGATACCAACGGCGACAACATCATCAATTCGCTCGACAGCCCCTACACCGTGTACGGAACGGATTTCTATACGTACGAGGTTTCCGCCGGCTGGAATCTCGATACCCGCAACCGGGCGCTGTTCGCGGACCGCGGCATGCACCTCGCGATCTCGGGGCGCATGGCGCTGCCGGTCAGCGATGTGCGCTACTACGCCACCAACTTCCAGTACCTGCAGTACATCCCGCTCGTGGGCCGGTGGCTCCTGACGTACAACGCGAGCGTCGACTATGCCGAGGCGATGGGCAAGACCACGTTCCTACCGCCGTATTTGAACTACTATGCGGGCGGCCCGGACAGCGTCCGCGGCTACCGCGAGAGCACCTTGGGCCCCCGGGACAATATCGGCATCGGCAATCCCTTTGGCGGCAATTTCCGCGTCATCAGCCGCTTCGAGCTCCTATTCCCGGTGCCCGAGAAGTGGAAGAGCGCCGCCCGGGTCAGCTGGTTCTACGACATGGGGAATGTGTTTTACACCGGCAACAAGGTCCAATTCCTGGGCGAGGACGACATAACCCCGGTCAATTACCACTTCGCTTTCGAAAACCTGAAGAGATCCACCGGGATCGCGGTACAATGGTTGGCCCCACTGGGCCTGTTCCGGTTCTCGTACGGTATCCCGCTGAACGCCTATCCGGGCTCCACGGTGAGATTCAACGACGAAACGGAGCGATTCCAATTTTCAATCGGTCAGGCGTTTTGACGTCTTATCAACGAGGTCTTAGAGAAAAAAATGTCGACTTTCACTCGTAGAATTCCGTTCCTGGCGTTGGCCCTGTGTGGGCTTTTCGCTGCCGGCCAAGCGAGCGCAGAAATCAAAATCGGCGTCGTCAACTTCGAGAAGCTGCTCGAGGATGCGCCGCAGACCAAGGCTGCGATGCAGGCACTGGACAACGAGTTCGGGCCGCGCCGCCGCGAGCTCATGACCCTGCAGAACGACCTCAAGGCGAAGGATGACAAGCTGCAGAAGGAAGGTGCGGTGATGTCCGAAAACGACCGCGCCAACGCCGAGAAGACCCTGCGCGATCAGCAGCGCGAGTTTCAGCGCAAGGCGGGGGAATTCCAGGACGACGCGTCGACCCGCAAGAACGAGGAAATCGGCAAGGTTCAGCGATACCTGGTACAGGAGATCCAGACGTACGCGAACGCGCAGGGCTTCGATCTGGTATTGGGCCAGGGGGTGTTCTTCGCCAAACCGGCACTCGATATCACCGCCCAAGTGCTGGCCGTGCTCACCAGCAAACCGGGGATACCTTCGGGGAGCGCGCCGGCCCAGAAGGCTCCCGCACCGGCGAAGCCGAAATAGCCCGCTGATCCTTTCGCACGGGATGTGCGCCAGTGCCGAAGGACTTTAGCCTAGGGGAGTTGGCGGTACGGTTCGGCTTGGAGCTCGCGGGAGATCCTAATACCCGGGTGTCGCATGTCGCGACGTTGGCGCAGGCGACACCCGGGAGCCTGAGTTTCCTCGCGAATTCGAAGTACCGCAAAGGCCTGCGGACGACTCGGGCCGGCGCGGTGGTTCTGTCGGCGGCCGACGCCGAGAGTTGCCCGGTCGCAGCGCTGATCGGGCCGAACCCCTACTTGAGCTACGCGCGCATCGCCGAATTGCTTCATCCGGAGTCCAAGGCCGTTCCGGGCGTCCATCCGACCGCGGTGGTGTCGCCGTCCGCCCGCGTTGCCGCCTCGGCCACGGTGGGTCCGCTCGCGGTGATCGAGGAGGATGTGGAGATCGGTGAGCGCGCCGTGGTGGGGCCCGGGTGCGTGGTGCAGCGGGGCGCGCGGATCGGCGCGGATACGCGGCTCGTGGCGAGGGTCAATCTCTACCCCGAGGTCGTGCTGGGCGAGCGCGGACTGGTGCACGCGGGCGCCGTCATCGGAGCCGACGGCTTCGGCTTCGCGCCGGACCGCGGCACGTGGTTCAAGGTTCCTCAGGTGGGCAGCGTGCGCATCGGGGACGATGTCGAGATCGGCGCGAACACCACGATCGATCGCGGCGCGATCGGCGATACGGTGGTCGAGCACGGCGCCAAGCTGGATAATCAAATCCAGGTCGGACACAACGTGACCATCGGTGCGCACACGGCGATCGCGGCCTGTACGGGGATTTCCGGCAGCACGACGATCGGCCAGCGCTGCCTGATCGGGGGCATGGTCGGTTTTGCGGGTCATTTGAACATCGCGGACGACGTAATGATCACGGGCTGCAGCCTGGTGAGCGCCTCGATCCGTGAGGCTGGCAGTTATTCGAGCGGCATGCCGACCGTGCCTACGCGCGCATGGCGGAGAATGGTGGCGCATTTGCGAAGATTCGGTGAAAAGGAGCGATGATGGCGGAACCCTGCAAACTCGATATCGAAGCGATCATGCGGCAGTTGCCGCACCGGTATCCGTTTTTGCTGGTCGACCGCGTGCTCGACTGCCAGGCGGGCCAGTACGTCCATGCGATCAAGAACGTGACCTTCAACGAGCCATTCTTCCCGGGTCATTTTCCGCATCGGCCTGTGATGCCCGGCGTGATGATCATCGAGGCGCTGGCGCAGGCCTGCGGCATCCTTGCGTTCAAGACCGTCGAGGTCGTGCCCGATTCGGATACCCGCTTCTACTTCGTCGCGATCGACAATGCGCGCTTTCGTAAACCCGTCGAGCCGGGCGACCAGCTCTTGCTCAAGGCGACGCTGAAGCGCTCCTTCAAGGGCATCTGGAAATTCGACTGCCGGGCGGAAGTGGATGGGGCGGTGGTGGCGTCGGCGGAAATCATGGTCGCGCCCGAGACCAAGGCGCCGGCCGCCAAGGTCTCCTCCCCCAAGAGCCCGGATCCGTCGGGAGAAGAGGGATGATCGATGCGCGCGCGGTGGTCTCGCCGCAGGCGGAGATCGCTGCGGATGTCGAGATCGGACCATTCAGCATCATCGGCGCCGGCGTCGTGATCGGCGCTCGGACGTGGGTGGGGCCGCATGTCGTCATCAACGGTCCGACCCGCATCGGGACCGACAACAAGATCTATCAATTCGCCTCGATCGGCGATGCGCCGCAGGACAAGAAGTACAAGGGCGAGCCCACCCGGCTCGAGATCGGCGACCGCAATGTGTTCCGCGAATCGGTCACGGTGAATCGCGGCACCGTCACCGGAAACGGCGTGACCAAGATCGGCAACGACAATCTGCTGATGGCGTATTCGCATGTGGCGCACGATTGCACCCTGGGGGACCAGATCGTGATGGCGAATTGCGCAACCCTCGGGGGACACGTCGAGCTCGGCAATTGGGTGATCATGGGCGGACTGTCCGCGGTGCACCAGTTCTCCAAGGTCGGCGATCATTCGTTTCTTGCCCACAATACGATGGTGACGCGCGATGTGCCGCCCTTCGTGATGGCGGTCGGACGGCCCGCCGTGCCTCATAGCGTGAACTCGGAGGGACTGAAGCGCCGGGGCTTTACCGAGGAGCAGATTCGCAACATTCGCCGCGCATACCGGGTGCTCTACCGGTCGGGTTACACACTACAGGCGGCGCTGCAAGAACTCGAGCGCGCAGCCGCCTCGCAGGCCGAAGTTCAGCCGTTCGTCGACTTCATCAAACGCAGCTCGCGTAGCCTCGTGCGGTAGGCCCTGATGGGATCGAGCATGCCGGCGCCGCTGCGGGTCGGACTGGTCGCGGGAGAGGCGTCGGGAGACACGCTCGGAGCCGGGCTGATCGAGGCGCTGCGGCGGATCGAGCCGGATGCGCAGTTTTTCGGCGTCGCAGGTCCCAAGATGCGTGCCGCCGGCTGCGAGGTGTGGGAGCCCGCCGAGTCGCTCGCCGTCATGGGATTGTTCGAGATACTCAAGGAACTGCCGCGCCTGTTGAGCCTCCTTGCGCGGCTGCGCCGCTCTTTCATCGCGGCCCGCCCCGACGTGTTCGTCGGCATCGATGCGCCCGATACGAATCTGCGACTCGCCCGCAAACTCCATGCCGCGGGGATTCCCACCGTGCAGTACGTCAGCCCGCAGGTGTGGGCCTGGCGGCAGAACCGCGTGCAAAGCATCCACGAGTCGGTCGATTTGGTGCTCTGCCTGCTGCCTTTCGAGAAGCGGTTCTATGATGGGCAGGGGGTGGCGGCGGAGTTCGTCGGACATCCGTTGGCCGATGCCATTCCCATCGATGTAGACCGCGCCGCGGCCCGCAAGGCGCTCGATCTGCCCCCCGACGCCGAGACCATAGCGCTGCTGCCCGGCAGCCGCCGAGGCGAGGTCTCGAGATTGGCCGAGGATTTCGCCGCCACCGCGGCGTGGCTCCTCGAGCGGCGGCCGGGGCTGACGTTCATCGCCCCCATGGCGAGCGCCGCGACCCGGGAGATCTTCTCGCATGCACTCGAGCGGGTCGCGCCGCAGGTGCACGTCCGCCTGATCGAGGGTCGCGCCCAGCAGGCGCTGATCGCGGCCAACGCGGTCCTGGTCGCCTCCGGGACGGCGAGCCTCGAGGCGGCGCTCTGCAAGCGGCCCATGGTGGTGGTGTACCGGCTGGGGGCCTTGTCCGCGTGGATCATTCGCCGTTTGAATCTGGTCAAATCCAAGTTTTTCGCGCAACCGAATCTACTTGCAGATCGCCGCGTGGTCGGCGAGTATTTTCAGGAACAGATCAACCCGGAATCGCTCGGGGCGGAGCTCCTGGCATGGCTCGACGATGCCGGACGACGCGCCCAGCTGGAGCAGGAGTTCGTGGGGCTACACGTCAATCTCAAACGTGACGCCAGCGCCCGAGCCGCGCAGGCCATCCTCGAATTGCTGCGGCGAACCCGGCCGTCGCCTGTTTCCCCGCCATGATGGCGCACATCGCGGGCGTCGATGAGGCGGGCCGCGGACCCTTGGCAGGTCCGGTGGTCGCCGCGGCGGTCATTCTGGGCCGCGGCCGGGGCATACCCGGTCTCGCAGATTCGAAGCTCCTCACTGCCGCGGAGCGCACGCGCCTGAGCGGAGAAATTCGCCGACGTGCGCTGTCGTTCGGTATCGGTTGGGCGGACCCGGCGGAGATCGATGCGCTCAATATCCTGCACGCGACCTTCCTGGCCATGCGCCGCGCGGTGCTCTCGATGCATCGCTGCCCGCACCGTCTGATCGTGGACGGCAATCGATTGCCGCGCCTGGAGGGGCTCGGGGTCGACCTCACCGCACGCGCGATCGTCGGCGGGGACGCCACCGAGCCCGCCATCAGCGCCGCCTCGATCCTCGCGAAAACGGCGAGAGATCAGTATATGGATCAAATGGATGCGGTATATCCTCAATACGCGTTCGCAAGTCACAAGGGCTACGCCACGCGCAAGCACAGGGCGCTCCTCGTGGCGCATGGCCCGTGTCCGCTGCACCGGCGCAGCTTCGCACCCGTGGTAAGCCTGCTCGACGGCACTGCCGGCGACGACGAGTGGGACGCCGAGTTGGAATGGATCCCCGACCTCGAGGACGATCCGGCGCCCGCGGCCTACCGGGAGCGCTCCGCGCCGTGACTCAATTCGTGCATTTGCGCCTGCACACCGAGTACTCGCTGCTCGACGGCATCGTGCGCGTGCCGGAGCTGATGGCGGCGGTGGCCAAAGCGCGCATGCCCGCCGTCGCGCTCACCGACCAGAGCAACCTCTTCGCCATGGTCAAGTTCTACAAGGAGGCGCAAGCCGCGGGCGTCAAGCCGTTGATCGGCGTGGACGCCTGGATCCGGGAAGCGGGCGAACGCACGCCGCCCTCGCGCATCGTCTTCCTCTGCCAGAATCTCATCGGGTATCGACACCTCACTCAGCTCGTCACTCGCTCTTTCCTCGAAGGCCAGTCTCGCGGCATTCCCCTGCTGGACCGCGCCTGGCTCACGGCCGCGGCCCTTCAGGGGCTGATCGTTCTGTCCGGCGGGGCGGAGGGCGACATCGGCCAGGCGCTGGTGCGCGGCAAGCTCGATGAGGCTGCGCGGGCCTTGATGCGCTGGCAAATGTTGTGCGGCGACCGTTTCTATCTGGAGGTGCAACGCACCGGACGCGCCGGCGAGGCAGCCTACAGCGATGCGGTGATGGATCTGGCGCGCGAGCAGGGCGCACCGGCCGTGGCGACCAACGACGTGCGCTTCCTGACGCGCGATGAATTCGAGGCGCACGAGGCGCGGGTCTGCATCCGCGAAGGCGCGCTGCTCGCCGATACCAGCCGGCCGCGGCGCTATTCCGAGGAACAATATCTCAAGAGCCCGGCTGAGATGTGCGAGCTCTTCGCCGATGCGCCGGAGCTCCTCGCCAACAGCGTCGAGATCGCCAAGCGCTGCTCCCTCGAGATCAAGCTGGGCGCCTCCATGCTGCCGGCTTATCCCGTGCCGGCGGGCAGCACGACGGAGGATTTCCTGCGCGAGGAGGCCGGGCGCGGTCTCGCCTCGCGGCTCGAGGAAGCTCGATCCAAGGGCGGGGAATCGCCCGATACGCAAGGCTACGGCGCCCGATTGCAGCTCGAGCTCTCCGTGATCTGCAGCATGGGCTTTGCCGGCTACTTCCTGATCGTCGCCGATTTCATCCGCTGGGCGCGCGAGCACGGTGTCCCCGTCGGGCCGGGCCGCGGTTCGGGCGCCGGATCCTTGGTGGCGTTCGTCCTCGGCATCACGGATTTGGATCCGATCGAGCACGATCTCTTGTTCGAGCGATTCTTGAATCCCGAGCGCGTTTCGATGCCGGACTTCGACGTCGACTTCTGCATGGAGGGGCGCGACCGGGTCATCGAATACGTCGCCAACAAATACGGGCGCGAGCGCGTTTCGCAGATCATCACCTACGGAACCCTGGCGGCGAAGGCGGTGATCCGCGATGTGGGCCGCGTGCTCGGGCACAACTACGGCTACGTCGACAAGATCGCGAAGCTGGTGCCCTTCGAGATCGGCATCACGCTCGACAAGGCGCTCGAACAGGAGGAGGAGCTTCGGCGCCTGTATGCGGGCGATGCCGAGGTCCGCGAGCTCATCGATCTCGCGCGCGCGCTCGAAGGGCTCGCCCGAAACGCCGGCACCCACGCCGGCGGCGTGGTCATTGCGCCCTCGGTACTCACGGATTTCACGCCGCTCTACTGCGAAGAGGGCGGTTCGGCCCCGGTCACGCAGTTCGACAAGGACGACGTCGAAGCCGCCGGTCTGGTCAAATTCGACTTCCTGGGCCTTCGCACGCTCACCATCATCGATTGGGCGGTGCGCGACATCAATGCGATACGCGCCGCCTCCGCCGAGCCGCCGCTCTCCATGGGAGCGCTCCCCATGGACGATCCGGGTACCTACCAGCTCTTGAAGAGCTGCAGGACCACCGCGGTGTTCCAGCTGGAATCGCGCGGCATGAAGGACCTCATCCGCCGGCTGCAGCCCGACCGCTTCGGCGACATCGTCGCCTTGGTCGCGCTGTTCCGCCCCGGCCCGCTGCAATCGGGCATGGTCGATGACTTCATTGCGCGCAAGCACGATACCACCGGCGCGACCATCGACTATCTGCACCCCGATTTGAAGCCGGTGCTGGAGGCGACGTACGGCGTGATCCTGTACCAGGAGCAGGTGATGCAGATCGCCCAGATCCTGGCCGGCTATACGCTCGGTGGTGCGGATCTGTTGCGCCGTGCAATGGGCAAGAAGAAGCCCGAGGAGATGGCGAAACAGCGCTCGGTGTTCGTGAGCGGCGCGGTGGCGCGCGGTGTGCGCGAGGCGCAGGCCACGATGATCTTCGACTTGATGGAGAAGTTCGCGGGCTACGGCTTCAATAAATCGCACTCGGCCGCCTATGCGCTCCTGTCCTATCAGACGGCATGGCTCAAGGCGCATTACCCGGCCGCGTTCATGGCCGCAGTGCTGTCGTCGGACATGGACAAGACCGACAAGGTGGTGACGCTCATCGATGAATGCGTGAGCATGAAGCTCACCGTGCATCCGCCGGACGTGAACGAATCGCAGTACGCATTCCGCGTCGCCGGGCCCACCAGCATCCGCTTCGGGTTGGGCGCGATCAAAGGCGTGGGCGAGTCCGCCGTGCAGGCCATCGTCGACGAACGCTCGGCGAACGGCCCGTATCGCAGCTTGCCGGATCTTTGCCGGCGCATCGATCTGCAACGCGTGAACAAGCGAGTGTTCGAGGCGTTGATCAAATCCGGGAGTCTGGATCACTTGGGCCCGAACCGCGCGACGCTCACGGCGGAGCTCGAGCGCGCCATGCATCTGGGAGAGCAGAACTCGCGCGCGATGAGCGTCGGGCAAGTGGATCTGTTCGGCCTCGCGGCCGCCGAGAATACCGCTGTGGCCGATTGGAGCGACTCTCAGCGATTGGCCGGCGAGCGCGAGACCCTCGGTTTGTTCCTGAGCGGCCATCCGATCACTCCGTACGAACCCGATCTGAAGTTCCTCGTGAGCGCGCGTCTGGTGGATGTCGGCGGCGCGAAGCCGTCCGCGCCGATGGGCGAGCGCGGCTGGAGCCAGGGCAAGCCGGCCACCGTCGCCGGGCTGGTGCTCGAAATCCGCCGCCGTCCCAACCGGGTTACCCTGATTCTCGACGACCGCAGCGCGCGCTTGGAGGTCAGCCTGTTCGAGGAAACCTTCCAGCAATATCGCGACATCATCGTCAAGGACGCGATCCTGATCGTGGACGGCATGCTGCGGTTCGACGATTTCATCGAAGCCTGGCGGCTGCAGGCGAAAACGCTGATGGATATTGACCGGGCGCGCGAGCGATTTGCGCGCCGGCTCTGGTTGCGGTGGCCCGCGGAGTTGGACGGTCCGCAGGGCATGGGGCGCTTCGAGGAGCTGCTCAGGCCCTACCTGAAAGGCCCGTGCGGGGTCAGCGTGGCGGTCAGCCGGGCGGACTACACCGGGCGGCTCAATCTGGCCGACAGTTGGTCGGTTCGGCCGTCGCGCGAGCTTCTCGATAAACTGTCGGCGCTGGTGGGCCGCGACGGCTGGTATTTGGTGTATGGTCCGCGAAACGACATTCGCGGCGAGGAAACTTCTTCATGGCGCTGAATTTTTTGGAATTTGAACAACCGATCGCCGAGCTGGAGGCGAAGATTGAGGAGCTCAAATTCCTAGGCTCCGATGCAAGCATCAACATTGCCGAGGAGGTCAAACGGCTGCAGTCGAAGAGCCGGGCGCTCACCAGCAGCATCTTTTCCAATCTCTCGCCATGGCAAATTACGCAGCTCGCGAGACACCCTCAGCGTCCGTACACCCTGGACTACGTCTCGCTGATTTTCACCGATTGGCACGAGTTGCACGGCGATCGCATGTACAGCGATGACCTCGCCATCGTCGGTGGTTTGGCGCGTTTGGAAGGCCAGCCGGTGATGCTCATCGGCCATCAGAAGGGCCGAGACACGAAGGAGCGGGTGCGCCGCAACTACGGAATGCCGAAGCCGGAGGGTTATCGCAAGGCGCTGCGCCTGATGCGCATGGCTGAGCGCTTCCGGATCCCGATCATCACCTTGATCGACACGCCGGGCGCGTATCCGGGAATCGGCTCCGAAGAACGCGGACAGAGCGAGGCCATCGCCCGAAATCTTTTCGAGATGTCGCATCTGGCCGCGCCCATCCTGTCGGTGGTGATCGGCGAGGGAGGATCGGGCGGGGCGCTCGCCATCGGCGTGTGCGATCGCCTGGTGATGCTGCAATTCAGCGTGTATTCGGTCATCTCCCCCGAGAGCTGTGCGTCGATTTTGTGGAAGAGCACGGACAAGAAGGAGATTGCCGCCGACGCCATGGGTGGCACCGCCGATCGGCTGAAGAAGCTGGGGTTGGTGGACGAGGTCCTGAAGGAGCCGCACGGCGCCGCCCACCGCGATCCGCAGGCGATGGCGGAGACCGTGAAACAAAGCATGATCAAGCACTTGACGGAGCTTTCCAAACAGCCCATCACTACCCTCCTCGACGCCCGACAGGCGCGCCTGCGCAATTTCGGCGTTTTCGGCGACGGGTAGCCGTGTCAGACGGCTAGACGCCAGGAGAGTCGAATGAGTGGCCCCGCATGAGATTCGGCGCGGCCGAGCTCGGCGCCATTCTCGACGAGTATCTGCCGAAGGAAGCCACGGGACTCGTGGTCGGGGTGAGCGGCGGAACCGACTCGGCGTGCCTGCTGAGCGCGCTTGCCGAGCTTCGGAAGTTGCCGGTTCGCGCGGTGCACATCGATCATGGCTTGCAAGCCGCCTCCGCTGCGCTGCGTGCCGCTTGCGCTGCGCTGTGCGAGCGGTTCGAGATCCCGCTCACGGTCATCGAGGTGACCGTCGATTCGGCCGGCGAGTCGCTCGAGGCCGCGGCGCGCGAGGCCCGCTATCGGGCTTTCGCGCTGAATCTCGCCCCGGGTGAATGTCTGCTGACCGCGCACCATGCCGACGATCAAGCGGAAACGCTGTTGCTACAGCTGCTTCGCGGCGCAGGGGTCAAGGGTTTGTCGGCCATGCCGGTGCGCCGCCCGCTGGCGGGTGGCTGGCATCTGCGGCCACTTCTGCACCTCACGCGGAGCGATCTACAGGCCTATGGCAAGGCGCACGGCCTCGACGGGTACGAGGATCCCATGAACCGGGATGTGCGCTTCGATCGCGTGTTCTTGCGCACGGAGCTGTGGCCGAAGATCATCGAGCGCTGGCCGGGGGCGGCCGCCGCGCTCGGCCGCGCCGCGCGTCACGCTGCCGATGCGCAGCACCAATTGGAACGCGCGGCGGACGGCGCCTTGGTTCGCCTGCGGGATGGCGCCGCGCTGTCGGTCGCCGGCCTGCGCGTGCTGCCCGAACGCGAGCGGGTGAACGTGCTGCGCCGCTGGCTCGCGGAAACCGGGATCGCCGCGCCGTCCTCGGCTCGGTTGGCGGAGGGCCTGCGCCAGACCCTCACCGCCCATGCCGACCACGTGCCCGCGGTTGTTTGGGGCGAGCATGCGCTGCGCCGCTACCGCGATCGGCTGTTCCTGACTGCGGCGGCCATTCGGCCGCTGGATGCGCAGCGGGAATGGCAGATGCGCTCGCAATCGCGCCTCGATCTGGGCGCGGGCTTGGGGACGCTTTGCTGGGTCCCGCGATTGGGCGGCTTCGATCCGGGCCGGCTGCCGGCAGCCTTGACCGTCCGGCGCCGCAGCGGCGGCGAGTCCCTGAAGACCGGTGTCCGCGCGCGCACGCAGAGCGTTCAGCATCTGTGTCAGGCCGCCGGAGTTCTGCCCTGGATGCGCGACGTTTTGCCGATGATTTATGCGGGGGAGGCGCTGATCGCGATCGGGGATATCTGGCGGGATGCGCGCTGGCTTACGCGGCGCGATGAGCCGGGGTTCGAGTGCGTGTGGGAGGGCGCGCCGGAGCTCTATTGAGGGCCGGAGCTCAATTGAGGGATGTACCGCGGTCCCGGGCGAATCTTGTGCGTAATGGCGCAATTCCGGAGGCGCTGATTGTGGGAGGCGGGGGGATCTGGTAATCTGAACTCCCGTCGAATTTCAATTATTTCCTTCTGGCTCATTGAGTCGCGTGAAAATATCTTTCGTGCGATTCATCATAATTGGCGGCGGTGACCCATCATGACTCGATTCGTTTTCGTCACCGGCGGCGTGGTTTCCTCGCTCGGGAAGGGCATCGCATCCGCCTCCCTCGGCGCCATCCTCGAGGCGCGGGGTCTGAAAGTCAGCATGGTGAAGCTGGATCCGTACATCAACGTGGATCCCGGCACCATGAGTCCGTTCCAGCACGGCGAAGTGTTCGTCACGGCGGACGGCACGGAAACGGACCTGGATCTCGGGCATTACGAGCGTTTCGTACGCACCACCACGGGCCGCAACAGCAATTTCACCACGGGACGCATCTATGAGCGCGTGATCGCCAAGGAGCGCCGCGGCGACTATCTGGGCGCGACGGTGCAGGTGATCCCTCACATCACCGATGAGATCAAGTATCGGATCCGCATGGGCGCCGGCACCGCGGACGTGTGCATGGTGGAGATCGGCGGCACGGTGGGCGACATCGAGTCGTTGCCGTTCCTCGAGGCGATCCGTCAAATGGGCGTCGAGCTCGGGCGCAATCACGTGCTGTACATGCACCTGACCTTGGTGCCCATCGTCGGAGGCTCGGGCGAGATCAAGACCAAGCCCACGCAGCATTCGGTGAAGGAATTGCGCGGCATCGGCATCCAGCCGGACATTCTGTTGTGCCGCTGCATGCAGACTTTGCCGGACGAACAGCGCCGCAAGATCGCGCTTTTCACCAACGTCGAGGAGCGCGCGGTGATTTCGGCCGTGGATGCCGACGACATCTACAAGATTCCCATGCTGCTGCACGAGCAGGGTCTCGACGACATCGTCGTGGACAAGCTGCGCCTGGATGTGCCCGCCACGGATCTTTCCGAGTGGCGCGCGGTGGTCGCGGCCAAGCAGAACCCCGAGGCCGTGGTCGACATCGGCATGGTGGGCAAATACGTGCAAATCCGCGATTCGTACATTTCGCTGAACGAATCGCTGATGCACGGCGGCATCAAGACCCGCACGCGGGTCAACATTCATTACTTCGAATCGCAGGATATCGAGCGCTCCGGACCCTCGATGCTCGCCAACATGGACGCCATCCTGGTGCCGGGCGGCTTTGGCGACCGCGGGATCGAGGGCAAGATCCAGGCGATCCGCTATGCGCGCGAGAACCGCATTCCGTACCTCGGCATCTGCCTCGGCATGCAGCTCGCGATCATCGAGTACGCGAGAAACGTGCTCGCGCTGAAGAACGCGAACAGCACGGAGTTCGACCGCGCCACGCATCATCCGGTGATCGCTTTGATCACCGAATGGCAGGACCTCGCACGCGGCCAACAGGTGCGCGACGAGAAATCCGATCTCGGGGGCACGATGCGCCTGGGAGCGCAGGAGGCCTTTTTGAAGCCGGGCTCGCTGGCGCGCTCGCTGTACGGAAAGGAATCGGTTTTCGAGCGGCACCGCCATCGCTACGAATTCAACAATAACTATCTCGAGGAATTGACCGCCGCGGGCATGAGTTTTTCGGGTTTCTCCGCGGACGGCCTGGTGGAATTCATCGAGCTGGCATCGCATCCCTTTTTCGTGGCGAGCCAGTTCCATCCCGAGTTCACATCCACGCCGCGCGACGGCCATCCTCTATTCAGCGGCTTCGTCCGCGCCGCCCGCGAATATCGGGCCGCCTTGCAGCCGGGCCGCGCCACCGCATGAGGCTGATGTCTTACGAAGTCGGCCCCGATCGGCCGTTCTTCCTGATTGCCGGACCTTGCGTGATCGAAAGTGAGGCGCTGGTCGTCGAGGTCGCCGGGCGGCTCCGCGACATGACGGCGGCGCTCGGTATTCCGTTCATCTTCAAGGCCTCCTTCGACAAGGCCAACCGCTCCTCGCGCTCGAGTTTTCGAGGTCCGGGCATCGAGGCGGGCCTCAAAGCGCTCGCCCTGGTGCGCAAGCAAGTCGGGGTGCCCGTGCTCACCGACGTGCACGAGGATACGCCGCTCGCCGAAGTGGCCGAAGTGGTCGATGTGCTGCAGACGCCGGCGTTTCTCTGCCGCCAGACGAATTTCATCGTCGGCGCCGCCTCGCAGGGGAAACCCGTGAACATCAAGAAGGGTCAATTCCTGAGTCCCTGGGAAATGCAGAACGTGGTCGACAAGGCGCGCTCCACCGGCAATACGCAAATCATGGTGTGCGAGCGCGGCTTCTCCTTCGGCTACAACAATCTGGTGTCCGACATGCGCTCGCTCGCGATCATGCGCGCGAGCGGCTGTCCCGTGGTGTTCGATGCCACACATTCCGTTCAATTGCCGGGAGGACAGGGCAATGCCTCCGGCGGACAACGGGAGTTCGTGCCGGTGCTCGCGCGTGCGGCGATCGCGGCGGGCGTCGCCGGCCTCTTCATGGAGACGCATCCCGACCCGGCGAACGCGAAGTCCGACGGCCCCAACGCATGGCCGTTGGACCGCATGGCCTCGCTCCTCGCCACCCTCGTGGATCTCGATCTCGCCGTCAAAAAGAAACCGTTCGAGGAGTCGTTGCTATGAGTCGAATCGTGGAAGTCCGGGGCCGTGAAATCATCGATTCGCGCGGCAATCCCACCGTCGAGGCCGACGTTCTGCTCGATTCGGGCGCGATCGGGCGCGCCGCGGTGCCGTCGGGCGCCTCCACGGGATCGCGCGAGGCGGTGGAGCTGCGCGACGGGGATGCGAAGCGGTTCCTGGGCAAGGGAGTGCGCAAAGCGGTCGAACACGTCAACGGAACCCTGCGCAGTCTCGTCGTCGGACTCGACCCCGCCGATCAGGGCGGGCTCGACGCCAAGATGATCGCGGCGGACGGCTCCGACAACAAGTCGAAGCTCGGTGCGAATGCGATTCTGGCCGTGTCGCTCGCCGCCGCGCATGCCGCCGCGCGCGACCGCAAGGTGCCGCTGTACCGTCACCTTGGCGGCGGCGCTTCCGATTTCGTCATGCCCGTGCCGATGATGAACATCATCAATGGCGGCGCTCACGCCGACAACAGCATCGATATCCAGGAGTTCATGATATTGCCGCTTGGGGCTCCTTCGCTCGCCGAGGCGGTGCGCTACGGGGCCGAAGTGTTTCATGCCCTGAAAAAAGTGCTGCACGCCAAGGGGCTCAATACCGCGGTAGGGGACGAGGGCGGCTTCGCCCCGGATCTGCCGTCGAACGAGGCGGCGCTTGCGACCATCCTCGAAGCCATCGAGAAGGCCGGATACCGCGCCGGCCGCGACATCTATCTCGGCCTGGACGTCGCCAGCAGCGAGTTCTACAAGGACGGGTTCTACGAGCTCGAGTCCGAAGGCCGTAAATTCAATTCGAGCGAGTTTGCCGACTATCTCGCGGCGCTCGTCGCGAAGTATCCGATCGTCACCGTCGAGGACGGCATGAGCGAGGGCGACTGGAACGGCTGGGCGGCACTCACGGAGAAGCTCGGCCGCAAGGTGCAACTCGTGGGCGACGATATCTTCGTCACCAACACCAAGATATTCGCGGACGGTATTGCGAAGCGAATCGCCAACGCCATTCTCATCAAGCCCAATCAGATCGGTACTCTGACTGAGACGCTCGCGGCGATCGACATGGCGGCGAAGGCCAAGTACGCGGCCATCGTCTCGCACCGTTCCGGAGAGACCGAAGACACGACCATCGCGGATATCGCGGTGGCCACGGCGGCGACACAGATCAAGACGGGCTCGATGTCGCGCTCCGACCGCGTCGCCAAGTACAACCAACTGCTGCGGATCGAAGGCGAACTCGGCGGCAAGGCGTCCTACGCCGGCCGGAATGCACTTTCGGTTCCGGTTTCTTAAGAACTCATGCTAAGCTACTGTCCTCATGAGGATTTTAGCGGTCATCCTGGGTATCTGTCTGGTCTTGCTGCAGTATCGGCTGTGGGTTTCCGACCAGGGGATGCGCGAGATCTGGCGCTTGAACCAGGCGGTCGAGGCGCAGACGGCCGCGAACGCCGAGCAGCGTGAGCGCAACAGCCAATTGCTTGCTGAAGTGACCGATTTGAAAGTCGGATTTGCGGCGCTCGAGGAGCGCGCGCGGAGCGAGCTCGGCATGGTGGGCAATAGCGAGACGTTCTACCAAGTCGTCACTCCGGCGACACCCGTGGCTGCGGCGCCCGCCGCTCCCGTTACCGCACGCGCCCAGTGATTCGGGCGGGTTCAGCGTGACTTCGGCGCTCTCGGCGCGCCGCGTCTTCGCCGTGGTCCCCGCCGCAGGACGCGGTGCGCGATTCGACCCGACGGCCAAAGGCGCCCCGAAGCAATACGCGCCGCTCCTCGACGCGAGCGTGATCGAATGGTCGCTGCGCGCGCTGTTGCAAGAGCCGCGCGTCGAGAAAATCGTGGTGGCGGTGGCAGCCGATGATCTGCGTTGGCCGGCGCTGGCGGCGGCAATCGGCGCGAAGAGTGCGGCTGCCGGCGCGGCGTCGAAACTCCTGAGCGCGGTCGGCGGCGCGAGCCGCCAAGAGTCGGTGCTGAGCGGCTTGAGAGCCCTGCGCAGGGAGGCTCGACCGGACGACTGGGTGATGGTGCACGATGCCGCACGGCCATGCTTGGACGGCGCCGACGTGCGTGCATTGATCGAGGCACTCGATCGCGGCGCCGCCGGCGCCGTGCTCGCTGCGCCGATCGTCGACACGGTCAAGCGCGAGAGCGGCGGCCTGGTGAGCGAGACCGTCGATCGGGCCGGACTGTGGCGCGCGTTGACGCCGCAGGTATTCGCACTCGCGGCGCTCGAGCAAGCGCTGGCCGATGCCGTGCGTCGAGGCATCACGGTCACCGACGAGGCGCAGGCCATGGAGCTTCTCGGCGGCCGCCCGCAGCTGGTGCAGGGTTCTCCGTTCAACATCAAAGTGACGCGCGCCGAGGACCTGGCGGTCGCGTCGCTAATATTGAGGGCCATGAGAGAGCAAACCCAATGAGAGTAGGCCAAGGTTTTGACGTTCACGCGTTCGGCGAGGGCGACCACGTTGTGCTCGGCGGCGTCCGGATTCCCTACGGCCGCGGCGTGGTGGCGCACTCGGACGGCGACGTGGTGATCCACGCGCTCTGCGACGCGGTGCTCGGCGCCTTGGGGGAGGGCGATATCGGCCGGCATTTCCCCGATTCGGATCCCCGATATCGGGGCGCGGACAGCCGCGTCTTCCTGCGTACGGTCGCCGAGATGATGCGCAAGGCCGGGTTCAAGCTGATCAATGCGGACCTGACGGTGTTGGCGGAAGCACCGCGCATCGCGGCGCACCGCAGTGCCATCGCCGCGAATCTTGCGGCCGACCTCGGAGTCGAAGCCCGCTTCATCAACATCAAGGCCACGACCACCGAGCGCATGGGCTTCATCGGGCGGGGAGAAGGATTGGCCGCG
>Ga0187887_10000505_pt1 | contig 38181 bp, 39 predicted proteins | sample June2016WEW_7_10_FD_132977 | JGI IMG/M metagenome (GOLD analysis project Ga0187887, IMG submission 132977) | Peatland microbial communities from SPRUCE experiment site at the Marcell Experimental Forest, Minnesota, USA - June2016WEW_7_10 | ecosystem: Environmental > Terrestrial > Soil >... | reverse complement strand
TCTTCGGCAAGTCCATCATGACCAAGGGCGTTCCAATTCTCGATACCACGCTCTCCGGTTCGCACGCCTTCGACGGCGCCGGCTCGGCCACCCAGGGCAACAGCTTCGTCGGGAGCCTGACCGTGACCGTGACCGAGGTGGAGAGCAACGGCAACCTCGTGGTCGAAGGCGACAAGACTCTGAAGCTCAACCAGGGCGACGAGTTCATCCATATTTCCGGCGTGGTGCGGCCCGCAGATGTCGCAACCAACAATACTGTGACGTCCGACAAGATCGCGGACGCGCACATCAGCTACTCCGGCAAGGGCGTCATCGCCAATGCCAACAACATGGGTTGGCTGACACGGTTCTTCAACTCGGTTTTCTCGCCGTTCTGACGGTAGAGGCACATGAACACATTGTTTCGAAATTGCTTGGTGACCGTCGTGCTGACGGCGTTCGCCAGTGCGGCACCGGCCGAACGTATCAAGGACATGGCGCAGATCCAGGGCGTACGCACCAACCAGCTGGTCGGCTACGGGCTGGTGGTCGGCCTCGACGGCACCGGCGATCAAACCAGCCAGGCGCCGTTCACCATTCAGTCGCTCACCAACATGCTCGCGCAGCTGGGCGTGGTGGTGCCGAGCACCGTCACCCCGCAGCTCAAGAACGTGGCCGCGGTCGCCGTGCATGCCGTCATGCCGGCGTTCGTCAAGCCGGGCGAGACCATCGACATCACGGTGAATTCGATCGCGAACGCCAAGAGCCTGCGGGGCGGCTCGCTGCTGGTCACACCGCTGCACGGACTCGACGGCCAGATCTACGCCATCGCGCAGGGCAACCTCATCGTGAGCGGCTTCGGCGTGCAGGGCAACGACGGCTCCAAGCTCACCGTCAACGTGCCCAGCTCGGGCCGGATCCCGAATGGGGCCACGGTCGAGAAAGCGGTTCCGACCCAGCTCGCCCAGGGCGATGCCGTTATATTGAATCTCAACGACCCGGATTTCACGACGGCGACGCGCCTGGTCGCGAGCGTGAACAAAGGCGTGGGTGACGGCATGGCCAGCATCATCGACGGCGGCTCCGTCCGGGTGCGCGCGCCGATCGACATGACGCAACGGGTGGCGTTCTTGTCGACGATCGAGAATCTGCAGGTCGAGCCCGCGAGCGCCGCCGCCAAGGTGATCATCAACTCGCGCACGGGCACTGTGGTGATCAGCAGCAATGTCCGGGTGAGCCCCGCCGCCGTGTCCCACGGCTCGCTCACGGTGAGCATCAAGGAGGAGCAGACGGTGAGCCAGCCGGGTCCCGGCGCCCGCGTGGGAAACACCACCGTGACCAGCAGCTCCACCATCAATGTGGACCAGGGGCCAAGCCGGATGTTTTTGTTCAAACCCGGGGTGGAGCTGGAACAGATCGTGCATGCAGTCAATGAGGTCGGCGCGGCTCCCGGCGATTTGGTCGCCATTTTGGAGGCACTGAAGGAGGCGGGAGCGCTGCAGGCCGAACTGATCGTAATTTGAGCTGAAGTGAGCCCAATGACTGCATCGCTGACATCGCCTTCTTCCATACCGCTGTCCTCGGTCGCCAGTGCGCCCGACGCGACGACCTATACGGATCTAAACGGCCTGGCTGCACTGAAAAACGGCCCGACCTCGCCCTCGACCATCCGGGCGGTATCCGAGCAGGTGGAGGCGATGTTCCTGCAGATGATGTTGAAGAGCATGCGCGACGCCACCGACGCGGAGGGCGGCGAGCAGACCAGCAACGAGACCAGCATGTATCAGGACATGTTCGACAAGCAGGTCGCGCTGACCTTGAGCAAGCGTCAAGATCTTGGCATCGCGCGGCTGTTCGAGCGGCAACTCGGCGGCAATACCGCGCCGGGCCCGGCCACGGCGGCGCCGGGTTCGGCCGCTCCGCTCCGGCCGGGGCAATCCCAGGCCGACGGTCACGGCCCGTCCGCGCAGTCGACCGCGGTCACCGGCGAGCACGCGGCGCAGTTCGTCCAGGCGGTACTGCCGACCATTCAGCGCGCCGCCCAGACCCTCGGCGTCAACCCGCTCGGGATGCTCGCGCAGGCCGCTCTGGAGACGGGTTGGGGCCAGCGCATGCCGCGCACCGCGGCCGGCAGTCCGAGCCTCAATCTGTTCGGCGTCAAGGCCGGTTACGGGTGGAATGGCGCGCGGGCCGTCGCGGACACGGTGGAGGTCAGCGGCGGGGTGGCGACGCAGCGCCGGACCGCGTTTCGGGCCTACGGATCGATCGAGGAAAGCGTCAACGATTTCGCGAACCTGCTGGCGAACTCTCCGCGCTATCGCGAGGCGGTTGCGGCCGGCGGCAGTGCCCAGGACTACGTTGCGAGCATCGCCAAGTCCGGCTATGCCACGGACCCCGAGTACGGCAATAAGTTAAATCAGCTGCTGAACAGCGGCACCCTGCGAGCGGCCCTCAATGCACGCCCGGTCACGCTTTAGAAATGACGCGCTCGGCCGATAGAGCGTGATGTAAGTCCAAAAGCCCGGCGATCCGGAGAATATCAGCGTGTCAAATGTGTTTGGAATCGACGTCTCGGCGCTTCAGGCCTTTCAACAGGCCATCGAGGTCACGAGCAACAACGTTGCCAACGCGAGCACGCCGGGATACGACGTGGAGTCGGTCAACCTGGCGACCGCTGCGCCGCAGGACTCCGGCAGCATCGCGATCGGCGCCGGCGTCACCGTCTCCGGCGTAAGTCGCGCCTACAGCCAGGCGGCCACCAATCAGCTCAACACCTCGCAGAGCAGCTTGGCGCAGCTCAACGCGCTGCAGAATTACACCAACCAGATCGACAACCTGTTCGGCACCACGGCAGGCGGGTTGAGCACGGCGCTGCAAAATTACTACGGCGGCTGGTCGGCGGTGGCGGACAATCCGACTTCGACGGCCGCTCGCCAGGCACTGCTCGGCGATGCCACTGCGCTCGCTCAGAACCTCAACACGACGAGCACGCAGCTCAACGAGATGAACTCGGGCGTGAACGCCGGGATCACCGCCGACGTGCAGCAGGTCAACTCGATCAGCACCCAGATCGCGAATCTGAACACGCAAATCGCCGCGAGCGCCGGCAGCGGACAGGCGCCGAATACGCTGCTCGATCAGCGCGATCAGCTCGTGTCGAATCTCTCTCAACTGGTCGGCGTGACCACCACGAGCAACACCGACGGGTCCATCAACGTGTACGTGGGAAACGGGACGCCCCTGGTACTCGACAACAATACCTATTCGCTGACCACCGTCCCCAACCAGTTCAACGCGTCGCAGCTGGAGGTCGCAAGCTCGACCTCCAATGGCAATTCGATCTCGAGCACGATCACCTCCGGGGATCTCGGGGGGCTCTTGGCCGCGAGTACCCAGGCCATCAATCCGGCGCTGAATCAGCTCGGTCAGATCGCGACCGCCATTGCACAGAGCGCGAACACGCAGCAGGCCTCGGGTCTCGATTTGAACGGGCAGCTCGGCGGCGCTCTGTTCTCGGTGGCCGCCCCCGTGGCGACCGCCTCCACCGCGAACACGGACGGCACCACGGCGAGCGTGACGATCTCCAACGTGGGCGCCCTGACCTCGGATAACTATCTGCTGTCATACACGGGCGGCGCCTACACCCTCAAGGACGCGACCACCGGCGCCAACGTGGCGTTGACCGGCGCCGGCACCCAGGCGAGTCCGTTGACGGCGGACGGATTGTCCATCGTGCTGTCGGGAACTCCGGCCAGCGGCGACCAGTTCCTGATTCAGCCGACGGCGCAGGCCGCCGCGACGCTGAGCGTCGCGCTCACCAACCCTTCCGGCCTCGCGGCTGCGGACGCCGTTCAGACCTCGGCAGCCGACAGCAACACGGGCACGGGGACCATCAGCACCGGCACCGTCACCGATGCCGCGAACCCGAACCTGCTGAGCACGGCGACCATCGCGTTCACCAGTCCGACCACGTATTCCATCAACGGAGCCGGCAGCTTTGCATACACCTCCGGCGGAAACATTTCCGCCAACGGATGGCAGGTCCAGATCTCGGGCACGCCGGCGACCGGCGATTCATTCACCGTGCAGAGCAACGCCGGCGGCACCGGGGACAATACCAATGCCCTGGCTTTCGCCAATCAGCAGACGCAGGGGCTTTTATCCGGTGGTTCCGAGAGCATCTCGGGCGCGGTGGGCGCGCTGATCAGCGGGGTGGGGGCGCAGGTGCAGCAAGTCAACACCGCGCAGGCCGCACAGGCGGCGGTCAACACCCAAGCCCAAACCAATGTTTCATCGGTGACCGGCGTGAATCTCGACCAGGAGGCGGCCAACCTGATGCAGTGGCAGCAGGCGTACCAGGCCTCCGCGCAGGCGCTCTCGGTCGCCAATGGCCTGTTCACCACGCTGCTGGATTCCGTCAACGGAACCTATAGCTAACCGGAGACGAGCGCGATGCGTATCACGCAAGGAATGGAACAGAGTCAATTCTTGAGCTCACTGAATGAGCTCGAGTCCAACATCGCAACCACCCAGAACGGCATCTCGTCCGGGCTTGCGTACACGACCGCCTCCGAGAATCCGGTGTCGGCGGGCTTGGTGAGCGGCTACAACCAAGTGCTGGCGCAGAGCCAGCAGTTCACCTCCAACGGCCAGAGCGCCCAGGGAAGCCTGAACATCGAGGACAACGCGCTGACGCAGGTTCAAAGCCAGCTGCAGAGCCTGCGCGATCTTGCACTCGAGGCGAACAACGCGACCGAGTCGGGCGCCAATCTGAGTGCCATTGCCACCCAGGCGCAGCAAATCCAGCAGAGCCTCCTGTCGATCGCCAACACTCAAGACGGCAGCGGAAACTACATCTTCGCCGGCTATTCGACGCAAACCCAGCCGTTCGCGCTGACCGCGACCGGTGCGACCTACTCGGGCGATCAGGGCCAGCGCCAGGTTCAGCTTGCGGCGGCACAGACAGTGGTGGTCGGCGATAACGGTGATCTGGTGTTCAATCAGATCAAGACGGGCAACGGTACCTTCAACGTCACCGCGGGCGCGGCCAACACCGGCAGCGGCATCATCGGCGCGACCTCGGTGACCGATCCGGCCGCGTACGGCGGCGGAAGCTATACGATCCAGTTCACCGCACCCGGCGCCTACCAAGTACTGAACTCGGCCAATGTGGCGGTCACCACCGGCACCTATACCAGCGGCCAGGCGATCTCGTTCGACGGACTTCAGGTCACCTTGTCGGGGACGCCGGCGGCGGGCGACACCTTCGCCGTGGCGCCGAGCACCGATCAGAGCATGTTCACCACGGTGCAGAATCTCATCAACGCGCTGCAGCAGCCGCCGTCGACGAGTTCCGGCACCACTCCGCTCAACAACTCGATCGCCGGTGCCGTCGACAATATCGATCAGGCGCTCGATCAGATCCAGACGGTCCAATCGAGCGTCGGCGCGCGCTTGAACACCATCACGACCCAGCAGTCGGCCGCGACTGCGCAGCAGACTCAGCTGCAGCAATCCATCTCCACCCTGCAGAGCCTGAACTATCCCCAGGCGATCACCAGCCTCGACTCGCAGAACACGACGCTGAGCGCGGCGATGCAGGCCTATACCCTGACCGAAGGATTGTCTCTCTTCAAATACCTGTCCTGAGCTGATGCAGTTGCCGCGGAACGGCCGGCCGCTCATGCGGCTTTCTTGAAGTCTCCCATTTGCGCATCGAGCGCGCGCTTGAAAGCAGGCCGCCCGGTGCAGCGATGGACGTACGCTGCCAGGCGCCGGTCCCTGGAAACGATGTCGCTGTGCCCGAGGATGCGCAGAACGCTCGTCATCATCAGGTCGCCGGCCGTAAAGCGGTCGCCCTCGAGGAACGGCTTGTCGCCCAGCGACGTGGAAAGGGCCGACAGGCGCTTCTGCACGAACTCCACGGCACCCGGGCGCCGCAACTTCGCCCACTCTTCCTGCGCGTAAAAGGCGTCGATCAACGCGACGTTCATCACGAAGGGCTCGATCGAGTTGAGCGCTGCTATCAGCCACTGGATCGTATGTGCGCGGGCGAGTGCGTCTCTCGGCAGGAGCGCCTCGCTGCGCTCGCCTATGTGTAGCACGATGGCCCCGGACTCGAACAGCACGAGTCCATCTTCCTCGAGAATCGGCACCTGCCCGAAGGGCTGCAGAGCACGGTACTCCGGCTTGTCCTGATCTCCCTGTTCGAGGAGGCGGGTGCGGTAGGGCAGTCCCGCTTCCTCCAGCGCCCAGCGGGCGCGCAAGTCGCGCACCTGGCCGCGGGCGAACTCCGGAACCCATTTGAATGCCGAGATAGTGATCATGTTTCAACCTCCTTGTTGGAAGAGAAGTGGCGCACGAGCTTGTCGAGTGCACCGGCCCAGCCCCGTCCGTGGCTGGCTTTCGATGCTGCATTGCGCAGGCGCGCATGAGTGAAGGTGATCTCAGTCCCGCTGTCGGTGGCTTTGAGGTCAATCTCGATGCGCGACACCTCACCCGCTTCTTCCGCCGCGCCGCCGGCGGTCCATTGCCAGCTCATGACCAGGCGTTTGGACTCGACGATCTCGAGATATTCGCCGGTGCTCTCATGCTCGGTGCCGTCGAGCTTGCGGAAGCGCACCCGAAATCGACCGCCGACGCGTACATCGGTCTCGGCAAGAAGCACCGGGCCGGCATCCGGCCCCCACCAGTGAGCGATGCCCTCGGGGCTGGTCATCGCCTGGAAGACGATGCCGGGTCGCGCGCGAATGCGGCGGACCAGGGTAAGACTGGTCATCGCCGCTTCTTCCTTGCCTCGGCTTCCTTGCCCTCTGCATAGACGGCGAGACGATCGAGGCTCCCCGACCAGAAGCGCTCGTAACGCCGAAGCCAGTCCGCGGCCTCCCTCATCGGCTCAGGCCTGAGCCGCACCGTGACAATGCGCCCCTCCTTCGACCGCGAGACGAGACCGGCATCGGATAGCACGTCGAGATGCTTCATCACGGCGGGCAGCTTGATCGCGAAGGGCTTCGCGAGTTCGCTCACCGAACAGCCGTCTTCGCGCTCGAGCCGCGCCAAGATAGCCCGGCGGGTTCCATCCACCAGCGCCGCAAAGATTCGATCGAGCTCCCGTTCTCTATTGTTCACCATATGGTGAACTGTAATGCCGGATGTCTACGCCGTCAACCGGGTGGGCGGCGGCTTGCCGCGAACGCTCCGTACGCTTTAAGCTCATCGCCGCCATTCGAATCAAAGGAAACGGCAATGCGATCGATACCGCTGGGGGCCACAGGCTCGTTCAGACTGCTCGTCATGCAGGAGCATCTCGCCAGCCGCTTCAAGGACTCGACATTGCCTCCGGTTCTGGCGACGCCGGTCATGATCATGGTCATGGAGAATGCGGCGCTCAACGCGATCAAGCCCTATCTCGAATCCGGTGAAAGTGCGCTCGGCACTCGGGTCGACGTGCGTCATCTGGCGGCGACGCCAGCCGGTCGATACGTCACCGGCGAAGCAAAGGTCACCGGCGTCGATGGGCGGCGCATCGAGTTTTCGGTGCGGGCGACCGATGGGGACGATGAAATCGGAGCCGGAACGCACGAACGCGTGGCGATACTCCTGGCGAAGCTCGCGGAGCGCATGAAGACCAAGTTCGGCTAAGCCCGCCTTAGCGTGCTAAGGCCGCCTTAGCGTTTGGACTTCCCTAGTGATGATGTCCACCGACGCCGTGCACGTGCCCATGCTCCAACTCTTCGGCCGTCGCCGCGCGGACGCTCACGATCTCGACGTCGAAATGCAGCGTTTGGTCTGCGAGCGGATGATTGCCGTCGAGCGCCACCATGTCGCCCACCACGGCCGTGACCGTGAATACCCGCAGGCCTTCGTCGGTCTGCGCGCGAAATTGCATTCCCTTGCGGATCTCGCCCGAGCCTTGCAGGGATCTTTTAGGGACGCGCTGCACCAACGCCTCGTCGCGCTTGCCGTAACCTTCGTCCGGGGTCAGCGTCACCGCCACGGCGTCGCCATCCTTTTTCCCTTCCAAGGCCTTCTCCAGCCCCGGCACGAGATTGCCGTGACCTTGAATGTAGGCGAGGGGCTCACCGCCGTCGGAACTGTCGAGCACCTTGCCGTCGTCGTCCTTGAGGGTGTAGTGGATCAAGACCACCGCGTCTGCCGCTATTTGCACCGTCGATCTCCGCTGGGATTTGGATATATCGAAAGCTTACACAACTACTCGATCGGACGCGCCTCGAGATCATAGGCGTCGGCTGCGACGATTTCGACTTGGGCGAACTCGCCGACCTTCAGGGGGCGGTTGGAACGTATGCGTACGAGGCCGTCGATCTCCGGCGCGTCGCTGGCGGAGCGCGCAATCGTCACCCCTTCTTCCACGCGGTCGATCAGCACCTTGAGGGTGCGGCCGACCTTCCCGGCCAGCCGTTCCGCGCTGATCTCGGCCGCGAGTTCCATGAACCGCGCACGACGCTCCGCTTTGACTTCGTCGGGCACCGCGGCTTCGGGGAGCGCGTTGGCCGCCGCGCCTTCCACCGGCGAGTACTCGAAGCATCCGACGCGATCGAGTTGCGCGGCGCGAAGCCAGCCGAGCAGCTCCTCGAAGTCGGCCTCGGTCTCCCCGGGAAACCCGACGATGAAGGTGCTGCGCAGCGTGATGTCCGGAACGGCTTTGCGCCATGCGGAGATGCGCTCGAGCGTGTTCTCCGCCGCGGCGGGACGCCGCATCAGCTTCAAAATGCGCGAGCTCGCGTGCTGGAAGGGGATGTCGAGATAAGGCAGCACGCGTCCATCGGCCATCAGCTCGACGACATCGTCGACGTGCGGGTACGGATAAACGTAGTGCAGCCGGATCCATACTCCGAGCTCGCCCAGGGCCGCGGCCAAATCATAAAAGCGGGCACGCCGCGGTTTTCCTCTCCAGGTGTCCTCGGCGTACTTGAGATCCGCGCCGTACGCGCTCGTGTCCTGGGAGATGACCAGAATTTCCTTCACGCCGGCACGCACCAGCTGCTCGGCTTCCCGCAGGACCTCGCCGACGGGGCGGCTGGCCAGACGGCCGCGCATCGAGGGAATGATGCAGAAGCTGCAATGGTGGTTGCAGCCCTCGGAGATCTTCAGATACGCGTAATGGCGCGGCGTGAGCTTCACCCCCTGCGCCGGAATGAGATCGAGGAACGGCTCGTGCTTCGGCGGCAGATGCTCATGGACCGAAGCGATCACCTCTTCATAGCGCTGCGGTCCGGTGATCTTCAGCACCTGCGGATGCCGCTCGAGAATCTTCCGGGGCTGTGCGCCGAGGCACCCGGTCACGATCACTTTGCCGTTCTCGGCGAGCGCCTCGCCGATGGCATCGAGCGATTCGTCCACCGCGGCATCGATGAAGCCGCAGGTATTCACCACCACGAGGTCCGCAGCGCGGTAATTGGGCGCCACTTCGTAGCCCTCGGCCCGCAATCGCGTGAGGATGCGTTCCGAATCGACCAGTGCCTTGGGGCATCCCAGGCTGACGAAGCCCACCTTGGGCGTACGGCGGCGGGCGGGCGTATTGCGGCGGACGGCGGTTTTCAAGGAATGCGGCATGGGGTGGAGGAAAGGGCGGGCATTCTACTCCAAACCGCCCCCCAGACGGCCAAATCGCACTGTCAAATGGGCAATCCGAAAATCGTGACCGAGTGCTACGAAAAACCTGAAAGCCCCTCAGGGCCGCCCTCAAGATTAGCTGACCCCGTCCGATAAACCTTCTTGAATGTGGTCACCGGTCCGCCCGCTCGGCGGGTGAAGTGAACACAAGAGTAACTTGGGGCCTAGACGGGCCGGTCGACTTAAACGGAGCATCAAATGGCTTTAACTCTAAATACCAACATCGATTCGATTACTGCGCAGAACAACCTGAACAGTTCGCAATCGCTGCTATCACAGTCCCTGACGCGTCTTTCCTCGGGTCTGCGCATCAACAGCGCCGCCGACGACGCCGCGGGTCTCGCCATCAGCAACCAGTTCACGACTCAGATCAACGGCACCAACCAGGCGATCAACAACGCCAACGATGCCGTGTCCGAAGCGCAGACGACTGCCGGGGCGCTGACCACCATCAACAACAACCTGCAGAGCATCCGAACCCTCGCGGTCGAAGCCGCCAACGGCTCGAACAGCGCCTCGGACCGCCAAGCGCTCAACAGCCAGGTGCAGCAGCAGATCGCGGAAATCACGCAGATCGCGCAGCAGACCACCTTCAACGGCTTGAACGTGCTGAACGGCTCGAGCGGCACCACGGTGTACCAAGTCGGCGCGAACGTCGGCGACACCATCGCGGTCAGCCTGCAGCAGGGCGTGGCGGCCGACCAGATCGGCCAGTACTCGACCGCCACCGGCGGCGCCGTCACCAATGCCGCGCTGACCAGCACGTCGACCGTGACCTTGAGCGACGGCACCTCGTCCGTGACGGTTGGGCCGACCGCGAATTTCGTCGGCTCGACTACCTATCAGAACGCCTCCTCTGCCTACGCGAAGGCGGGCGCGATCAACGGTGCGGGCCTGCAGGGCTTGACCGCGAGCGCGGCCACCAGCGTGACCGATACGGCAGCGTTCAGCTCGATCTCCGGTGGAACCAACGGCACCGGCGCCGGCAACACGGGTGCCACGGCCTCGACCTACGATCTGACCATCAATGGCACGGTGATCTTCGGCGGTGCCGGCAACGTGGCGGTGGGCAGCACCTTGACGGGTGCCCAGGTCGCGCAGCAGGTCAACCTGTACACCGGCACGACGGGCGTCACCGCCTCGGTCAACACCGCCGGCGAGCTGACCCTGAGCAACACGGACGGCAGCAACATCAATGCCGTGCAGACCGTCGCCTTGGGTGTAGCCGGCGGCGGCACCGGTGCGGTCGCGGGTGCGGGCACCGGGGCAACTGCGGCGGTGGCCGCCACCGGGGTGGGCACCACCACCTACGGCCAAGTGACGCTGACCGACTCAGCGCCGGTGACCGTCACCGACGTGGGCACGGGGGGCGGCTCGGTGGCTCTCGGATTCACCAGCGGCCAGGCGACTCCGCTCAGCACGACTGCCACGGGTGCGACGGCGACCCTCGCCAACCAGGACGTGCTCACGGTGGCTGACGCCAACAGCACGATCTCCTCGGTCGATGCGGCGCTTGCCACGGTCAGTGCCTTCCAGAGCCAGCTGGGCGCCATCCAGAACCGCTTCACGGCGGCGGTGAGCAACCTGCAGTCGACCAGTCAGAACCTGACCCAGTCGCGCAGCACCATCGAGGATGCCAACTTCGCGCAGGAAACGGCGAATTTGACCCAGGCGCAGGTGTTGGAACAGGCGGGCATCTCGGTGTTGGCGCAGGCCAACCAGGAGCCGCAGCTGATCCTCAAGCTTCTGTCGTAACGGCCGATAGCTAGATAATCGAGTAGGAAACCCACGGCCCGGCCGCTCACGCGACCGGGCCGTGGTCTACAGACGAAGCATGTTCAGGAGTGGGGTCTCGATCCGCGTGACTTGAAGCAGGTACCATTATGGCGAGCGACGCAAATCCGGTACTGATACCGGCTACAAGCCTCGTGCACGGAAGTCAGGCGCCTACCAAGGTTACAATTTCGCAGCCCAGCGGCAATTCGGTGCCGCCCACCGGCAATGCTGCGGCCGGAGCGGCAACTGCCGCGTCGAAATCGAGCGGAACCTCCCGCACCGCCGATGTTCAGGCGCAAGTTACCTTTCTCAACAAATATCTCAACGATTCGGGCAAGCCCGACCAGTTCCGGGTGGCTCCGAATTCCAATTCCTTGCTGATTCAAGAGGTCAATCCGGCCACCGGTGCGGTGATCGGGGAGTACCCCGCGATCGCCTTCCCGGCCCTGGCCAAGAGCCTGGGGATCTCCAGCGCCTTGATAGACGAGCACGCCTGAACTGGTACGCGTCTTGCTTAAGTCCTCGGGATGACTGCCGATAAAACCAGCATGCGCACCAGAGGCCAGCAACCATGAGTTCAGCCGTATCCTCCACCGGAAGCTCGAGCACCTCCAGCGCGGCCTCCGCCAATTCACTGATCACCTCCACCGGCATCGGCTCCGGGCTCAATATCAGCGCCATCGTCTCGGCCCTGACCACGAGCTTTGGTGCGGCGCAGACCAACGAGCTGTCGACGCAACAGACGACCTTGAATGCGCAGGTGTCGGCGTTCGGTACCTTCTCGAGCTCCTTGAGCACGCTGCAAGCCACGCTCTCGACCCTGGAAGACCCGTCCCAGCTCGCGGGATACAGTGCGACGGTCGCCGATACGTCCATTGCCTCGGCGACCACCAGTTCCGATGCGGTGCCGGGTCAATACTCTCTGGAGGTCCAGAACCTCGCGACGTCCGCCTCCCTCACCTCGCAGGCGTTCGCGAGCGCGAGCGCTACGGTCGGCACCGGGACGTTGACGCTGGCGGTCGGCGGCGCCTCGACCTCGATCACCATCGACTCGAGCGACAACACCCTCTCGGGCATCGCCTCGGCCATCAATTCCGCCTCGAACAATCCGGGCGTCACGGCGAGCGTCATCAGCACCACCGGCGGCGCGCGGCTGGTGATTTCCGGCACCTCCACCGGCGCCGCGAACGCGATCACGGTCACGCAAACCGGCGGCGATGGGGGTCTGTCGTCCCTGGTGTACGACCCCACGAACAACATCACCAATCTCACCCAGACCCAGGCGGCGCAGGACGCCAACTTCACCCTGAACGGCTTTGCAGCGACCAGCGCCAACAACGTGGTGAGCGGCGCGATTACCGGCGTGACGATCGATTTGCTCGGAACATCGGCCGCCAATACGCCGACGACGCTTTCCGTCAGCGCGGATCCTTCGACGGCGGCGACCTCGATCGGCACCTTCGCGACGGCTGTGAACGGGGTGATCAGCGCGATCCAAACGCTGACCGGCTACGACGCATCCACCCAGACGGCCGGCCCGCTCAATGGCAATGCCACTCTCCAGTCGTTTCAGAACCAGCTCGAGACCATTCTGGACACGGTGGACCTTGGCAGCAACACCGGCGGGATCGCCTCTTTGGCAGACATCGGAATCACCGCCGATGCCAATACGGGTCAGCTGGACACCGACACGACGACCCTGAACAACGCGTTGACCGCCAATCTGACCGCCGTCGGCAATCTGCTGGGCGGCACCAACGGCATTGCGACCCAGCTCAATAACCTGATCAATCAGTACACCGGACCGGCCGGGTTGCTGTCATCCATCAATCAGGGCTTGCAGACCAGCCTGAGCAACGTCTCGCAGCAGCAGACGGCCTTGCAAGCGGAGTTGGCGACCTATTCGGCGACGCTCACCACGGAATACAACGCCATGGACACCGCGGTCGCCTCGCTGAAGGAGACCCAAACGTATCTCACGGCGGAATTCAATCCGAGTTCGAGCTCGAGTTCGAGCTCCTCGACCTCCAGCTTAGGCAGCGGTACGCTCGGTACCTGAGGCAACGACGATGATGCAGTCTCATCGAGGCGCGGCACGGTATGCCACCATGCGTAACCAAGGCCTCGTCACCGACGCGAGTCCCACGCGATTGGTGCAGATCATGTACGAGCAGATCGTATCCGAGCTTGCGACCGCGCAGGGCTGCATGAAGCGCATCAAGGACAATCTGCCTCTCCCGGACGTGATCACCAAGGGCAAGGCCATGGGCAAGGCGGTGCGGCTGATCAATCAGCTCAATGCCACCCTGGACATGGAGCGGGGGGGCGAGGTGGCCGCGAATCTGCGCTCGCTGTATGTCTATATGTTGGCCCGCCTGCTCCTCGCCAACGCGAGCAACGATGCGAGCATCGTCGGCGAGATCAGCGAGTTGGTCCGCAAGGTGAAGAGCGGCTGGGACCAGATCGTGACGGACCAGCGATGAGCCACCCACCCGAGGCGGCGGCCGCGCTGCAGCGCGCCCTCGAATTGTCGTTGGAGTTGCTCGAGGTCGCGGAGTCAGGCGAGGTCGAGCGCGTCATCAGTCTCGACGCTGAGCGGCTTCGGCTGATAAAGTCAGCCCGCCATGCCCTTACCCCCTTGAACGATGAGGACCGAGCGGTGCTTCGTGAGATTGCCGATTTGAATGCCCGATCGCTCGGGCGAATGGAGCATCGCTTCCGATCCAAGTGCCGCGACATGGACATGTTGGCAGCGGGGCGGCGCGCCCTTCGCGCCTACGGCAATCATCGGCCCTGAGCGGTCTTCCCGTGGCCTCGTTCCTCGGCGATGGCTTGATTTACGAGGAACTGCTGCCGCTTTCCTGGCTGCCGGGGAAGATCCCGGAAGGGCTGGTGCTTGCGCGGCTGAATGCGGACAACCAACAGCTTTTGGGCGCCGAGTCTTCTTTGGACGAGGTGCGGATCTCCGAGGCGCTCAAGGAGGAGTCGCCGGCCCTGCAGCATGAGCTGCAGCGATTGGAATACAAGCTGAATATCCTGCTGCGGCTCACTGCCGAGATTGCGATGCGCAGCGCAGCGCTGCCGCCCGCGCAAAAGATACGTCTCGGCGCGCCGGGGCTGGAGTGGTTCGGCGCGCCGGTGACCCAAGTCGGCGAGGCCGGCATCGTGCATATCTACATCAATCCCGCGCTTCCGCAGCCACTCAAGATTCCCTGCACCGTGGTGGGAGAGCGCAACGACGGCGGCGCGCGAGTCGTGCAACTGCGGTTTCGTGATCTGAGCGAGGGCGTGGTGGACCTTCTCGAAAAGCTCATCTTCCGTCATCACCGACGCCTCGTCGCAGGCGCGCGCGCCTCATCGCCTAACGCGCATTAGAGAAATCCCTAGTCAGCGATACCTGAATCTCTCATGACCAAATTGAGAGTTACCCTTACGTGCGTTACGGGTGTTTGCCAACTCCTTTTGGCTTAAGTCCATCAGTTAGTATGTGCCCCGACTCGGGATTGAATGAACAATCTCAACAAGTTAGGTGACATGTTTCACGCTGGACGGAAGATTTGTGGAGTCTGTCACACTTTTTATAAAGGGAAGGAGTCCCATTAGTGGTTGACGCCAAAGTTATTGTGATGGAACCCTCGGACTCGCAAGCGCGAGCTCTGGAGGCACTGCTGCGTTTTCTCGACTTGGAGCCGGTGCGGTTTCACGACTTGGCCGAGTTGGGGCGCAAAACCGAGGGTGCCCACGACTGGCTGGCGCTCATCGTCGGTGCCGAGACCATCGCCGCCGAAGGGCCCGAACTCGTCGCCCGCCTGCGTGCGATGGCGCAGCCTCTGCCGGTGATCTTCCTGTCGAGCAACGGGCTGCCGAAGATTGCCGAGTCGAGCGGCGACATTGCCTGGCTGCATCTCGAGCTTCCGGTGAAGCAGCGGCGCCTGTCCGCGGTGCTGAACCAAGCGCAGAACGTACGCAATGGGCATCCTACCCAGCCGGGAGCCCACCGCTTTCGTCCGAGCGGCACCTCTGCTCCCATGCGGGCCGTCCACCGATTGGTCGAGCAAGTCGCGCCATTCGACACCAATGTGCTGATTCTGGGCGAGTCCGGGACCGGCAAGGAAATGGTCGCGCGCCATGTTCACGAGCTGTCCGGCCGCGCCGGACACCCCTTTGTGCCGGTCAACTGCGGTGCGATTCCGGCGGATCTCCTCGAAAGCGAGCTGTTCGGGCACGAGAAAGGCGCCTTCACGGGCGCATTGACCACACGCCTCGGTCGATTCGAGTTTGCCGAGGGCGGGACGCTATTTTTGGACGAGATTGGCGACATGTCGCTGCAGATGCAGGTGAAGTTGCTGCGGGTCCTGCAGGAGCGAACCTTCGAGCGGGTTGGCAGCAACCGCACGATCCATTGCAACGTGCGGATCATCGCCGCGACCCACCGGGATCTCGATGCCGCCATCCTCGCCGGGCGCTTTCGAGAGGATCTGTTCTACCGGCTGAACGTATTTCCGGTGCAGATGCCGCCGCTTCGCGAGCGGCTCGACGATCTGCCTGTACTGATCGAGCATCTGGTCCGCCGCCAGAGCCAGAATGCCGGCCGCCACATCCGCCTCGACAAGGGGGCGATGTGCTGCCTCGCAGCCAATCGCTGGCCCGGCAACGTGCGTGAGCTCGCGAATCTGCTGGAGCGCCTCGCCATTCTCTTCCCAGACCAAACGGTGACCGCGGACGATTTGCCCGAGCGCTATCGCGCCAGCGGTGCCGGCGCGTGGCCGGGCGGCGGTCTGCGCCTCGTGCCCGCCCCCGTGGCAGTGCCGGCCGTCATCGTGGACGCGGCGCCGGCCGACGATGATGAGGCGCCGGATGAGTCCGATCTCCTCGAGGACGCTGATGCCGACGACAGCTTGTTGAAGAGCGGGGGCATCGATTTGAAGGATCATTTGTCCGCCATCGAGATCGGCCTCATTCGCAAGGCGCTCGAGGAAGCCGACGGCACCGTTGCCGAGGCCGCGCGGCTGCTGAAGATCCGCCGCACGACGTTGGTCGAGAAGCTGCGCAAATACCGTCTGAGCGCCTGACAATTAATTGACGTTCGCTCCCGAGCTGCGGGAGCTCTCGCCGTAACCGGTTGATCAACCGGACAAAAACGGCCGAGGCACGGAAGTTGCTTTCTTCCTTCGTATGGCAGCGAATCTTCTGGATCCCGTCGACACTCAGCGCAGTGAGCTCACTGCGGCCTTCCGTGCTTTCGGCTCCGTCTCGGAGCAGCTCTCCGGCGCCTTCGATGCGCTGCGCGCTCAGGTGGCGCAGCTGCGCCTGGAGCTGGGCGAGGCGCATGCGGGCAATGAGCATCTCGCGGGGCGCTTATCGGCGCTGATCGAAGGCTTGCCGGGCGGTGTGCTGGTGCTCAACGCGCGCGGCGAGATTCAGGAAGCGAACCCCGCAGCCGTCGCGCTTCTCGGGGAGCCGTTGGTCCATCAGACCTTCATGGCGGTGCTCGCGCGCGCGGCGGTCAACTCAGGCGCCATCGGCGAGCACACGGAGCTTCGCACTGGGCGATTCGTCAATGTCTCGCGCCGCGATCTGCGTCATGGAGGAGAGGTGGTGCTGCTCACGGACGTGACCGAATCGCATCTCATGAACGTCTTCCTGGCCCGGCAGCAACGCCTGGTCACCATGGGCGAGCTGGCGGCGGGACTCGCGCACCAGATCCGCACTCCCTTGGCGGCCGCGCTCCTGTACGCCTCGCAAATGTCCATTCCCGGGCGCAGCGCCGAGGATCTGACGCGCTGCTCGGAGAAGACCGTCGGCAGCCTCAAGCAGCTCGACAAGCTGGTCAATGACATGCTCGCGTTCGCGCACGGTGGCGCCGCTCGCGAACTCGTCAGCGTCAGCGCCCTCTTGGAGCAAGTGGCGCAATGGCTGCGCCCGGCGCTGCGCCAAGGCGTGCGCCTGACCATCCGCACCGAGGCCCCGGGATTGATGGTGCGAGCCAACGCGCCGTCCCTGGTCTCGGCGGTGCTGAACCTCGCCACCAACGCGCTGCAATCCGCGGGCGCGCAACTCGATCTGGAATTGCTCGCGCGACGCGCCGCCGGCGGCCGCGCCCAGATCATCGTGAGCGACGACGGTCCGGGCGTACCTGCGTCCATCCGGGAGCGGATATTCGAGCCATTTTTCACCACCCGCAAGCGCGGCAACGGCATCGGCCTGTCCATCGTCAAGAGCGTCGTGGAGGCTCACGCCGGGAGCATCCGCCTCGCCGATCCGGGCGACGGCGGCGGCGCGACATTCATCATCGATTTACCCGTAGAGGAAACCGCATGAACACCTCCAAAGAATCGGTCCTGATCGTCGAAGACGATGCCGACCTGCGCGAGGCGCTGATCGACACGCTGGGCGCCGCGGGCCTTGCGGCGGTCGCCGCGAGCGATGCCGGCCAGGCACTTCGGCTGCTCGAGTCGGAGGACATCGCGCTGGTGATCTCCGACGTGCAAATGCCCGGCCCGAGCGGATACGAGCTGCTTTCCTCGATCAAGCGGCTGCGGGCGGATCTGCCGGTGGTGCTCATGACGGCCTACGGCACCATCGCGCAGGCCGTATCGGCCATGCGTGAAGGCGCCACGGATTACATCGTGAAGCCTTTCGAGGCCCAGGCGCTGATCGACATGGCGAGGCGTCAGCTTGCCGCTCGCGTGACGCCGAGCGAGTTGGTCGCTGCGGACCCGGAGTCAAAGCGGGCGGTATCGTTGGCCCGCAAGATCGCGGAGAACGACGCGACCGTGCTCATCACCGGGGAGAGCGGGACGGGGAAGGAAGTGTACGCGCGCTTCATCCGTGATCACTCGGGCCGCTCGGACAAGCCTTTCGTCGCCATCAATTGCGCGGCCATACCGGAGAACATGCTCGAGGCGACGCTCTTCGGCTACGAGAAGGGCGCCTTTACCGGAGCGCTCGGCGCGCACCCGGGAAAATTCGAGCAGGCGCAGGGCGGAACGCTCCTTCTCGACGAGATCTCCGAAATGGACCTGGGTCTGCAGGCGAAGATCCTCCGGGTCCTGCAGGAGCGCGAAGTGGAGCGCCTGGGGGGTACTCGCACCATCAGCCTGGATGTGCGGCTGATCGCGACCTCCAACCGCGATCTGCCGGAGGAAGTGCGCGCGGGCCGCTTCCGCGCCGACCTGTTCTATCGCCTCAACGTCATGTCGCTGCGCCTGCCGGCGCTTCGCGAGCGCCGCGGCGACATTCTGCCGCTCGCCCGCCGCGCCATCCAGGCATGCGCCCGCGGCACCCAAGCCGCGCTTGCGCTCACGCCGGCCGCGGAGCACAAGTTGGTGCAATACGGCTGGCCGGGCAACGCGCGCGAGTTGACCAACATCGTGCAGCGCGCGGCGTGGTTGGCGTCCGGCGGGCACATCGACGCCGGTGACCTCGACTTGCAAGGCAGCGGTGGGCCGGCAGCGGTGGACGCCTCGGCGCCGATGCCGAGCGCCAGCGCGGGCGCAGGCGCGACCGGGGCGACAAGCGCGACCGGGGCGACCAGCGTGCCCGCTTCCGAGCCGGCAGCGGGTCTCGATCGAGGCCTCAAACAGCGCGAACGCGAGCTCATCCTGGCGACGCTTCGGGTCACGGGCGGCAGCCGCAAACTCGCCGCGGAGCGCCTCGGCATCAGTCCGCGGACGCTGCGTCACAAGCTGCAGCAGCTCAAGGCGGCCGGTGTCAGCGTGCCGCGCCTGCACGACCAGGACTTCGCGGCGGTGGCGCCGTGAGCAGCATGCAGATTCAGCAAGTACTGGCGGAGATGCGCGCACTGCAGGCGCGCGCCACGGGCGCCCCCACCGACATCACGCCGCCGACCTCACAGTCAACGGCGCAGCCGACGGATTTCGCGGCGCTGTTGAAGAACTCCGTCGACCACATCGCCTCCATGCAGAACCAGGCGACCCAGCTCTCGAGCGCCTACGAAGCCGGAGACAAGAGTGTCGATCTCACCAGGGTCATGCTCGAGGTGCAGAAAGCGGATCTCGCATTTCGCGCCATGACCCAGGTGCGCAACAAGCTCCTGGACGCCTATACCCAAGTGATGAACATGTCGGTGTAACCGACCGCGAGGAATGATCCATGGCTGATATCGTACCCGCCGCGCCGCGCGGCCTCGCCGAAGCAGCGCCCGTGCTCAAGCAAGTCGGATTGCTGGGCGGCGTCGCCGCGGCCGTCGCCGCGGCGATCTGGCTCGTGCTCTGGTCCCAGGGGCAGAACTACACCGTGCTCTACGGCCAGCTGTCCGAGCGCGAAAGCGGGCAGGTCATGGATGCCCTGACGGCTGCGGGCATCGAATACAAGCTGAGTCCCTCGGGCGCGGTGTCCGTTCCCGAACCCAAGGTTCAGGAAGCGCGCATCCGGCTCGCGAGCCAGGGTTTGCCGCAAAGCGATGCGATGGGCATCGAGATGATCCAGAAGGACTCGCCGCTGGGCGAAAGCTCGATGATGGAAACGGCGCGCTATCAGTCCGTGCTCGAGACCGAGCTCGCGCGCACCATCATCAAGGTTCAGGGAGTGCAGAGCGCGCGCGTGCATCTCGCGCTGCCGAAACCGTCAGTCTTCCTGGCCGATTCGCACAGGGCCACGGCATCGGTCATGCTCCAGCTCTATCCGGGTCGCGTGCTCGATCAGGGCCAAGTGGGCGCCATCGTGCACCTGGTGGCATCGAGCGTACCCGATCTCGCCGCGAGCGACGTGACGGTGGTGGATCAGGCGGGGACGCTTTTGAGCTCGCCGGACGATAATTCCGAGTCCGCGATCAGCAACCGTCAGCTCGAATACACCCATAAGCTCGAGCAGAGCTATCAGCGCCGCATCGTCGAATTGCTGGAGCCGCTGGTCGGGCCGGGGCGCGTGCGCGCGACGGTCACGGCCGACGTCGATTTCACGGTCCAGGAAGAGACGCGCGAGAACTACGATCCGCAGAAGACCGCGGTGCGCAGTGAGCAGACCGTCAACGACACTCGCAGGGGCGGGGACGGCGTCGAGGGCATCCCCGGTGCGCTCAGCAATCAGCCGCCGGGCACATCGGGGGCGCCGGTGATCGCGGGTGCGACCCCGACACCCGGCTCGCCCGCGCAGGCGGCGCCGCCCGGCCAGGCGACCGCGGCGAGCACCGGGCCTTCCTCCAGCTCCCAGCGCAGCACGCGCAACTACGAAGTGGACCGGACGCTGGCCTACATCAAGGAGCCGGTCGGCACATTGAAGCGCCTGAGCGTCGGGGTCGTGATCGACGATTGGCAGAAGACGGGCGAGGACGGCAAGGTCACCACCACGCCGATGAGCGATGCGGACATCAAGCGCTTCACGCAGCTCGTGCGCGAGTCCATCGGCCTGAAGGACGATCGCGGCGACAAGATCGACGTCATGAATCAGGCGTTCAAGAGCAACGCCCCCATCGGCCCGGTCGACGGTCCACCGCTGTGGCAAAACCCCATGGTCGGCCAGATCGCCAAGCAACTGGTGGGCGCGGGTCTCGTGCTCTTGGTGGCCTTCTTGATACTGAGGCCCTTGATGAAGTCTCTCACCAAAAGTTCGAGGGCATCCGGATCGAGTTCCGCCGGCGACGACGTTGCCGCGGATCGCGTGAGTCTGTCGGGCAAGGGCGCTCCCAATCCGATCAAGCTGTCGCCGAGTTTCGAGCAGCAGATCGCAGCTGCTCGAACCTTGGTCGGGCAGGATCCCAAGCGAGCCGCACAAGTGGTGAAGGATTGGGTTGCCGCCGATGGCTAACAAGCCGGGTGATCTCGCGGGAACCGAACGCGCCGCGATCTTGCTCATGAGCTTGGGCGAGCAGGACGCGGCCAATCTCCTGAAGCAGCTCGACGCGCGCGAAGTCCAAAGGCTCGGCGTCGCGATGGCCGAGCTCAAGGAAGTATCGCGCGAGCAGATGACCTCCGTGCTCGATAACTTCATCGGTGTGGTGGACGGGAAAGCCAACCTGGCGTCCGCCTCTCAAGACTACGTGCGCCGGGTGCTCACCCAGGCGGTCGGCAAACAAAAGACCGAATTGCTGCTCGATCGCGTTTCCACCGGCCAGACCGGCCAGGGCATCGAGGCATTGAAGTGGATGGACGCGAAGGCCGTGGCGCATATCATATCCGGCGAGCATCCGCAGATCGCCGCTATCGTGCTGTCGCATCTCGACGCGGAGCAGTCCGCGTCCATCTTGCCGCTCTTGACCGAGGAGATGCGCACCGAGGTTCTGATGCGGATCGCTACGCTGAACGAAGTGCCGCAAACCGCGTTGACGGAGCTCGATCAACTGGTGGAGAAGCAGGCCAACGTCGCGCCGCCCGCGCCGCTGCGCCGCATCGGCGGCGCGCGCACGGTCGCCAACATCTTGAACGCCATGGAGCGGGACAAGAGCGGCGAGGAACTCGGCAAGATCGAGAAGGCCGACACGGAGATGCACCAGCAGATCAAGGATTTGCTGTTCATCTTCGACAATCTGTTGGAGCTGGACGACCGTGGTATCCAGGCGCTGCTGCGCGAGGTCGGCTCCGATACCTTGGCGGTCGCGCTGCGCGGCGCCGAGCCCGGTGTGCAGGAGAAGATCCTCAAGAACATGTCGAAGCGTGCAGCGGAAATTCTCAAGGACGACATGGAGGCGCGCGGTCCCGTGAAGCTCGCCGAGGTCGAGGCGGCGCAGAAGGAGATCGTGGTGATCGCACAGCGGCTCGCCGAGGAAGGCACCATCAGTCTCGGCGGCAAGGGCGGCGCCGAATTTGTCTAACCCCGTCACCAAGGGTCCGGCCATCGCCAAGGGGCCGGCGGTCAAGGCCGAAGTCTGGGCCGCCCCGGAAATGAGCAAGGGCTCCGCCGGACACAAGATGCCGACGGTGAGCGGGCTCGCGGACCTGCAGGCGGAGGCCCATAAAGAGGCCTTCGAGCAAGGGCTGGCCGAAGGACGCGAGGCGGGCCGGGCGCAGGTACGCGCCCAGGTCGAGAAGCTCGAGGGCATGTTCTACGATCTCGCCAAGCCGTTCGAAGAGCTGGACGCCGAGGTGGAGCGCGAGCTGTTGACGCTCGCCATGACGCTCGCCCGGCAGATCGTGCGGCGCGAATTGAAAACCGATCCCACCCAGATCATCGGCATCGTGCGCGAGGCCATCTCCGCTCTGCCGGTCGCGGCACGCGAGGTACGGGTTCACCTGCATCCCGAAGATGCCGCGGTCGTGCGCCAGAACCTCGCGCCGACGGAGAGCGAGCGGGCCTGGCAATTGGTGGAAGATCCCGTGATGGCGCGCGGCGGCTGCCAGATCACCACGTCCACGTCCCGTGTCGACGCACGGCTCGAGACCCGCCTCGGCGCGATATTGAGCGAACTCATGGGAACGGAGCGCCTTGGGGCGGGCTCCCGAGGGAGCGGCACATGAGCGCGGTGAGTGCGGGGCGGGCGTCCGCCTCCAAGCGCTGGGCGGAAACTCTCCAGCGGGTGAGCGAACGCATGGCGAATGGGTCGGAATTCGTGGTCGAGGGCACGCTCAGCCGAATGGTCGGCATGACTCTGGAGGCCGTGGGCTGCGAGGCCGCCGTGGGCGGGCGCTGTCTCGTCGACACCGCCGAGGGAAAGCAGATCGAGGCGGAGGTGGTCGGTTTCTCGGGCGACAAACTGTTCCTGATGCCCACCGGCGACATCCGCGGCATCATGCCGGGCGCCCGGGTCATCCCGACGCGGAGCGTGAGCACGGTAGCGGTGGGAAACGAGCTCTTGGGCCGCGTTCTCGACGGCGCTGGCCGCCCGCTCGACGGCATGGGCGAACTGCGCTGCACCGATCAGGCGTCCTTGACCGGCGAGCCCATGAATCCTCTCCTGCGGCGCGCGATTCGCGACCCGCTGGATGTCGGCGTGCGCTCGATCAACTCGCTGCTCTCCGTAGGCGGCGGACAACGTATCGGCCTGTTTGCGGGATCCGGTGTCGGCAAGTCGGTGCTGCTCGGCATGATGACGCGCTACACCAAGGCGGACGTAACCGTGGTGGGCCTGATCGGCGAACGCGGCCGCGAGGTGCAGGACTTCGTCAGCAATACCCTGGGTCCCGACGGCATGCGCCGCGCCGTGGTGGTCGCGACGCCGGCGGACACTCCGCCGCTCATGCGGATGCACGGCGCGTGGCTGGCGCACGCCATCGCCGAGTATTTCCGCGATCGCGGAAAGAAAGTGCTGCTGCTGTTCGACTCACTGACCCGCTTTGCGCAGGCGCAGCGCGAGATCGCACTCGCCATCGGCGAGCCTCCCGCCACCAAGGGCTATCCGCCCTCGGTGTTCGCGCGGCTGCCGCAATTGGTCGAGCGCGCGGGCAACAGCGACAGCGGGGTCGGCTCGATCACCGCGTTCTACACCGTGCTCGCCGAAGGCGACGATCAGAACGACCCGATCGCGGACGCCGCACGCGCCATCCTCGACGGGCACATCGTGCTGTCGCGGCGGCTGGCGGAAAGCGGTTTGTATCCGGCGATCGACATCGAGGCGTCGATCAGCCGCGCCATGCACCAGATCGCGACCCGCGAACAGCTCGACCTCGCATCGCGGTTCAAGCAGGTCTACTCGACCTACCAGCAGAACCGGGATTTGATCACCGTGGGCGCTTATCGGCGCGGCGCCGATCCGAGGGTGGACTTGGCGGTCGAGCAATGGCCGAAGATTCAGGAATTCCTCCGGCAGGACATGTACCAGCCGGTGACGACCGAGCGCAGCTACGCGGACCTCAAGCAACTCGTGACGCAGTTCTCGGCGCCGCAGGCGGCGCCGGGCAGATAGTACGAAAGTTATGACGAAATCCAAGCGATTCGAGCCCATTCAAGAGATTGCCTCCAATTCGGCCGATGCCCTGAGCCGCCCCATGGCGGACGCCGCGCGCAAGGTGGCGGACCTCGAAAAGCAGCTCGTGCAGCTGAAAACCTACCGCGACGAGTACGTGCGCAACTCGGCCGTCGCCGGCGGCGCGATGGATGCGGTGAAACTCCAGAACTACCGCTCGTTCCTCGACCGCTTGGGCGATGCCATGCGCCAGCACGTCAAGAATCTCGACGCCGCGCGCGCCGACTACGAGCGTCGCCGGCTGCAATGGAGCGAGAAGCGCATCGAAGCGGAATCGCTCGGGCGCGCCGTCGAGCGATTCCGTGCCGAGGAGCAGCGCGCCGCCGACCGGCGCGACCAGCACGAGCTCGACGATGCCGCGATCCGCATGTCGCTCGCAGCCCGCGTCGAGTCCGGGAACCGCTGAACGTGGGGCCGGCGGAAGTCTCGTCTGCGCTGTTCGCGCTGCACAACGGCGCGCGCTACAGAACGCCGATCGATCTGCAACTCACGCCCGATCCGGGCGCACGCTACCTGGTGGTGGGAGGCTGTCTCGCCGAACCCATGCCGCAGGTGGGTTCGCTCATCGATAAAGCCTACCGAGGCGATTTCCTGCTGCTCAACAACTTCGACGCACTTCCCGAGATCTCCGCCGAGGATGCGTCGCAGTACGACTTCCAGATCGCGCACATTCCGCTCAGAACCGTGCTGGGCACCGCCTATTTTCGGCTCGAGGATAGCTTGGCGGCGCACGAGGAGTTCTTGCGGGAGACCGAGGATTGCGTGGCGCGCTATCTCTCGAACGCCATGCGGCTCAACTCCGAGAGGAAGCTGCTGACGTTCGTGATGGGGTTTCCGGTGCCTCAGCAGCACCAGCGCGGACGATTTCAAGCACGCTACGACCTGCGAAACATCATGCACTTCGTCGAGCGGCTCAACATGTTCATCGCCTCCGAGATCGCGAAGCGGGAGAACGCCTACTTCGTCGACGTCGATCAAATATCGGCGGGCGTCGGCAAGCAGCACTGCCAGGACGACGGCGTCTGGTCGTTCACGCATGGAACCACCTTGAGCGACGGCGACCACGATCACGATCTCGGCAGGCTTCATCCGCCGGAGCCGATGCAAAAGCATTATTCGGCGAAATGGCTCGAGTTCTTCGAGGCGCTGATGCGCGAGATATTCGCCATGTACCGAACCGTCGGGAAGCGCGATACCGTCAAACTCGTGGCCGTCGATCTCGACGACACGCTATGGCGCGGCGTGGCGGCGGACGGGACCCTCGGCATCCTGGAAGGTTGGCCGATGGGCTTCATGGAAGCGCTGCTGATACTGAAGAAGCGCGGCATCCTGCTCGCCATCGTCAGCAAGAACGACGAGCAATTCATCCTCGGTAACTGGGACAGGATCGTCCAGGGCCACCTTCGCCTCTCGGACTTCGCCGCGCGCAGGATCAATTTCCGCACCAAGGCGGAGAACCTAGCCGAGATTCTGGCCGAGCTCAACCTGCGTCCGCAGAACACCGTGATGATCGACGACAATGCGGTGGAGCGAGCCGCGATTCAGGCGGGATTGCCCGGAATACGCGTGCTCGGGGCCCATCCCTATTACTTGAAACGCACGCTGCTGTGGTCGGCCGAGACGCAGCAGCGGTCGCTTACGTGGGAATCCGGGCTCAGGACCGAGATGGTGCAGGCGCAGGTGATGCGGGAGGTGGTCCGCAAGGCGCTGCCCCACGCGGAGTTCCTGAGCTCGCTCGAATTGCGCGCCACCGTCGCGCCTGTACGATCGGTCGGGAGCCTGCACATGAACCGCGCCCTGGAGCTTCTCAACAAGACCAATCAATTCAACACCACCGGCGAGCGCCACACGTTGGAACAATGCCACCGGCGATTCGAGCGCGGCGAGGAGATGCACGTGATGATCGCGGAGGATCGGTTCACGAAGTACGGGCTGATCGCGGCCGCCTGGATGGCGCGAGACTGCATCGATCAGATGGTGATGAGCTGCCGCGCGCTCGGCTTGGGGCTCGAGGATGCCTTTCTGGCATACCTGCTCGACGGGAAACATGAGACCATATTCGGCAGATTACTGCCTACCGAGGGCAACATGGCTTGCCGTCCGATTTACAGCCGCAACGGCTTCGCTCCGGTCGATGGGGATCCGAATCTGTGGCGCCGCGCGGCCGCGCCCCCGCTACGCCGCCCGGAGCATGTCGCTCTCGCAGTCGCCGATGGAGGATGAATCCGGCGATCCGGCATCGTCGGCACCCGTGAGCGTGCCGTATAGCGCACTCGAGCCGGATATTCTGCGGGCGGTCATCGAGTCCTTCGTACTGCGCGAGGGTACCGATTACGGCGAACGCGAGCTGCCGCTCGATGAGAAGTTCGCGCGAGTTTTACGCCTCCTCGAGCGCGGCGAGGCGCGGATCGTATTCGATCCGGAAACCCAAACGGTGGATATCGTCACGTGAATAGCACCGTCATCGCGGGGCATCCGGCGATCTTCGATGCCGAGGGGCGCCTTGCCCCCTGGACTTCCTGGAACCGGGCCCTGGATCTGGAAATGGCCTTCTATCGTCAATGCCCGTGGGACCGCGGCTATCCGCGCTTCGCCTATGTCACCTTCCTGGATGCCGACTGGACGCCGAGCGCGGACCGCACGGACAGCATTCCGTCCACGCAGATCGGCATGGGCATTCTTTCCTATCTCAAATACGCGGAGCTGCGCGGCGAGCGCGACGGCAAATCCTTGTCGATCGCTCGCGGCATGGGCGAGTACCTCGTGGACGAGGCGCTGACTCCGAAGAGCGGCAAGTATCCCTCGTTCACGCGCTCCACCGGCAAGCGGGATTGCTTCCCGCTGCCCGAGGACGCCGGCTCGCAAGCCGACCGGCCGTTCGAGATCGAGCCGGACAAGGGCGGCATCGCGGGGTATGCGCTCGCGTTGCTGGCAGAGGCCACCGGTGAGCGCAAGTATCTCGACCAGGCGCTGCAGAACGCGCGCGTGCTCGCCGCCAATCAGCGGGAGGGCGACGCCTTCCACTCGCCGTGGCCGTTTCGCGCGGACTTTCGAACCGGCGAGGGGCGAGGGGCGGTGTCCGGCAACACCGCGTACGTGCTGCGTCTGTACGATGCGTTGATTGCGCGCGGATTCGGCGAGTTCTCGGCATCGCGCGCGACGCTGTGGAGCTGGATCACGGGCTACCAGCTGCCGAGCGCGCTCAGCGATGGATCGCTGTTCGCGCAGTTCTTCGAGGATCACGACACGCCGAGCAACCGCACGGCCTGGGCGCCGCTCAATCTCGCGCGCTACCTGCTCGAGAAAAAGGAGTCCTTGCACCGCGATTGGCGCACCGACTGCGACGCGCTCATCGATTTCGTCCGCCGCACGTTCACGCACAGCGAGTTCGGAGTCACCGTCTGCCACGAACAGGACGAGGACAAACAGGCGTGGGGCGGCGTGGTGTCGACGTATGGCGCCGTGCTCGCGATGTACGCCCGGGCGATCGGCTCCGCGGCGCTCGAGCGCGAGGCGCAAGCCGCGCTCACGTTTGCGCTTTACGCCGTCGACACGGAAGGCCGGCCGCGCGACATCTTCGTCAAGGCCGAGCCGGGCGGATGGCAGGAAGATGCGCACACCGATGTGATCCACAACGTGGTGGATGCGCTGCGCATCTACCCCGAATGGGGGGACTGAGGGTGCGGGCAGAGTCAGCCGGCTGGTAAAAATTGCATCCGCGGGCGCCCCGGGGCCGTAATTACCTCGAATCGCCGATATGGGTTACTGTGCCCCTGGGATGTGATACCGGATGTCGATCTGCAATGGAACCAGACATAAACGAGCCGCCGCGTGAGCGCACGGCCCTCGACAAGCTGCTGAAGGACATAGCGCTCGGCAGCCGTCAGGCGTTCGAGAAACTGTACCGTGATTCATCCCCGCAGCTTTTCGCCATTTGTTTGAGAATCGTGTCGCAGCGCGCGGAAGCGGAAGATGTGTTGCAGGAAGTGTTTGCGACGGTGTGGCGCAAAGCCGCGCAATACGACGTGGAGCGGGCAGGCGCGATGTCCTGGCTGGCGATGATTGCCCGCAACAAGGCGATCGACCGTATACGGAGTCAGCCGCAGGCCCGTAAATCCGAGCCGCTCGACATGGCCGAGGACATCGCCGATCCGAGCGCCTCGCCTCAACTGGATGCCCAGGCGTCCGCCGAACGTCAGAGGCTCGAGGAGTGCCTGAAGCGGCTCGATACGCGGCGCCGCTCGCTGATCCGCGCGGCGTTCTTCGACGGCTCGACCTATGAAGAGTTGGCTGCGCGCATCGGCTCCCCGCTCGGTACGGTGAAAAGCTGGATCCGGCGCGGCCTCATGCAATTGCGCGAGTGTCTGGAACAATGAGCACTCCTGCGGACGGTCTCGACGATCTGGGCGGCCAAGAGCCGCCGCCGGACGATCTGCTCGCGGCAGAGTACGTGCTTGGGGTGCTCGATGCGGCCCCCCGGCTTGCGGCACAAGCACGCATCGTCTCCGACCCTGCGTTCGCCCGTTTGGTGTCCGATTGGGAGCATCGATTCGCGCTGCTCGCCCTCGAATTGCGGCCGGCCGAAGTACCGAGCCGCGTCTGGACGAGAGTCCAGGAGCGCCTGGGCTGGTCGCCGGCGGCACCGGCGGCCGATTCCGGGGCGTCGCGCAGCCTGTATTTCTGGCGGCTCGCCGCCGGCCTCGCGGCAACCGCCGCACTGGCGCTGCTCGCGGTCGTTTTAGTGCCCCGGTGGAGCGCGCCCAAGCAATCCGAAGCGCAGCTCGCCAGGGCGGTGACCACGCTTCAACGCGACGATGGAACGCCCGGATGGCTCGCGACCGTTGATGTGCGCCGCGGAACGGTGCTCATGGTGCCGGTGCCGAGCACTCCGGATGCCAAGGGCCGCGCCGCGGAACTCTGGCTGATTCCGCCCGGCCAAGCGCCGCGCTCTCTGGGAGCGGTCTCCATCACTCGAGCGTACACGGTCGAGGTGCCGGCGACACTGCGCCCCGACTTGACCGGCAACGCGGTGCTTGCGATCACCCTGGAGCCCGCGGCCGGAATTCCACATGCCGCGCCGACCGGCCCCATCATCGCCAAAGGCCCGATTCACTTGTAGCGGCGTTCACGAAGACACCGCAGAGGCGCGCTCGCCCTCGTCCTTGCGGCCGAGGCTGAACCAATCGATGTTTCGGGTCAGCACCATCACGGCCGTCAGCAGGCCGAACACCAGGAGCGATCCCATGAGTAGTGAATAGTCGTCCGCGCTCAGCAACCCATAGAGCAGTCCATACAGCGCCGCCAATGCGGCCGCGAAGCCGGCTCCGCGGCCAGTACCCTTGAGCACGTGAGCGATGTAATAGCCGAGCAGCGCCACGCATGCCGACGAGGACAGCAGGTAAGCCGGGCCAAAGCCGATATGCTCCGACAAGGACAGGAGCAACAGATAGAACACCGCAAGCGCGGTCCCGACCAGACCGTACTGCACCGGATGTACCGCGAGTCTCGCTAGAAGCTCGAACAGAAAGAAACCCGCAAAGGTGAGAAAAATGAACAACAAGGCGTATTTGATGGCGCGATCGGTCTTCAAGTACTGATCCACGGGGTCGACGAAACTCACACCGAGGTGCCGGCCATTGAACTCGGCGCACGAGCCTTCGGACGCGCACTTGCGAAGTGATTCATCCAGGTTGGTCGAGAAGAATGACGTAGTCCATCGGGCATCGAAACCCTTGGCGTCGATATCGTGCCGGGTCGGGAGATACTCGCCCGTGAATCCGGGGTGCGGCCAATTGGACCGGAGCGACACTTCAGTATCCCGGCCGACCGGGATCAGGTGAAATTCGCTCGTTCCCGCGACGGTCATTTGCACGTCGAACTGCAGATGCATCGCGTCGGCGCCGGCAGCACCGGGTAGGAGCGCATAGAATCCCCGGCCGAGCAGCGTCGAGGGGCTTCCGGGCAGCACCTGCAGCGCTACTCCGTTTCCGATCACTTTGGGCGTGCTTTCGATGCCCCGGATGTCGCTGAGTGTCAGCGCGATCGAAGGAGCGCCGAAGCGGTAGGAGGCCAGATCCTCCGTGATACCGAAGTGAGCCGGCAGATCGAACCGGCCGGCGAGGCGCAAGTCCGCGTGATACAAGCGCGCCTCGTAGATACCCCGTGCGCGACGCTCCGTGCGCAGCGCACCGTCGATGCGCAAGCTTTCGGGCAGGAAATAAAGTTTTCCCTCCACCTGACGTTCTTCGATGTACTGTCTTCCGGTGCCGGCCTCCTCTTTGTTGTCGCGGACGGTTTTTTCGTAAGGCACGACGACAATCGGTCCGGTGAGTTCCTGTGCCATGCTCGAGCTTCGTGCGATGTCCTGAACCACTCCATCGCGCCGTTGCTGCCTCTCGGTGACGATGGATCGAATGTAGAAAAGCCCGGCCAGCAGTAAAGCCATCAGACAACAGATGGCAAATAGCTTGAGGGCGAGATTGCGCTCCATGATTCTTCCTGTGCCTCGCGAGGTTGATCGAGAGACAAGGATTGCGGCGCATTCGGGCCGGCCGGCGGCGCAAGCATGGCATTCCGGTGGCAGACCTGCGACGAATCAGGGCGCGAGCTCAGCCTTTGCGCAGCACCGCCGTCAGCGTGATTTCCGGAACGCTCGCGAGGGCTTTGGATAACGGGCAGTCCGCCTTGGCCTGGGCGGCGATTTTTTGAAACGTCGCCTCGTCGATTCCGGGCACGGTGGCTTCGAGGGTCAGAGCGATGTGATCGATGGAAAAACCCGGTCCCTTCTTGACCAGGCGAACCGCGGCTTTGGTGTCGACGCTCTTGGTGTCGAAACCCGCCGCATCGCTGGCGAACGAAAACGCCATGGTGAAGCAGGCGGCATGCGCGGCACCCAACAGCTCCTCTGGATTGGTGCCCTTCTTATCATCTTCGAATCGGCTCGCGAACCCGTACGGATAGTTCTGTAGCGCGGCAGTTTCGGTGCTGATCCTGCCGACGCCATTTTTACCTCGGCCTTCCCAATGTACCTTGGCGATTTTGTCAGCCATGAGTGCTTCCTCGCGTGAATGGTGAACCGGGCCTGAGAGGCTACTACGGCCGGCCGCCGTCCGCAGCGGCCGCCGCCGTACGCCCGTGTAGGAATTTAGGCAGTGGCGACGGCGATTGGCACGTCAATTGCTAAATCCAGGCATGAACTCGACAATCATCGCCTTCAAGGCCCCTGTGGTCTCGACTGCCCACGCCCCCGCGCCGACCGACAACGCGTCTCAAAATGGTGCCCAATCGGCCGATTCCACGAAGAATACCGGCGGCGCCGCGGATTTTGCGGGCACCCTAAGTCAAGTCCACGGTAAGCCGAGCAAGAAGAGCGAACCAGCCAAGCCCCCCTCGGACGCGGCCGGCGGCGGATCTTTGCCGGCGGACGGCAGCACGTCGCCGCTTGCGGCCCCGGCGGCCCCGGCGGTCCCGGCGGCTCAGCCGGCCACGACTTCTCCCGCGGGCAGCGCGGCACCCGTGTCGGCCCTCGCCGGGGCAGCGAGCGGCGGTGCAACCGCAGCGCTGATCGGGCCCACGAGCGGGCCGCTGGGCGGCGTGACGGAGTCGGACGGTAGCGGCGGCGCGCCCGCGGACGAGTCGGTACCCGTTGGCGGGGAGGTTCCCGGCGCGGCCGAGGCGGCTGCTTCGCCGGAATCCGGAACGTCCGCCGCGAACGGCAGTGCCGCCGCCTCCGGGAGTACGGGCGCTGCGGCAGGAACCCTTCCAGACGCGGCGAAATCAGCAGCCGCGGCCGCCGTCATCTCACTGCCGAGCGCCGCGGCCGGCGGCACCGGCCAGCTCGCCGGCAGCTCGAATGCGGTGCGCGCTACGCCCGTTGTGAGCGGTACCGGCGCTGCGGCGGCGCCAGGGTCAGTTGCGGCCACTTCGGCGGGCACGTCCCGGACCGCGGCGAGTCCCGCCCCCGCATCTGCCGGTACTCGGGCGTCGGCCCCCGGGGGCGTGAATCCCGCCGCGTTCGCGAACGCGCTTCGATCCGGCGAGGACGATCAGGACGACAGTGCGAATGGCGTCGGCGAAGCCGGGAACGCCTCCGGCACGGCCCAAGGCACCCAGACCATCGGCCAAGCCCAAATCAATCTCGCGCTCGCCGAGGGCTCGGATGCCACCGGCGCAACCGCCTCCGCGCTGCAGGCCGCGAACGCCGCCGTCGCGGCGCCGCCGGCCGCGGTGCAAGCGCCGGCGATGCCGAGCGCGATCACCGCGCCCGTCGTGGGCGGCCCGGCTTCGGCGCCGGCTTCGACCAGCGTCCCGGCGTCGACGGCGCTACTCTCAGCATCCGACTCCGCCGGACTCGCGAGCGACGGCTCCCACGCCCACGGAGGAGCGGGCGACGCCGGCGTCGGGCTCGGCGGCAGCGGTGGCGACGGTGCCGCTGCGCTTCAGCAGCTGAGCTCCGCCGCGGCATCCAACTCGGCCGATTCCGCCCCCGCCGCCACACTGAGTGTGCACGCTCCGGTCGATAGCACGGATTTCCCGCAGGGCGTGGCGGACCGCGTGTCTTTCGCGGTCGACAACAACTGGAGCAGCGCCAAGCTTCAGGTCAATCCTCCGCAGCTCGGACCGATCGATCTGCAGATCTCGGTTCAAGGCGATCACGCCCAGGTCATGATGAGCACGCACAGCGCGGTGACCCGCGAGGCCTTGGAATCGAGTCTGCCGAAGCTGAAGGAGATGCTGAATTCGCAGGGCTTCACGCAGGTCAGCGTCGATATTTCGCAGCGCTCGTTTCAGGACCGTTCGGCCTTCAACCAGCAGCCCTACACGTGGGCGAAGTCGGCCTCCGGCACTCCGTCTACGCCGGCTGCCGCTCCCGTGTCCGCCCCATCGGGCACGGCGGTTCGCAATTCGCTCGGGGGGCTGGATGCCTACGCTTAGGTGCCCGTGCGGGTGGTTCCCGCGGCCGCGCCCAACGGCAGGCGATCGATGCCGCCCCGCGCCAAGTGGTATTTGAGGGCCGGCGTGGTGATCACGGTGCTGACGATGGCCATGATCACGAGCATCGTAAAGACCTTCGGCGGTATCACGCCGAGATCCAATCCCACGTTGACCACGATGAGCTCCATCAGTGCCCTCGTATTCATCATGTAGCCGATCATCGACGATTCGGCATGGTTGAAGCGTGAGCGCCGCGCCGCCCAATAGGCGGCGGCGAATTTACTGATGTTGGCCGCGGCGACCACCGCCAGGCACCAGCCCCAATCGGCGACCCCCAAGCTCCCGATGGAGGTCCGCAGGCCGGTATAGGTAAAGAAGATCGGCAAGAAGAACACGGTCACGAAGCCGCCGACACGCTCCCGCCACGCCTCGACCAGCTCCGGCTCGTCGTACAGGATCACCCCCATCATGAAGCCGCCGAATATGGCGAAGATGCCGATCTGATAGGTGATCATAGCGCCGAGAAAGGCGACGCAGAGCAAGCCGCCCAACAGGTTCGCGGACATCTTCCCGCCGCGCGGATTCGAGCGGCGCACCGCGCGCTTCAACAGCGGTCTCACCCATTTCGCGCTGATCAGCGCGAACGCAGCGACCATGAGGACCTTGAACGCGAGCATGCGCGGATCGAAGTTGCTGACCGTCAGGGCGGTGATGAAGGCCAGCAGCAGCCATCCGACCACGTCGTTGGCGGCGGCGGAGGCGATGGCGATGACGCCGAGCTTCGTGCGCGTCAGGTCGAGCTCGATCATGATCCGGCCGAGAATCGGCAGGGCGGTGATCGAGAAGGCGGTCGCAACGAACAGCGCCGAGTCGACGCGCGCCTCAGGCGGGGCTACGGATGATGTCATCCAAAATCCCAACGCGAAGCCGCACGCGAACGGGAGGGCGAGGCATGCCGCGGAGACGCGCAGCACCGCGGTCCGATTGGGGCGTTCGATGAGATGCCCGAAATCGAATTCCATCCCGATTTGAAACAACAGCAGAATGAGTCCCAGGCCCGAGAGGACCTGCAGCGGCTCAGGCGGCGCGGAGTGGAATACGGCGTCGAAGGCGCGCGGCGCGATCCAACCGAAGAGCGAGGGTCCGAGCAGGATGCCGACGATGATTTCGCCGACGGCGGTGGATTGGCCGCAGCGCTTGGCCATCGTCCCGCCGATGCGCCCCGCCAGGATGATGATGGCGAGTTCCAGGAGGGTGTAGAAGAGCAACAGCTCCGTCTTGTGCGGACCCGCGAGTGACGGCGGGTTCATGCGGTCAGGCCAAGCCGCCGCTGATGGAGATGATCTGCCCGGTGATGTAGCCGGCCTCCGACGAGGCCAGATAGTCCACCAAGCTGGCCACTTCCTGGGCGGTTCCGGCCCGTTTCATCGGTACGAGCTTGGCGATCGCGGTTGCGTCGAACACCGAATCGCTCATGTCGCTGGAGATGATTCCCGGGGCGACCGCGTTCACCGTGATGCCGCGGCTCGCGACTTCGAGACTGAGCGACTTGGTCGCCGCGTTCAGCGCGCCCTTGGCCGCGGCGTAATTGACCTGCCCGCGGTTGCCGATGAGGGCCGTCACGGACGACAGGGTGATGACGCGACCCCAGCGCGTCCGGATCATCGGCAACATGAGAGGCTGAGTCACGTTGTAGAAGCCGTTGACCGACACATCGATCACGCGCCGCCATTGATCCGCGCTCATCCCGGGGAAGGCGGCATCGTCATGAACCCCCGCGCCATTGACCAGAATCTGTATGGGGGCCTCATCGACCAGTCTTTCGAGGACGGCGCGCGCCGCGTCTGCGTCGGTCACGTCGAATGCCACGGCCCGTGCTTGTCCGCCCGCGTCGATGATTTCGCGCGCCACCGCCTGCGCCTGGTCGAGCCTGCGATTCGCGTGCACGTGCACGAAGTGTCCGGCGGCTCCGAGGCGGCGGCAGATCGCGGCGCCCAGAGTGCCGCTGCCGCCCGTGACCAAGGCCCATTTGGGCGCGCCGCTCATCGTCTCGGGCCGTCCGGCGCGATGCGGCCCACGTCGAGCACCACGGCTGCCCGCCCGCTGATCAGCCGCGACGCGGAGGATCGCAGCTCGAATTCGTACAGAGCCGTACTTTGGTCGCCCATGATGCGCACCGCCTGGCAGAGCAAATCCGATTCCACGTCATCGAGACGCAGAGCCCACATGCGGACGCCGCGAATGCTGGCGAGAAGCCCGGCGCGAGGTCTGTCCGCAGCACCTTCCGCCAGGAGCGCACCATGAACGGCCATCGCCTGCGCCGCCAATTCTATACCGCAGGCGATTCCGAGCCTGCCGTGCGCTCGCAACGGGTGATCGGCGGCGCGATGGCCGCCGCTCGAACAGACGATGCGATCCGCGCTCCAATCGACCACTTCGTCGATGAGGCACATGCGGCCCTGGTGCGGTATGTGCCGCTCGATCCACGCGCGGTCGATCGCTAGCGGCACGGCGCGACGCCCACGGCGAGGTGGCACACGTCCAGATATTCGAGGATGACACGTCCCTGCTCGCGGAGCGCGAGCTGTCTCATCAGCGGCAGCGAGCGAGCGGCCGGGATGGCGCGGCGGAGCGCCTCCAACCGCGAATCGTGCAGGGTGTCGGCGGGCCCGTCGTCGAGCGCGACCTCGACGCGCGCCGACGACCGTTCGTCGCAGCCCGGCGTCAGAACCATCGCGATTCCGAATGCATCCGGCACCGGCCGCTTGGCGTGCAATGGATCGGGATACTCGGTGTCGTAGGCGACCAACAGTACGGGCTCCCGATCCACGCTCACTTGCGTGACGGCCTCCAGGAGTCCCGCGCAGAAACTGGCGTCGAATGCGCATAGCACGGTCGAGGCCAAGGTCGCGCCGGTCGCGATGCTCCAGTAGCCGGCGGAGGCATTGTGAACCGAGTTGGAGAAACGGGTCGGCGAGATCTCGCGCGGATCGGCGGCCAGCGATTGACAGATTTCGTGACAGTTGTGTCCGTCTCCCCCGGAGGAGGAGAAGACGCTGCGCAGATGCTGGGACGCGATGCCGGCTTGCGCCACGGCCTCGGAGGCAATCGCGAGCGAGAGTCTGACCACGCGGCCGGTCCGGCGCCGCTCGGTCGACTGCAGCAGCGAGGGTGTGGGCAGTACAGTGGGTTCCGGCGCGTAATGGCGAGTTCCGGTGAGCACCGCCGCGGCGTCCGGCCAACCGGAGAGCCCCGGACCGAGGACGCCGACGCCTTGGATGAACGCCTCCAGGATCATCCAGCCCGTCCGAGAATGAGACTGCAGTTGCTGCCGCCGAACCCGAAGGAGTTGCTTTGCACTCGCGCTATCGGACCGACGCGCTTGGCTTTGAGATAGTTGGCGGTCAGCGTCGGGTCGACATTCGCCGTATTCACACCCGCCGGCATCAAGCCGTGGCGCAGCGCCAGCGCGGCGATCACGGCCTCCAGCGCACCCGCGGCTCCGAGCGTATGGCCGGTCGCACCTTTGGTCGAGCTGCACGGCGTCGTCGCGCCAAACACGCTGGTGACGGCCTGACTCTCGGCGCGATCGTTGCTCGGCGTGCCCGTGCCGTGCAGGTTGATGTAGTCGATGTCGCCCGGCTCGAGATGCGCGTCCGACAAGGCGAGCTGCATGGCGCGCCGCGCGCCGTGTCCCTCCGGATGAGGCGCGGACATATGGTACGCATCGTTCGATTCACCCACTCCGAGGAGCAAAACATCGTCCGAGGCCGCCTCATCCGATAACCGCTCGAGCAAGGCGAATGCCGCGGCCTCGCCGATCGAGATGCCGTCGCGCGCCGTATCGAAGGGCCGGCAAGGCGCGGGCGAGCACAATTGCAGCGAGTGAAAGCCGTAGAGTGTCGTCAGGCACAGCGAGTCCACGCCGCCGATCACGGCCGCATCGATCAGATCCGACCCGAGCATGCGCTGCGCCGTCGCGAACACCTTGGCGCTCGAGGCGCAGGCACAGGACACCGCCGCCGCCGGTCCGTCGAGCCGAAATCGCCTGCGCACGTAATCGGCCACCGAGAAGGAATTATGCGTAGCGCCGTAGTCGAAGTCGGGCGGCAATTCGCCGGATACCGGATCACGCCGCCGATAGGCGAGTTCCGTTTGCAAGATGCCCGACGTGCTGGTGCCCATGAAGACTCCGACGCGCCGCGAGCCCCAGCGGCTCGCCGCTTTCGCGACCGCTTCATCGAAGCCGTCCAGCCGCAAGGCGAGCTCGGCCAATCGGTTGTTCCGGCAATCGAATCGACCGAGCTCGGGCGGCAGCGGCTGAGTGTCGACTCCGGCCACCTCGCCCACGTGCGTGTCGAGGATCACCGTCTCGAAGCGGCATGGCTCGAGACCGCTGCGCTCCTCGATCAAGGCACCGAGCGTTTGTTCGAGGCCGCGGCCGATGCAACTGGCGGCCGTGAAGGTCTTGATGATCAGTGGGCTCATCGGGCCGCGCTCCTCACGAGAATGCCGCGCGCAGGGTGGTCGGTATGAGTTTCCGGCCGTGCAGCGTCTCGAGCAGCCGCGGAAGCACCTCGACGATCACCGGCGTCCCCAATCGTCCTCGAGCGGCGTGGCCATCGTGCAGGAGCAGTATGTCGCCCGCTCCGAGCGAGCGGGTCAGCCGCCGATAGACTTGATCGGAATCGCCATTGACGGTGTCGAAGCCGCGGCGCGTCCAGGTCGCGAGCTTGAGCTGCAGGCGAGCGAGCACCGGATCGAGAAACGGATTGCGCAGACCCGCCGGGGCACGAAAAAAACGCGGGCTTTCACCGGTGACGCGCGCGATGCTCTGCTGCGCCTCGACGATTTCCCGTTCGATCCGGCGCGGACCCATGAGCGAGAAGCTGTGGCGATGATGTTGACTGTGGTTCTCGATGGTATGTCCCAGGCGTACGATTTCGCGCGCGAGTTCCGGGTGGCGCGCCACCCGCTCGCCCACGCAGAAGAAGCTC
>Ga0187887_10000502_pt1 | contig 38296 bp, 38 predicted proteins | sample June2016WEW_7_10_FD_132977 | JGI IMG/M metagenome (GOLD analysis project Ga0187887, IMG submission 132977) | Peatland microbial communities from SPRUCE experiment site at the Marcell Experimental Forest, Minnesota, USA - June2016WEW_7_10 | ecosystem: Environmental > Terrestrial > Soil >... | reverse complement strand
TAGGCGACATCCATGTAAGTCCATGTCAAGCAAAAAGCACGAGACTTCAGGGCGCGCTCAGGAGAGCGCGCAATACGAGATGATCAGAACGTTCCCATCCGCAGCAGTTGCCTCTCGGCTGATGGTCCCTGCTCTCGCAGAACCAGACATCCATTTGCTGTCTAAGACTCCGAAGAGTCCGCACAGAAGATTGAGTTTGTGTCCACCGCCAGTCCCGAAACAATTCATAGAGAGCCTGCGGAGGTTGATCTCCATCGCCCAGCCGGTCAACTGCGGGACCTGGCAGCCTGCGCACCGGAATAATCCTGATGTTTTTCCTTCTTAGGAAGGTTTTAGGCTACCGCGGTGGATCTGAATTCCTCGGCAGGCACGAAATCCTGCTTCCGTCGTTCCACCGCGAGAAGATATGCAACCAACTTCCTGGCCACGGCCAGCGTGGCCCGATTCGCGTTCCCTCTCTGTCGTTCTTTTTCATAGACCACAGCCAGCTCGTGGCAGTATCGGGTCGCCAGCTTGGCGGCTTCGATTAGGGTCCGCTGAATATACTTGTTCCGCTGCTTGGAAAGCGGCATGCGCAGCACCTTATCGGCTGAACTCCTTTCGTCGCCACAGAGTCCGCAATAGCTGACGGCTTCCTTGACCGATTCGAAGCGGGTAAAGTCTCCAATCTCCAGTGCCCAGGTAAGCGCGGTGATCGGACCCACGCCGGGAACGGTCCTCAACCGCTGCAGTCTCTCCGCCAGCAGCGGGTCTCGCTCCAGCGAACTCACCAGGGCATAATCCAGCTTCTGCCCACGCTCAATCGTCTCCCGGCTAAGCTTCAGTAGCGGCCTTATGCTCTGGTTGACCTCTTTGTTGGTCGACATCAGATCCTCGAAGTAGCCCACCTTGTGGAGCCGGCGCTTGTTATAGTCCACCCCGGTCTCCATCAACAGACCGGATACCCGGTTCTTCATTTGCACCATCTGCTTGATCACCAGGTTCCGGTAGCGCAGGGTACGGCGCCGGTCCCGGATCTCGGTCGATGCCATGTGGCACTCCGGCAGAAAATCGCAGCGCAGGCAGTCGGCGATCTTGGCGGCATCGATCCGGTCGTTCTTCTTCTTGGCTGCGGCGATGGCCCGCAGCATCAGAGGGTGGGCCACCTTGACCTTCTCGGCATGGGGAAGCAGGTGATCGTAAATCCACCCGCTGAAGATCGTCGCTTCCATGGCCATCATCCGAGGTTCAGGAAGCGTCTTGATCCAGCCATCCAGCTCGCGCCGGGTCGAGCCGATCTTGCCCTCCCGGTGCACATGACCAGCCGCGTCCTTCACGCAATAGCTGATCGTCCGCTTGTGAACATCAAGTCCGATGTAATACATATCGTCTCTGAGGAGCCTCCGTGGTGTTCTCTGAATCAGCGCCCGCTGAGTTCAGCTTTTTGTAACACCTCGTGCTCCTCTCGGACTTACATTCAAACAATCCAGGCATAACCCGATTCCTGGACTCTGGGGCGTTTATGAGTACTGACCTGCCCCATTTTCCGCACGGTGATTTTACAACTTAGCCAGCAGCCGCCGGAGCTGTGGGAAAGTTGGAAACGCCATCGGCGTTTTCAAAGTGGGCGGAGTCCACGTCTTTTCCATAGCTTATTTCCTGGGCAAATTCTGCGGGCGTCCTATAGTTCAAGCTGCTATGTGGCCGTTGTTCGTTGTAGTCGAGGCGCCAGAAGGTAATCTTCCGCCTGGCGTCGAACAGATTCTGAAACCAACTTACTCGCAAACATTCTTCGCGCAGCCGCCCATGGAAACTCTCCACATGCGCGTTCTGCGTGGGCTTGCCAGGCTGGATATGGACCAGCTCGATCTTCCGCTCGATACACCAAGCCAGGAAATGACGACTGGTCAGTTCGGGGCCGTCGTCGCAGCGAATCGACCTCGGTTCTCCGCGTTGTTCGATGATCTCGTCCAGTACTCGTGTCACGCGCCGGCTGGCGAAGCTAGTATCAACCTCCAGCGCGAGGCATTCGCGCGTAAAAGCATCGACCACGCTCAACACGCGGATCGCTCGGCCCGCCGCGATCGCATCGTGCACAAAATCCAGCGCCCACTCCTGGTTGGCGGCCGTGTACTGGCGCAAGGGAGCGCTCTGTCCGGCGGAGTGCTTTCGCTTCTTTCGCCGCAAAGCAAGTCCTGCCTCGCGATACAAGCGATGGACTCGCTTATGGTTCACCAACTCTCCGGAACGGCGCCGCAGCACTTGCAATCGCCGATATCCGAACCGAGGCTTCTCTCTGGCCAACTCCACCAGGCGAGCCCGCAGGTCATCATCTGAGCTTCGTACCTGATACCGGACGCTCGACACCGCGACCATCAACAGGCGGCAAGCTCGGCGCTGACTGAAGGCGTACTGTTGTTCGAGATGCTCGACAGCTGCCTTCATCGCTACGAGCTCCATCAGTTTTTTCGGATCACCGACTGCAGCGCTTCCTTGTCCAGACTTAGATCCGCCACCAATTTCCGCAGCCGAGTATTTTCATCGCGAAGCTGCTTGGCTTCTGGGGCCTCGCTCACATCCATCCCGCCACACTTCGCCTTCCAGACATAGATGGTGTGCTTCGAGACCCCGTTCTCTCGCGCTACATCCTCGACCTTCCGGCCAGCCTCTACCTGCTTCAGCGCAGTGATCATCTGCGCCTCCGTGTGCCCCCTCTTCGACATAAATCCCCCTCTCCAAATACGATTTCATATCCGGTTCTGTGCGGATTTTGGGGGGCAGGTCAGGTCCTTGCCGGCTACGCGGCCGCCTCCGCAGGTCCCTGACCACTGCGGGCAATCACTAACCACTAATCACTAATACCTGCTTCTCTCACACCCGCCAGTAGTCAGGCCGCCAGTTCTTGATCCGCTCCTTGATCTGCTTGCGGTTTAGATTGTGCTCGAGCGCCTGCTTCGCCAGTTCCACTACTTCGTCGTCGGCCGCAAAGCGCAGTGCAATCAGTTGGTCTTCTGTCAGCCTGTAGATCTGTGTATGCCACTCCGTCGGCGCCAGCGCCTGTAGCCGCAGCCGCTCTTCAAGCCGGATCACCCGGTCCTGCACCTTCAGCGGATATGACCGCATCCGGAACAACATAACTAACCACGCCAGCGAAAGCACCACCAGCCACACCGAGTAGAAGCAGAAATGGTGCACGCAGTAGATGATCGCGATGATGAGGCTGGCGATCGAAATGATAGTTAGGAAGAAATGATACGGAGGATCGAACCGTGCATGACTCTTGAAACTTTGTGGCTCACTCATTCGCTGCGCTCGTTCCTTGCAGGTCCTGATTGGCTCTCGCGGCTGTTGGCGTTGCAGCCACAGCACCCGGAGCCTGTTCACCTGCACTGGCCGAATTCTCTTGGGTCAAGCTTGGCGCTGTCAACGCCGTTAAGTTGCCCGGTCCCAGAACTGTCGGGTTTCTGGGAATCGGGTGATACCGGCCGCGCACCAGATAGTCAACGAACATACCGACCGCAAGATAAGGATTCATCATTGCGATCGGGATCGCATAGATCGTCGTCACGAACGATTCGTCGATGCCCTTGGCCGAGTGGCTCCGGTGCCTGTAGCCCGGAATCTGCGGAATCACAAAAACCGTCAAGGCCGCCCCGGGATTCTTGCGCCCAAACCGCACCAGCTTGTACGTGATTTGCTTCGGTGTCGTCACGCCGGCATCGGGGAAGATGCTGCGCCTGAAGGTACGGGGAAAGTATTCGTTCAGCATCACCCGCGCGAAATCCGCGCAGTTGTTGAAGAACAGATCGAACCGGGTGCGGTTCGGCGAGGCATTCAGCTTCTTGATCAGGGCATCGTCCTCCGCCTCCATCGTCTCGAAGCGGAAAACATAGATGCGCCGCTCATACGCCGCGCCCAGCAGTTGCGTCCACCCGCCGCGCACCAGATTGCCCGGCGACAAATTTGCTCCCAGGTCCTGTAGGTGCTCCTCGCGATAGTGGTCGCGCAACTCCACCACCGTGTCGTGGTCCACGTGCGCGGGAACGTCGGCGGCATTCTCCACCGAATACAGGTAGGGGATCAGCGGAATGGCCACCCAGTCGTATCCGTCGATGCCCTGATAGCGCGCAATCACCGCCCCCAATTCGCCAGGCCCACAGCGGCGTAGCTTCACCGGAGTCTCGGCGCAAATCCGCTCGAAGTAGATCGCGTTATGACCTGTCGGATTCAGGGTGCCGAAGAATCCGTACGGCTCCTCCATCAGCAGAGCCGCCTGCGCGTGGGCTTGAGCGCAAAAGGAACTTGCAGCCAGCGCAACCAACAAGAATGTGATGTTCCAAAGTTTCGAGAGCATCGGTTCCCCTTGGCTTAAGAGTTACTGGTTCTCTCTCATTCAGTATGCACCAACTTCAATGAAGGCCCGATAAATAGGCTCCTGGCGAATCTTCAAATCATTGACGGTCCAGGGTTCTTCCTCGGGAATTGGCGCAGGCAATCCGCGCTACCGGCTGCGGCTTGGCGCCTGTCCATTAGATGCATTTTTCGGCTGAATGTTGCGGTTCGGTGGCCTCGGCCGGCCGGCGAGAGAATTTCGCTCGTCAACCGCGAACTGCGCTACTCATGGGGAGGAACGATGATCGTAGTCTCCTGCACTTCGATCAACCCCGACCCGATTCGCTTCTCCAGCTCGGGCAGGACCGCATCCACTTTCTCGCGCGTCTCAATGAACTCGATCTTGACCGGAAGATGGTCGGAGATCTCGAGGATGTGCGCGGAATGCATCCGGTGCCTCAATCCAAAGCCTGCAACACCCTTCAACACCGTGACGCCGGCGATTCCGCTGTGGAAGAGAAAGTCGAGAATCGTCGTGTAGACCGGAACGTGGTGGTGCTTGGCTCCATCGCTCAGGTACACCGTGACCTTCACCGCCTGACCTGTTGTCAACATGCACTCCCCTTCCCCATTGCCCGATGTGCCCGGCTTCGCTTGCTCATGCGCCGGCGGGGCGCTGGTGGACAACGAAGCATTGAAGCACCTTTGCGGGGAACATGCAACTCCGCCATGCCTTCCGCCAATTCTCTAGAGCAGATCGGCCAGCGCCGTTCCGCACCAGGTGGCGGCAAGGCCCAGGACCAGGCTGCCCACCGCGTAGAGCGCCGCCAACAGGAACGCGCCTGACCGCATGGTCGACAGCGTCTCCCACTCATAGGTTGAAAAGGTGCTGTACGCGCCGATGAAGCCAATGGGTATCAGGAACCTCCATGCAGGATTCAGATCTGCGCGCTTACCAAAATACGTGAGCGTGAACCCGATGATGATGCAGGCCGTAATGTTGATCACGGCGGTTCCATAAGGAAACCTCGTTCCCATGCGGCCTGAGATCGTGGAGCCGACCCAGTACCTCAGGACCGAGCCCAGCGCGCCGCCCGCGGCGATGAATAGATACTTCTGCAATGCCTGACCTCCTTATTCAGCTTATCTTCCTTCGCTAGTCGCCTTTCCATACGAACGTGCAATCACCCTTCTTCTTCCACGGCCGGACGAGCGGGCGCCGCATGATGCTTCCCATGAGCACTCTTCGAGGGAAGAAGATGTTTGGGCAAAAAGAACGTATTGGCCACCAGCGTAGGGATCACTGCACTGGCGATGATCGCCCCCACGAGGAATGAATACTGCGCCTGCGTGATGATCTGGTGATTAAGGCCGAAGAGCGCTGAGATCGTTCCAAAGGTAAGGCCGGTTGACATCATCAGCGTGTAGTAGGCACCGGCAGAACCCTGGTGTTGATGAGCTCTCACAGTGGGAAACACGAACGCGGTCTTCGTCGCCATCTTGGCTAGAAACAGAATGAGCAGCGTCGCAGGGGCAGCGATCAGCGCCGGCACCGATACAAAGGACCCGGCACGAATGAAGTAGAAGGGCGTCAGCAGGCCGAAGGTCAGCGTCCGCAACCTACGAACCAGCATATGGTCCTTACCGACGGTCCCCGCCAGGACGGAACCGATCATGTAAGCCGGCAGAACCGCCTCGCTCCCCGCCCAAACTGCCAGCCCGCCAAGCCCGAAAAGAAGAAACAGAATGTACTTGGTCTCGAGCTCAGACACTCGCCCGCCGTATTTCGCAAAGAATCGCTTCGTAAGAAAAGGAAGAACTGCAAACAGAACCGCGGATACGCCAACAAAAATCATGGTCTTATAGGTGAACGGCGAGAAAATGAGTCCCAAAGCCAGTACTGTGCCAAGGTCGTTCACAAAGCAAGCGGCAAGAATGGCTTTTCCGAACTCCGTTACATTCAGGCCCAGTTCCAGCATCACGGCATACACGACGGCCACCGACGTCGTGGACAAGGCTACCCCGCACAGCCAGCTTGAGCGCATGCTCCAGCCAAGGATGAAATGCCCTACCAGGGTGCACCCGAGAAACGGACCGATAAAACCGGCCAGCCCTACGAGCACGGCTTCTTTCCACTTGGTTTTGAAAATTGTGGGTTCGAGTTCGGCGCCGGCAAGAAAGGTGAGAACGATGGCGCCGGTTCCGGCGAGAAAGGTGATCCATTGCGTGCTGGCAAGCAGCCCACCCGAGCCCAGAAACGCTCCGATAATAAGCTGGGCCACTGTGCCGACGATGATCTCGGAAAGTGCTGTTGCCACGCGAAACCAGATCGCAAGCAATGTCGCAACGAGAGCGAGACCTACCCAGAGTGCAGAAAGTACCCATGCATTCGCCATCGACGAACGCTCCTAATTGTGCATACTCGGGGACCGCGCCACAGAAAGAAATGACTCCGCAACAGGATTCCCTGTCAGGAGTCATCATCTGTCCGGCCATTAGAGGGGACAGCGGTTAAGGGTGAACTCCTTCACCACTGCATTGATTACAACCCGGCACGAGCGTATATGTCAATCCACAACTTCACGGTGAGACCGATCGCACAACTGCGGGTTGTGCTGAGAACCCGCGTCAGCGCTCGTCTCGCTCTGACTTCTCCTTGCGGGATTCCGTCATCGCCACGCGCGTTGTGCGCGTTGCGCCGGCAGCCGCCAGCAGGAAACTCCGCATCTGCGGCGTGAACTCCCTGCGCTCGGCTTCTTTCTGCGCGAAGCTGACCACCCAATACAAAAGACAGCAAAAATAACTCGCCGCTGCAATACGCTCGTATTGTTGGTATTGTGCCTCAGTTGACTGGTGCGTTTCCAGAACCGCAACGGTCAGGCCGACGATGGCGTACAGACCGAATCCCGTCGCGACCTGCAGCTCACGGTCACGCCAGCCTATGGAAAGCAGCTGACTAGCGCCGGCAAGGACCAGGAAAACAAGAACGCGGACGATCCAAGTGGTCTGCTGAAGTTGGATGAAAATAAGACCTTCGCGGCTCGTGAAATGTCCCATACCCGGCAGAGTAGCAAACGGCCAGATCGCCGCACCGGCGACCAGAATCAGCACTCCCAGCAGGACCATGGCGCTGCGAGGCAGAGACGCCCGCAGTGGGCGCAATACTGACCATGCAAGTTCTACGAGAACACACAGGATGAGAGCGGAATCGACGATAGCCCGGGCAAAGTAAACATGAAAGAAAACGCGGTCATTAAGATGCCCGCTTGCGAAGTAAAGACCGAGATTACTGACAACATCCCAGATACAGTAAACACAGAAGACCGGGAGGACGCGCCATATGTGGCGCAAGAAGAGCATGGCGATGACGATTCCGGAGGCCAGGAGACAAGCGACCCAGATGGCAGTGTCGATATGATTGAGAATCATCTGCCTGCCCTCCGCTCCGGGCAACCCGCACTCTTCTGGGGGCCCGAGAGATCAAGGCTGCCAATTCAGTTTACGAGTTTCCTCGCGGGTCTGTGGCACGCAAAAAGGCCTTCCTTTTAGAGGAAGGCCCATTTTGATAAACAGAACTTGTTTGGTGATCGCCGATTTCGTTATGCAGCGTTCGGGGGCGGAAACTTGGTCGGTCCCCAAGGAGCCATCACAGCGACGTTCGGAGGCGGAAACTTGGTCGGTCCCCAAGGCGCCGTCACAGCAACGTTCGGGGGCCGAAACTTGGTCGGTCCCCAAGGCGCCATTACAGCAACGTTCGGGGGCGGAAACTTGGTCGGTCCCCAAGGCGCCATCACAGCAACGTTCGGCGGTGGGAACTTGGTCGGACCCCAAGGCGCCATTACCGCGACTTGTGGAGCCGCCACCACCGCGATCTGCGGAGGTGGAAACTTTGTCGGGCCCCATGGCGCCGCACTGGCAGCACACACGGCCCCAAGGAAAAGAACAATTACGCCGAATTTCAGGGCAGTCAACTTGCGCGAACCCATCCTTCTATCTCCCCGCGGTAGACACAACCGCCTCAGAACTTTGCTTTGTTAGAGTAACCCAAATTGTGTAGGGACGCTACAACAAAAGTGTCATGAAGGATTTTTTCTAGCAGAAGTACTCACTTGCGGAGCGCAGAAGTAACATAAGCATGGGTACTTTTTGCACAGTTTTGTTTTATATTCGCCTTTCCAGTTGATTTCCTTTCCCCGCCAATGCCTGGGACGCCCAATCCTCGGCCAAATCTGACCCATTTGAAGCATCGATTTTCGCCCCGTGGATTGGCTCGATAAGCCTCAACCAGAACGTTCCAAGTTTTGCCGGAGCCGACTCGAACTTGCAGTTGAAGGTTCCCGCGAAGCACGAGTTACCGCCCTTCGACCGTTGCATCCTCATGCGGTTACTAGACTGAAAACTTTGGTGCCGTGGGCCAAATCAACAAAACTGGGTACATTGACAGTTGAGCTATTCTCTTTTGGGCACGATCTATGAACTCTCTGAAATCAGAATCGCCGCTGCCATCTGAAGGGCAATCGACAGCTCATGGTCAGCAAGAAGTTCGCTGTGCCGTGCGGTTTCCTCTTTCTCTGCCAGTCGTGCTCTCAGCCGGCGCAAATGAGATTGCGGGACTCACCCGGAACATCTCCGCAAGCGGTGTTCTTTTCGCTCTTGGCGAGGATTTGCCGGTTGGAACGGATGTCAACTTTTCCATGCGGATGCCACGTGCCGTTCTAGGCGCCCCTCAGGATGTTCTGGTCCACTGCAAGGGACGTGTGGTACGCTGCTCCTCAAGCCACAATGAGCACCTCGCTGCAGCCACAATTGATGATTATCGATTCGCGGAGCATTGAGGTTGCGGCTGGCTTGACGGCAGCCGACTATGGAAATCCTCGACGACAACTCTGAAGGTGAAAGCGTTGATACTCCGGTCAAGCCGGGTACCATTCGCGTAATACTCGCGGATTCCCAGGCGATCTACCGAGTTGGGATTCGGAAGGTCTTCGCTCTTGAAGATGACATCCGAGTCGTCGCTCAGGCTGACTCGTTGGAGAATCTGCGCGCAGCGATCGAGCGTTATCCAACCGACATTGTGCTTTTGGAGGGCGGCATGCTGGCCGGCACGGCCAATGCAATCCCCGAAATCCTGCGTCTCGCCCCCGACGTAAAACTGATCGTTCAGGCCGTTGCGGCTGACGAGAATCACACGGTCGAACTCTACAGGCGCGGCGTTCGCGGCATTGTTTCCCGCTCCATTTCGCCAGATCTCCTGGTTCGTTGCGTGCGCCGCATTGCCGCCGGCGAAACATGGATTGACAACCAGTCCGTCAATTGGGTGATCGATGCCTATCGCGCTCAGGCTGCCGCGCTCGTCAGTCCGCGCAACCAGCCCCGCCTTTCGCCCAAGGAAATGTCGATCATCACCTGCATCACGCAAGGCAAGCGAAACAAGGAAATCGCTTTTCAATTGGGCACTACCGAGCAAGTCATCAAGAATTACCTGCGCAAGATCTATGACAAACTCGGAGTATCAGACCGGCTGGAACTTGCTCTTTATTGCTTGCACAACAAGATCATCCAGTCGGACATGGATGAAGAGACTGTCGCTCAGAAGATTGTCGCCACGTAACGGTAGCCCTTTCTCTCCGCAAAAATCCACCCAATCCCCAGCTTTGCAGGCCTATTCGGACAAACTCGCCTCCGCGCATGATCGGCGCGCGCTCTCGAGCAACCGGATCATCTCCGCCAGTTCTTCGCGGCCGATATGCCCGAGCAGTTCCAGCGGGATTCTCTGAATAACCGGGTCCATGGCGCGCAGCAAATCCAGGCCCGCTTCGGAGATCTGAGTCCAAACCACGCGGCGATCCTGTCGGTCACGGTGTTGGCGGATCAGCTTCAGAAGCTTCAGCCGGCGAAGCAATCGCGTGATGTCGGGCTCCATGGCGATCATTCGCTTGCCGATGGATGCGCACGTGAGCCCCTCCGGCTGCGCACCACGCAGAATCCGAAGCACGTTGTACTGCGTCGAGGTAAGTCCCCAATCACGGGTCCTGTGCTGAAACGCCCGCTGCAGGCAATCCGAAGTGCGCATCACATTTAGGATCGCCTCTTCCTCCAAGCTCGAAAACGGCGTTGCCTGTCCGATCTCAGACTTCAGGCTTGCCATTCAAAACTCCTCCGGGCCTCGCTGCAGTCCTCCCGGACCAACGAAGCACAATTACCTACACCCTAAGATGCATTGGGCAAGATAGTCGTTGCAACAAATATATGCCGGTGCGGGCATCTTCAGCCTGGCGGGGAGAGCGAGCGTAAATCCGCTGTGACGCTCTCGTTGAGAACCTTGAAGTCGGTTTGATGCGCAGTTCGCGTCCTTGCCGGTCTGTTATGCTCCCGCCTGTGTCTGTTCTTGGCCCGTTTCGACAGCTCACCAGCTCTCAGCGCCATGTGTTTCTGGCCGCATTCCTTGGCTGGACGCTCGACAGCCTGGACTTTTTTCTGCTGGTCTTTTGCGTCAACGCAATTGCCGGCGAGTTCCGCACAAACCCCTCGACGGTTCTCGGAGCGGTATTCCTCACCCAGGCCTTTCGTCCCGTCGGCGCGCTGCTCTTCGGCATGTTGGCAGACCGGTATGGCCGTCGTCCCGTGCTTATGGCAAATATCCTGGGCTTCTCAGTCATTGAGTTCGCTTGCGCGTTTGCGCCTACGCTCAATGTCCTGCTGGTATTGAGGGCCCTGTTTGGAATTGCCATGGGTGGTGAATGGGGCGTGGGTGCCGCACTCGCTTTTGAATCTTTGCCCAAAGAGGGCCGCGGCACATTCTCCGGCATTCTCCAGGAAGGTTACGCATTCGGATCGATTCTGGCTTCAGCGGCCTTCGGCTTGTTGTTCGCCGGCTTCCATTGGTACGGCTTCTCTGTTCCCGCCCTTGGCTGGAGAGGATTGTTCATCCTCGGGGCGACGCCCGCATTGCTGGCGTTTTATGTCCAGGCCCGCGTGCCCGAATCGCCGGTCTGGCTCGCCGGAGCCCGCAAGCGGATGGCGCGGACCGCCGTTCATTCCGGGCCCGTATGGCCGCGGGAACTATTCCACTTCATCCCCACTTTTCTATTCCTGATCGTTCTCATGACCGCGTTCATGAGCTTCTCCCATGGAACGCAGGACGTTTATCCGACTTTCCTGGCCGTGCAAATGAAGCTCTCTCCGCAGGCCATCGGCCTCATCGGAGTTCTCTACGGCATTGGATCCATCGCAGGCGGAGTTGTCTTCGGTACGCTCTCTGAGAGATGGGGCCGCAAAAGGGCAATCGTAACTGCGGCGCTATTGGCCATTCCCGTGATCCCTCTTTACGCCTTTGGCCATTCAGCGTTTACGCTCGGAGCCGGCGCAGTGTTGATGCAATTCATGGTGCAGGGCGCGTGGGGTGTCGTTCCGGCCTATCTCACGGAGTTGTCGCCCGCTCCGGTGCGCGCCACTGCGCCCGGTTTGGCGTATCAACTGGGCGGCCTCATCACATCGTGGAACGGCAAAGGGCAGGCCCTTGCGGCCGAGCGCTGGGGTAGCTATCGAGCCGTACTCGCCATCACCGTGGTCGTTGTCGCGCTTTCGCTCGCGGCTTTGGCGGCCATGGGACGCGAGGCCCGCGGCCGCGAGATGATCGACACATAAATCAAGCCCAAACCGTTCCTGTCATGCGCCTTTCATAATCCCTCTGGGTTACGCCATTCCCGACTGCGGCGGCTCGGCAGCATCCCCGGAACCCTCTCGATCATCCGCGACCCGCGACCAAAGTAATCTTCGGCCGTTACCAACTTGCCTGGGAAACATGGTGCCTAAGGATGCAGCGCTTTCCGCCGCGAGTCCCACCTTTGCGGCATTGTTCGAAGGGTTCCAAACCGATAGCGTCGATACCACAGACCTTGGCGCCGATGAACCTGAATGCCAGCTGCAACGCAACCGAAAACTGCTTCAACCGCGGGGCGCGATGAACGAAGTGGCGACATCCTGGTTCATCGCCAGCCGGGAATGCGAATGCACGCAAATGGTCGAAGTTTTGACCCCATGCTTCCACTTTGAAAATCGGGCCTCGCATCGCCATTGCTCATGAACAGGTTCGGGAAAATGAAGCGCCCGCGAATTGGTTTCAGAGCCCTCTGCGGGATTCCGAGTTAGCAATCGCTGGAGCGGCCCAGTGAGCCAGAGTTTCGCACAATTCGTTCCGGCAAACTCACCCCGGCCACCTGTTGGCGTTTCCGGAGACTCCCCCTCAGCGTCCCGTCTCAATCAGACTGGCGAGACAGTGCGGTCGATACGCCGGCTTGAAATCCGCCGCAGCTTGCAGGTGCATCGCCGTCTCGCCATTGGGCTGGCCTTGATCGGACTCGCCCTCGCCCTGATTTACCTGCTCAATTCCTGGTCCATTCGCACGGCTCAGAGTCTGATCGAGCCCCAGCCGGCCCGCTCCGGCAGCATCGGGGACTCGTCGCTCATAACCGCAATGGTCCCCAGGCTTGCGCCGCAGGCAACCGAGACAGCCGCCCGATACGCTGGACGCGATCCCCTTGCAGGGCGGCAATTCCAGATTTCTATTCGCATCGGAAACAGTCCCGGACTTCCTGGTCTGGCCGCCGCCGCTGTCATTCCCTGGTATTCCGCCGATTCCAGCGTCATTCGCAATGCGCTCGTGCTCCTTCTCAGTTTCGTGTTTTTGGGAGGCGCGATCGCGGTCGTCGCGCACAGAGCGGACCCGCGGGTTTATATCGCCTCCGATGTCGAGCAACTTCTGGGTTTTCCGCCCATGGCGCAATTGCCCGACTTCTCTGAAGTCGCCAATGAGATTACAGAAGAGCATCTTCTGCGGCTGGCCTCTGCAATCGATCTGGGATTCAGAGACCGCGACTTCAGGCGTTGTGTCTTCACTGGTACTGGCCCTGAAGTCGGCGTGACAACAGTCGCCACTCGCTTGAAGCAGTTGTTGGAGACGATGGGAAGAGCGGCGGTGGTTGCGGATGGCGCGGAAATCTCGAACGGGGCGGAAGGCACTCAAGGGGAGATCCTCCTCGTCGACGCCGCGCCTCTCGCTGATTCGGAAGAAACGGAGCGGCTGGTGCTGTCCGCTCACTGCACCATCGTCGTGATCGAGTCCGGCGTGACCACGCGCGCACAGTTGCGTACCGTGGCCAACATTCTCCAGCGCGTCAAGGCGCCTGCTGTCGGGTTCGTCCTCAACCGCGTGCGTTTGGCAATGGCCGATCCTGAGTTCCGGCGCTCCATCAGGGAAATGGGAAAGCAGCTCCGCAAGCAAGGCCAGGCTACGGACTGGCAAATGCTCCGGACACTCGAGCAGGCGATTGAAGAGGGCCGTGCCAGCCTTGACCTTGACGTCGCGGCCTCACCGATTCGGCTCGCGGAAAAACCGCAGGAAAAGACCGCTGAAGGCGCTCCGCCGTACGACGAATTCTTTAACGCCAACAGACCCGCGCCCACAAATCAGGCTGAGCCCGTCGGGCCAGCTGCGGTCCACGGTATTCAACTCGTCCCGCGCTCGTTGCCGGGGCCCGCGAATCAGACGCCGGAGGAGATTCCATTGTCGCTGACTGAGATTGAGTCGCAATTCGATCAGGTTCTCCCGGAACCAAAGGCTGAGAACAACGAGGCGCCGCTTGCGGCCCCCAGCGGCCCAAACGGCAACGGGACAAGCTACGAGCCGGTGAATCCAGTACCGGAAAAGACTGCCCACATTTCGCTGCCTCGGCTGAGCGACTTGAGGGGCATGCGCTTTTCGCAGGCGCTCAAAGAGCTGGATCTCGCAAGGCATCCAGTATCGCCAAGTGTCGGTATCGAGATGCTGATGAGCGCGATTGCACCCTTTGAGCCGATGTTCACGCGCATGGAGCCTGCCTCAGTGAAGAACGAAGATTCGCCCGCCGAATTTGATCTACCGGCTTCGCTGCGGGCCTTCATTCCGATTTCCGAATCGGGAGTTTCGCCTGGGGCAAATGGTGGAATCGCCGCGGAAGGTACCGGCGCTAATGGAAATCTTTTGAATTCGACTTCCTTTTCGCCCAAGCCCGAGCAGCAGGCGATAAACAAGGAACGTCGCGGGGAAGAGGGGGAACCATCGCGGCCCGGGCAGAAGATCGCAGGACAAAAACTAGCCGGTCCTTTTGAACCTTTACAGATTCTGCCGTCGCGGCGCGGGCAATACAAGAAAAAGAGCTGACGGCCGCGAATCCAGTGGACATGGGACAAGCTTCGGAGGTCAGTGATTCTTTCAGGAGCTTGATAAGCAATCAGTTTTAACGAGATATATTATCAATAACTTAAAGCTCGGAATGCCCAGCCTCTTGCCCGCTTGAATGGGGGCAGGGGCTGGGCTTTTTACTCCTCTTCGCAGTTAGGGCTCAGGATCCTGAAAGCAAAAGCCATCAGGCAGGGATGATTTGGCGCCCAGGCGATAGGAAGCTTCACTCAGTGTTCCGCCCGGTCCCCGCTGCGCTTGCGAAAAACGATTTTGAGTTCCCGGCGCCAATGTTCGCTGAGGGCGATGAATTCCCAGCCGATCTCAGGGGACAGATAGCGCAGCACCGTATCGTTCGCGGGATGAATGCGCAGAGCCGGCGCGGCAAGGATCAAGCGGGGAGAAAGCGGCGAAACTTCAGCGCCAACAAAGTAGCCATTTCGCTCGAAGGCCGAAAGCGGCGCGCTCGCGGGTGGAGCAACTTGGCGGTCCGCGTTGAGTGCTCTCACGCGAATCCAGTAGTCGAGGGCCTGCAAGGGCAAATGCAGGTCCTCGCCGCCCTTTAATTCCAAAACCACCAGCCGGCCGTTTCGGTCCAGCGTGAGCAGGTCGAGCATGCCCCGGTCACCGGTGGAGAGCGCGGGAACCTGCGCGTAGAGCTGATCGCCGCGCAGCTCCGGCAGAGGCTCGCCGATGCCGGACCGCAGATGCGACTCGAGCCACCGTTCAGGCGCCATGCGAAAAAGAGGATCGGTATGCGCGCCGTCAGCGTGACGGCTCGAGAAAAGACGCTCAAAGAGATCGCGGCAAAGAGGCTCATTTTCTTCGCTGAGCGGCGTCTCGTTTGCGCCGGCGCCAAAGGTCACTTCATCCTGGCGCGCAAAAGAATGTGCCGATGCGCCGTGGCGTACCCGGGCAAACTCAAGGCCGTGCACGAGGAGCCCGACCTCGGTCGCGGAATGCGGACGGATCTCGACCCGCTCGCGCGCCGCGCCGGGAACGAGCGCGAGCAGGCGATCGATGCCAGATCGGCAGCGCTCGAGAGAGGCGGCTGAAGAAAATGCATGGACGAGGCGCGAATCGAAGTTGCCGGTGTCGCGAAAGTCAATCGCCGTCAGCTCCTCGCTGCGTTCGTCGAGCGTGAATAATTGAAAGTCCGCGGCCGAGTGATTGAGCCACGCCATGCGCTCAGCCGTCGTGCGCCACGTTCCCGCGGGAACCACGACTTTCAGGCCGCCGAAGTGGCGGCGCGCGTCGCCATGGTTGCGGCAGTAATCAAGCCAGAGAATTCCCAGAGCGAGGGCGCCGTCGATCGTCGACGCGGATTCGGCGTCGCCAACACCGATCACCGCGTCGGCTGCGCGGCCTTTGAGCAGGCGGCCCCGCGCATATGCTGGGCCAAAGCTGTGCTCAAGATCCATGGCCGTGCGCATGCCGTCAACCTTGGCGCCGATGAATTGGCGCGAGAGCACGCGCTCTAGCAAGCGCATGTAGTTTCGGCGCGCACTGTCTCGCGCGGTGGGCGTGCGCCGATCGCTGGTGGGCACAAGTTCCAGCGTTTGCGGCTTGGCTGCCCCCATTCGGCGTGTGACCAGGCGCAGGCATTGCGCGCGTTCATTCGCATCCACTACAGTTCGCACCACGTTCCGCTCCTCGCTCCACACCTCCAGCAGGCAACGGCCGTGCGACTCGCCAACAGAGTAGTGAGCAGTGCGCATATCGAATGCAGCGCGGCCGTCCTCCAGTAGCGCAGCCGCTGGGTGATCGGCAAGATAGGACTCGATGATTTCGGCCAGCCGCGTGGGGGCAAGTCCGGCGCCAGAGCCTCCAATGGCGGCCTTTTGCCGATTGGCCCGAGCGTCCGCGTCCACGCGGGTCTCTACCAGCCCTTGCGGGCGCGAAGGCTGGTAATGTGGGCCGTGTGATGATGCGAGTGCCAGGCGTAGATCGCCAGGTTGGTTCCGAGCGCTACGCGTCCGCGCTCTGGATGGTTGAAACCTCGCTCGAAATCCCGTTCCGTCATCGATTCGAGCAGTGCTACCAGGCGCTGGTGCAAACCGGTGATGAAAACAAGGGACGGCTCAATCGACAGGCTCGAATCGGGCAGGCGCGCCCACGCAGCTTCATCGTAGGGCTTGATCGTGGGCCAATCCTCGGTGAGCGCGAGCTTGAAGCGGATGTAACTGTTTGCGTGGCTGTCGACAAAGTGATGAACGACCTGGCGCACCGTCCATCCGCCGTCGCGATACGGTGTGTCGAGTTGAGCGTCATTCAGCCCGGCCACCGCAGCGCGTAGCCGCTCAGGCAACAGACGAAGAGTTTCAATTTGCTCGGCGCGGACAGCCGGCGTGTTCTCAGCGGGCGGCCTGAATTTTCCAATGGGATATCGCAGATCTTCTTGATCGGCCATGGCAAGAATCTTAAATGGATGGGGCACGGGCAGGAACTGAAGGATGGAGAAACCGAGGCTGACTCAGGACTCGAGCCTTTGACCGCAAACGCCTGAGAAGTGGGTTAGGCCGTGTGGTGGTGATGAGATTTTTGGTGGTGGGCGTGGTGTTGCGCTTTGTAGTGTTTCGGCGCGTGGTAGCGGTAATCATAGTGCTGGCGTGCAGGATGAGGGTGCTTGGCCGCAAACGCGGGGCCTGCGAACACCGTCAAAAACAGAGCTATGGCGAGGAACTTGCCCATGCGCGAATCCTAACACGGACACGACCGCTGAGCGCGAAACCTCAGTGACTATGGTACCCAGAAAGAAACCCTGCAATTGCGGCGGGTCGGCGGGCCGAAACGCGATCTAAGCTGGGTGGTGGTGATGATGGTGATGGTGATGATGGTGCTGGCCGTATGCGAACGCCGGACTTGCGAACGTCATCAGTAACAGTGCTGCCGCAAGAAATCTCTTCATGGCTCGAATCCTAGCATGGTTTTTCGTGCGTGCTCCGGCGTTCAAGGGCCCGATGTACCCAGAATCGAACGGCGGGAACACGGTGCAATTGCCACGCCCCGAGCATCGCTGAGTCAGACGCAACGAAGGTACACTTGGATTACGATGACGCATTCCGAGACTTCCCCAAATTCGAGCCATCGGCGTTACTTTTTTGAGAAATTCGGCCTCACCGAGCGGCTTCTTGAACGCTGCCTCGGTCAGGCTCTGAGCGCCGGCGGCGACTACGCAGACCTTTACTTCGAGTCGGTTACGGCCACGGCCCTCGGCGTGGACGAACAGATTGTGAAGTCGGCCAGCCAGGGCACAAGCGCCGGATGCGGGATCCGTGTGCTGAGCGGCGAGCGGACAGGTTATGCCTACACCGACAGTTTAAGCCCGGAGCGCCTGCTGCATGCCGCACGGACTGCCGCGCTGATTGCGTCAGGTCCGTCGAAACAGCCCGTGCAGGGATTCACTGAGACGCGCGGGGCAGACCTCTATCCCGTGCCCCTGGGCGGTTTCGATCTCGACTTGGCTGCGCGGCTGGAACTGATTCTGCGCGCTGATCGCGCCGCGCGCGCGTTTGATCCGCGCATCGTGCAGGTGCGAGCCGGCTACAGCGAGGAGTTACGTCGCATTCTGATCGCCGCGTCGGACGGCGCGTTCGCCAGCGACACGCAGCCACTGTGCAGGCTCAATGTGTGGGTCATCGCGAAAGAGGGTGCGGTCACGACGAAAGGTGCGGCTGGCGGAGGGGGCCGAGCCGGCCTCGAGCAATTTACCCACTCCAAGAGCTCTGAAGCCTTGGCGCACGAGGCCGCGCGGGGCGCAATTCTCCAACTGGGCGCGGTGCCTGCGCCCGCGGGTGAGATGCAGGTGGTCCTTGGCCCAGGCTGGCCGGGAATTCTGTTGCACGAGGCGGTGGGCCATGGACTCGAAGCCGACTTTAATCGCAAAAAGACCTCGGCATTCACCGGGTTGATCGGCCAGTCTGTCGCGAGCTCGAAAGTCACTGTCGTCGACAATGGCAAAATGGCCGGCAGGCGCGGTTCGCTCAACGTGGACGACGAAGGAACCGCGACGCAGGAAACGGTTCTGATCGAAAACGGCGTCCTGAAGGGATATTTATCTGACAAGCTTTCAGCGCGCCTCATGGGAATGGCGAACACCGGCTCGGGCCGGCGCGAAAGCTACCAGTCGATTCCCATGCCGCGAATGACCAACACCTATATGCTGGCCGGCGATGACGCGCCTGAAGACATTCTGCGCAGTGTGAAGCGCGGGCTTTACGCGGTGAACTTCGGCGGAGGCCAGGTCGACATCACCAACGGGAAGTTTGTCTTTTCGGCATCCGAGGCCTACCTGATCGAAGACGGCAAGGTGACTGCGCCGGTTCGCGACGCGACCCTGATCGGCAATGGGCCGGAGGCGCTGAAGTACGTCTCGATGGTCGGCAACGATCTCAAGCTCGACGAAGGCATCGGAACCTGCGGCAAGGATGGGCAGAGCGTGCCCGTCGGCGTTGGTATGCCGACAATAAAACTCGACAAGATGACGGTCGGCGGCACAGGTCGGTAACTCCCGCGCGGGGGGGCGACCAGCCCGCAGACAACTACGTGTGCCGGTTGTAATCCGGCGAGCCGGCGATGACCATGCCGCTCTTTTGGTGGCCATGGATATACCAGCAGCACCACCCGGTTTCGTACGGCACCTTGTCTGCCGGCGCGCGCAAATCCACATAGGTAATCTCGCCGTAGAGATAGACTTTGGCTTCCCACTGCTCCACCCGACGCAGTTCTTCCGCGGATTCGCAAACCGACTTCACATCATCGCGGCTGAACGTCTTTAGTTCTGTCGATTCTCCTGGCAGCAGAATGATTGGAATGCGCGGTGGTTTCGGTTCGCCTTGAAAAATCGGCGCGGTCGGCAGGTCGACCTCATCCCGCGCGATCACGATCGTATCGATGAGTGTGACGATTCGCGTGGGACTGCGGCCTCGATTCGTGGCCACGATCGTAAATCTGTTGTTGGGGCCGGGCTCGGCTTCCGCGCTCACAACCAGCCACGGCCGTTGGGAAAGTGCCTGGGCTTCGGCATACATCAGCGAGGCTTTGGCGCTATCGGCAGCCGCTTGAGCGGTGACTTCCACATATTTCATCTGCCGCGCAATCTTGCGCAGAGCAGGAATTCCAAGCATCGCTCCCACATAAATGATCAGAACGAGAATCAGGTTTGCCGCCCACGTGATGCGCTCCTGCAACGGCCACGGGGCGGGAGCAGGCGCAGGTGTGGCAATGGTGATGTGCGCCGGCGTAGCATCGCACGCCGCTCCCTCGCAGTCGCTGCGCGGGGCGGGATTTGCATTGGGAGGCGTCGTTGCCGGAGAAGCGGCTGGATTCGCCGCGCCCCCGGCCGGCACCGGGGGTTTGCCAGTCTGTGCTTTACTCGCCCCTGGAGAAAACGCAAAGCAAATCAAAATGGCCGCGATCGCCAGATTTTTCAACACCATGGCGCCAATGTAGCACAATGCATCGTGCGGATTGGTAGGCGGTAGCAAGGAAGATAATCTTCGGTCACGAATAGCGAGCTCAAGCGCTTGCGCGATCGAGGATGCCGAGGTTGCGCGTCATGCGTTCGGATATGCGCATGGGAATCTGCTCCTCGTTACCAAGCGTGAGCAGGACGAGCCGCCGCCAAAGAAACATCGTTTTCCGCATTTGGATTTCAACCCACGGGATGCGCAGCGGAGGATGCCCAATTCGGAACGGAAACGATACCGAGGCGTAGAGCCCGTCGCTGGCTGCGATCAGACGGATCACGCTTGAATAGTGACACCAGAAACGCATGTAGATCGAGTAAAAGAAAGGCCCAACGGTCCCGATTTCGCCATACGGCCCGGTCTCTTGTTTGAAGCGCCTTGACAGGGCGTGCCATCCGCTCAAAATGCCGATCAAAGAGAGAGCCGCATACCAAACCGCTACGAAGAAGATTGCGTAGCAGGCAACGCCAAGTGGCGTGGCGAAGAATGCGCTGAGTGAATTGCCGTGCATCGTGCACCTGTTGCGTGAATCGTTCGGCGTGCCTGCGCGCGCTGACCTAACGCTGCGCCAACGCCGTCACACGCCGACCGGGAACGGCTTGGGGCTGGATTCGTCGGTATTGACGCCGGTGCGCCAGCGCTCGAAGCGGCCCTGCAGCAGGCTCATCAAGCCCGTGTACCAGTATCCGAAGACAAACAGGATCAGAAACGGCGCGGTGAAGAAGTTGTTGTTGGTAAACGTGTAATAGATGGCCCCGGCGAAGTAGCACCCCATCAGCAGCTCGATCCATGGAGCCAGCTTCAGCCGCTTGCGGTACTTCGCGGCCTGAGATTTTTCTCCCTTGCGCGCAACGCGGTATTTAGGCGTTCGCACAAACGCGCTCTTGATACCGAGTAGCGCTTCGATGACTGCTTTGGTGTTCGTGATCGTCAGCCCAATCCCGAGCGCCATCAGAAAAGGGAGATAGTAGAAGGTCTTTTTCCAGGTTTTAGGGAAGATTTCGCGCTCGCTCATTACATAAAAAACAGCAATCGAAAAGCTCGAGGCCGTGAAAAGGGGCACATCGATCAGCAGCATTTGGAACCAGCCCTGGTAGAAGCGGCAGATCATGGCCGGAATGAGCAGCGCCGACATGATCACCATCAGCGGGTAGCTGAGATTGGCCGTCAGGTGGTAGACGGCCTCAACCTTGTTGCGGCGTGGCGTGTTGGACCGAAAGACCTTGGGCAAGATTTTGATGCTGGTTTGAATCAGCCCCTTGGCCCATCGCGCCTGCTGGGTCTTGAAGGCAGTCATCTCGATGGGCAGCTCGGAAGAGCACTCGACGTCCGGCAGATACTTGAACTTCCAGCCGGCCATCTGGGAGCGGTAGCTGAGGTCTGTATCTTCCGTGAGCGTGTCGTGCTGCCAGCCGCCGCCATCGTAAATGGCTTTGCGCCGCCACATGCCAGCCGTGCCGTTGAAGTTGAAAAACTCACCGGAGCGGGCGCGAGCACCGTGCTCCAGAATGAAGTGGCCGTCGAGCAGAATAGCCTCAATCTGGGTCAGGATGCTGTAGTCGCGGTTGAGGTACGTCCAGCGCGTCTGAACCATTCCGATCTCGGGCTCGCCAAAATGGTGAATCACCTTCATCAACCATTCGGGCGGCGGAACAAAGTCGGCGTCGAAGATGGCCACGAATTCGCCCTTCGCCAATTTGAGTCCGGCGTCGAGGGCCCCGGCCTTGTAGCCATGCCGGTTGGTGCGGTGGATATAAACGATGTTGTGCCCCAGGGCAGCGTAACGGTCGACGATAGCCGCGGCCACCTCGCAGGTTTCGTCGGTGGAGTCGTCAAGCACCTGGATCTCGAGCTTTTCGGGCGGATATTCCATCGCGCACACGGCTTCAATCAACCGGTCGATGACAAACTGCTCGTTGAAGATGGGCAGTTGGACGGTCACCAGCGGCAGTTCGACGAAAGGCTTGGGTGGGTTGGGCTTGTAGTTCCTGCGGTACTTGAAGTACTGGTACGCCATCGTGTAGCGGTGGATGCCATAGAGCGAGAGTAGAATCATCACCGCGAAGTAGGGCAAAAGCACCGCCGCATCGAAGAAATTCCAGTGGTAGAGCCCCTTAAAGGTCTGGTCGGCGTACTGCATTCTCAGGTAGTGGTGAAAGGGGCTTTCCTGGGCGAAGGCCAGATAAGCGGCAGCCGGACGCAGCACTCCCCCATGCGGGCTAACGACAGCAAGCAAAGGGGTAAGAGTCGCAAACAAAGGGGCTTCAGCCTCCACGGCTGGGTAGGTTTATTGTACGCGAGCCTTTAAAGGGAAATGTTGTGGCTGGGGACGGGCCCCAAACGTTATCGCCCCGCCGACCAGTCGACCTTTTTCAGGGCCGCGCTCTACCACTAAGCTACGTGGCCTCTGTCGAGACGTGCTCTTGTATCTCCTGCGTAAGAGTGGTGGCCAGGGACGGGATTGAACCGCCGACGCCGGCCTTTTCAGGGCCGCGCTCTACCACTGAGCTACCTGGCCTCAGTTGAGACAAGAGTTGCATGAATCTGCGCGGGTTCCGGCGGTGCCGGGTGAGGTGGGTAAATCCACGTGCCGTGCGCTCAAAACAACTTGATCAGTATACCAAGCCGTAAGTGCAGGGCCAAGCCGCCGCTCTGGACTACACTGGAGAGCAATCATGCGGAGCCTTGTCGCTTATCGTCTCCTGCAAGTTGCTGCAAGCGTTGTGCTGGCGACGCTCGCCGGCTGCGGCCAAAAGCCCACCTCCCAGGGCGTACCTACAAAGGCCGAAGCGCGAACCGCGCTCATCTACGAGGCCAATTTGCACCAGGGCCCTGAGACGCTCCGCGCATTTCTCAGCGATTTTCCCAAGGGGGCCGACCTGCACGTTCACCTCTCAGGCGCGGTCTATGCCGAGACCTTTATCCGCGACGCTGCCGAGGACGGGTTGTGCGTGGACAAGACCAGCCTGAGCTTCGCCAAGCCTCCGTGCCGCGGGAACCTGATCCCGGCAACGGAGCTCTATGGCAATCTCACATCCGCCGACCAGGCGCTCTACGACAAACTCATCGACTCTTTCTCGCTTCGTAGCTTTGTGGCCACGTCGGGCTGGAGCGGACACGATCAGTTTTTTGCCACCTTTGGCCATTTTGATGGTCCCAGCAAAACGCACGAGGCCGAGTGGATCGACGAAGTGGCGAGCCGAGCCGCGGAGCAGAACAACCAGTATCTGGAGCTGATGGAGACACCTCCCTTCTCCAACGCCAAGAAAATCGCGGGAGAGATCGGCTGGAACGCAAAGTTGGCGCAGGCCGACCCACAGGCATTCGCTGAATTCCGCCAGCAACTTCTGGACCGCGGGCTCCGCGACGAAGTAACGGCCGACCGCAACGAAGTACTTCAGGCTGAAACAGGTCGCAAACAAATGGAGCACTGCGGAACTCCGCAGGCTGCTCCCGCATGCCAGGTCCAGGTTCGCTACATCTACCAGGTTCTCCGCGCCAACGCTCCCGAGCAGGTGTTCGCGCAAACGCTGCTCGGGTTCGAAGCTGTGCAAGCCAGTATGCAGGCGAAGGACGACACCTGGGTGGGCATCAACTTGGTGCAGCCCGAAGATGATCTTGTATCCATGCGCGATTACACGCTGCAGATGAAGATCGTCGGCTACTTCCATTCCGTCTATCCCGAAGTTCACATCTCTCTGCACGCGGGTGAGCTCGCGCCGGGCATGGTGCCGCCGGAGGGGTTGCGCTTTCATATTCGCCAGGCAATTGAGCTCGGTGATGCGGAGCGTATCGGGCACGGCGTCGACGTGATGGTCGAGGACCGCGCACGCGATCTGCTCACGGAGATGGCCGCCCGTCACATCATGGTCGAAATCAACTTGAGCTCGAATGAGGGAATCCTCGGTGTCGAAGGCAATGCGCATCCGTTTCCTGTTTACCGCGCAGCGCATGTCCCGGTCGCGCTATCGACCGATGACGAAGGCGTGAGCCGCATCGACCTGACTCACGAGTATGTGCGCGCGGCCATCGATTACGGTCTGAGCTACCGTGATCTCAAGCAACTCGCGCGAACCGGAATGGATCACGACTTCCTGCCCGGAGCGAGCCTGTGGGCAAGCCCTGACGACTTTCGCGCACCAGTGGACGCGTGCAAAGGCGAAACCTTCGGCGCCGACAATCCGTCCAGCAACTGCAAGCAATTCCTCGACGGCAGCCAAAAAGCCGCGGCGCAATGGGAGCTGGAGCGCCGCTTCACGGATTTCGAAGCCAAATTCCAGGGGCCGGGCTTCGACCGCCTGCTTCACGGCCACTGATCGTCGCCGCACTTCGGCGGCAGCGTCCTAAACTGTTGAAATGGACAATGAGCGCATCCGCGAGATTTGTTTGGCGCTGCCGCATGTCACGGAAACGCTGAACTGGGGCCATCACCTCGTGTATTGGGCCGGCCACCGTGATATCGGCGGAAAGATGTTCGCCATGACCGACCTCGATGGCACCGGCATCGGCGTTCTTTGGTTCCATTGCGGAGCCGAGCGCTTTCACGAGTTGCAGGAGCGTGAAGGGATTATTCCCGCCCCGCACTTGGCCCGAGCGCATTGGATTGCAGTCGAGCGCTGGGATACTCTACGGCCGCGAGAAATTGAAGACGAGCTCAGGCGTGCGCATGCGCTAATCTTCGAAAAACTCGCTCCGAAGACCAAAGCTGTCCTTGCCTTGCCCGAGAAAGACCGTATCAAGGCGATTCGCGAACGGAAAAAGGTCCTTGCCGCAAGAGCAAAGGACAAATCCAAACCACCCAAGTCGCCGGCGGCCTCGCGCGCTGCCCGCACCAAAAAGAAGGCCCGGTAATCCATCTGGAACTCATCGGCCCGCGTCTGCGTAACAATAAATGAAGCATCCGCGCGAACGAGGCGCTAAGCGATATGGCAAAATTTCTTCTTTGGTGCATTCTTCTTGTAATTTGCTGGCCGCTCGCTCTGCTGGCCCTGGTCCTTTATCCCATTGTCTGGTTGCTGCTGCTGCCGTTTCGCGTGGTCGGCATCGCCGTCGGTGGCGTGCTTGACCTGGTCAGCGCCATCATCTTCCTGCCTGCACGCATCCTCCGTGCAGTCTGAGGTAATCCTGATCTCGACATCCCCTTCCGCTATGCTCTAGCGTGGGCATGACGCTTTTTTTCTTGCATTCAGCGCCGACTGCTCCCTATCTGCGTCATTCTATGCAGAGACTCGAGTTCGGAGGATTCATGCGGAAGTTCTTGCCCTTTGCCGTGGCGATGTGCCTTTTGATCGCTCCACAGGCCACGCCGGCGCAGACCCAGATGGGCGACCAGGATGCAGCCAAAAACGCCGCCCAGGCGCACGCGGCCCTCGACGCCATGGTGCAGGCGCTCGGCGGCCAGCTTTGGCTCAATATGAACAACATGGAGCGGCATGGCCACATCGCCGCCTTTTATCAGGGCAATCCCGATCCCGGAACCACCGAGTTCTTCGAGTTTCATGAGTGGCCCGACCACGACCGCATCGAATACACCAGCCACCGCGACGTAGTGCAGTTCTACGTCGGCCGCCAGGCTTGGGAGGTCACCTACCGTGGCAAAAAGCCGCTCGACAAGGATATTGCCGAGGACTACCTGCGCCGCCGCGACCACTCCATTGAGACGGCCGTGAAGGTCTGGATGAAAGACCCCAACACGATTCTGCTCTACGAAGGCCAGCACATGGTGGAGCGGCACCTCGGCGAGCAGGTCACCCTCATCTCGCCGCAAAATGAGTCCATCACCATCCTCATGGACCAACAGACGCATCTGCCGCTTGCTCGCACTTTTCAATGGCGCGACCCCGTCTACCACGACAAGAACACCGACACCGAAGAGTACGACGACTACCACACCATTCAGGGCTTCCCCACGCCCTTCACCGTCACGCGCCTCAAGAACGGCGACCCTGTCCGCCAGTACTTCGTTGACCGCGTCAGCTTCAACGCGAACCTGGCCGCCGATTTCTGGGATCCCGACGCCGTGGCGCGGAAGATCAAAAAGTAGCTGCGACCATCAGTTCGCGAGGTGACCGCCGCAAAGCCCGACGGCATCGGTGACGGTTTTGGCGGCGCGGTCGGCGGAGACGCTGTTCGTGAAGGGAAAATAGTTCCACCGGCTCGACATGTGTACGACGACCGCCGTGATCGCTGGAGCGGTCGAGGTCTGGACAAGGTTGGGATGGCCGCCGGCAGCGTTGCTCTCGGTATTGACCTGGCTAACGGGCTCAACGGTAACGCTCGACACGTCACGCAACAGAAACGAGAAACCTTTTTCGAAAAGCGGCTGGGCCGCGCCGTTGCGCCACACCGTCCAGTTGTAGGAGACGCGGCATTGGGCAGGATCGGCCACGACGTTACTGACTCGGTTTACAGCGGCGTATTGGCTGGTGCTGCCGTTGGCCGTGTTCCGGTTGAAGGCGGTAAAGCTCACTGTCCCGATACCGCTCAGTTCGGCCTGAAGGGTTCTCATCGCATTTTGCAAGGCCGCATTGTTCCCCGCTGCTCCCGGAGCGGCGCCTGAGGGCTTCGCAGCTCTGGAAGCACCCGGTGTTGTCGCGGGAGTGGGCAAGGGCGAGGCTTCCGGCCCCACTGGACGACCCGCAGGCGAGGGCGTAAAAACGGGACTCGGCGCACCGCCTGGCTCCGGCGCGCCCGCGGGTGAACCTACCGGTGCTGGCCCGGCAGTTGGTCCCCAAATGGAGCGCACTCCAACAAAAACCGCGCCCAGCAGCAGAACCGAAACGGCCCCGGCGGCCCAGGTCCATGACCGATTGCCCCAGAAGCGGGGCTGGACGGATTCTCCTCTCCGCCCACTTCCACTTTTTCCCTGAATTTCCACTACCCCGGGGCGAACGCCGCCAGATCCTTGGTTTTCTTCCCCTCGTTTCTCTTCTTCGCCCGTTTTTGACCCGGCACCATGTCCGCTGCGCGCCAGCAGAATCTTGATTGTCCCTGCGAGGCTCTTGAGATGCGCCTCCAATGGCGGATTCAAGGCGTCGAGCCAGTGAACGTTTCCGATGAAGTACTCGAGCCCCTTGCCAGGAAGTACGTCCTCGATCCGCACCGGTAGAATGGCCACGCCCCGATTAACGGCCCGCTCTACCTCCCTGCGAATCTGTGGCGACTCATTGGCGTTGGCCGTGAAGACCAGCACCATGATCCGGCACTCTTCAATGGCATCGATGATCGCCTCGCCCCACTCCATGCTCGGGAGCACATCCCGGGGAGCAATCCAGCACCGCACCCCCTCCGCCTCCAGCATGGCGCACACCGCGTCGGCGGTAACTTTGTCCTTCGCGGAGTGGCTGATAAAGACGTCGTGGGCCATGGGTATCTTCAGTTGAATGCGAGGGGGGAAAACAACTAGCGCTACTATAACTCGCCTGGCCTGATGACCAGCGATCGCATTCAAAGATCGCGCAAGGCGGCCAATCCCGAGAAGTTTCTGCGCAGCCCTATTTATAATCCGAACGAGCGTTCACCACACATCCCCAGCGCTCCGAGGAGCCGCAGAATGACGTTCACCATTCAGGAAATCATGGATTTCCTGCCCCACCGTTACCCCTTCCTCCTGATCGACCGCGTGCTCGAGTTCGAGCCGCAGAAGCGTCTTGTCGCCATCAAGAACGTGACCATGAACGAGCCGTTTTTCCAGGGTCACTTCCCCGGCTATCCCATCATGCCCGGCGTGCTCATCGTGGAGGCCATGGCCCAGGCCGGAGCGCTGATCATGCTGTCTGAAATCGCCGACCGCAACACCAAGCTGGCCGTCTTCACCGGCATTGAAAAAGCCAAGTTCCGCCGCCCCATCACGCCCGGCGATCAGGTCCGGATCGAGGTCGACGTGTTGGCCTTCCGTTCGCGTGCCGGCCGCATCCAGGGCAGGGCCACGGTCGAGGGCAAGCTGGCATGTGAAGCGACCCTCACCTGCGCGGTGGTGACGAAAGAACGCGAGCAGCGCGCTCACGGGGATGCGCCGGCCGCGCCGGAAGCCGAGACTGCTCCTGCGCCTGCGACGGAGCCCGCGTGAGCATCCATCCCAGTGCGGTGATTGCCGAGGGTGCGCGCATTCCCAAGTCGTGCACCATCGGCCCTTATTGCACGATCGGACCCGAGGTCGAACTCGGCGCAGACTGCACGCTCATTTCGCATGTGGTCATCGACGGCCGGACGCGCATCGGCGCACGCAATATCTTTTATCCATTTGGCGCCATCGGCCTCGCTCCGCAGGATCTGAAATACGCCGGCGAGCCAACCGCGACCGAGATCGGCGATGGAAATACGATTCGCGAATGTGTCACCATCAGCCGCGGCACAACCGGCGGCGGGGGCGTTACGCGCCTCGGCTCAGGCAATCTGCTCATGGCCTACGTCCACATCGGGCACGACAGCCAGGTCGGCAGCCACTGCATTCTCGCCAACAACGCCACGCTCGCAGGCCACGTCGTCATTGAGGACCACGTAACGCTCGGCGCATTTTGTCCCGTCCACCAGCACTGTGTCGCGGGGGCCTACTCCTTCATCGGCGGCGGCACCATCGTCACCCAGGACGTGCTTCCCTTCTCGCTCACCTCATCGAAGCGAGAGAATCGCGCCTTTGGCATCAATAAAATCGGCCTCGAGCGCCGCGGATTTTCACCGGAACGGCTGCAGCAGCTGCAGAAGGCCTACCGCCTTTTGCTCGCGGCCAAGCTCAACACCACGCAGGCGCTCGAAAAGATGCGCACGCTTCCGGGCGACGACGTGGCCCTGCTGGTCAGCTTCATCGAACACAGCAAGCGCGGGGTCATCAAATAAAAATGAAGCTCGGCCTCATTGCCGGCAATGGCCGCTTTCCCTTCCTGCTGCTTGATGCGGCGCGGGCGGAAGGCCTTGAAGTCGTGGTCGCGGCCATCAAAGAGGAAACCGACCCCGAAATCGACCGTCGGGCTGAGTCAGATGCCGGAATCACCGTTCATTGGCTCTCGCTCGGCGAGCTTTCCCGCCTGATCGAGACTTTCCAGAAAGCAGGAGTCGCCAAGGCCGTAATGGCCGGCCAGGTAAAACATAAGCAGATTTTCAGTAGCATTCGGCCAGACTGGCGCCTCGCCAAGCTGCTCCTCAACCTGAGCACACGCTCAACCGACGCCCTGTTGGGCGCGATTGCCAAGGTGCTCGCAGACGAGGGCATCGAGCTGATCAGCTCCACCACCTTCCTTGAGCCGCTGCTCGCCGAGGAGGGTGCACTCACCAGCCGCGCGCCTGACGATGAGGAATGTCGCAACATCGAATACGGGCTCAGCGTGGCGCGGGCCCTCTCTGCTTTTGACATTGGACAAACGGTGGTCGTGGCGGCGCAGGCCTGCGTGGCCGTCGAGGCCATGGAGGGCACAGACGCAACCATCGAACGCGCCGGGCTCCTGATGCGTTCGCTCGACGATTCCAGGGCGGGCGACGCCGCAGTGGAGCCCGCGGCAACTGACCCATCCCTCCTTGCCCGCCGCCTGACCGTCGTCAAAGTCGCCAAGCCCAACCAGGACATGCGTTTCGACGTGCCCGTTATTGGTGTTTCGACAATTGAAACTATGATTCGAGCCGCGGCCAGTTGCCTCTCCATCGAGTCTGGACGCACTTTGCTGTTCGACCGCGACGCCCTTCTCAAGCGCGCAAGTGACGCCGGAATTACAATTGTCGCGGCGCGCCGGTGATAGAGTGAAAAGTGGACAGTGAACAGCGGTCGGTGACCGCACTTTCCATCTGGTTTGCTCCCAATTTTCAGTTCCCTGCTCCCCTGGAGGTTTGAGATGAACAAGTTTCTGCTTATCGGAATTTTGGCAGCGGTAGTGCTGGTGATCGCCGCCGTGCCCTTTATTACCGCCCACGCTGACGACCAATCGATGCCCGCCGTCGGCCAGATCGCGCCGACCTTCACCCTGCCCTCGCAAACCGGCGAGCAGATCTCGCTCGATAGCTATCGCGGCAAGTGGGTCGTCCTCTACTTCTATCCCAAGGACATGACCACGGGCTGCACCATCGAGGCTCACAAGTTTCAGGACGCTCTGCCGCAATTTGAGGCCAAGAACGCCGTCATCCTGGGCGTAAGCGTGGACACGGTCGACAGCCACAAGCAGTTCTGCACCAAGGATGGGCTAACGTTCCACCTGCTTGCCGATCCCGACCACAAGGTTGTGAGCGCTTATGGCTCGCTGGGTGGATTTGCCGGAATTACAATTGCCAACCGGAACACGTTCCTGATCGATCCCCACGGTAAGATCGCCCAGGAATGGGTTAAGGTAAACCCAAATACAGCGGCCTCAGATGTGCTGGCAGCGCTCCCGTAAGCCGGCCGCTCGCACAACCACCTTCAAGCTTCATCCAATCCGCCTCCCCCGCGCATTCCGGTATACGGAAAGGGAAGACTATGCCGACACAAACTGCGCGCAAGTTTAGGCTGGAAATTGTAAAGCTGCGCTTGGCGCTCGATGAGCTTCCGCCTGCCCTCGCCGATGTTCCATGGCGTGAAGGCGGCTGGACCCGCAAACAGATTGTCGGACACTTGCTCGACTCAGCCGCGAACAATCGCCAGCGCTTTGTGCGCGCCGCGATCGATGGCCTCTATGCCGGTCCCGGGTACGCACAGGATGCCTGGGTGGCAGCGCATGGGTATAGCGATGAGTCTTGGGAAACGCTCATGCGCTGGTGGCAGGCCGAACACGAGATTCTGATGGCCGCCGTGGATCGGATTCCCGAAGATCGGCTTGAGGCGAGTTGCCAGGTCGGCGACGATGCTCCGGTCACGCTTCGTTTCCTGATCGAGGACTACGTTCATCACCAACAGGGTCACTTCAGGCAACTTCAGGCCGATTGATCCGCATGACGGTTTCCTGGTAGCTGCCAACGCAAAAGGGCCCGGCATTGAGCCGGGCCTTTTTGTCTCTTTCAACCAACGCGGACCGCTGCATTAGGCGCCTGCAGGAATCATTCCCGCGAATGCGTTCACGGCAAAACTGCCGCGACTCACGCCCCACGCGGAATCATCCGCGCTACTTCTTGCTCTTCTTCTTCTTCGCGGCCTTCTTCGCCTTCTTTGCAGCCTTTTTCGCCGCTTTCTTGGTCGGCGCTTTCTTCTTCGCGACCTTCTTTGCCACCTTCTTCGCAGCTTTCTTCTTGGCTACCTTCTTGGCTACCTTCTTGGCCGCTTTCTTGGCCGGTGCCTTCTTCTTGGCTACCTTCTTGGCCGCTTTCTTGGCTGGCGCCTTCTTCTTTGCCGCCTTCTTTGCCGCCTTCTTGGCCGGGGCCTTCTTGGCGGGAGCTTTCTTGGCTGCCTTCTTTGCCGCAGGCTTCTTGGGCAGGGCAGCGGGTTTCGCGACAATCGCGATCACCGTCTCTTCGGCAACCACTTCGTCGTCATCTGAGGAGGTAAGAATGCCGGCTGTTTCCAACTCGTCTTCCTCTTCGGCAAAAGCTTCGACCTGACCGGGGTCCAGGTCACCCGGCTTCCCAAACGGGTCGCCGTCACTCATCGCGTACATCCTGAACACTTCATCCATCCGATTGCCTCCAGCGGATTGCCGCTGCTCACAGTGTGTTTCGCTATTCGCAGAGCAGACAAAACCGTTTTGCTCGCGCAAGTGATTGTAGCCTTAGCTTGCCCAGAAATACAAGAAAAACACAAGCGAGAAATGGAGGTTTCGGCCGTTTTTTATTGCGCGGCCTTGGTCGTGCCGCTCGATTTATGAGTCGACCTGTGCGCGGCGCTCGTCCTGGTCCCCGTCCCCGTCTTTGCCGCGCTGGAGGGGCTCTTTCTGGGTATCTGACTGCCCGCCCGGCCGGTCGCACCAGTGGAATTTCGATGGGCTGAAGACGGCGCGCCCGACTCGGACCTGGGGGCGCCTTTCCCCGCGGCCGATCCACCTGCAGGCCCAGTTCTTGACCCCTCGGTCGATGTCCTGTGCCGATGCCTGGCGGACGTGCTGACGAGCGTCGGCTCGGCCACATGGAGCCTGCGCCCTGGGGCCACCCGAATGCCCGAAGGGATCGCATTCCAGCGCCGCAGCTGGCTTAAGGAGACCCCGAACCGATCCGCAATCGTCACCAGCGTGTCGCCCCTGCGTACGGTGTAAAGCCGCATATGGGTCGAAGGCTCGGCGGCCGGCGGGACCGGAACAACAAGAGCCTCGACGCTGGCGATGCTGTCGCCCGCTGCTAGCTGGTTGACATCCGCAAGTTCACCAGTCGATACCCGGTACTCTTCGGCCACGGAGGCCAGCGTATCGCCCGCGACCACCGTGTGATAGCGCCACGAGTTGCGCCGGGCTTCGGGAATCAGCGCCACGCGCTGGTCAAAAAGTGTGGCTGTGCCTGCGGGCAAGTGCAGATCGAAGGTGCTGTCCGGAGGGGTCTCCATGCGCAAAAGGCTCGGATTGAGAGCCTCAATCTCATCGACGGGCGTGCCAACCAAGTCCGAAACAAGGCGCAGGTCGATGGGATAGTTGATCGTGACCGTGTCGGTGAGGATCGGCGGGTCCAGAGTCACATCGGTAAAGCCGTACTGATCCGGGTGGTTAGCGACGATAATGGCGGCCAGAATCTCGGGTACGTAGTTGCTGGTTTCGCGAGGCAGCTCGTTGCGCTTGTAAAGCTCCCAGAAGTCGGCGTAGCCGGTCTTGGCTACCTCGTGCTGGATGTTGCCCGCGCCATGGTCGTAAGCAGCCATTGCCAGGTACCAGTCGCCCAGCTGGTCGTACAGGAACTTCATGTAGCGGGCATACGCCCGGGTGGATTTTTCGGGGTCGAATCGTTCATCCACGTACGCGTCGCGCTTCAGCCCGTAATACGGACCCGGCATAAACTGCCACATGCCGCCGGCGCGGGAGCGGCGATTGACCGCCTGCGGCTGAAACCCCGACTCCGCCACGGCAAGGTAGATCAAGTCCTGCGGCACTCCCTCTTCGGCCAGGATCCGCTGGATCATCGCCTTGTAGTGCCCGCTGCGCTCGAAAGAATGCAGCATCGTGTTGTGGCCCTTTTGCGTGTTCGCGAAGAAGTTGATATACGACGCGACATAATCGTTGACCACCAGCGGCAGGTCCGACTTGGTGGTCGCCAAATCCGCCGTGGCCTTGGCTACCAGGTTCGGGTCGGAAGCAAACGTGATGTCGCTGGCGGCCTCCGAGGGCGTGATCTCTTCCTTGGGCACGAAGCCGTTGCCCTGCTTCAGCGCCTCCATCTCCAGGGCATTCACCTGGTCGACAATCTTGTCGAATTCGTCCTGCAACTCCGCATTGGCCTTGATGTCGATGCCGCTCGATAGCATCAGATCGACAGCGCGGTCGAACTCCGCCTTGGCCTCCGCCAGCGCTCCCTTCTGGTAGTCGGCGCTGCCTCGCGCATAAGCCGCCTCAACCTGCGTGATGAGCACCCTGACGTGCTGCTCTTCCTGGGTGGGCGGGGGTGGCATGGGAGCCGCAGCCGGGGCTGGAGCGGCCACAGGTAATGCCGGCGCGGTGGCCTGCTTGGGCTGCGCGGCCTTGGCTCCAGCAGGATCTGTTGGCGTGCAGCCGGCCAAAGTCAGCGCGAGCGCGGCGACCGCCCCCATCAGCCACGTCGCCGGCAATCGACTCCAATGCATATGAGTGAAGAGACGCGACGGAACCCGCAAATGGAAGACCGAAGTGGGCACTATGCGAATGATAAGCTATGCCATGGAGGCCGAACGGTCGCGCGCGCACCGCAATTTGCGCATAGTACACCCTGAACAAACCCTCTGAAAGCCCTCCCATGGACGCCCGTTTCCTTCGTAATTTCGCCATCATCGCGCACATCGATCACGGCAAGTCGACGCTCAGCGACCGGCTGCTGGAGCTCACTGGCTCGGTGACCGATCGCGAGATGCAGGCCCAGATCCTCGATGATATGGACCTCGAGCGGGAGCGCGGCATCACCATCAAAGCCCATGCTGTGCGCATGATGTACAAGGCCCGCGACGGCAACATCTACCAGCTCAATTTGATTGATACACCGGGCCACGTGGACTTCAGTTATGAGGTCTCGCGATCGCTCTCCTCGTGCGAGGGTGCCCTGCTGGTGGTCGACGCGAGCCAGGGCGTGGAAGCACAGACCCTCGCCAACGCCTATCTCGCCATCCATCATGGTCTCGAAATCATTCCGGTGATCAACAAGATCGACCTGCCCTCGGCGGACATTCTACGCACCCAGGAGGACATCGAGCAGGCCGTCGGGATCGACGCCACCGACGCGATCCCGGTGAGTGCAAAGACCGGCCAGGGCGTGGACGAAGTGTTGGAAGCGATTGTGCACCGGCTTCCGCCTCCTAAAGGCGATCCCGATGGACCCCTCCAGGCCCTCATCTTCGACTCTTGGTTCGACGCGTATCGCGGTGTCATTGTCCTGGTGCGCGTCATGCAGGGGACGATGCGCAAGGGGCAGCATATCCAGTTCATGTCGAACGGCATATCGCATGAAATCGAGTCGATGGGCGTGCTTTGCCCCAAACCCGTCGAAGTCGGCGAGCTGATTGCGGGCGAAGTGGGCTTCTTCGCGGCCACCATCAAGAATGTTGCCGACACCAAAATCGGCGACACCGTCACAGACGACGCGAGTCCCGCCGCTCACGCGCTTCCCGGCTTTGAAGACATCAAGCCCATGGTCTTTGCCGGCCTTTATACCGTGGACTCCCACGAGCACACGCTGTTGCGCGACGCTCTGGAAAAGTTGCGGCTCAACGATTCATCCTTCTTCTTCGAGCCGGAGAGCTCTGTCGCGCTGGGCTTCGGCTTCCGCTGCGGCTTTCTGGGATTGCTCCACATGGAGATCATCCAGGAGCGTCTTGAGCGCGAATACGAGCTGGACCTGATTACCACTGCGCCGGGCGTGCGCTACCACATCACGCTCACTGATGGAAACGAGATCGACGTCGACAATCCCTCGCGTTGGCCCGGGCCGCAGAGTATCTCGAGCATCCGCGAGCCCGTGATCACAGCTAAAATCCTCACCAACGAGGAATATGTCGGCGGCATCTTCAAGCTCGTCGAGGAGAAGCGCGGTAAGCAGATCAACTTCGAGTACGTCACGCCTACGCGCGTCATGCTCACCTACGAGCTTCCTCTGAACGAGATCGTGCTCGACTTCTACGATCGCCTCAAGTCCATCTCGCGCGGGTACGCCTCGCTCGACTACCAGCTCGCGGGAGAGTGGGAATCGCCCATGGTCAAGCTCGACATCCTCATCGCTGGTGAACCGGTCGACGCGCTTTCCATCATCGTGCACCGCGACCACGCATACGAGCGTGGTCGCGCGCTGGTCTCCAAGATGCGTGAATTGATCCCACGTCAGCAGTTTGAAGTGGCCATTCAGGCGGCCATCGGAGCCAAGGTCATCTCCCGTGAGACGGTAAGCCCCTTGCGCAAGAACGTCCTGGCCAAGTGCTACGGCGGCGACATCACCCGCAAGCGTAAGCTGCTGGAGAAGCAAAAAGAGGGCAAAAAGCGCATGAAGAGGATCGGCAAGGTGGACATCCCGCAAGAGGCATTCCTGGCTGTCTTACGCGTCGGCGAGGAACAGCAAAAGTGATGCCAAACTATTGAGTGTCTGTGATTTTTGTCATCGGATATTCATCGCCTGCTGTGGAAAGCAGGCCAAATGCGCAAAAGAGCCTTGAGAATGCCGCTCACGGGCTCAACGGAAGCCAATCCAGCAAAGCCCCGTTCAGAAACAAAGAGTTACACCTTCTATCAGAACCAGACCGACACTGACAAGCGGAGAATTTAGGTTTTTTCTGAAGGCTTTCTGGGAAATATCCACAAAATTTTCCACAGCGGCGCCGGTTGCGGAACACAGCACAAAGGCCCCGGAACACAGGGGCCTTCACGCGAGGATAGCGGTGTTCCTTAGTGGGTAGCGGAACCCGGACCGTGCGACGTCGGAGGGGTGATCCCTCTCGACCTGGGCGCGGGCGCCTCGCCTGCCGGCTGCGCCGGTGGCGCCGGCACACCTGATTTCACGTTGTATGCGTCGATCACCTGCTTGGTAATGTTGGTGCCGCCGCTGGCGTAGAGCACGGGCGATTGCTGCTGCGAAATGTCGAGAACCAGCGTGAACCCTTGTCCCTCGGCGTAGTTCTGCATCACGTCGTAAACCTTTGAAGCCAGCGACGTGTACAGATCCTGCATATCCTGTTGCCCATCGTTGCGCAGGTCCTCGGTCTCGCGGTCCAGTTGCTTCTTCTTCTCCTCAGCGGCCTTGCTGCGGTTGGCGCGCTCCACGTCGCTCAGGTTGGCTGCCGGGTCTTGCAGCGACTTGTTCAGGGCGTCGATCTCATCGCTGAGAGACTTGAGGGAGGCCTCTTTGGGCGCGTACTTTTTCTGCAAATCCGCAAAATCCCGCTGCCCTTCGTTCGTTTGGGCCACAGCCAACTGAAAGGCGATGACAGCAATTCTGGCGGGGCCTGCGGGAGCGGCGGCTGGCGCGGCCGTTGCGGCTGGCGCGGCCGGAGTTTGAGCGCCGGCGCTCAGGACCAGGCCTGAGGCCAGCAGGAGAACAAATGCTAGCTGACGTTTCATCGGTTTCGAAGACTCCTTCGGAATTCCTGTTCTGCTCCCCGGTTAGACGCAATAACGCGCCTGACTCTTCTGACAAACCTCACGCTTTTCCACGGGAACTCCGCGCCGGACGGCGCGGGGCTTGAAAAGGACGCGAATGGAAACGTCAGCAGGAACTATCGCGATTATACAGGGGGAGGTGGACAGTGAACAGGCGACCTCAGAACTTAGGATAGGCCGATGCGTCTCCCGCTCACGACTCACGACCCACGGCCTCAGTGTGCAGGCGCAGGCTGCGGTTGTGGCGCATCCACGCCGCCCGGCTGGTTCGTGCCCGAGCTTTCGGGAGGCGGCGCCGGTATGCCCGACTTCACGTTGTAGGCGTCGATGATGGCCTTGGTGATGTCGGTCTGGGGCACCGCATAGAGCACCGTTGCGTTCTGCTGATCGCCTGCATCGAGCACCAGGGTGTAGCCCTGCTTCTGCGCGTAGTCGGTCATCAGCGCGCCTACCTTGACTGCCACGCCGTTGATCAGCTGCTGCAGGTCGCCCTGGAAGTCGCTCTGTGCGTCCTGCGTGTCCCGGTCCAACTGTTTCTTCTTGTCGTCGATGACGCGGGCGCGGCTGATGCGCTCCGCCTCACCGAGTTGCGGGCCCTGATCCTGCAGCTGTTTTGTCAGCGTGTCGATCTGGTCGGAGAGCGTCTTCAACTGCTGGCGCTTGGGATCGTACTTCTTCTGCAAGTCGGCGAAGTCGCGCTGAAACTCGTTGGTCTGGCTCACGGCTGCCTGAAAGGCAATGACCGCGACTTTGGCTGGGCCGGTGGAAACGGCCGCACTGGGCTTTTGCGCAGCTGGGGCGGATGTCTGGCCGGCGGCTGGTATTACCGATGCCGCGACCAACAAAAGGGAGAAAAATGGCAGACGCTTCATGCGATTCAACGACTCCTTCGGAGTTCCCGCGTGCCGGCCCCACCGGCGCCGCAGCCTCGGAACCCATCGTATCCTAGGTCGTCTTCGAGGCTCCGGTCCGGCCTGAAACGTGCTCACAAAGCATGCGCACCGTGGCATCGCCGGGAACTAGAGGGGATTATAGGAGCCTGAATTCCGAGCGTCAAACCGGCTGCGGGCTACCACTTACGAGCTGGAACCTAGCGCCTCGTAGCTGGCTCTGAAGCCGGCCCTGAAGCTGGCCCTGAAGGCGGTCTTCCGTATCCCGGATCCGCCGCGATGCGGTACCACGTGCCTGCGCCGAGCTTGCCTGTCATCAGTGCAGCAGTGGAGCCCTGCATCGTGTAGGTTCCCTGGTCTTCCCAAACCATCGTTTCACAGTGCAGCGTGTACTTGCCCTTGCTCGCCGTGAAGGTCCCGTCATGCGGCTGCACCTTGTCGGGGGCCTCGCTGTGGAAGGTGTAAGTGCCGTTCGCCGCGATCTGCCAGACCGATATGCCTGAGTTGATGTTGAGCCTCCAAAGGCCCACCATCGCGGGATCGACTGCTCCTGCGGAGCCGCCCGGCGGAAGCGGCAGTGGCGACGGCCAGTTCGTGTCGTCGTTGGAGCAGGGCGATTCCTCGGTCCAACATTGGGCGCCGGCTGCGCCTTCTTTCCCGCACGCGGCCAACGCGTTTGCGGCGGCTGCTTCGCGCGTTGGACCAACGCCATAGGCATAAGCATTTGGATTTGGCTTTTCTGCCAGCGCCACACACTGGTTAACCACCGAG
>Ga0187887_10000493_pt1 | contig 38616 bp, 31 predicted proteins | sample June2016WEW_7_10_FD_132977 | JGI IMG/M metagenome (GOLD analysis project Ga0187887, IMG submission 132977) | Peatland microbial communities from SPRUCE experiment site at the Marcell Experimental Forest, Minnesota, USA - June2016WEW_7_10 | ecosystem: Environmental > Terrestrial > Soil >... | reverse complement strand
GGCGGACACCGACACCATCGCCGACACCGTCATTCCGTGCCGCCCGGCAACCCCATCCGTCGTGACCACATTCACGGTGCACGCGGCATGGCTCATCGCCTGCAGGAAGCGCCGCCGGAGCATCCCTGAGTCGCCGGCCGCGCTCACGGGGACGCCGTCCCGCCGGCCTTGCGGCGCGGCTTGCGAACGCGTCCGGACAGGCCGGCGGCTTTGCGCACGAAGTCGAGCGGTCCGTCCCAGTCGAAGTTCTGATACACCGCGGCCAGATGCGCGAAGGGCGGCGCCTGAGCGAACAGCTGGAACGTGAGCCGATGGCCGGCGTAATCGGAGTTCAGCAAATCGCGGGCAAACGCCAGGAGCTTGCGCCGATCGTCGGCCACCCAGTCCTCGTTGACCGAATAGTACTTGTCGAGCCAGGGCTTGGTCTCCGGCGATTCGAACAATGCCTTGTCGGGCGTCACGCAAATCTGCCCCCCGCAGAGCTCGCGCGCGATATGCATCATCGCGTGCAGTTGCGAACAGGCGAGCACCCGGCCGGTGTACAGCAGCGACCGATTCGGCATCAGCAGACCCGCCGGACTCTTCTCGGCGAGTGCGATGGCTGCCGTCAGGTGCGCGTTGATGCCTTCCCGGTATACGGCCAGTTGCGCGAGTTTCTCCTGCACCGCCTGCTGGTGATCCAGACCCGTTTGCCGGGCATTGAACAGCGCGGCGCCGATCATCATGTCCGCCAGCTTCAAATTACGCTGCACGAAGGCAAAGGCGGAATAGCGATGCAGCGTCGCGCGGATGAACGTTGCCGCCTTGGTGTGCCGGTAGAACAGCACGTTCTCCCAAGGGATCAAGACGTTGTCGAAGATGACCAGCGCATCGATCTCGTCGAACTTATTGGCCAGCGGATAATCGACGGCGGGCCTGCGGCCGGCAAATCCCGTGCGGCAGATGAATTTGAGATTGGGGGAGCCCAAGTCGCAGATGAATCCGACCGCATAGTCGGAGAGCGCCGCGTTCCCCCAATTCGCGATGGTCGGCTTGGTGAACGCCTGATTGGCGTACGGCGCCGCCGTCTCGTACTTGGCGCCGCGCACGATGATGCCCGCATCGGTCTCCTTGACCACGTGCAGGAGCATGTCCGGATCCTGTTCCTGCGGCGGCTTCGAGCGGTCGCCTTTCGGATCGGTGTTCGCCGACACGTGGAACGGATCGTTGTCCGAAACCGCCTGGACGTGGCGGCGGATGTTGGCCGAGAAGGTCGGATCGGCCTCGTCGAGGACATCCTGGCCGTCGTAGAGCGACCACATCTCACCCACGGTTTCATCGCCCACCCGGGTCACCACGCCGCCGATGTCGTCGAGCACGGTGTCGGTCGCGCGGCGCTTGTCCGCCCAGTCCTGCTGCGTGCGGGGCAGCTTGTTGGCCACCGTATAGCGCTCACCGTCGGCCTCGAAGGTCAGCGCGTCGCGAGTCGCCGCCTCGTGCTGCATGTCGTAAATGCGCGCGCGAATATCGATGATCGGCTTCATCATCGGGTGCTGCGTGACATCCTCGACCCGCTCCCCGTCGATGTACACCTCGCGGGCGTCGCGGATCGAGTCCAGGTACTGTTGGCCGGTGCGGATCATCGGAATCTCCCAGTGGCTCGGGCCTGATTGCAAGCACCCGTTCGGCCGCATGATCCCCCAACCAGTGGCTCCGATAAACTAGTGAATTGCTGCGATTTGGTTCCGAAATTCGGAATCACTGGGTCCCGATCCGACGGGCGCGATGCGCCGCGACACCCCCGATCCCTCGATTGACAAGCCTCGGGCGGGTGCGTAGATTCCCGGGCCTCGTCGGCGGCCCCTATGCCCAGGTGGCGGAACTGGTAGACGCGCTGGTTTCAGGTACCAGTGGAGAAATTCGTGGAGGTTCGAGTCCTCTCCTGGGCACCACTACCCCCAATCGTGACGAAATCGACCAACCGGCCGCCCGGTTGCGGCACTTTCCCCTTCATCGGCTCCGCGGCAGCGGCCCCATGAACGGGGCCCATCGGCGGTTCCTTCGCGCTCGTCATACGCTCCGGAGACGCCGAATGAACGGGCCCACCGCCCCGACGCCTTGCGAGTCGACGACGCGAATGGTCTCCGATCCGACCACGGCGATGTCCGCGCGGCCGGTGAGCTGTTCGATGTCCTTGGCGTCCTTCACGCCGAACCCGAGAGCGAGCGGCAGCGACGTCGCGTCGCGGCAACGCTGCAGATAGGCCGAGAGCGCGCTGAACTCGGTCGCCGCGCCGGTCACGCCCTTCCGGGCCACGCAGTACACGAAGCCGCGGCTGCGCGCGCCGATCTCGCGCATCCGATCCTCCGGGGTGTTCGGCGACAGAATGAAAATCGGGTCGAGCTCCGCCCGGGTCATCGCCGAAAAGAGCGCGTCTCCTTCCTCGAAGGGTAAATCGGGGACGATCGCCCCTTTCAGTCCGGCCTCTCGCGTCTCCCGCGCGAAGCGCTCGATGCCGCGCACGAAGGCGATGTTGTAGTAGCTCATGAACACGAAGGGGATCGGGAACTCTCGCGCCAGCTCGGCCGCCATCTCGAAGCAGCGATCGACCGTCGATCCCGCCGCGAGCGCCTTTTGATTCGCGTGGAGAATGACGGGCCCGTCCGCCATGGGCTCGGAGAACGGGATCTGCAGCTCCATGAGATCGACTCCCGCCTCGACCATCGCCGACACGATGCGCCGGCAATCGTCGAAGCTCGGATAGCCGAGCACGATGTGGGTCATGAGCAAGATGGGTTTGTCGCGCAAACGCCGGCGAATCTCAGCCTCGAGCACGGTACACCTCCGCCTTTTCGATGATGAAGTGGCGCCACGCCGGATCGTCGAAGGCATCGGCGATCGTGAAGATGTCTTTGTCTCCGCGCCCCGATTGGTTGATCAGAATCACGTCGTCGGGGGTCAGCTTGCCCGCCTCTTTGAAGGCCTGCGCGAACGCGTGCGACGACTCCAGCGCGGGGATCAGGCCCTCTTTCTGCATGGTCAGCGAAAGCGCATCGATGACTTCCCGGTCGGTGGCGGCCTCGAAGCGCACGCGGCCCGTCTCCTTGAGATGAGCGAGGATCGGCGAGACGCCCACGTAGTCGAGGCCCGCCGCCACGCTATGGGTGTCGTTCATCTGGCCGTCCCCGTTCTGCAGGAAGTACGTCTTGTAGCCCTGCGCGACGCCGACCGAAGCGTGCGGTGAGCACAGCCGGGCCGCATGCTCTCCTGTCTCGATTCCATGCCCGCCCGCCTCGACGCCCACGAGCCCCACGGTGCTGTCGTCGAAGAACCCGGAGAAAATCCCCATCGCGTTCGAGCCGCCGCCGACGCACGCGTACACGCGCGAGGGGAGCCTGCCGCTGGCGCGCACGATCTGCTCGCGCGCCTCCTTGCCGATGATGGACTGGAAATAGCTCACCATCTCCGGGAACGGGTGCGGGCCGCACGCGGTGCCGAGCACGTAGTGCGTATCGTCCATGTTCGTCACCCAATCGCGGAACGCCTCGTTGATGGCGTCTTTGAGGGTGCGTCTGCCCTCTTTGACGGGGACCACGGTCGCCCCCAGGCGCTCCATCCAGAAGACGTTGGGCCGCTGCCGCGCGACGTCGACCTCGCCCATGTAGATCGTGCACGCGAGCCCGAACTTGGCGGCCATGGTGGCCGTCGCCACGCCATGCTGCCCGGCTCCCGTCTCCGCGATGACGCGGCGCTTTCCCATGCGGCGAACGAGGAGCCCCTGGCCCATCACGTTGTTCGCCTTGTGGGCGCCCGTGTGGTTCAGATCCTCGCGCTTGATGTAGATGCGCGCCCCGCCGAAGTGCTTCGTCAAGTTTTCCGCGTACGTGATCGGCGTGGGCCGGCAAGAGTAGCTCGACATCAACGCCGCATACTCTTGCCAAAACGCGGGGTCGCTCTTGGCCGCCGCGAACTCGGTCACCAGCTCGTCGAATGTCGCGACGAGAATTTCGGGGATGAACGCGCCGCCGAAGCTGCCGTAATATCCGCGGTCATGCATGGCTCGAGGCTCCTATCCGTTGAGAGAACACGAAACGATCCGTTCTACAGAACATGCGGGCGAACACGGCCGCGTTCTTGCCGGTGAAGTTCAACGTACGCTCCACGCCGAGCACGGGTAATCCCTTGCGCAGATCGAGCAGGCCCGCCCTCCTCGCGTCGAGCGTCGTGACGCGGAAGGACTGGTCCGCGCTCTCGAGCCGAAGCCGGTAGTGGCCCTGGACGACCTCGGAGAGCGAACGCCCCTCGAGCGGCATTCTGGCGAGCCCCGGAAAGGACTCGGCGAGAAAGCCGATCTCTTCGAGCAGCACCGGCGAGCCCTCCACGCGGGAGACGCGGACCACGTGCACCACCGATTTCCCCTCATGCGGATGGCCCGGTTCCTCGACGTCGAACGTTCGCGGCTTTCCCACGATCTCTGCTTCGAACGTGACGCCGCTCTCCTCGAAGGATGCCAATGTGCCCGCGAGAGAGAACAGATCCACCTGCGCCGGCGCGCTGCGCACGTACGTGCCGCTCCCTCGGCGTCGTTCGAGGACGCCTTTGCGCATCAACGTGTCCGTCGCCTGCCGCACCGTCGGGCGGCCCAGCCCGTAGCGTCGCGCCAGCTCATGTTCCGAGGGGATGCGCTCGCCGGGCGGATACTCGCCCGCGCGGATCCGCCGCAAGAGCTCGTCCGCGAGCTGATGGTAGAGAGGGAGCGCCGATTGACTGTCGAGCACGCCGGGAGTTTCCGCCCAAAGTGGTCAAGTTGTCAAGACATGTCATCGCTGAATTATCGGGGCATTGCGCATGCCGCCAAGCAGGGCTGGCTGCGGTATCCGCTCGCCTGCGGCGGCGCCTACAGCGTGACCCGCAGCGCCCGCCTTACTCCCGTCGTACTCACCTCGTAGTTGCCGTTGGCGATTCGCACCAGATCCCGGCCCTCGTTCTTCGCGATGTAAAGCGCCGCATCCGCCCGCGCGATGAGGTCCTCGAGCGAGCGCGTCGAATGGTCGTAAAAGGCCAGTCCGGCGCTCAGCGACACCTTGAGGCCGTTGCCGGTCACGGGCAGCCGGATCGCGAACATCCGCGTGCGCAGCCGCTCGAGGCTCGCGTGCGCGACCTCGATCGGCGTGTTCGGCATGACCAGCAGGAACTCCTCGCCGCCCCAACGGCCGAGGATGTCGGTGCTGCGCAACGACTCGCGGCCGGCGCGGACGAACTCCTTGAGCACATGGTCGCCGGCGCCATGCCCGCAGCGGTCGTTGATGGACTTGAAGTGATCCATGTCGATCACGGCGATGGTCAGGGGCTCTTGCGCGGTCCTCGCGGACTCGAGCGCGGCCACGGCCAACTCCGCCGTACGCCGGCGATTCGGCAACCCCGTGAGCGGGTCCTGGTTTGCGAGCACGACCAGCTGCGCACGGTACCTGCGATTCGCCAGCAGGAAGTACACGAGCAGCGCGATCACCGCCGCGCCGAGCCCGGCGAACACGGCATTCCAGCGAAGCTCCTTGCGTTGCAGTTCGGCTTGTTCCTGGGAAGTCGCGAGTTCGCGCTTCAACGAGGTATTGCGCTCGACTTCGCGGTCGGTCGCGAAGCGGGCCCGCAGCGCCCCGGCCTGCATCGCGCTCTCGGCATCGTTAGCCGCCGTGTAGCGCTTGATGTACTCCTCGAGATCGCCGTAGGCCTGCATGTATTTATGTAAAGCCGCGTTGGCGCGGGACCGCCATCTGTAGATCGCGGCGACCTCCCGCGGCGGTAAATCCTGGCCTCCGTGATCGAGCACCCCGTTGAGCTTGGCGAGCGCCGCCTCCGGGCGTCCCATGCCCAAGTCGATGCGCGCCTCGAGCAGCCGCGCCTCCTTGACCGCCAACTCCTCACCCCCGAACAACCGCAAGGCGTTGTCGCACTCCTGCCGCGCCGTCTCGAGCTCGCCGAGCTCGATGTGCGATCCGCAAATCGCCATGTCCGCGAAGGCGTTGGCCTGGGTGTCGCCGAGCGTAACGCTCAGCGCGCGGGCCTTGGAGAATTCGGCGATGGCCGCTTGATGGTTGCCCATCTTGGTCAAAATCTGGCCTTGCCTGAAGCGCGACAGCGACAGGCTCGTCGGCGCATCGTGCGCGGTGTCCCAGTCGATTTTCTCCTGATTCAGGCTGAGCGCCTGGCTGTAGTCGCCCATGGAGCGCATGACCAGGGATAGATTCTCGGCGGAGGCGATGTGCACCTCGGGGGCGAGTTGTCCCTCGCTCGCGCGATACGCCTGAACGAGGGTTGCGACGGCGAGATCCTCGCGATCCGACCGATGCTCCAGGAGCCCTCGATCGATGAGCAGGCACAGATCCGCGGCGGAGCCCGGCGGCTGTGCCAACCGCTCCTGCTCCACGGCTTTCAGCGCCGCGGCGATTCCTGCGCCGTCGTACACACTGGCGAGATAGGCAAGCTGAAGCTCCACGTGTACCGGATCGTGAGGGTCGGGCACGAGCGCGAGACCTTTCTCGGCGCTGGCGCGCGCTGCCGTATCGAGTTCGAGGATGCCCTGCGCCTCGGCGATGACCCCATACAGGGAGGCGATGCGCGATACCGCGGCGCTGCCGGCGCCCGTCGGCGTGTCGGCGTGCGCGGCCGATTGCTCGGCGGCAAGCAGCTGCTGCGACTCCCGGAGCGCGGCGGTTGCGTCTATGCCCACGGACTCCTGCAGCCGCCGGATATCCGGATCGCGGTCGGCCAGGCAATACCCGAACGCCGTCACGGGAAGGCAGGCCACGGCCGCGCACAGCCAGGACCACCACCCAAGTCGCGAGTTCGAGGTGCGCAGGCCGGCCTGCTTGGAGAAGTGCATGGAGATCCTCAAAATACCGCCTTTGTCTCCTCTCCGGCGACCCCGGAAGTCACGTTTTTTCAATTTTGCATCCGCTGAGGTGCCGGGTCCGGCCTCGGGGCATGCGCCCGGTCGAGCAATCGACGGGTTTGTGACGCATGTCGTGGTGGCAAGTTCTCGGCGGCTGGCGCATATTTGACACAGATCAAGAACAACGACGCTGCGCGGAAGGGACCACGAATGGCTTCATCTTTCTTGAGTCGCGAGAGCACCATCGCGCCGCCCGGGTACAACCGTTTCTTGGTTCCGCCCGCGGCGCTGGCGGTGCATCTTTCCATCGGGCAGGTGTATGCGTTCTCGACGTTCAACCTGCCGCTGACCAAGGTTCTGGGCATCACGCATTCGGTGCCTGGGGATTGGAATCTGAAGGAGATCGGCTGGATATTCTCCATCGCCATCGCCATCCTGGGTGTAGCCGCCGCGGTATTCGGACGCTGGGTCGAGCGCGCCGGTCCGCGCAAATCGATGTTCGTCGCCGCCCTGTGTTTCGGCAGCGGCTTCATCGTGTCGGCGCTCGGCATTCACTACCACTGGCTCTGGCTGGTCTACCTGGGATATGGCGTGCTCGGCGGCTGCGGCCTGGGGATCGGCTACATCTCACCGGTCTCCACGCTGATCAAGTGGTTTCCCGACCGTCCCGGCATGGCGACCGGCATGGCCATCATGGGTTTCGGCGGCGGCGCGCTGATCGCGGCGCCGCTCTCGGTCATCCTGATGAATCACTTCAAGACCGCCGCCTCCAACGGCGTGCTCGAAACCTTCGTCACCATGGGCGTCATCTATTTTATGTTCACCATGATCGGGGTGTATTCGGTCCGGGTGCCCGCCGCGGACTGGAAGCCCGAAGGCTGGACGCCGCCGTTGAAACCGCCGCCGCTGGTCACCCAGTCCCTGGTCGCTGTCGAGGTGGCCTGGCGCACGCCGCAATTCTGGCTGCTGTGGGTCGTGCTCTGCATGAACGTCACCGCCGGCATCGGCGTGTTGAGCCAGGCCTCGCCCATGATTCAGGAGATCTTTACCGGCCGCGTCACGCCGGAGATGGCGGCGGGCTTCGTCGGCCTGCTGAGCTTGTTCAACATGGTCGGACGTTTTTTCTGGGCGAGCACGTCGGACTATATCGGCCGGCGCAACACCTACTTCGTGTTCTTCGCGCTCGGCATCCTGCTGTACTCCACGGTACCGTCGATCGGCTACGCCGGCTCGATCCCGCTCTTCGTCGCAGCTTTCGTGATCATCCTGTCGATGTATGGGGGCGGCTTCGCCACCATTCCGGCGTATCTGCGCGACGTGTTCGGCACGCTGCACGTGGGCGCCATCCACGGACGCCTGTTGACCGCGTGGTCGGTTGCGGGCGTGCTGGGACCCGTCCTGGTCAATTACATTCGCCAGTATCAGATCGATCAGGGCGTGCCCAAGGCGCAAGCCTATTCGGTCACCATGTACATCATGTGCGGCTTGCTGCTGATCGGGTTCATTTGTAATTTTTGCATGCGCCCGGTGCGCGAGCAGTATCACTACCGAGCGCCGGGAGAAGGCGGCTTGAGGAGCGCATAATGAAGACACGCGGGCTTATTCTGTGGCTGGCGGTCGGCATTCCCCTCTTATGGGGCGTGTTCAGGACCTTGCAAAATGCCATGAAGCTTTTCTAGACCACCGAATTGCAGGAGAACGATCCATGAACTTGAATATGAGCCTGAGTCTCGCACCCATCGTAGCCTTGATTGCGGGCCTGCTCATCCTGATCGTTCCCCGGCTTCTCAATTTCATCGTCGCCATCTACCTGATCATCACCGGTCTGCTGGGACTCTTCCCGCATCTACGGTAGCGGCTTACACGAGGCGCGCCAGCACCCCGCCGTTCGGGCTGCCGAGGCCCGTGCAGGCGTCCCACCCCGCTTTCGCGGCAAAGTCACCGTTGTTCCCCTGGGTGATGTCCCGGCAGGCCTGCGGGTCGGGATAAAGCGCCGGGTTGATGAGGCCGGCGGCCTTGCCGCTCGAGGCATTGATCCGCGCAATCAGCGCCGCCCACAGCGGCGCGACCGCGCTGGTCCCGCCGAGCACCGTGTCGCTGCCGTCCACGCGCACCTCATAGCCCGTCTCGGGATCCGCATCGCCGGCGACATCGGGAACACCGCGCATGGCCAACGCGACGGACGCTCCCTCCGTCGTCAATGCGCTCAACCCGTTTTGCCAGGCGGGAACCGCGAAGAAACTGCTGATTCCTCCGCCGGTCGCCCCGCCGCTCGCGCCGTCGTTCCACACCGTCTCGCTCGCGATCTGCGTCCGACTCGCTTGAAGGCTCGTGCCGCCGCAGGCAAGCACGTGCGGACTCGACGCGGGAAAGTCCACATGGTCTCCGCCGCTGCTCACACCGTCCGATGAACCACCATCGCCGGCGGCGATACAGATCGTGATGCCCATGGCGGCCGCCGCCTGGAATGCCGAGTCCATGGCGGTCATCGCCTGCGAGGTCCACGTCGACTCGGCGTCGCCCCAACTGATCGACAACACGGACGGATCGTTGGTGGTGTCGTGGATGGCGGAGGTGATCGCATCGAGGAAGCCGGCGTCGGTATTCGGCGCGAAATAAACCGCAATCCGCGCGCCGGGTGCGATGGACCCCACCACCTCGATATCCAGCATCACTTCGCCGTCGGGTCCATCGGCATCGCCGGTCGGGCTGTTGGTCGCATGGTCCACGGAAACGGCCGTGACCGCCGGCACGGTCACATTCAAACCGCTGAAATACGTGCTGAGGTCCGCCGGCCGGTATCCGCCGCCGAGCTCGATGAGCGCCACGCATTGGCCGGCGCCCGTGCCCGTGGGATATCCGTAGAGGGCCGCGACCTCGGGCGGCGTGAACGACACCGGAGCCACTGCATGCCGCAGGATGTTACCGAGCGGCGGGCGCGTGCGAAAATGTGGCCGCGCCTGCGGACGGTTGTCGAATCCGAGAATCGCCTCGACCACGCCGTCCCATTCGGTGGGCAGGTAAATTCCGCCGGTGCGGCCTCGATAGGTGCCGCCCGCATGCGACATGTGGTGGAGCTGGATGCCGAACGCGGCCGTGAATTGCGCGACGGTCCCGGACAGAATGACCGTCCTTCGCGCCGCATGCTCCTGAACCACGGCAAGACCCTGGGATTCCGCAAACGAACTCACCCGCGAGAGGTCCGCGGGATCCGCGCCGTGATCGCGCGCGAAATCCTGTTTGCTCAAATGTCCGACCCGATTGCCGGCGGCGAGGCTCGCCACGTGCGCTTGCATCGCCTGCTGACCGCGGCGGCGCACGAGCACGCTGACCTCGAAGCGCTCCGATGGATTCGCCGGCCCCACCACTCGTGCGCCGGGAACGGCGGCTCGCTCACTGCCCTTCAAGAGGATTTTCGCCATGACTCGCCCCCCTCGGTGATGCTCGAGCGTTAGTCTACGGCGATGCCTGAATGGCCGCCGCTGTCGCTGCCCACAAACAGTCGTAGGAATTCCTGAGACGCGCGATGCACAGGGCGGACCCCGCGCCGAGCGCCGGCGTGGCTCCGGCGCTACTCGCGCGCCGCGCGCCGGCTCGTGCTACGCCGGCCGGCCGCGCCCGGAGCCGCGCCCGCCTGCCGATCCATCTCGCCGCGCAGCTGCGCCGCGGCACCGGTGGATATCGCGCCGAGTCGCGCCTCGATGACGGCGAGGTCCGGCTTCGGGCCGGGCACGTGCGACTCGAGCGCCTGTCGCATGACTCGCAGGTGTTCGGGCGTCGTGCCGCAGCAACCGCCGATGATCCGCGCGCCGGCATCGAGCGCCAGGCCGGCATAGGTGCCCATGAGTTCCGGCGTCCCGTCGAAGCGGATCGCACCGTCGACGTAGCGCGGAATGCCGCAGTTCGCCTTGGCGACCAGCACGGCGGAAGCATCGGACGCGGCCGCGAGATTGACGATGGAGGCCACGAGCTCCGAGGGACTCACGCCGCAGTTGCTGCCGCAGGCCGCAAGATGATGCTTTCGATGCAGGCCCGCGAGATCGGAGGGCGTGACGCCCATCATCGTGCGCCCGTTGGTATCGAAGCTCCAGGTGGCGACGACCGGCAAACCCGCGGTTCGCGCTCCCGCCACTGCCGCCTCGGTCTCCTCGACCGAGGACATCGTCTCGATCCACAGCAGATCTGCGCCGCCGCGCGCCAGAGCCGCCGCCTGCTCCGCGAACGCCTCACGCGCGTCGTCCAGGCTCAGCGGACCGAGCGGTTCGAGTATCTCGCCGGTGGGGCCGATGCTGCCGGCGACGAGTACCGTGCGGTCGGCGCGCTCCGCCTGGCTTCGGGCGATGGCCGCTGCCTTCTCGTTGAGTTCGCCCACCCGGTCGGCGGCTTTGTGAAGTTTCAAGCGGTACCGGGTACCGCCGAAGCTATTGGTCAATATGATATCGGCGCCGGCCTCGACGAAGGCTCGCTGCAGCTCGGCGATGCGTTCGGGATACACGGCATTCCATAGCTCCGGCGCATCGCCCGATTGCAGCCCGCGATCGAACAAGTTGCTCCCCGTCGCGCCGTCCGCGAGCAGCCAGGGTCGTTGCGCCAGCAAGGGTGTCAGTCGATCGGTCATACGAATAGTGTACCTGGTGGTGGCACGCGGGGATTAAAGGAGCGGCCGCCGGATTATGCAAAAGGGTGCTTGAGGAAAATAGTCTCGTCGCGATCCGGTCCGGTCGAAATGATGTCGATGGGTACATCGAGAAGGGCCTGGAGCCGCTCGAGGTAACGGCGCGCATTCTCGGGCAGGTCTGCGTATTGCGTCTTGCCGACCGTGCTCTCCTTCCAGCCCGGCAGCTCCTCGTACACGGGCGCGCAATTGCCGAACTGATCGCAGAACAGCGGCGGCGTGCTCGTGAGCGTGCCCTCGATCTGGTAGCCCACGCAGACCCGGATGGTGTCGAGTCCGTCAAGAACGTCGAGCTTGGTCACGCAGAGCGACGAGCAGCTCGAGTTGACGATGGATCGGCGCAACGCGACGGCGTCGAACCAGCCGCAGCGGCGCTGCCGCCCCGTGACCGAGCCGAACTCATGTCCCACCTTGGACAAATGCTCGCCGTACTCGTCGAACAACTCGGTGGGGAATGGGCCGCCGCCGACCCGGGTGGTGTACGCCTTGACGATGCCGAGCACCTCGTGAAAGCGCCGCGGCCCGAGTCCCGTGCCGGGGGCCGCGCCGCCCGCGCTGGTGGTCGAGGAGGTGACGTACGGATAGGTGCCGAGATCCACATCGAGCATGGCGCCTTGCGCCCCCTCGAACAGCACGTTCGAGCCCGCGATACTCAGCTCCTCGAGGATGCCGGTCACGTCAGCCACCAGCGGCTTCAGGCGCTCGCCGAGCGCGAGATTCGATTCGAGCTCGGCCTGAAAATCCACCGGCGCGACCTGAAAATAGCGCTGCAAAATGAAGTTGTGATAATCGAGGACCTCGCCCAGCTTGGAGGCGAAGCGCTCGCGGTGAAACAGGTCGGACACGCGCACCGCGCGCCGCGCCACTTTGTCCTCGTACGCCGGACCGATGCCGCGTCCGGTGGTGCCGATGGCGTTGGTGCCGCGGGCTTGCTCGCGAGCGCGGTCGAGCGCCACGTGCGAGGACAGAATCAACGGACATGCCGGGCTCACGCGCAGCCGCTCGAACACCGGCACGCCGCGATCGATGAGCATTTGCGCTTCCGTGAACAGCGCCTGGAGCGACAGCACCACGCCGTTGCCGATCAGGCACTGCACGCCCGCGTGCAAGATGCCGGAGGGGATCAGCGACAGCACGGTCTTCTTGCCGCCGATCACCAAGGTATGCCCCGCGTTGTGCCCGCCCTGAAAGCGGGCCACTGCCTGCACCTTGTCGGTGAGCAGATCGACGACCTTGCCCTTGCCCTCGTCGCCCCACTGCAAGCCGATCACGACTAAATTCTTACCCATTGCGTGCCATCCATAATAGGGCGAGTCCGACGATCATGCTGATCAATCCGCCCCATCGCAGCTGCGCCGGCTCGGTTTGAGAAAGCTTCGCCATCAACCGCTTCGCGGCGCCGGGATTCAAGAACGGCAATATGCCCTCGAGCACGAGGTACAGAGCGAACGCCCCGCCCAAATAGCGCGCCAATTCGGCCCAACCGATATCCATCCCCATGGCCCTCAGCGCTGCGGTTGCGTTTGAGGTTTATTGAAGTACTTGAAGTACGCATTGTCGGGCGGGATCACCAACAGATCACCCTGCGTGCCCACCGAGTCCCGATAGCTCTGCATGCTGCGGTAGAAACTGTAGAACTCCGGATTCTTCGAGTACGAATTCGCATATACCTCGCTCGCCGCGGCATCGCCCTGGCCGCGCGTCTGGCCGGCCTGGCGGGACGCATCGGCCAGAATCTCGGTCGTCTCCTTGTTCGCCTCTCCGCGAACGCGATCCGAGGCCTCGACGCCCTCGGCCCGCAGCTTCGCCGCCTGCGCCTTGAAGGTCGCCCGCATGCGGTCGAACACCGACTCCTGAACCTGCTGCGGCAGATCGATCTTGGTAATCCGCACGTCGACGAGCTCGATGCCCAGCTGGTCCGCAAAGGGCCGCGCCGTCTTCATCATCGCGTCGGTGAATTCTGCCCGCCCGGCGGTGACCACTTGCTGCAGGGTGCGCTGGGTCACCACGGTCTTGATGCTGTCGCGGATGGTCTCCCGCAGACGCGCATTCGCGACCTCCTCGACCCCGCCCGTAGTCTCGTAATACAGGCGCAAATTGGCGATGCGCCACTTGACGTAGAAGTCGATGGTGAGCTGTTCCTGTTCCCGGGTGAGAAAGTGCTCGGCCTGATACATGTCGGTGAGCACCCGCCCGTCGAATTTGGTGACTTCGTTGACCAGCGGGATCTTGACGTGCAGGCCGGGCTTGAAATCGGATTCAATGATCTCGCCGCCCGTCGATTTGATCGCGAGCTCGCCCTCGCTCACGGTAAACAAGCTCGCGCGGGCGATCAGTATGACCGCCACCAGGCACAGCATCACGTACAAGAGTTTCGTTTGCATCAGCGCACCCCCCGCGCGCGCGCCGGGTCCTCGGGCGGGGACACTTGAACCTCCGGCAACCGCGACGCCGGCACCGTGCCGGCGTCGCTCGAGCCCGCGAGAGGCTGCGTGCCGGGCGGCATAAGCTTGTCGATGGGCAGGTACAGCATGTTGCCGGCGCCCTTGGTATCGACGATGACCTTGCGTGCGTTCTTGTAGACCTGGTTCATCGTGTCGAGGTACATGCGTTCGCGGGTCACGGCCGGCGCGTGCTCGTATTGAGTCAACACTTGATCGAACCGGGCGGTCTCGCCCTGCGCGAGGGCGAGCACCTGCAGCCGGTACGCCTCCGCTTCCAGGAGCACTTTCGCCGCCTCGCCGCGCGCGCGCGGCACCACATCATTGCGGTACGTCTCCGCATCTTGCTGATAGCGCTGGCGGTCCTTGTCGGCTTTGATGGCGTCGCGCTGCGAATCCTGGACGGCCTCGGGAACCAAAACCTCCTCGAGCCTGACGCCGATGATATGAACGCCCATATCGTAGCTGTCGATGGTGCGCTGGAGAGTCGCCATGGCGTGGTCGGTGATGGTTGCATCGAAGGCGAGCGCCTTGTCGAGAGAGGCTTGGCCGACCGCCTCGCGCAGGGCGCTCTCGCTGACCTGCCGCAGCGTATCCTCGACCCCCTTGACCTTGAACAGGTACTTGCGCGGATCGGGCTGGGTGTACTGAACCGCGGACCGCACCTCGACCAGATTGGTGTCGGCGGTCAGCATTTGCGCATCATCCTGGACGCTGTTGGGCTGCGAGACATTCACGATCACTTTGCGCTCGATGGGCCAGGGCATGTGCCAGTTATAGCCCGGTCCCACGGTCTTCACGTAAGCGCCGAACCGAAGCACCACGGCGCGCTCCTGCGCATCGACCCGATAGGCCCCGCTCGCTATCCAAACTGCGCCGATGAGAACCGCGACGCTGCCCAATCCCTTAGCGAAACTCGGCGTGCTCTGGCCGCCGCCGACACCGCCGCTACCGCTGCGCCCGAACAGCGCCGCGAGCCGCCGCTGGAGGTTGCGCAGGACTTCGTCCAGGTCGTTCTGCGAATTTTGAGGGCGGTTCCAGGGGTTGCGCTTCTCGCCGCCAGGTTCGTTCCAAGCCATGCATGTGCCTAAATTTTGGTTTCGGACGGGCTGTCTAATGTTGGGAGGCCGGGCATTTTAACAGCCGATCGCAACCTCACAAGGTCAACTAGGCCACGCGCTGCTCGTGCGGTTCGAGCGTTTCCACGAGATTGACGCCTCGGCTGCCCAAAACCTTGGCCATTTCGGCGGAATCGAGCTCAACTTCGAGCTCCCAGCTGCCGTCGTCGCATTGCCGCTCGGTACGCACGGCGTTGCGTCGATACAGATCCGAGCGCACGGCGGCGGCCGGCATTTGCAGGTGAAGGGTGCGGCGGATCTGGTTCGGCCGGACCGCCTGCACGAGGGCCTCGCGCAACGCCTCGAGCCCCGTCCCGGTCACCGACGACACCCAGACTTGGGCCGGCAGGCCGTCGGGGCCGGCGATGACCCGCGGTGCGGCACCTGCCGCCGAGTCCTCCAGCAAATCGATCTTATTGAACACCGTGAGCTCGCGAATCGCTCCGGCGCCGATGCCGGCGAGCACCTCGCGCACCTGCGCGATGCGTTCGCTGCGCAGGGGATCGCTGGCGTCCACGACGTGCAGCAGCAGATCCGCGTCGCGAGCTTCCTGCAAGGTCGAGCGGAACGCCGCTATGAGTTCGTGCGGAAGTTGACGAACGAATCCGACCGTGTCGGCAAGCACGACCTCGCCCACGCCGGCTAGCTTTACCCGCCTTACGGTGGGATCGAGCGTCGCGAATAGTTGGTCCGCGACATACGTGTCGCTGCCGGTGAGCCGGTTGAAGAGCGTCGACTTGCCCGCGTTGGTGTAGCCCACCAGCGCGACGGTCGGAACCGGCACTTCGCGCCGCACGTGACGTCCTGTGTCGCGCTGGCGCGCGAGCTTGTCGAGCCGGCCGCGCAGTGTTCGGATGCGCTTGGCGATCAACCGACGGTCGGTTTCCAGCTGCGTCTCGCCCGGGCCTCGAAGGCCGATACCGCCCTTCTGGCGCTCGAGGTGGGTCCAGCCGCGCACCAGCCGGGTCGCCAGATGCGACAACTGCGCGAGTTCCACTTGGAGCTTACCCTCGAAGCTTCGCGCTCGCTGCGCAAAGATGTCCAGAATCAATCCATTACGATCCAATACTCGACATCCGGTAAGCTTTTCGAGGTTGCGTTCCTGGCTGGGGCTCAACTCCTGATCGACCAGCACGACCTCGGCGCCGAGCTCCACGGCCTGGGCTCGGATTTCCTCCGCTTTGCCGGTGCCGACGAAATACTTGGGATCGGGCCTCGGGCGGGAGGCGAGCACGACTCCCACGGGAATCGCGCCGGCCGAGGCGGCGAGCGCCTTGAATTCAGAGGCATCGTGCGGGTCGACGGGATGTCCTATCCCCACACCGACCAATAGCGCCCGCTCGCCACCCCGGGGGCGTTCAAACAATGGACGAACGCCTGCCGCGGATCATTCGACGATGGCCGGTTCCGTGACTTCGCCGTCCTCACCCGTCGGCAGCCGCACATTGCGCGCCGGAACGACGGTGGAAATGGCGTGCTTGTAAACCATTTGGCTGACGCTGTTTCTCAGCAGCACGACGAACTGATCGAACGAATCGATCTGTCCCTGTAGCTTGATTCCGTTTACGAGATATATGGATACCGGTACGCGTTCTTTGCGCAGGGCATTCAAAAAAGGGTCCTGGAGGGACTGGCCACGGGCCATGGGAGAGCTCCTTGTTTTTAGAGTCGTTGACATTGCCTCGTCACTTCCCTGCGCCAGGCAAATTTCGGTTAAATGCTAGCACAGCAGGGGTCGATGGCGTTAAAGGTATGACCATCCCGCAAACCCGCACTCGGACAGTGCACTGATAACCATAGATGCCACATGCGGTTGCATGGAGTCTAGCCAAGCAGCGCCGTGACGTCGCCGAAGCCACGTCAACTGCCGCTTGGCGAGTTGCCGCGTTGCCGCAACCGCTTTTTCTTTAGCCTCATCCAATTCGCATCGTCCTGCTAGGAACGTCCATGCCTGACGGTATCCGACCGCGCGCATCGATGGATGTTCCGCGGTCAGATCGCATCTTTCGTATAGGGCGCGCACTTCGGCGAGGAAGCCCGCCGCCATCATCGCCTCGAACCGCGCGGTAATTCGCCGATGCAGGTCGCTGCGCTCGCGCGGCGCGACCGCGAATTCCACGACCTCCACGCCGTCGAACGCCGTCCCATGTTTCTGTTGTAACCGAGTAATCGGCAAGCCGGTGGCGCGATAAACCTCCAAGGCGCGCTGAATGCGCTGCGGATCGTTCACATGGATGCGCGCCGCGGCCTGCGGGTCCACCCGCACGAGCTCCTCGTGCAACGCGGCCCAGCCGATTGTTGCCGCCTGCTCGTCGATCTCTGCCCGAATGCGCGCGTCCGCCTCGGGCAGCTCAGCGAGTCCCGCGGACAGTGCATGGAAGTAAAGCATGGTGCCGCCGACCAAAAGCGGCTGGCGTCCCTTCGCCCAGATCTGCCGCATCGCCTCGGTTGCGTCCCGCACGAACTCACCGGCCGAATAGCTCGTCGCCGGATCGCGGATGTCGATGAGATGGTGGGGTATCCTCGCGCGCGTGCTGAGGTCCGGCTTCGCCGTGCCGATATCCATGCCGCGATACACCTGCGCCGAATCGACGCTCACGATGTCGAACGGGAAGCGCTCCGCGAGTTCGAGGGCGATGTCCGACTTGCCCGCCCCCGTCGGTCCCATGAGCAACAACGCGCATCGGCGGTTGCCGCCCATCAGCGCCCGCGCATGAACAATCGATCGAGATCCCCGAGCGACAGACGCACCCAGGTCGGTCGCCCATGGTTGCATTGATCGGCCCGAGGCGTGCGCTCCATCTCGCGCAACAGCGCGTTCATCTCGGGCAAGGTGAGCGCCCGCTGGGCGCGCACCGCGGCGTGGCACGCCATGGTGCCGAGCAGGTGATTGATCGACTCCTCGACCCGGCGGGAATGCCCGGTTTCGAGCAAATCCGAGAGCACGTCGCGCACCACCGCCGCCGGGTCTCGTCCCGCGAGCAGACTCGGAATCCCGCGCAGCGCCAGTTGATCGGGCGCAAGCCGCGTGACGGCGAACCCCAAGGCCGCGAATTCCGCCGCATGCAGGTCGGCCGCCTCGGCTTGCGCCGGCGTCACGGTCAGGATCTCGGGCACGAGCAGCTGCTGCTGGGCCGTCTCGCCGGCGAGAAGCTTTTTCATGCTTTCGTACATGACGCGCTCGTGAGCGGCATGCATGTCGACCAGCACCATGCCGTCCGAGGTCTGCGCCAGGATATAGACGCCGTGCAGCTGCGCCACGGCGAAGCCGAGCGGGGTATCGGCATGCTCCACCGGAACGGCGCCGTTCGAGGCGGCCGATTCGGCGCGCTCCTGATCGCGCACGGCAAAGCTTGCCTCGGCGCCCGCCTCGAACACCGCGCCCGCGCTAAAGCGAACGTCGGACGGCTCGAGGAATCGGCGGTAGGCATCGATCGCGCCGCGGCCTGCGGCCCGATCCGGCAGCACGAAGCGCCCCTGGCTGGGCGGTGCGGAGCCCGACGCGCGCGCGCCGCCGGTCAGCCAGGCCGCCGGCGCACTGCCCGACGACTCGGCGGTCGGCCGTGTGTCCGCGAGCGCCCGCTCGAGCGTGCGGAACATGAACTCGTGCACGCCGCGCGATTCGCGAAAGCGCACCTCGAGCTTCTGAGGATGCGCATTCACATCCACCAGTATTGGATCCATGTCGAGGTACAGCACATAGGCGCAAAATCGGCCGTTGAAGAGCACGTCCTGATAGGCAAGCCGCGCCGCTCCCGCGATGAGCTTGTCGCGCACGAAGCGGCCGTTGAGAAAGGCGAATTGCAGATCGGATTGGCTGCGCGAGAACGTCGGCAGCGCGAGCCACCCCGACACGCTCAGCGTCTCGCTCTGGTGGCGCAGCTCGATCACGTGCGATGCGAATTCCTCGCCGCAGATCTTCGCCACGCGCGCCAGGCGCTCCTCGGGCGAGCGCGCCGGCGCCAGCGTCCAGACGGTCTTGCCGTTGTGCGCGAGCGTAAAGCCCACCGAAAAACGCGACAGCGCGAGCCGCTCGAGCATGCGCAGGATGTGCTGATACTCGGTCGTCTCGGCGCGCAGAAACTTGCGCCGCGCCGGGACGTTGAAGAACAAATCCCGCACCTCGATGCTCGTGCCCGCAGGATGCGAGGCCGGGGCCGGGGCACTGGTCAGGCCCTCGCGCGCATCCACGTTCCAGGCGTGATCGGCCTCCTTGGAGCGCGAGGTCAACGTCAGCCGCGACACCGACGCGATGCTCGGCAATGCTTCGCCGCGAAACCCGAGCGTCGCGACCCGCTCGAGATCCGACAAGGACGCGATTTTGCTGGTGGCATGGCGCGAGAGCGCGAGCGCGATCTCCTGGGGCGCGATGCCGATGCCGTCATCACGCACCCGGATCAGCCCGCACCCACCGCGCTCGAGCTCGACCTCGATGCGCCGGGCGCCCGCGTCCAAGGAGTTCTCCACCAGCTCCTTGACCACGGAAGCCGGCCGCTCGATCACCTCGCCGGCGGCGATTTGGTTGATGAGCTCATCGGCAAGTATTTGAATGGGCAGGGTACACCTCGCGAACTGTGCATTTTCGCACAGCGCGCGGGCAATGAGGGATCGGCGCGCTAGAGCGTCGGCGGGTTTGCGGCGGCGTCGCGTTTCGTCGTCGCGAGCTCGGGCCGCGGCGCACCCTGCGCGAGCTGCGCGATGCGCGTGCCCGCGGGAGGATCGGAGTAAAAATAGGCGCGCAATCCCTGATGGATGGCGGCGGCGAGCTTCGCCTGATGCTCGACGCTGCGCAGGCGCATCTCCTCGCCCGGATTGGAAATATAGGCCGTCTCGATCAGCATCGAGGGAATGTCGGGCGACTTCAACACCATGAAGCCGGCCTGCTGAACCAGCGGCTTTCTCACCTCGCCCACCAGATTCAGTTCATGCAGCACGTGCTCCGCGGCGATGTGGCTCGCGGTCAGCGACGCGGTCTGCGACAGATCGAGCAGCACCGAGGCGAGCATATCGCCCTTGTTCTCGAGCGACACGCCGCCGATGAGATCGGCCGCGTTCTGGCGCTCGGCGAGCCAGCGCGCCGCCTCGGTGGTCGCGCCGTGCTGCGAGAGGATGTAGACCGATGAGCCGTCGACGCTGCGGTCGCGAATCGAATCGGCGTGGATCGACACGAACAGATCCGCCTGGTGCGCGCGGGCGCGCCGCATGCGGTCGCGCAGCGGCACGAAATAATCGCCGTCGCGCGTCAATACGGCCCTCATCCCCGGCTCCGCGTCCACCCGTTGCTCTAGCGCGCGGGCGATGGCGAGGGTCACGTCCTTTTCGCGCGTGCCTTTCATGCCGATGGCGCCGGGGTCCTCCCCGCCATGGCCGGCGTCGATCGCGATGATGAGATCGCGCGCTTCGGGGCGCGCATGCTCGACTTTGATCGGCGCCTCCGCCGCGGGCTGCTCGGAGACCTGCCCGTGCGCCGGCGCCTGGGCGTCCCGCGAGGGCGCAGCCTCCTCCATCGCCGGCGACCCGGCCGCGCGAGCCGACATCCCCGCGCCGCGCTCGGCGAGCTCCACCACCAGCCGATACCCAGAGCGGCCGTTCGGCATCGACAGCACGCTCTTCGTCCGCATCGAGCGCGACAGATCGAGGACGATGCGCTCCCCGGATGCGTTGTGCGCCATACGAACCTGCCGGATCACACCCGTCCCGCTGGGCGCTCTGCGCGCCTCGGGGGCAAGCCGGGCGCCGCTCACGTCGATGACGATGCGATCCGGATTCTTCAGCGTCATGAGGCTGTGGGGGGTGCGCGCCGAGAGATCCATCACCACGCGCGGTCCCTCGGGGCCGGTGGAGAGGCGGACGGCGCGAATCTCCACGGCTCCGGCAGGAACCGCCAGCAGAGTTGCGAGCATCGCCGACACGAGACCGGAGCACAGAACTCTCATGGGCGATAACTTACCCGTGAGCCTGTAGTTTTTCAAGCCAAATTAGATAGATAGGGTATTAATCTGGTGTCATTCCGGAGGTTTATGAGCCACCTCTCCCCGATTGCTCCGTGCGCGCGCATCCGCGCCCTGCGGCCGGCGTCGGCGAAGCTCAAGCTCAATTCGAGGTCCGGCGGCGGCAATGCCTGGGCCCCTTTGCTCGGCCACTCGACCAGCAACAGACAGCCTGCTCCCAAAAAATCGCGCAGCCCGAGCTCCTCGACCTCCTCCGGGCCGCTCAGCCGATAGAGATCGACGTGCACGCAGGTAAGCTCAGTCAGCCGGTAGGTCTCGACCAAGGTAAAGGTGGGGCTTCGAATCAAGCCCGAGACCCCCAAGGCGCGCAGCAGGCTGCGTACGCAGGTGGTCTTGCCTGCTCCCAGATCACCTTCCAGATGAAGCCCCGTCGATTCCGCAGCCGGGCCGGGAAATGCTCGGGCGAGCGCGGCGCCCAGCGCCTCGGTCGCCTCGGCGTCGGGCAGCGCGAATTCGATCTGACAGGGCTCGGGCTGCGGCATGGATCTCGACGATGCGGCGATGGCAGGGGCTGCGCCGTCTCGCGGCGCCGGTTGGCCATTATAGGGGGCGACAGCGTAGCCTTCGCATGTGAGCGTTTCGACCATGACCAGATCTTTCGACGCACCCGCGCTGGTCGCGGACATCCGGGGGTGGGCGGCCGAGCTCGGGTTCGCCCGCCTCGGCGTCGCGAGTATCGATCTGTCAGCCGACGAGTCCCATTTCGTCGAGTGGCTGCGCGCGGGCTTTCACGGCGAGATGGAGTACATGTCCCGACACGGCGTGAAGCGCGCCCGGCCCGCGGCGCTCGTGCCCGGCACCGTCAGCTGCCTCAGTGCGCGCATGGATTATTGGCCCCCCGGAGCCGCCGACCCGGACGCGGTGCTGGCCGACTCGAGCGCCGCGTACATCTCGCGCTATGCCCTGGGGCGGGACTACCACAAACTCATGCGCCATCGCCTGCAGAGGCTCTGCGACCGAATCGCCGCGGCCATCGGCCCGTTCGGCTATCGGGCCTTCGTTGACAGCGCTCCGGTGCTCGAGAAGGCGTTGGCCCGAAACGCGGGCTTGGGCTGGATCGGCAAACACACCAACCTGATCGAGCGCCACGCCGGTTCCTACTTCTTCCTGGGCGAGATCTACCTGAATCTCGAGCTCCCCGCCGATCCGGCGGCCACGGCGCACTGCGGCTCCTGCAGCGCCTGCATCCCCGCCTGCCCGACGGGCGCGATCGTCGCGCCCTATCGGCTCGATGCGCGCCGCTGCATCTCCTATCTCACCATCGAGCTCGAAGGTGCGATCCCCCTCGAACTGCGGCGCGCCATGGGTAATCGCATCTACGGGTGCGACGATTGCCAGCTCGCCTGCCCATGGAACAAGTTCGCCCGTCCCGCGGCCGAGAAGGACTTTCAGGTACGGCAGGGTCTCGACCGGGCGGCGCTCGTCGCCTTGTTCGCCTGGAGCGAGGCGGAGTTCCTGGAAAAGACCCGGGGCAGCGCCATTCGCCGCATCGGCTTCGAGCGCTGGCTGCGCAATATCGCGGTGGCGCTCGGCAATGCGGCGAGCTCCGAGGCGGTGATCGCGGCGCTGCGCTCGCGCGAGCACGACGCCTCGCTCCTGGTGCGCGAGCACGTGCGCTGGGCGCTCGCCGAGCACACCGGACGCACTGCCGCGGCTGGGGAGGCCTAGGTGGGGGGCAGCAGGCTGCTGCCCGGATTGAAAAAATGCCGGCCGCGCCGCTTCTTGCTGATCTCGGCCAGCAACATCCGATAGTCGGCGTCGTTGTTCACGGGATCGATCGCCGCGGAATTGACGATGAGGAGCGGGGCGGCGTCGTAGCTATGGAAGAAACGCGCATACGCCTGGGTCAGCTTCTCCAGATAAGTGCGTTCGATATGCTGCTCGTATCGAATGCCGCGCTTCGCGACACGATCCATCAACACATCGACCGGCGCCTGTAAATACACCACCAAGTCGGGTTTCGGCACATCCACGACCACGCGTTCGTAGACGCGCTCGTAGAGCGCGTACTCGGCGTCATCGAGCGTCACCCGCGCGAACAGCTGATCCTTTTCGAGCAGATAATCCGCGATGCGGACCTCGCCGAACAAGTCCTGTTGCCGAACCTCCTCGAGCTGCCGAGCGCGCTGAAACAAGAAAAAGAGCTGCGTCTGAAACGCGGCGGCGCGCGGGTTCCTGTAGAAGCGCTCCAGGAATGGGTTCTGGTCAGCCTGCTCGAGCACGAGCTGACCACCGAGCGACTGCGCCAGGAGCCGCGCGAGGCTGGTCTTGCCCACGCCTATCGGCCCCTCGATGACGATGAATCGATGCGCGTTCTCGGTCACTGACGATGCCCCACTCACTCCAACGGAGAAATTCCATCCCCGCCCAGCCGCACTTTGAGATCCAGGACACGGCCGTGTCCCGGAATATCGAGGGTGGGGGCGATATCGCTCAGAGGATACAGGACGAAGTTACGCATCGACACTCCGGGATGCGGCAGCGTCAGGCCGGGATCCTCAACGGCGTTTCCCACCATCCACACGAGATCCAGATCGATGACTCGCGGTCCCCAACGCTCTTCGCGAATGCGGCCCATGCGGTGCTCGATCTCGAGCAGTCCCTCGAGCATCTCGTGAGGCGACTTTCGCGTTACGAGGCCGACGGCCGCGTTGATGAATTCCGGTTGATCCTGCCGGCCCATGGGGCGCGTTCGATAGAGCCGCGAGCGCGCCTCGAGGCGCGTCTCGGAGAGCGATCCGAGATGCCGGCATGCCTCTTCCACCCGCTCGCGGGGATGGTCCAGGTTGCTGCCGATCGCCACGTAGGCGGGACGCCAGAACGCTCTCATGACGGCGTCTCGATCCCGTTGGGTGGGCGGTGCCGCACTTAGCTGCGCGACGCCCCACCTCGCCGCCGACGCCGGCGCCGTCGGCCCGCCGGTGGAATGCTGCCGTCCGGCGCCGTCGACGCTTCCTGGGGGCGGGCCTGGACGAGCGCGACTCGCTCCTCCTGCGGCAGCACTTGAATGCGCGTCCACCAGTCCGCGAGTTCAGGATCGGCGACGCCGACCTGCGCCCGCAGCAACAGAAAGTCATAGGCCGCACGGAAGCGCGGATGCTGCAGCAGGCTCAATGCCTTGACGCCGCTGCGACGATTGAACCGCGGCTGCAGCATCAACAGCTCGCGCATGGGCACCGCGAAGCGGCGCGGAATGGCGACGCGAGGTTGCTGCGCCCTCAACACGGCGTCGCAGGCTTGCATCAGGAGGGCAAGGTCGGGCGCCGGACCCGCCGCCCGCTCGTTCAGCTCCCGCAGCACCGCGCTCCACAGCAAGATCGCGAACAGGAACGTCGGGGTCACCGGTTTGTCCGCGACCACGCGCGCATCGGTGTTCGCCAGTCCGAGCTCGAGCATCTCCCGGGCATAGGCGTAGGGCGGCAGCTCGAACGCCGCAGCGGACAGCGGGAACAAATGCTCGAACAGTCCGTATTTCTGCAGGAGCTCGAACGACTTGGCGCCATAACCCGATAAAAAGAGCTTCAGCACCTCATCGAACAGACGGGCCGGCGGCACCCCGTCGAGCAGATAGCCCAGCCGCCGAATCGGCGCCTCGGTATCGGCCTCGATGGTGAAGCCGAGCTTGGCCGCAAAGCGCACGGCCCGCAGCATGCGCACCGGATCCTCGCGGTAGCGAGTTTCCGGATCGCCGATGAGCTTCAGCCGCCGCGCCCTGACATCGCTCACCCCATCGACGAAATCCCAGATCGACAGATCCGCAATGTTGTAATAGAGCCCGTTCGCGGCGAAGTCGCGCCGCCAGACGTCCTCTTCTATGGAGCCGTAGATGTTGTCGCGAAGAATGCGTCCGGTGGTATCGAACGCGCGATGCTCCGAATCGGCGGGTTGCACGAACTCGACGTCCGCGTCCACCCGTTCGGCATCGGCTGAGGAATCTTCCGTCCCTTCCTCGGAGCCACCTTCCGGCGCGCCTTCCGCAGCCTCCTCGGGCAGATCCTCGCGCTCCGGCGCCGCGGCGGCCCGAAAGGTCGCCACCTCGATGATCTCGCTGCCGAAATGCACGTGCGCCAAGCGGAAGCGGCGCCCGATCAGGCGGCAATTGCGAAACAGCCGCCGCACGTCCTCGGGCAACGCGTCGGTGGCCACATCGAAGTCCTTCGGCTTGAGGCCCAGGAGCAGATCGCGCACGGCCCCGCCCACCAGAAATGCCTGATAGCCCGCCTCTTTGAGCCTATAAAGCACTTTCAAGGCGTTGGGCGAAATCGAGGCCCGCGATATCGAGTGCTCGGGGCGAGGAATGACCGAATGAGGGAATTGGGTCGACGGTGAGTTCAAAAAAGCCGGTTCCGCTTGAGTCCAAAAAATTGGCCCGTATACTACCAGCCCTCTTGGGTTCAGGCGGCCTAAGATCAACCCCTACGCTCCCTTCGTCTAGAGGCCTAGGACACGGCCCTCTCAAGGCTGTAACACCGGTTCGAATCCGGTAGGGAGCGCCATAAAATCAATGGGTTAGCCCGTTCAACCGTCTCCCAAAGGGAGCACCGGGACGGCGAGTTCGGCCCACTCGCCTAGCGCGACTCTTTGCGCCGGTCAGACTCCAAGATTTTGAATGCCGCTTTTACCGCTGAATCGACGAGCGCTGCTTCCTTTTCCCGCTCGGCGTTCGAGATGTGAAACAGCATGTCGATGGAATGCCGAATATACCGAGGCTTCAGCATATTGAGGGCCAGGCACGCCACATCCACCAGCTTATCCTCGCTCCGCACGAGGCGGGGATATTCCGGCGCCAACTGCGTTACACGCTCGAACACCAGCGCTTCTTGATGATTGCGCGCAGATCCAAAATTCATATCCGAGATTCTCCATTTTTCACTATGAGGCGCAATTGGTGCCCCGCCGGCCCGCTCAGAATTCCTTCCACTCATCCGCCGCGGCGACCGTGCCGGAGGCGGCGGCGCGGGGAGAGGCGCCACGGGCGGACGCAGTCCCTGCGCCGCCCGTTGCCTGCGTGCGCCGCTTCGCGCTCATGGGACGATTCGCGCTGCGCCGCTCGACGGCGCCCGGAGGCGGTGCTGCCTGCGCCCGAGACGCTCCCGCGGCAGGCTCCTGCGGGGCTCCATCCCCAACCCGATAACGCGCAATCAGTTGCGTCAGACTCGCGGCCTGCTCGGTCAGCGCCTGCGCAGCCGCCGAGGCCTGCTCCACCAGTGCCGCATTCTGTTGCGTCACATCGTCCATCATCGTGATCGCCTTGTTCACCTGCTCGATCCCTGTGGCCTGCTCGCCGCTCGAACTGGCAATCTCCGCCATCACGTCCGTCACTTTCTTCACTCGCACCACGATCTCGCCCAGCACCTTGCCGGACTCATCCACCAGCTTCGTCCCCTCGGCCACCTTGTCCACCGAGTCCTGAATCAGCGTCTTGATCTCCTTGGCCGCTGCCGCACTCCTCGAGGCCAGGTTCCTCACCTCCGAGGCCACCACCGCAAAACCGCGTCCCTGCTCGCCCGCCCGCGCCGCTTCCACCGCCGCGTTGAGTGCCAGCAGGTTGGTCTGAAAGGCAATGTCATCGATCACCCCAATGATGTCCGCAATGCGCTTCGAGGAGGCGTTGATCTCCCCCATCGCACTCACCGCCGCGCCCACCACCGAGCCGCCGCGCTCGGCCTGCTCCCGCGCCGCCGAGGCCAGTTGGTTCGCCTGCGCCGCGTTGTCCGCGTTGTTCTTCACCGTCGCGGTCATCTGCTCCATCGAGGAGGCCGTCTCCTCCAGACTCGAGGCCTGCTCCTCGGTGCGCTGGCTCAAATCCAAATTGCCTCGCGAAATCTCCTCCGCGCCCATGCGCACTTCCGCCGCCGCATTCGCCATGCTGCGCACCACCTCGGCCATGTTCGCCATCAGCTTGTTCACGCCAACCGCCAAGCTCTTGAAGAAACCCTCCTTGCCCTCCTCCATGATCCGCACCATCAGGTCCCCGTCGATCGCCTTCGCCACCGTCGATTGCACCTCCTGCTCGACCGCCACCTCCTGCGTGCGGTCCAGCCACTGCACCACCGTCCCCACTCGCTTGCCGCCCGCGTCCATCACAGGGCTGAACACCGCGCGCAATGTGGCCTCGCCGATCTTGATGTCCGCCGTATGCGCCCCGGTGAGTCCCGCGAGCACGTTGCGCTGATGCGCCGGATTCCTGTGGAAGATGTCGAAGGAACTCCCCAGGATCGTCTCGGGGTTGAACTGGGGAGCCTGCTTGCGAATCTCGGGGGTCCGCAGCCGAAACAGCGCGTGCACCGCATCGTTCAAGTAGATGATCTTGCCGTCCGGATCGGCGAGCATCACGCCCACCGCCACCCGGTCGAGCGCGGTGCGGATGCTGGCGTTCTCGGACGCCGCGGCGCTCCCGCGCTCCGACGCGGCGCGCTCGCGCTCCGACGCGGCGTGCTCGCGGTCAGTGCGCTCCTTGAGCGCCTTCTGCATCCGCTCCAGACCACTCAAGGTCGCGCCGATCTCATCGTTCGAGCTCACCGTGATGGTGCCGGTATAGTCGCCGTTCTCGATCTGCCCGAGCACCTCGACGGCATGAATGAGCGGATGTCGGATCGCGCGGCTGATCAACCATGCCAGAGTGACGGCGATGAGGATGGCACCCAGCGTGGACGCGATCACGATGCCGAGCGCGGTCCGGTAGGAAGAGGCGAGTTCGTTGCTGTGCTCATGAATGCTTGCGCTCTGGTGCTCGGCGAGCTTCTGCAAGGCAGCAAACACCAGCAGCTCGGCCGGGCGGACGCGCGCAGTCATGGTGTCCTTCGCGGCCTTGATGTCGCCCGTTTCGACCTCGCGCAAGTACTCCGCCTCGATCGGCGCCAGCGCGCTGCCCGTCTCGGTCACGACCCGCAACAGCGCCTTGCCCTCGTTCGACCTCACCAGCGTCTCCATCTTCGCGGCGCACTCGGCGCGTTTCTTGGCGAGATCCTGCACAGCCTCGATCTCTTCGCGAATCCTGGCCTTGTCCTCGTAGATCAGCATGTTGCGGGTATGCCGATTGGTTTCTGCGATCGCGAGCAGCCACGCGTCCACGATTTCCACCTTCTCGAGCATGGGCCCGGACACCTCCGACATGCCCGCATTGAAGGCGGCGAGCCGGTTGATGCCCACTCCAATCGCGAGACCGAATACGACGGTGACGCCTGCAAAGGCAAGCATCAATCGCCGGCCCACCGAATTCCTCAAGTTCATTTCAATTCCCTGTTGCGAGCTTGCACGATCATTTCCGCCTTCGATGCGGCCGGTTACACGTTCACCCTCGGACTATCGGCTACGCCCCGCCGGATCCGCATAGGTACTTCTACGGAGGGGCGTGTGCGGCAGATCACACCGCACTGCGATAACGGCGCGGACCGCTCGAAGCACCGGCTCGAGTCAGGGGTCGAGAATCAATGGCATGCCGCCGCCGTACTTGGGCGGCCATCCATTGGCGGGAAAGCAGCCAAGCCGAGGAAGCGGCCGGCCTGAGCGACTAAATGACGATCCGCACCCTCAATGGACTCCGATGAGGAATGCAGCCGACAGTGTGCGCCAGGTACGTTTCCCCCGACGATGCTTCGATGGAGCGAGAATTCGATCTCATTCGCTCAGAAGGGACGGCTCCTGCGACCCGTAGGAGCCAGCGAACCAGCCATGACGCGCCGGAACGATCAATAATGCGGGTCACCTCAAACAGGGAGTAATGCGATATGTCCATCGTCAAGGATCTTCTCGAAAAGTCCACGCCATTGTCCGCCGCGTCCAGGTACACGGCGGCGAACGGAATCCTCTATCTGGGAAGCGGCGCCCTGTTCATCGCATGGCCGGGCGCGATTCAGACCATTTTCATGGATTCAGATTTCGCCGGGCGTGAGGAAGCGCTGGTCCGTGTGGTGGGCATGACTCTTGCGGTTATTGGCTGGCTCTATTTGTTCGGCGGCCGTTCGGGCGCACGACAATTTATTGCCGCCTCCGTGTTCGACCGGATAGTGTTGGTGCCTGCGGTGCTCGTGCCTCTGGCGATGGCCGGCGTTTTTCCTCACGTGTTGATGACGTTTGCGATTCTCGATCCGTTGCTTGGCATTGGCGCGTGGCTGCTTCTCGGCCGCAAGTCTTGATTCCGCAAGGGGAACGAATTCGGCTTCGTATTGCCGGGCCAGGGTTATTCAACCGCCTGCGAATGGCCTAGAATTAGTTTCAGTTATACAAAAGACGCATTCTCGAATGAACTCACGCCGGCTGGCAAAGCTCTACCTCGCCGCTCATGACGCGATGAGAAACATCGATGGGCTCCAACCTCAAGAATCGTTCGATGAATTGCTCAAGTTCCTGTTCTACTCGGAGAGCGCGAACCTTGCTCCACGCGCCGAGTTTTCAATCGATCGGCCTCAACCCAGTGATCCCGGCCCCGCCCCTGATGCGAATGAAATTCGCGCGCGGTTCAAGTTGCTGCTTGAACAGGCCCCGGACGATATCCGCCGCGTATGGCCATCGGCGAGCTTCGATCTCAGCGACCAATGCCTTCATGCCGTGGCGCGCCTATTTGCCGGGATCGACCTTCGTCACTGTGGACTGGATGTGCGCAGTGCGGCACTCAAGGAATCTCTGCCGCCGGAAATCCGCAAGGGTCTGGGCATCTACTTGACGCCGGATGAGGTCGTCGGAGCCGCCGTTCAAATTGTCTCGCCGCCTCGGGGAGCTCGAGTTCTCGATCCGGCCTGTGGGTCAGGGACTTTTCTGCTGGAGGTGATCCGTTCTTGGAACGTCGATGCCGCGACGGATCCGGCCCGTCATCGGATCTGGGCAATCGACAAGAACCCTCGGATGCTGGTGCTCGCCGATCTCAATCTGGGCCACGTGGACAACCTGGAATTCCGGGGGAGCGTGCGCGACAGCCTTTTCGGTTTGGCCGCAGACGACAAGGAGTATGCATACGGCTCGTTCGATTATATTTTTACCAATCCGCCTTTTGGCGTGTATCTCGACGCGGCCGCATGCGACTTGGGAGGATTTGAAACCTGCAAGGCCTCCAATGGAACGCCCCTCTCGCGTCAGCAGAGCGAAGTCGTGTTTCTGGAGCAATGCTTCCGATTCCTGAAGCCGGGTGCACGGCTGGTGATTGTGCTACCCAAAAGCGTGATCTCCAATGCAGGCGAAAAGATGGTGCACGCCCGGCAGTTTCTGGGGACCCAGGGATATGTGGAAGGCGTATTGGCGCTTCCGCCCGAGACGTTCTATGCGGCCGGTACCCAAGCCAACACGGTCGTGCTCTTCATGAGGAAATATTCAGTCGGCGAAGACCGCCTTGCGGACGGCAGGATCTGGCTCAGCGAGGTCACGAACTGCGGCTACGACTCAACGGGGCGCGCGCGCGCGGGCGGGCAACTCGGCGACGTACCCGGGGAGATTCGCAACCTGCTTGCAAGCGATGTCGCGGCCGGCACATGCAGGTGGCTGGCAACTACCAAGCGTTGCGAGTCGTTGGCGAGGCTTCCGGCGCTTCTATCGCATGATGAGGCCGGCGATGAAGGCGGGGTGCCTCTGCGGGAGCTGACCACCCTCATTGTCACCGGCCGCACGCCCCCCAGAAGCACCTATACGGACGAAGGGCTGTATCTGGTGAAGGTGGGGAACCTCACCGGCAAAGGTCTGGCGTGGACGCGGCGAGACCGCAACTTCGTATCTACTGCCGCGATACCCAACAGAGCCAAGGCCGGTCTCATGCTTGGACCCGGCGATATCGTATTGACTTCCTCGGCACACTCCCCGGTATACATCGGCAAGAAAGTAGACATCATTACCAACATTCCGAGCTGGGTGGCTGAGCGAGCCTCGCTGGTTGGAGAAGTGATGCTGGTGCGGCCCGATCCGGCCAAGATCGACCCCTTTGCATTGCTTGCATTTCTGCGTGCGCCCGAAACAACCGCTCAGATTCGAAGATTGGTGCGCGGCCAGACCGCACATCTCAATCCGAGCGATGTTGGATCGGTGACGGTACCTCGCAAGTACCTGGCGGCCGGTCCGGAATTGACTGCAGTGACCAGCCTGTTGCGCGAGGAGAGCGATCTAGCCGAGGCGAGTGCGCGAATATCTTGGAAGCTTGCAACCATCCTAAACGAGTTCCGGGACGTTCCGGGCCGTATGCCCGTCTGAGATAAGGGAACTGCCCCAGTCCACGGTCCGGCGCTACAATGACCGAACCTCAAATCGCAATAGGGAACATTAAGCGAGTGGTCTCGACAATCGGAATTAGAGCGCTTTGGCGCCTGTCAACCGCGGATCACCGGCCGGCGAGGCCGTGTGATTAAGCGAACCGTATTTTTCGTCTCTGATCAGACCGGCATCACCGCGGAGACCATGGGGCATAGCCTCCTCACGCAGTTTGACGGTGTGGAGTTCACACAAGTAACCGTTCCCTTCATTGCCACCGTCGAAAAAGCCATTGAGGCGGTTCGCAAAATCGACTTGGCGCACAAGCACGAGGGCGTGCGCCCGATCGTGTTCAGCACCCTGGTTCAAGAGGACGTGCGCAACGTCGTTCGAGGCAGCACGGGTCTCTTCTTGGACTTCTTCGACGCCTTCCTCGCGCCGCTCGAGAACGAGTTGAATACGCAATCCTCGCATGCCATGAGTCGGACCCACCGCATGGCCGATACCCATTCGTACGCGATGCGTATCGACGCCACCAATTTCGCACTGGCCAACGATGATGGGTCGGTGATACGGGATTACGAGCGTGCGGACGTCATCTTGATTGGCGTCTCCCGCTCGGGCAAGACGCCGACGTGCCTGTACCTGGCGATGCAGTACGGAATTTTCGCGGCCAATTACCCGTTGACCGAGGATGACCTGGAGTCGCGAAAGCTGCCGCGCGGTCTCGACCTGCACTCGCGCAAACTCTTTGGACTCACGATCAAGCCGGACCGCCTGCAGCAGATTCGCAACGAGCGGCGTCCCGACAGCCGCTATTCCTCGCCGCGCCAAGTGGCGTTCGAAGTGCGTGCGGCCGAGTCGTTGTTCGAGCGTCACGGCATCCCCTTCATCGACGCAACCGAATGCTCCATCGAAGAAATCTCCAGCAGAATTCTCGATCGCACCGGCATCGAAAGACGTTTGAGGCCCTGAGAGCCCGAGCATCCCTATCCCCATACCAACAAAGGCGGGAATCGATGAAACATATCGTTCGGATTGCGACGGTCACGGCGCTGTTGTCGGCGCAAGGGCTTGTCTCTGCGCCCTCCGCGACGGCGGCGTCGGGCTCGATCGCGGCGCCGAGGGACGTTGCCTATGCCGGTGAGATAAAACTGGCGGTCGACGCGTCGGATGTCGAGCGGCGCATCGTACATCGATTATCACGACGGCTTTCGCTTCCCTCACCTGACGCGAAATCCATCCGTTCCCGCCCGTCTGGATGATCTCTTGAGACCGAGGTGACAGGAACAGCGCGCAAGTGCCCAAGGCCGACGGGTCCGCCGACGCGAGCCGCGCTACCACACGCCCTGCTTCTGCCCGAACCACCAGACCAGCCCCACTCCGATGGTCTGTTGCGAGGATTCGAGAACTCCCAACGTGTTGCTCAAGAAGTAATGTTGATTGGACTGGTCGCGGCGAAACTCGCCCCGCATCAGGAAGTCGCTGGCGAGCCGATAGTCGAGGGTGAACGTGCCCTCCTTCAGATATTGGGTCGTCCCCGTATAGAGCCCTCCGACATCGGCGAGATACTCGAGACGCAAGGCGACCGCCACGGCGGGCGTCAATTGATAGCCGCCATAGAGTGCGCCGCCGTTGACATGATCGGGCGAGGAATACGAGTACAGGCGCTCTTGGACATAGTCGATCTCCGCCGCGAGCGTGAGGGCCTTGGTCGCCTGCCAGGAGAGGTAGCTGTCGAGGATGTCGAGCCTGCCGTTGGGAGGATTCGCGATCGGCAAGATGTAGGTGCCCTGCTCGTTCGGCAGGTTCCTTTGACCCGGACCCGGCGTCTGCAGATAGATGACATCCGGATGCTCCTGTCCATTGTAGAAATTGATCGTCCATGACAGATCGGACGAGGGCGTCACCACCATTCCGATGAGCTGATCTTTGTAGTTGTTGAAAGCCTCCGTCTGATCGGTCCCGTTCGTGATCCACAGATTGAAGGCCACTTGGTCGTTGACCGCGTACTTGGCGCGCACCCCCATGTGATAGAACGGCAGATAGTCGAACCAGAACGAGCGCGAATAGTTCAACTGGTCCTTGTTGTAATTGCCTTCGATCCCCAATGAGCTCGCCCACTTGCCGAAATCGACGGTGAGGCCGGCGCCGAGCGGAAAAACGTAGGTGCCGTACGCTTGGAAGATGTCGCGGTAGACCTCGGGCCGCAGTTCGTTGGCCGGATTCCCCTGCAGGGTCGAAGTTGCTTGACCGTACTGCAGATCGATGCGCATGCCCTCGCGCTTGCCGCTCGCCGGGTCGGGAGCGCTTTCCACGATGAGATCGGCTTGGTCCAGGCTGAAGCTGTTGCTGCTCACGTCATACGCACGCAGGTAATTCACGCGGCCGATGGGATCGTTGGTGTTGTATTCGTAATAGCCGTCGAGCATGGCGTTGAGGGTGATGCCGTGCAGTAGGTCCCCCATGACAGTGCCGGAACCCGACGATGCGCCGGCGGCGGATCCATTGGCTGCCGCGGGAGCGGCCGCGCTCGCGGCCTGGGGAGAAGCGGTCATCGGCGAGGCGGCGCTGGCCGCACCTGCACCCGCGCCTGCCGGCATCGACGCGCTCGGAGCGCCCGGCGCGGCCACTCGCTGTGCCGCGAGTTGGGACTGCAGCTGATGGACCAGGTCTTTCAACTCATCCACCTCCCGACTGAGATGATCGATTCGCTCATCCACACTGGGGGATTGGGCGGGCGCGCTCTGCGACGGCTGAGCCCATGCAAACGGCGCAAACAGGACACTCGATGCGACCATCCCAACAATCCATTTTGACGAGATCATCGTGGCAACTCCCTGGTGGCGGCGGGGTCAATGGAACACCGTAGCATCCCCAAACGCATGCGGGCGAGCAGCGGCTCCGGCTCGAGCAGCCGACGTTTTACGCTGGGCTTGAAATCAACGAGGGTCGGCGCCGGGGAGAACCCGGGTCACGGGAGCGGCTTGACGGCGACCTGCCGCGGCTCGACGTCCCATCCCCGCAGCGCCACCCGCGCACACCGCGCGCCGTCCGGCGGACAACGCGCCTCGATGTGCCGAACCTCCCCGGGCATCAAGGCGAGGTAGTTGTCGCTGTAGTAGACGGGCAATACGCGAGCGCCCTTCGCGTCGAGCATGGTGACCTTGGCATTCAGTACGGGAGCGTTGCCGCGATTTGCGAGCGTGACCTCGATGCGCTCGCCATCGCCCGCGCGCTCAGCCTGCGCGCGGATGGCCACCGCTTGCGGGGACAATGAATTCAACCGCTGATAGCCGGCTTGGTCTCGGGCTTGCCAGTACACATTGTCGGACAACGCGGCGCCGCGCGAGTCTTGCAGGCTCAACTTCACGAGCACCAGTGTCTCCGCGTCGATGAGCGCTTGCAGACCGAGCGGCGCCGGCAGCGTGGTCACCGAGTTGGCGGTGGAATCGACCGGGTCCACGCGTTCGGCAAGGGTGCGATTGTCGAGCGACAGCACCCGCGTGCGCAGCATCAGACCCGGACGGGCGTTCCGGGTCGTGTTCACCACGGCCAGCCGATAATCCGGCAGGTCGAGCTGCGCATGGAGCGGCTCGCAGGCCTTCTTCACGGCGTAGTAGGCGGCCGCCGTATCGTAGTCCGAACTGTAGATCTGCCAGGTGTTGCTCGGCCAGGCGGGATGCGTCATCCACAGCAACCGGCCGCTGTTGTCGGTCCAGAGATGCGCGGCGAACCCTTCGAAGATCGCCCGGTAGGACACGTAGTCCATGAGCTGCGCCTTGCGCTCGAAATCCTCGAGGCTCCCCGGCGCTCCGTATTGCTCGGCCATCGCCTTCGTGAAGCTCGCGACATCGCCGTTGCCGCCAAAATGCCAGTCGTGATAGGCGTAGCTGTCGCTCAAGGGCCAGCGCTCCCCCGCCGGGATCGATGCGCGCAAGGACTCGAGGGTCGACAGTGAAGGAGTACCCACTTCGACGGAGAAACCGCGCGCGAGCCGGGTGAAATAATCCTCCGGCGGGCGGTAATTGTACGGACCGCTGACCTGCAAATTGACCGCATTGGAGCTTCCGGTGTAGTAGCGCGTGCCGTCGAGGCTCGCCACCAATTCGGCGAGCCCTTCGTTCAGGATGGGCTGCGGCACGCCCTCATTGCGGCCGAACCACAGCGCAATCGACGGATGATTTCGATACCGCAGGATCGCATCGCGGGCATTGGCCAGGAACAGCGCCGGGTCCTCGGCCTCGAGCTGGAAGTCCTGAGTGGACTCCCAGAAATCATTCAAGACCAACAGTCCATACTCATCGGCGAGCGCGTAGAACACCTCCTCCGTGTTCTGGCCGAGCCAGTTGCGAATGACGTTGAGATTCGCCTGGCGATGCAGCTCGAAATAGGGCTGCAAGCGGGCGCGTGAGCTGCGCTTCAGCGCATCGTCCATGCCCCAGCTGCCGCCGCGCGCGGCGATGGGCACGCCGTTGACTTTGATGACCAGGAAGGGGGTCAAGGACTCGGCTGCCGCGGGATGAACCGCCGCGGATTGCTCCCCGGCCGCCGTGAGACTCGCCGCCCAGCCCTGCGGGGTCCGTTTGATGGCCGCGTGGCGCACATCGACCAACCGCTCACCGTGCAAGGTTCCCAAGGTCGGGTCGACCTCGACTCGGCGCAACCGGCCCTCGTGATCGAACAGCGACAACTCGTAGGTCAATTGCCGGATTCCGAATCTGAGCGCCGCGGAATCCGAGCGTACGTCCCCTTCGTCGATGCCGAGCTCCAGGGTGTACAGATTCGGCGGACCATAGCCGTTCGGCCACCACAGGCGCGGTGCGGCGAGGCGCAGCTGTGGAAACTCGGCCGGATCGAGCAGCACGCTGGTCGTTCCGGGCGGAAATTCGAGCGTTTTGCGCACCGTGATCGCCTCGATCCGAGCCTCGAGCGTGGCGCGAATCGCCACCGCGCGCCGATTCTCGACGGTCGCCTCGATCGCGATATCGGCGCTGTCGATGCGCGGCAGAGCTAGCCGTGTCACGACGTGCGGATCGATCAATCGCAGGGCCCCGGTGGCGCGAAGCTCGACGCTCTGCCAGATGCCGCTGTCGCGGTCGCGAATACCGGGAATCCAGTCCCATCCCTCGGTGGCGATGAAGGTCGGCCCGTCGAGCGCGAGCGTGCCGCCGTTCTCGCCGGGCCCGGCGGCAATCGACTGTTCGTGGGGAATGCCCGGATGGGGCGGCGGAGAGATGCGCACCGCGAGCGCATTGCGGCGTCCGGGTTGCAGGAGCCCCGTCACGTTGAAGGTGCCGCGTGTGAATGCTCCGCGGATGCTGCCGACACGCGCGCCGTTGAGCCACACCTCGGCGGCATAGTTGATCCCGTTGAACACGAGGGTGGTCTCTCGATCGCGTAGATCCCCGGGCGCGTCGAACACGCTGCGGTACCAATAGTCATGACGGCTCAAGCTGTCGGGAATGGCGAGATTGTCCAGTCCGAATTGCGGGTCGGGATAGATTCCCCGCGCGATCAGCGTCGTGAGCACCGTTCCCGGCACCACCGCGGCGAACCAACGTTGTTCGCGATAGCCCGGAAGCGACAACTCCGCCCCATCGGCCGCAACCTCCGGCGCGGCACGGAGGTGCCACGCATCGAGCGTCCACACACCCGGCGACTCGGCCGCGAGACCGCCGGGCGCCCCCGCCACCACAGGAACGGCGCGCGGCGCGCGCGGCGCACTGCCGCTCTTCGGCAGCGTCCAAGGGTCCTGCGGGGCCTGCAATCCGCGCCACGCCCGCTCCTGCAGCGGCCAGCCGACGCCCAAATGATCGAAGCTGATGAGCGAGAAATCCGGGGGGGCAGCGGCACGCAGGCGCACGGCGTGCGCATCGAGCGCCGAGGGCTCGAGCGTGAGGCTCGCGAGCGATCCGCCGAAGTGCATCGAGCCGCCCGGCGTCTGATCGCGCGGCGTCGGCGCGATTGCGATGCGCGGCACAGCCTGGACAGTCGTGGCATCGAGAGCAGCGCGCTCCCGACCGTCCAGATACAGCCGCGCCGTCGCGCCATCATAGGTCGCCGCGATGTGATGCCAGCGGCCGGGCTCCAGCTGGACGCCGCTCCGCAGTGTGATCTGCGGGCTCAGTTCGAACCCCAACTCGCCGTCCCGCAAGACGATGCCGCGCCATGCAGCCGACGGGCCGTCCGTGTCGCCCACCGCGGCGACGATGACGGTGCCCGTTTGCCGCCGCGTCGAGAGCATCCAGCCGGCCAAAGACCATGGCGTCCCCGCCGCGGCGACACCGGCATCCGCGGCGAGCGGGCGCTGCATACCCACGCTTCCTTCCAGCACGACGACGTTATAGGGCCCGAGGTTCTCGGAGGCCGGCGCGGGCGGTGGTGCAGCCGCCGATGAACTTGCGGCGGCGATCAACACAGCGCACGCCGCGAATGAGATCAAGCCCAGGATCTTTGGAGACATGACCCACCCTCCCGGAGCCGCTGCCGTCTCCGTGGCCGACCGATGACATCGCTGCCATCCTGGCGGCCGTCCATTGATCTTGGGACCCGCAGGGCTCACACCCCATTCTCTGCTCTGCGCGCCGCCTGGCACCCTCCCTGCCTCCCTTATGTTCCCGGGTCGAGGGGGCTTCCTCCTCCCGCCCGGGCGCTACGACTGTCAGCGCTGACACCATAACCTCGATTAAACCCAAAGAAAATATTTAATCGTTGACGGCCACCATCGCTAGGAGTTAGCCTCCGGTTGCGTCGATCCGGGATTCAAGATCCCGTCGATGGGGGATTCAAAGCGCGGAAACCCGCTAGATTGCGGCAAAAAAACGCCACCGAGCGGCAGATTTAAGGCGCCGAGTAAAGAATAACGTCCAAGATGGGGAGTGCCAAATACCATGTCGCATCGTAGGGAAAAGCGTGCACGACGGGCTGTTCGTTTAGCACTAATGACAGCGGTGTCATTTGATGTTTCGTTGCTGGCTCATCAGGCGGTGGCCGACGATCAATCGCAGGCGACCTCCCAGACCGCCAATAAATCCGACGAGTTGTCGGAAATCGTCATTACCGGTTACCGAGCATCCCTTCAGTCCGCGCTGGACGCAAAGCGCATCTCCGATCTGCCGATCGAATCGGTCCAGCCCGAGGACATCGGCAAGATGCCCGATCAGAACGTGGCCGAATCGCTGCAACGCCTACCGGGCGTGCAGATCGATCGTGGTCAAGCGGGCCAAGGCACCCAGGTGTTGATCGATGGGCTGCGTCAAAACCTGACGACCCTCGATGGCGACTTGTTTCTCACCGGCCGGGAATTCTACGTGTCCGGAGAAGCATCCGG
>Ga0187887_10000492_pt1 | contig 38713 bp, 34 predicted proteins | sample June2016WEW_7_10_FD_132977 | JGI IMG/M metagenome (GOLD analysis project Ga0187887, IMG submission 132977) | Peatland microbial communities from SPRUCE experiment site at the Marcell Experimental Forest, Minnesota, USA - June2016WEW_7_10 | ecosystem: Environmental > Terrestrial > Soil >... | reverse complement strand
GCACTACCAAAGGCCTCTTTTGGGGCGGTCTGTACTGGGGCGGACTACTTCCGTGCGCCGCGTTGCGGGTTCTTCAGGTTGGTCTGGCGGCGTTTGGCCTTGGTGCGCTTGGGCTTGCTGATGGTGAATGTGCCGCTACCCAGGTATTCGGCTTTGTACGTTTTATCTTCTGCCAATCGAATCTCCTAGAAGGTGATGCCTTCTATTCTAGCGCGGAGGGAGGTCTGCCGGGGGATCTCGGGCGGGGACTAGCGGAGCGGGCAAGGGGCGTGCACCGTCTTGCTGGATTTAGACCGGCCAAGCGACACTTCGGCGGAAATCCGAGTGGGCAAGGAGTTCCGGCACCGGCTGATACCCAGGAAAGGTGACGAGAGCGACTTGGAGGCCGGATCGCCTGGCGTGCTTCATGGCTGGGATGCAGTCGGTGTCGTTTGTTGCCAACGCGATCAGATCGACAGAGTGATTGGATGAAAGGTTCGCCATGTCGATGCCGATCCGCATGTCCACGCCTTTCTGTTCGAATTCGGGGTGGAAATCGGTATCTGTCAGGGGCTGGCCGGGAGTGTAAGGTATTCGGTTGTTGTTCATGACGAAATTTGAGCACTCCCAGCCGGACCGAGAAAAGATCCTGTACGAAAGCGTCTTGAGCCACGCATCGCTCCCCGTGAACGTCGTCCTCTGCCCAGAAACTGGAAGGATAGCAGTGCCGTTGTACGGTGCGCAATCGTAATACATGATCCGGTGGACGGTCTCTCCCGCGAGAGCGCACGCCAGCCCAATTTTCTCGATATAAGCCGGGTCGTAGGTCTTGCCGGCATGCCTGGCGTGCACACGGACGTGTCCGCCGTCGAGCATGACGGCAATCCTGTTGGGCATAACGTAAAAGGCCCAAAGGGTGGAACCCCGTGGGCCTCGTATAGTGCTCGCCTACGAGCGTAACGGATAAACTGCGATGGCCTCTCGACCACCTGAAGAGATTATGACACAACCGCCGCCTTTGCGCAAATGAGGCACAGAATGCAACGGGTGGGCGACTGGACCGACGACGCGCCCACGGCCTGCCGAATGCGCACGCCCGCTCGATTGATCGGATTGGTAATATTAAGGTTCGCTAGGGTCTTAATCCCGCGCGAAAATCGGAGGTCGAAACACATGCAGAAGATGGCCGATCTATCCATGGGTAGGAAAATACGCGAACGCCGCGCGAAGAGTGGCCTCAACCAGACGGAACTGGCCGACAAGGTTGGCGTTGGCGTTTACCAAACCACAGTATCGCAGTGGGAGTTGGGCAAACAGAAACCAGACCCGGCACAGTTGGAGAGGCTAGGCTAGTGCCAACGGAATTTTGGCATCTCCGGGCGTGCCGGTGACCTCGGGATACCCGGGCGGGTAGTATGGCCCACCTAAATTGAACGCTTCCGGTATCACAATCAATGAACTGCTGATGTCAATCCCGGAGGCCGTCCGCTCCAGTCCAGTCTAAGCGAGCCAACGGGATCCTCGACATTTTCACGAAAATGAAAGAAACCCACCGCCTTCAGCATACCTTTTGACTCGCCCCTGTCATTTCACTTGTATCGTAGCCAGGTTAGAAATCCGATGATCGTCTTGCCATCCTCGATCTCCCCTTCGCGGATCATCTTGTCGAGCTCCTTGCGCTTGAACCAGCGGCACTCGATGCGCTCGTCGTCCATGGGATGCGCGTCGCCCGCGGTCAGGCCGGTCGCCAGGAAGATGGTCATCTTCTCGTCCACGAAGCCGGGACTGGGCCAAAACCTGGCCAGCTTCTTCCAGGTTCTCGCCTTGTAGCCGGTCTCTTCCTGCAACTCGCGGCGCGCGGCTTGGAGCGGCTTCTCGCCCGCATCCAGGCGGCCGGCCGGTAGTTCCCAGAGGGACTTGGCGGCGGGCAGACGGAATTGCCGCACCAGCAGGATGCGGTTTTTCTTGTCGACGGCCATCATCACCGCCGACCCCATGTGCCGCACGATCGACCGCTTGATGTGGAAGCCGCCCGGATCGGTGGCTTCTTCCTCGGTCACGCGAAAGAGGCCGCACTTGTATACTTCATGTGAAGAGACGATTTTCATAATCGGTTACCGCCGAATGGCCGCCGCAAACCGGTCGAGCGGCAGGGTATTCATGATATCGGCGGGCGCCAGCCAACCGCGCCTCGCCGTGATGACGCCATAACTTATGTTCCCCAAATGCTTGGGGTGGTGCGCATCGGTGGAAATAATGAAGCGCGCGCCGCGGGCCTTGGCCGTGCGGATGTGGTTGGCGCTGAGATCCAGGCGCTCGGGACTGGAGTTGATTTCGAGCCAGACGCCGCGGCGCACGGCTTCGTCCACCACGCGCTCGAAATCGAACGGGAACGCATCCCGATGCAGCAGGATGCGGCCGGTGGGATGGCCCAGGACGCGTAGCGACGGGCATTCGAGCGCGCGCAGCAGGCGGTCGGTCATCTCGGCGGATTCCATGTTCATGTGGCTGTGTACGCTGCCGATGACCAGGTCGAGCTCGGCCAGCGCATCGTCCGCCAGGTCCATCGCGCCGTCTTTCACGATGTCGCATTCCAGGCCGGAGAAGACGCGCACGCCAAGGCCGTTGCCGTTGCGGTTGAGCTCGCGCATCTGCGCCGCAAAAGCCACGGCGCGCTTCTCGTCGAGGCCGTTGGTCATGGCCAGCGACTTGGAATGATCCGTAATGGCGATGTATTCGTAACCACGTGCGCCGGCGGCCGCGGCCATCTCTTCGAGCGATGCGCGCCCGTCGCTCTCGGTGGTGTGCATGTGCACGTCGCCGCGGATGTGCGCCAGTTCGACCAACTCGGGCAGGCGGTCTTCCGCGGCGCGCTCGATCTCGCCCAGGTTTTCGCGCAACTCCGGCGGGATCCAGCGCAGGCCCAGCGCCTCGTACACGCCCGCTTCGGTTTCGCCCGCTACCTTGGTATCGTCCGCGCTGCGATACAGGCCGTATTCACTGAGTTTGAAGCCCATCTTCACCGCGCGCGTGCGGACGGCCACGTTGTGGTCCTTGCTGCCGGTGAAGTATTGCAACGCCGCGCCAAAGCTTTCGCGGGGCAATGCGCGCAGGTCCACCTGCAAGCCCTCGCGGCCGATTTTGGCGCTGGCCTTATTCTCGCCGCGCACAAGAAGCTCCTCGACTTTGGGGAAGTGCACGAAACGTTCCAGCACCTCCGCGGCGGCCGGACCGGTCACCAGCAGGTCCAGATCGCCCACGGTTTCGCGTCCGCGCCGCAGGCTGCCGGCAGGAGTGATCTGTTCGATGCCGGGCGTCTCGCCCAGGTAGCCTGTCAGCTCGCGCGCCATGTCTTCGGCGTAACTCAAAAGGTAGCGGCCGGTGCGCTGGCGATATTGCGCGATGGACTTGAGCACCTTCTCTTCCAGCTTGGCGCCCATGCGCGGCAGTACACGCAGCTTTTGATCGAGGCACAGGCGCTCCAGTTCGTCGATGGTGGCGACCTGATAATGCTCGAACAACAGCGCGATGCTTTTCGGTCCCAGCCCCTGGATCTTGAGGAACTCGAGCGCGGCCGGCGGAAACTTCTGCAGCAGCAGGTCGCGGCGCTCGCAAGAGCTGTGGTCCACGATCTCTTGCAGCACCACGGCCAAGCCTTTGCCGATGCCGGGGATATCGGTGACCTTGCGCTCAGGGTCTTTGAGAATGTCTTCGACGCGCTCGGGATGGCCTTCGACGGCGGTGGCGCCGTTGCGGTAGCTGCGGATGCGGAAGGAATCTTCGCCGGCGATTTCCATCAGATCGGCGGTTTCCCAGAGGACGCGGGCTATCTCCTTGTTTTCCATCCGAAGTCTATTTTAGAACGTGGCGCACGTTCTCAACGTGCCGTGTTCACACTCGCGTGAACACACTGCGTGTCCCGCCGGACACGCACCGCACGCGGAATCAGCCGGATAGCGCTGGCCCCTGGCCTGCATTCCGGATGTGCATGAATACGCGGTGGCAGTTGAAATACTTTCGGGCGCTGGCGGCGCTGTTGGTGGCGGCCGGCGAAGCGCTGGCGCAGGAGACGCGGCCGGTGGCGCGGCGCATCGTGGTGAGCATTCCGGATCGCAAGCTGGCGCTGGTGGAAGACGGCCGCGTGGCGAAGATCTATCCGGTGGCAGTGGGCGCGGCCGCCACGCCCAGCCCGGCGGGCAGCTACACAGTGGCGGCGCGGGTTTCGCACCCCACCTGGTACGGGCCGGGCAAAGTGGTGCCTCCGGGCAAGCGCAACCCGCTGGGACCGCGCTGGATCGGACTCAGCCGCAAAGGCTACGGGATACACGGCACCAGCAGTCCCCGCTCGATCGGGCGGCCCGCGTCGCACGGCTGCATCCGCATGCATAACTCCGACGTAGAAGAGTTGTTCGAGCTGGTGGAGGTTGGCGATGCCGTGGAATTGTATGCGGAGCGGACGGACGAACTGGCCCGTATATTCGGCGTGCCGGCGGCGCCGCAGGTGGCCGCGGACATCGGTTCGGCCGCGGCGGGGATGGCTGGCGGCCAGTAAGGGAGCATTCCGATGAACGGATTTGGGTTCTTGGCTTTGTTGCCGATGGCGGGGACGACGTTCGCGTTGGCTTTTTGGATGGCGCGTTTGTGCCTGGCGGGAGTGATCCGGGTGCTGGAGCGGCCTCAACGATCCCAATGACTCCCGGGGGTGAGAATGTCCGGTAGATCGTAGGAAGTAGCGACTCCCCGCTCGCAGCCCTGCTAGTCTGGTCGGCGAGCGCAGCCAGAGCCTGGCGGAAAGGACGGCCAAGCCAATAAGTGGGGTAGCGAGCGGGGCTACTGCGCCGTGCTGGACAGTAAGTGCCAGTGGAGCGGCCCCGCGTGCGCACCACGGACGACAAGGAAGTGCGGCTGGGCAACTATGAGACGTTCCACCGCGGGGAACCGCTGACGGCAACGGTCTGGGAGAAGTTGATGCTCGGCCTGGAGCGCCGGGAAATACGGGCAAGCCATTCCTCAGTTCACCGAAGCGTACAGTTTGGAGAAGAGCGCGGCCGGCGAACATTTCGTCGAGGCGAGCCGGGCGAAGTGGAAGCGGATGATGGAGCGTCGGCTGGAGAAGAGACCGCTATGCGCGTTGCCGATCGATGCGACGCCGTTCGAAGGTCCGCGGATGGTGGCGGCGTCGGGAATAGGGCGGGACGGGCGGAAAACGATTTTAGGCATACGGCAAGGAGCCACGGAAAACGCGATGGTAATGAGCGAGTTACTCAATGACCTAGTAAGTAGCGGACTCGATTTCACGGAACCGCGGCTCGACATTCCGGACTGTGCCAAGGCACTGACCGCGGGCGATCCGGCGCTGCCAAGTCCACAGGCGCCGCAACGTATTGAATCGTCTGACAGACGAACAGAAACCGGAGGCCGCGAAGAAGCTCAGCGCGGCCTGCGCTGTTGACGACCATGCCGGTGCCAAGCTGGCGCTCAACATGCTGACCGTGCATCGGCTGCACGTCCCGACGTAACTCCGAAAGACCCTCGCCAGCACCAATGTGATCGAGTCGGCGTTCTCCATTGTGGAGCAGGGTTGCAAGAAAAGTGAATCGCCGGTGCGGCGGCGACCAGCGCCAGCGTTGGGTAGGGTCGAGGCTCCTGGTTGCGCAAGAACAGTTCCGCGGAGTTACCGGGTACAAACAGATTCCCGCGCCCATCGGAGAATTGGAAGCGTTGACGCCGCCTAAACCCGAAATTGCCAGGCGGAGAAAGGTGTCGTAGAGCCAAGTTACAAGGGAGCCGCTACTTTCCACGGAGCCTCCGGGCACTCTGCTGCAAGCGATGAGCCTCGCGGAAGATTTGCTCGAACAGGCAAATCATCTCTCACGCCGATCGCGCACGACTACCTCCTCGCACTCTTGATCCACCGATAGAGCGGCTGGCATCCGCCGCGGTGTGCCAAACCATACCCCCCGCTCACCCTCCATACGCGCCATTCCTGTTGAAAAACCCGCCATTCGCTGCATGCCTCTTTATTTCCAATGGCTTAACAGGCGAAGATGCAGTCAATCGGGAGGGGTGTACCTAAACCGTCCCGAACTCAGAGGGAGCACTTATGAGCACTCAGCCGTTTGAACCGAAAGCCGCACCGCCCGCCGGTCTGGTCCAGATCAATTCCGGCATCGAAGATATCATCCAAAAACGCCTGGCTGAAGAGCGCGCCCGCCTGGAACGCGAAGCTGGCGTCGTCAAGCGCGAGACCCATCAGTTCAAGAAACCGGTGGAGCATCCGTTCACCAAGGAACAGCGCTCCCGGACCACCCTGCTGTTCGGCGGCCTCACCTGGAAGCATGAGAAACTCGTCCACGGCGCGCTCGAAGGTCTCGGTTACATCGCCGAAGCCGTGCCCACACCTAATGTCAGCGCGTTTCAGGCCGGTAAGGAATACGGCAACAACGGCCAGTGCAACCCGACGTACTTCACCGTTGGGAACCTCGTGCAGTATCTGCAAAGCCTGGAAGAGCAGGGGCTCACCAAGCAGGAAATCATCGACCGGTACGTCTTCTTCACCGCCGGCGCCTGCGGACCTTGCCGCTTCGGCATGTACGAAGCCGAGTATCGCCTGGCGCTGCGCAATTCGGGTTTCGACGGTTTCCGCGTGCTGCTGTTCCAGCAGTCCGGCGGCTTGAGCCAGTCCGACGCCGAAGCCGGCCTCGAAATGAACCTGGATTTCTTCCTCGGCATCCTCAACGCGCTGAACTGCGGCGACGTGTTGAACGAAGTCGCTTACGCGGTTCGGCCGTACGAAGTGAACGCCGGCGAAACCGACCAGAAGCTCGACGAATGCATGGAGTACATGCATGAAGTGTTCCGCAAGAAGCAGCCCTGGCAACTCGGCGACAGCCTGACGAAATATTTGGGCGGCTTCAAGGACACCGCCGAGTACATCGGCAAGTTCGTCAACCAGTTGAAGGGCGATGAATACATCCCCGCCCTGCACCGCTGCCGCGACGCGTTCAACGAAGTCGAAATCGACCGCCTGCGCGTAAAACCCATCGTCAAGATCACCGGCGAATTCTGGGCGCAAACCACCGAAGGCGACGGCAACTTCAATATGTTCAACTTCCTGCAGCGCGAGGGCGCGCAGGTGCTGGTGGAGCCCATCGGCACCTGGATCATGTACATGATTCACCAGGTGGTGCAGAAGTACAAAGACTTCAAGGGCCTCGAAGAAGGCGCGGTCCTGCCGCCCATGTGGCGTCTCGACAAGCGCGTCAAAATCGAGTGGAGTTTTCGCAATAAAGTCGCCAAGCTGAAACTCGCCGAAGCCATCTTTAAGAACGAATATCACAAGATCGTCGGCGCGCTCGGCGACATCGCCCATCACCTGGCCGATCAGTACGAATTGCAGCGCCTCGGCCATCCTTTCTATAACTCCCGCGCCGGCGGCGGCGAGGGCCACCTGGAAGTCGCCAAGAATATCTATTACTCGAACAAAGACCTGGCCCATATGGTCCTGTCCGTGAAGCCCTTCGGCTGCATGCCTTCTACACAATCGGATGGCGCGCAATCCGCGGTCGTCTCGAACTACAAGGACATGATCTACCTGCCGGTCGAGACTTCCGGCGAAGGCGAGATCAACGCCCATTCGCGCGTGCAGATGGCGCTCGGCGAAGCCAAGAACAAAGCCAAGAAGGAAATGGCCGAAGTGCTGGAGCGCACCGGCCTGTCGCTCGACGATTGCCGCGCCTGGGTGGACGCCCACCCCGAGTCGAAGCGTCCCGTATACCACGTGCCACACAGCAAAGGCGTCGTAGGGCTGGCCGCCAACTTCGTGATGCACATCGCGGAGCAGATGCGCTGTGGGGCAGGCTCGCAGCCTGCGGCGGCCTCGCAGGCCGCCCTGACTAACTAGCCCGGTAACCACCATGGACAAACAATTCTTCATCGGAATGGACGTGGGTTCCACCACCGTGAAAGCGGTGGTCGTGGACGAGGCCGACAAGATCCTCTGGTCGGACTACAAACGCCACGACACCAAACAGCCCGAAAAGGTGCTGGAGTTCCTGAAGCGCTTCGAAACGGAAATCGACGGCTTTCAGGCCAGTCAGTCGCGCATGTTCATCACCGGCTCCGGCGGCAATGGCATGGCCAAGCACCTGGGCGCGAAGTTCGTCCAGGAAGTGAACGCCGTTTCGCTCGCCGTGGAAAAGTTGTACCCGGAATGCGGATCGGTGATCGAGCTCGGCGGCCAGGACGCCAAAATCATCATCTTCAAGAAGGACCCCGAAACCGGCCGCAAGAAAAAGATGCCGTCCATGAACGACAAGTGCGCGGGCGGCACCGGCGCGGTCATCGACAAGATCAACGCCAAGCTGCGTATTCCCACCGAGCAGCTTTGCGAAATGGGTTACAAGGGCCTGAAGCTGCATCCCGTCGCCGGCAAGTGCGGTGTGTTCGCGGAAACCGACATCAACGGCCTGCAGAAGATGGGCGTGCCCCCCGACCAGTTGATGGCATCGCTGTTCGAAGCCATCGTCATGCAGAATCTTTCCGTGCTCACGCGCGGCAATACGCTGCTGCCCGTGGTGCTCCTGCTGGGCGGTCCTAACTGTTACATCAAGGGCATGCGCGATTGCTGGAAGCACAACATCCCGAAAATCTGGGAGGAGCGCGGCACCGAACTACCGGCTGGCGTTCCGCCCGAAGACCTGATCCGCACGCCCGATAACGCCCAGTATTTCGCCGCCATCGGCTCGGTGGAATTCGGCAAGACCGAAGACGCCGAGGTCGGCCGCTACATCGGCTTCGACAAGCTCGAATGGTACGTCAACGTGGGCCGCGAAGAAGAGAAGTCCAAGCGCGGAGGCACCGGCGGACTGGCTAAGGACGCCGGCGACCTGGCGCGTTTCAAGGAAAAATACCGCACCAAGAAGTTCGTCGCGGCCACCTTCCAGCCGGGCGAAGTGGTGGAAGGCTTCGTCGGCATCGACGGTGGCTCGACTTCCACCAAGGCCGTGCTGCTCTCGAAGGATAAAGAGCGCCGCATCCTGGCCAAGACTTACCAGCTTTCGAAAGGCAATCCCATCGAAGACACTATCGAGGTGATGGGCAAGCTGGAGGCGCAGATCTCCGCGCAGGGCGCCACGCTCAAAGTTCTCGGCGTGGGCACGACCGGCTACGCCAAGGATATTCTGAAAGACGTGATCGGTGCGGATGCCGCGCTGGTCGAAACCGTGGCCCACACGCAAGCCGGTCTGCACTTCTACGACGATGTGGACGTCATCTGCGACGTCGGCGGGCAGGATATCAAGATCATCATCCTGAAAGACGGACGCGTCAAAGACTTCAAGCTGAACACGCAGTGCTCCGCCGGCAACGGCTACTTCCTGCAATCCACCGCGCAAGGCTTCAACGTGCCCGTGGAACAGTATGCCGACACGGCTTTCGCGGCCAACGGCTACCCCAGCTTCGGATATGGCTGCGCCGTGTTCATGCAGTCCGACATCGTGGATTTCCAGCGCCAGGGTTGGAAGCCGGAAGAGATCATGGCCGGCCTCTGCAACGTGCTGCCCAAGAACATCTGGCTCTACGTTTCGCAGATTCCGAACCTCTCCGCCATCGGCCGCCGCTTCCTGCTGCAAGGCGGCACGCAATACAACCTGGCCGCCGTAAAGGCGCAAGTGGATTTCATCGAGTCGCGCTTCAAGGGCAAGGAGCATGGCGCCGACGTGATCGTGCACGAACATTGCGGCGAGGCTGGCGCCATTGGTTCCGCGCTCGAAGCCGGACGCCTCTGGGACCACGGCCGCATCTCCACATTCATCGGGATGGACGCCATCTCGAAGATCAGTTACAAGACAACCCGCGAAGAAGCTACCCGCTGTTACTTCTGCAAGAATAAATGTCTGCGCACCTTCATCGACGTGAAAACCACGGTCATGAATGCGGACTACAAGCCTCCGGTGAAGACCAAAGTCCCGCTCGAAGCCGGATCGCAGCGCCTCATCATCGCTACCTGCGAAAAGGGCACCGTCGAGAGCGTCGACGACATGCGCCAGATCAAAGGCAGTCTGGACAAGATCAAGAAGGCTAATCCCAACTTCGTCGAGATATCCGCCAAAGCGGTTTTCCGCGTGCCGGACGCGCCTATAGTGGCCGACCCACTGCCCAAGTTCGTTCTCACGTCGTCCGCCAAGAAACGCGTGGAGCTGATGAAGAAGCGCTCCGAAATCCGCATCGGCATGCCGCGCGTGCTCAACATGTACTCGATGACGCCGGTCTTCACGGGCTATTTCGCGTCGCTGGGCATTAAGCCGGAAAACATCGTCTACTCCGACTACACCAGCGAGCAGCTTTACAAAGAGGGCGCCAAACGCGGCGCCATCGACCCCTGCTTCCCGTCGAAGCTCGGCATTCCGCACGTGCACAATCTGCTGTTCGTGGTGCACGCAAAAAAGCCGCTCGACATCGTCTTCTTCCCAATGATCGATTGCCTCACCAGCGATCTGCATGGCGTGCAGGCCAGCCGTTCCTGCCCCACCGTCGCCACCACGCCGGCCGCGGTGAAAGCCGCCTTCACCAAGGAAGGCGATTTATTCAAGGAGAGGGGCGTCCGCTTCATGGACACCTTCGTCAATCTCTCGAAGCCCGACGTCTTCGAGCGCCAGATGTTCGAGGAATTCAAGGATATCTTCGGACTCTCCGCCGAAGAAAACGCGCGCGCCGTCCAGGAAGGTTATCGCGCCCTCGATTACTACAACAACGTGACTATCCGCAGCGAAGCGCGCCAGGTACTGGAAGAACTCGAGCGCGAGGACCGTCTCGGCGTGGTGGTGCTGGGACGCCCCTATCACAATGACCCCGGCGTGAACCACGAAATCCTGGAAGAGTTCCAAAAGCTCGGTTATCCGGTCTTCACCCAGGACTCGCTGCCCATCGACGAGGACATGATCTGGCGCCTGTTCGGGCCGGAAGTCGAATCGGGCGAGATTCCGCATCCGATGAACATCGACGACGTGTGGAAAAACTCCTACAGTGAGAACACCTCGCGCAAAGTGTGGGCGGCTAAGTATACCGGCCGGCATCCTAACTTAGTAGCTCTGGAGCTATCGAGCTTTAAGTGCGGCCATGACGCGCCCATTTACTCGGTGGTGGAAGAGGTGGTGGAGCATTCCGGCACGCCGTATTTCTGCTTCAAGGATATCGACGAGAACAAGCCCACCGGTTCCATCCGCATCCGCGTGGAGACTATCGGCTACTTCCTGAAGCGCTACCGCGAAGATATGGTAGCCAACAAGAACAAGGTGAAGAGCATCGAGGAGCAGATGGCCGAATTCGAGGCCCGTCTGCGCCGGCAGCTCGCGCGAGAGAGACAGCACGACCAAAGCAAGGTGCAGGAATCCTTCGACACCGGCGCCATGCCAACGATTCACGTCACCCTAGGCGCGCTAGCCGCCTCAAAGCCAGCCCCCGTCCGCGAGTACGAAACCGTTTCCGGCGATTAGAGGTAGGACGGCTTTAGCCGGTCAAGGCGGGCGAAGCTCGCCCCTTAATCTTCGACCTTCTCTCGGACGGCGAACTGGAGGGCGGGCTTTAGCCGGCTCGGGGCTTAAGCCCCGCTCTTCCGCTACAATAGGACATAGCATGGTAGAAATCCAGCCCATCCGTGTCGAACTGGAACGCGAAGAGGACGGTCGAATCCTTGCTTCCGTGCCGGACCTCCCAGGCGTAATGGCCTACGGCGCCACCGAAGAAGAGGCAACCCGAAAAGTGAAGTCAATAGCCCTTCAGGTATTGGCTGACATGATCGAAAGCGGCGAGGATGTCCCCGAACCGCTCAAGGTCCTCTTTGCCGCGTGAGCGTTTGGCGCGCAACTAAGGCCAAAAGAGTCTATGCTGCCCTCCTGCGTCTCGGCTGGACCCTCAAGACACAGGGTCGGTTCCCATCGAAAGCTGCAACGTGCCGGCTGGACCAATTACACGTTCTGTTTTCACGACAGCGAAGAAGCCGGCCCGGCTGCGCTCTCCAAGATAGCGAAGCACACGGGGCTCCGCCCTGAGGATCTCTGATTTAGGCTTGCCGGAACTCCGCATATACGCCGCCGCATCTAGAGAGATTCAAATCGCGGTCTCAAACGGCGACGAGATTCCGTGCTGCCACCGAATTCGCGAGGCGAGACCATCAAGGTCCGGGAACAATGAAGAAGCGTGGACGCCGAGTCGATACAGCTCGTATCGAAGATGCTCTTTGCGCGAGGCCGGAATCCGCAGGCTCTCCACGCGCCAATCGCCGCGAAGGGCACGGTCCAGTGGCACCTCCAGTTCGGCGCATGCGACGAAGACCCCTTCTTGCGCTCGGATGCGCTGGGTCACGATGTTCGGGTAATACTTCACTGAGTACTTAATATTAAACGGTGGTGCCGCTCGGACCGAAGCCGAAGCCTTGCCAGGAGCGCTGAGCGCAAATACTTGGCCATCTAGTTCTGGGTTCGCCTCCACCGCAAAATAGAGCGCAGCCAGTGGATTGTGCGTCCAATCCAGTAGCCGCGTCGGCGGGCCATGGTGTTGAGCTAGAGAGAGCCACTCCCAGTCGCTCGCTGGTAGCGTTGCAAGAAATCCGTGAGCTTCTCTTTGAAATATCTCAAAGAGGCTTTGCTCATATTTCTCCCGCGATCTGGACGTGTGAGAACCTCGCCCCACCGATGAAACCAGCTTGTATTCGATGTCTGAGTGCCCGCGAAACACCCGCACGTCCGCGCGGCTTTGAGTTGGTCGTCTCGTTCATGACTCTTGCAGAGATGCGCCATGGCGCGTTGAACGCGACCTGCTGGAAGAGTATCTGGGCGACTTCTCCGTACTTCACACCGACAGCCACTTGTGCTCCATCTGGGCTGCTATTCGAAACGAGAGCGCCCGCATGGGACGGCCGATCGGCACGGCCCGATGCCTGGATGGCCGCCAGCGCGCTGCTCTTGCCTGCTCCGCTCGTCACGAACAATCCCAACGACTACCGCCATCTGGACAACCTGCAACTCGTCTCCGCCACCGCGACATAGCCGCGGCTTCCGTTGTGTTGATCCAGATTACCCGAAAAGATGCACGGCCGCCTCTGGACGGGCGATCCGCGGAACCCCTTGGGATCCCGCGTCACAATGAGGTCGCACTCGGCCAATGCGGCGGCTGCTGCCGTGACCGAATCCTCGAAATCCGGCGACGGCATTTCCAACGCCTCCAGGGCGACGCGCTCATCCACCATCGCCACGCCGAAAACGCGCAGGATTGCCTTAAGCGTCTGCCTGGCCTTCGCCGCGCCTGCATCTTTGCGAATCAGGTAATGGATGGTGGTAATCGCGTGCGGCGACAGCACCCCTCCACGGCGCCGCCTTCGATGGAGGAGCATACCGCAACGCTCGCCGCGAAGTGGGGCTGACGGTCGAGCAGAACGTCCAGCACTACCTTCGCATCAACGAGAACTTTCATAGGTACTTTTCAGCCAGGTGTTTCTTGTAGTCAGCGGGATCTGCCCTCTTGAGAATTCCGCGTAGCGAGCGCAGAACCGGCGGCATCCTCGCCGGCGGTGGCGCCGAGATCAACGCCGGGTAAGCCTCCACCATCTTGGACAGTGAGGTGCCGCGCTGCTTCGCATAGCGCTTGGCCCGCGCGATTACGGACCGCTCCACATTGAGCGTCAGCTTGTATTTGGCCATCGTGTCCGCTTCTCTCCGCTGCTCTGGGGTACGCTACCTACTCCGGCCCACCCCCGCCGCCCGCACCCCCCGAGCCCTTCAACTCATACTCCTTCGGCGGCTCCGCCCCCAACAAATACCGCACAAAATAGTCCCACCGCCGCCGCACCATATAAGGCTCACTCCCAAACCCGTGATGCCTGTTCGGCAGCAACAGTAAGTCGAAATCCTTGTTCGCCTTGATCAGTGCATTCACCACCAGCAGCGTGTTATACGGCGGCACATTCGTATCCATCGTGCCATGCGCCAGCAGTAAGTGCCCCTTCAGGTTCTTGGCGATATTCTGATTCGCCTGATCGTCATAGTTAGTGCCCTTCTCCGACTTACTCAGCAGCCCCTGATACCGCTCGCCCCAATCGTCCTCATACTCCCGGTTGTCGTGGTTGCCCGCCTCCGACACTCCCACCTTGAAGAAGTCCGGATACCTGAACATGGCATCCGCCGCCGCGTAGCCGCCGCCCGAGTGTCCGGCAATTCCCGCCCGCTCGATGTCGATCCACGCATACCGCAGCGCCAGTTCCCGCATGCCGGCCACCTGGTCGGGCAGCGTGTTGTCTCCCATGTTGCCGTAATACGCGTCGTGGAAACTCTTCGACCGTTGCGGGTTGCCCATGCCGTCGATCATCACCACGATGAATCCCAGTTCCGCCAGCGCCTGCGCATCGCCGCGCGCCGCGGCGAACGACCGGCCGTACACGCCCAGGCTCCCGGACTGCGGCCCCGGATAAATGTAGTTGACGATCGGATACTTCTTCGCCGGGTCGAGGTTGGTAGGCTTGAACATCAGGCCGTAAAGATCCGTCGCGCCGTCGCGCGCCTTCACCGCGATCCGCTCCGGCGCCTTCCATCCCGCCGCTTCCAGCTTCGAGACGTCCGCCTTTTCAAGCGTCGCCAGCAGCTTCCCATCGGCATCGCGCAACACGCAGACGCGTGCCGCATCGGCCTTCGAGTAACTGTCCACAAAGTAGCGTCCCGTGGGCGAGAAAGTCACTTCGTGCTGCGCATCCTCGGGCGTCAGCAGCGTCAGTCCGCTCCCATCGAACCCCACGCGATACAAGTGATCGAAATAAGGGTCGCGCCCCTTTTCCCGCCCATCCGCCAGGAAGTACAGCAGCCGCGCCTTCTCGTCCACGCGCAGTAACTCGGTCACCACGAAGTCACCCGACGTGATTTGGTTCTTGAGCTTGCCGGTGGCCAGATCGTACAAATAGAGATGCCCCCAATTGCTGCGCTCCGAATACCAGATCGCTTCATTGGACGCAGGCAGAAACCGCCAATTCGCCTTACCCTGGCCGGATTCGTACTGTGTCGCACTGCGCTCTTCCATCACATCGCGCACCGCGCCATCCGCCGCGCGGGCCACCCGCAACGTCGCCTGCTTGTGGTCGCGCGACGTGGAAACGAACGCAAGCTGGCTCGCATCCGGACTCCACTCCACATCCACCCATTCGCTGCCGATCCCGCACACCACGTGATCGCACAACGTGGACCGGTGCGGGTCCGGCGGCATCTGCAGCGGGACCACCTGTCCCGTTTCCACATCCACGATCACCCGCCGGATCGTCGCCACCGTCTCATCGCCCGGCAGCGGATACTTCCACGCATGCAGCGTGGGATGCCCCACCATGGTTTCGACCAAGTACATCTCGCCCACCTTGCGCTGGTCCTGCTGGAATGTGGCGATCTTCTTCGAATCCGGCGACCACGCCACGATCGTACGGCCCGTCTTAATCCAGCCGGCGTCATCGAGCGCGTAGGAGTTGTCCTTCACGCCGTCGGTGGTAAGCTGCGTCTCTTTGCCGGTGGCGAGATCGCGGACCCACAAATTGTATTCGCGGATAAAGGCCGCCTTCTTCTTGTCGGGCGAAGGAGCGTCAACCCGGAATGGACCGCTCGCCCCACCGCTTTTTTCCTTCTCGCATTGGCTGCCATGCCGATCGCAGCGAAACCGCTGCCCGTTGGCGCTGAATGAAACGGATACGCCGTCGGCCGAGAGCTCAATCGCGTTGAACGGCAGCTTATTCGCCTCGAACTTCTTCCCCGCCGCCGCCGAGAGCGCAGCCGCCAGCTTGGTGTGGTCGAAAGCCGGCTCTTTGGTCAGCCTCGCCGTGTCGAAGAGCACGAACCGGCTGCCGTCCGCGCCGGTGTCCCGATACCACAGCCGCTCATCGCCAATCCACGCCGGATGCACCGCGTGATACACGAGGGGGTCGGTGTTGTACGCCATGAACTTCTCGGCACGCTCATACTCGGCAGTGGTTAGCGCAGGTGGCGACTGCGCCGCGCAGTCGAGCGTGAACAGAAGGAGCATCCAGCGAAAGCAGTTAAGCATTCGCCGATTATAATCCGGGTCGGAGGGCTGGCTACTGCCAGCGCTTCGATCCCATCAGGTCGAAGTGCCGGTCGTAAGTCCACACAGCCAGGCTCAGCCGTTCCGCCACTGCGGCCGCGACCGCGTCGAACATGGTGAGCGGCTGGTCCGTGTAGGCCGCGATCAGGCTTGAAGCTTGGATGTAATCGCCGGGCTCCGGATTGATCAGCGCGGAGCCGTCCGTGATCTCCTGAAGCCATTGTTGCGCATAGGCCGTGCCCAGCCGCCGCAGAATTAAGGTATGCGATTCGGCCAGAGTCGGATAGGCGATAGCCACGAAGCGGCCGCCCGCGGTCAATCGCGCAAGCTGCTCCTGGGCTTGCACATGATACTGGTCCGATGGATCGGCTAGCGCATACAACGGGCCCGAATCGGCCAGAACGGGCTTAGGCATCGGCCGCGAAGTACCGGTCGTGGTCTTGGCTGATATCGGCCTTGCCGCTGCCCTTCTTGGCCGCCGTTATCCGGAGCGGATTTGCCGGCGCGACAGCGCCTCTGCGCGCCAAGTACTCCCTGAGTGCCGCCTGCACCAAGGCCGTGAATGTGGGGGCTACCTCCAGGCGGTTTGCGTACGACTCGATCGCCTTCTCCAGGTCCCCCCCAATCGTAATGGTTGCTCGCTTCATGCAACCATCATATCACCAATTGGTGAAGTTGGTGCACTTTTTTACGACGGCTTCCTCGGCGCGGGGGGACGCTTCTTCTGCACCGCTGGCGCTTCCTTCAGCAGTGCCTCGATCTGCTCCCGAAGATGCTTGTCCTGCTCCTCCGCGAAGAATTTATCGTCGCCCCCATACTGCGCCCGGATGGTCCCATTGCGGTCGATAAATACAAGCTGCGGCACCAGCAGCCGCAGAATCACCGGGTGTTGCAAGTACCCATCCACATCGTTCTGACTGCTGAAACCCACCGGAAAAGGCGGCTGAAAGCGCTTGATGAAGTCCGGCACGTTCATCTTCGCCATGTCCTCGATGGCGCTGGCGATCACCTGAAAACCGCGCGGACCGTACTCGTTCTGCATGGTGGAAAGATACCCGACCGTCTTCTGGCAATGCGGACAAGTGGTCAGGATGAACGCCACCACGCACACTTTGCCTTTGTACTGGCTCAACTGGATCTGTTCTCCGCTCATCATATTGATCGCGAAATCGGGTGAAGGGCGCGGCACCTCCGCGGCGTTCGCCATCGCCGCCACCCAGACCCCAGCCAGTATGCGGAGCACAGCACGTTTCGGCATAATCTCCACAGTTTACCGTACAGCTACGGAGTTTTCCGCGCCTTCCAGGCTGCTCACCACCTTGCCCGTCAACTGCACCAGAAAGTGACCGTCGTCGCCCGTGCCAGCGATCGTCGTGGCGCTTTCCGATTCAATCGCCAGATGCTTCCACTTCTTCTCCAGCACCTGGCGATACAACTTGAAATACCGCGCGGCCGCCGCGGCATCGTCCCACTCGACGGCATACAGCAGCACCACCCGCTCCGGCGAACGATGCTCCTCGAGCGCGTACGCGCCGCCCCGCCAATGCGTCGAAACAGCCTTCGATTCCTCGCGCCCCGCATACTGCTCCAGCAGGATGGCGTGATCCAACTCCCCCATGTTGCCTTCCGCGATCCGCTTGTAGCCGTGCCCATCCGCAAGCTGCGGCAAAGCCGGTTGCACCGGCGCCAAACCTGAAAAATAGCTATCCGGGTGCAAGATCTGCTGCGTCGATACGGGCGGCCGGCGAAAGACTTCCTCGAACGCCTTCTGCTTCAGGCGGCCGTAGACCGCGTTCTGAAACAGCATCCCCTGGCTGTAAGGAAACACCAGCGTCTCCCGCAGGTATAACGGCTCGCTTTCGAAAACCGGAAACTCGCTCGCGCCGGATTCGATGGTGTGCGCCATGGTCTCCAGCAGCGCCGGCGAGGTGGCCAGCGATTGCCCCGCCTTGCGGGCAAGATACTCGGCCATCAGCCAGGAGGCCTGTCCCTCCATCACCGCCAGCCGCGCCAACGAACCGTCGTCGCTCTTCTGTCCCTGCTTTATGAACTTCTCCAGGTTCACGTTCTGGTCCGCCAGCGCATGGCCCAGCTCGTGTACCAGCGCGGGCTCGCGCGTTGCGGAAGGCGTCCAGTCGGTAATAAACATGCGCTTGCGATGGAAATCGTAAAACGCCGCCGCCTGTTCGGTCAGCAAATCGACCGTGTTCTTGGCCAAGTCGAAATCCTGCGGCACCAGTCCGAACTTCTTCAGCGTCAGCTCCTCTACCCGGACTTCCTCGGGCGACGTGGCCTCCTTCATCCGCTGTTGCAGGAATTCCTTTACCTTGTCGCGCGTGATGATCTCTGCCGGCACCTTATGCTTGATTTTGAATCCGGTAATATCGTGCAGGTCTTGCAGGATGCCGCCGATCTCGCCGAAGATCTCGCGCGCCTGGCTCACGTCCACGCCGGATTGCGCGGCGGCAGCCGCAGCCATCACGAGCGCTAGAATCATCGCTTTCAGCATGGCCTTCAAACGGAGCGCCACCTATCTCACCTCCCGAAAGACGCGTCTCTTCATGCGGAAAATGCAGGCCGTGGTCATGGCGAGTATGCCCCCGTCCGCCACCGCCAGCCGGGCACCGTGAGCTCGCGCCAGCGCTCCGCCCGCCAAGCTGCCGAATGGTCCCAACCCAACCACCGTCATCGTATAGAAGGCCATGGTCCGCCCAGGGAATTCATCGGGAATCAAAGTCTGGATCGGGGTATTGGCCGAAGCCATTTGGCGCATCACGCTATATCCGATCGGCGGCATCGCCGCCAGCGATAAGTAGAAAATCTTCGACCATGCGAACACGCAGAAAACTGGCGCCGAACACCAGCGTGCCGGCCACCGCTCCCGATCCCGTCGCGCCCATCACGCCCAGCACGCCCAGCAGTGTGCGCACGGCGCGGTGCTCGTGGACGTATTTGAAAGCCTCCCACCACGCGCGCGCCGTTGAAGATCGCCGAATTCATCGAAATGGCATGCAGCAGATCTTCTGTGCTGGTCATCCGGACGATCAGCGACTGCCGGCCCGGCATATCGAATGCGCTGATCGTTCCCAGCACTATGGCCAGCGTCATAATGTGCCACACAATGCACTCGGCCGCTGAGGGTGAGCGCCGCCAGCCCGCCCAACGCCCCGAAGGCGAACACCGGGATCCGCGTGCAAAACCAAGCCGTACCCAATAGCAATACCGAATGCGTTCAGCCGGTAGACCAACCAGGCCTGCGCCACGTTCCGCATCCATGTGCCCACCAGCGAAACGATTTGCCCCGCCGCGAACGGTCGGAAATTGCGCCTCGCCCGCGGACGGGAGTCCGGCGGAAGCCGAAAGGTCCGACTGTGTGGAAAGCTCCTGAAGGACCAGCGACGGGGCTTCGCCCTCACGCCCCGGGGTGGGAACCGGCATGGTAAGTTCCAGAATACCACCCCGTTGTGGGGCGGACCTCCAGGTGCGCGGGTTCCTCCAGGACTCGCCTGCTTCTAGTGGAACGCCGAGGAAGGTGGCCGCACCGGAGCCGCGCATCCAGGTCGCGGGTTCGACGCCGCCAAGGTGCGAAAGCGACTTAACCTGAAAGCTAAACGCTAGCCGAGTTCGCCGGCCGGATTTCCGCAATCAGCGCGTCCACTTGCCGCATCACCTGGCCGCTGGGCGCGATGTGGATGCCGCACTCCTTCTCCGCATCCTGCTCCCACCACCAGCGGCCGGCGCGCTCATCCTCGCAGTCGAAAGTCGCGCGCGTGCATGGCCCGCAACCGATGCTCGGGAAGCCTTTGGCGTACAGCGGATGCACCGGAACGTCGTGCCGGCGGATGTAGTCTTCCACTTCCTGCCGGCTCCAGTCCGCCAGTGGGCTGATCTTCACCGTGCCATCGCGCTCTTCAACCTTGGCGATATCCGCGCGCGATTCCATCTGCGAGCGCCGCAGCCCCACCACCCAGGCGCTCAGGGTGGCCAGCTTACGCTCCAGGGGCCGCACTTTGCGGATGTGGCAGCAGAGTTTCCGCAGCGCCACGTCACGGTAGAACAGGTTCGGACCGTGCCGCGCGATCATGGATTCCACCTCAGCCGCTTCAGGGAAAACAATCTCCACCGGGATTCCGTAGCGCTGCCGCACGGTCTCCATCATCTGGTGCGTCTCCTCGGGCAGACGCCCTGTGTCGATAGTGAAGACGCGCACCTTGGGATTGATGCGCGTGGCCATGTCGATCACCACCATTCCCTCTTTCTGGAAGCTGGTGGAGATGGCTAGCGAATCGCCATACGTAGGCAATGCCCACCCGAGCACTTCATCGGCTGTAGCAGCTTCGAGATTCGGCAAATATACCAATCTCTATCAAGATACACTAGATCGTGCGAAAAGTCAAGCCATGCACTCATCTTCGCGTGCCAGTGTATCCCCACCGGGGAATATCGCCGCACCACGGCCTCCTGCTAGAGTCTGTTTTTGGGTTCTGGTGGAAAGTGGAGTGAGCAGGCTGCCGAAATGAACTGTGGAGCTTCGTTTCGGGAGAGCCGGGTTAGTGGCCCGGCCCTCCACTCTGAAGCTAGAAAGGAGGAAACGCTTTATGTTCCTTCTACTACTTGACTTCCGGCTCCCTCTTGTGGGCCGGTTCAAGACGTTGGTGATCTGGCTTAAACGCCGGTAAAGCCAGCGCGAAACCCGGGGTCGGTCGCAAGCTGGCCCCGGTTTCCAGCATACCGCAAAAACCGCCAAATGCAAATAGTCCGGCTCAGGGCGTTGAGGCCAAACCGATCGGCAGCACTACCCTTCCACCTTCCCCGCTAGAATGATCGAAATCGGCACATCCCCCACCTTCACGTCCAGCACCCAATCGTGATCGCTCTGTCTGCTGAAATTGGGGAACTTGTCGCTCGTCGAATTCCAGATGCTCAGCACTGCCGGATGCGGCGTACCCGACGCCTTCACGCTCAAGGCCACCAGCGCATCGAACCCTGGTGTCGCTTTCGGATCGCTGTCGTCTCCCGCGCGCACCAGCACCGCGAAGTCCCTTTGTGGCGCCACCCCCTGATGGTCGCCGTTCACTGGATATTGGCTGTAGCGCAAAGTATACGTTCCCGCCTTCAACGGTTGCCCGCGCCGATCCTGCGCCGGCCCGGCGAACCGGATCACGCCCAGAAACGCGCCTTGGGGAATGGAGAGCGTCACCGCATCGTCGGTCGATTTCGCGCCCGCCGGCACTTGCGTGCGAAACCACACCTCGCAGTAGACCGAACCGTCCGCCCCCAGAATCTTGACGCCCTTTTGCTCAACCGCCGATGCAAAGGCGGACGCCAGATCGGTGGGTGGAGCGCCAGCCGGCTCCATCTTGTATTGTGCGAAAGCCAAAGCGCCGGAAAAAACCAGCAGGGAGAGGGACTTCTTCATAGAACATTGGATTGCGCAGCCAAACCGCCCGATTCAATGTGGGGCAGGCACCCTGCCTGCGGCGGCCTCGCAGGCTGCCCTCCCAGACCGCCAACTGCAGTGGGTTTCGACCGTGCGCTTTGAAGGGTTTGGAGCGGGAGACCGGATTCGAACCGGCGACATCGACCTTGGCAAGGTCGCACTCTACCAACTGAGTTACTCCCGCTCATTCGGGAAGTACCATTATCCTGAACCGTTGGCGGTCCTGTCAAACAGTCTGTAACCGTAACGAAACGAAGGCGCTATTTTCTTGGTGAAAAATGGGCCGGGTATGCTAGACTCAGGAGCGGTCGGTGGCCTACCCCTATCGGCACTCCCTGTAGACAAGCGCTGGAAATATGAACCCTTGGGATCGCATCAAAAAAGAACTGGAATCCAAACTGAGTCCCGAGAGCTACCAGAATTGGATCAGCCGTATTGAATTCACGGGGATAGATGGCGTCACCCTGGTTGTCGGCGTGCCTGACGAAGGCACCAAGCGGTGGATAGAAGCGGAGTACGCTTCCCAGGTGCTCCTGATGGCGCGCCAACTCGGCCTGGCCATTGAACGCGTGGAATACGCCCTACCCTCGTCGCGAGAACCTGCCGAATTCGAAGCGCCGCCGGTCAGCTCGCTCAACCCTAAATTCACGTTCGACAGTTTCGTCGTGGGCGCCTGCAACCAGTTCGCGCATGCCGCGGCCCGGTCGGTCGCCACCAACCCGTCCCGCAGCTATAATCCGCTGTTCATCTACGGTGGCGTGGGCATGGGCAAAACGCACCTGATGCATGCCATCGGCCGCTCCCTGATGAATAATCATGCCTCCATGCGCATCATCTACACCTCCAGCGAGCGCTTCATGAACGACATGATCACCTGCATCCGCCTGGACCGCATGCCCCAGTTCCACGATCGCTATCGCTCGGCGGATGTGCTGCTGGTGGACGACATCCAGTTGATCGGCAACAAGGATCGCACGCAGGAGGAGTTCTTTCACACTTTCAATGAACTGCACGACCATCAAAAGCAGATCGTGATCTCCAGCGACTCGCCGCCAAAAGATATTCCCGGCCTGATCGACCGCCTTCGCTCTCGATTCGAATGGGGCCTCATGGCCGATATCCAGCCACCCGACCTCGAAACCAAAATGGCGATTCTGGACAAAAAGGCCGAGGTGGAAGGCGTAGCCCTCCCTGAAGACGTCCGAACCTTCATGGCCACCAAGACCAAGTCCAACGTGCGCGAGCTCGAGGGTGCGCTGGTCAAGCTGATTGCCTATTCTTCCCTCACCGGAGCGGCCATCAATCTGACCATGGCGCAGCAGGTTCTACGCCACTTGGTCTACGCGCAGGATCGCAAGGTCACCATCGATTCCATTCAGAAAGGCGTAGCCGAGCGCTACGGCATCCGCCAAAGCCAGCTCAAAGAGAAAAGCAATACGAAGAAGATCGTCGTGCCCCGGCAGGTGGCCATGTACCTGGTAAAGGAGTTGACGCCAGCCTCGCTGCCGGAGATTGGCCGGGCTTTTGGGGGCAAGCATCATACCACCGTGCTGCATTCCGTCAAGAAGATCGACAAGCTGCGCCATACGGATCCGGAATTGAACAGGATCATCCACGCCCTAATCGATTCACTGCAATGAGGTTACCTATGTTTTCCACAGGCGCCCTATGAGGACCGGCTGTGAACTCTGTGCAAGAACCCGGTCGCGGCCTCCTTCTGCACCTTTCCGCGCTTGAAATCCTCAGGTCGGCATTAGCCAAAACTACTATAATTTAGTATAATTTAGGAAGCCTTCAACAATTTTCACAGGACCTATGAATTCTGCTCTTCTATCGTATCTAAATAGACCAAGAGATTAGGAGTTGAGACCACATGGAGTTCACCGTCAGCAAAGCCGACCTCGTCCGAGAACTGAGCCTTTCTCAAGGTGTGGTCGAGAAGAAAACCACCATTCCCATCCTTTCCAACGTGCTGTTGGAGGCCAAGAACGACCGGATAGCCCTTACCGCCACCGATCTGGAGTTAGGTATCCGCTGTTCTTGTCCAGCCAGAGTTAAGAAAGAGGGATCCGGCACAATCCCGGCTCGCAAGCTCTTAGACTACGTGCGCTTGCTGCCCGAAGCCGATCTGAACGTCAAGTTTCTGGAAAACCATTGGGCCAGTCTGGTGTGTGGCCGATCGCGTACCCGCATTGCCGGAATGTCGCGCGAAAGCTTTCCGGAACTGCCGCAAATGCCGGAATCCATTGCGGAGATTCCAGTGAAGCTGCTAGCCTCCATGATCTCGCGCACTTCGTTTGCCATCTCGCTGGAGGAATCCCGCTTCACGTTGAACGGTGCTTTGTTGCTGCTGAAAACCGATTCAACCACCATGGTGGCGACGGACGGTCATCGGCTCGCGTATGTGGAGATTGCATCGCCCGCCGCCAGCACCGGCAAGAGCTTTCGCGCGCTCGTTCCCAAGAAGGCCATGGCCGAGATCGTGAAACTGGCGGACGAAAGCGGCGCCGACAGCAAGTTGGTATTTGCCGGCGACGAGAACCACCTGTTCTTCCAGTTTGGCGAGCGGTTGTTGATCACCCGCAAGCTGACCGGCAATTTCCCGGACTACGACAAAGTCTTGCCTAAGGACAACATACATACAGCCAAGCTGAATCGCGATGAGATCCGCTCGGCGATCGAGCGTGTCTCGCAGTTTGCCGACGAGCGCTCCCGCGCTATTCGTGTACAGTTCACGGCGGGCGAAGTCAAGATTTTTTCGTCTTCGGTCGAAACCGGAGAAAGCGAAGAGAGCGTGCCCAGTGAATACGGCGGCCCCGACATGGAGATCGGGTTCAACGCCCAGTATCTGCTCGATTTTCTGCGCGCCACCAGTCAGGAGCAGGTAGCCTTCGAGTTGAAAGATCAAAAGAGCGCGGGCGAATTGCGTCCGGTCAGCGACGGAACCGAAGACCATTACCGCTATGTGGTAATGCCCATGAGAATTTGACGCCGATCTGACGGCGATCGGGTATGAATCTTTGGGACCGAATCAAGCAGGAGCTGGAAGCCAAGCTCGGTCCCGCGAACTACGAAAGATGGCTTCGCCGGACGGCATTTGCGCGTCTGGGGGGTGTCACACTCTTCGTGAGTGTGCCCGACGAAGCCACCAGAAAATGGATTGAGACGGAATACGCGGCCGATGTGCTGGCAATCGCCAGACGGTTGGATCCAGCGATCGAACGCGTGGAGTACGAGTTAAACCTAATGGCATCGACGTTCAACGAAACGGCAGAAGTTTACGATTCGACTAGTATCAAGGTTCTGGAAGGCCTCGAGGCAGTACGCCTCCGCCCGGCCATGTATATCGGCTCGACCGGCGAGATGGGCCTGCACCACCTGGTGTACGAGGTGGTGGACAACTCCGTCGACGAAGCCCTCGCCGGCTATTGCACGCAGGTCGATGTGACCATCCACATCGATAATTCCGTAACCGTCATCGACAATGGCCGCGGTATCCCCGTGGATATGCACGAGGAAGGCGTCTCCGCCGCGGAGGTCGTGATGACTAAGCTGCACGCCGGCGGCAAGTTCGATTCGAAGAGCTACAAGGTATCCGGCGGATTGCATGGCGTGGGTGTGAGCTGCGTGAACGCGCTCTCCGAGCGGTTGGAGCTCGAGATCTGGCGCGAAGGCTATACCTGGCAGATGGAATTTGCCTGCGGCCATCCCAAGAGCCCCCTGGTGCGCGCCGGCAAGGCCGGCCGCAAGACCGGCACCCGTATCACATTCAAGGCCGATCCCACCATCATGGTGGAGACCACATTCAATTACGATACGCTCGCGCAGCGCCTCCGCGAGTTGGCCTTCCTGAACAAAGGCTTGAAGATCAACCTGAGCGACGAGCGCGTGGACCCCGTGAAGAATCACGAGTTCCTGTACAGCGGCGGCATCGCGGAGTTCATCAAGCACCTCAACCGTGGGAAGTCCGTACTGCACGATAAGCCTATCCACTTCGAAGCCGATCGCGAGTTGCCCAACGACGCCGGCGTTCTGTCGATGGAAGTCGCGCTGCAATACAACGACGGTTATTCGGAAAGTCTCTTCAGCTTCGCCAACAACATCAACACGGTGGATGGTGGCACGCATCTGACCGGTTTCCGCACCGCGCTCACCCGCACCATCAACGCATCCGGTCAATCGGCCGGGTTGTTCAAAGATGTAAAAGAAAACCTGACCGGCGACGACGTGCGCGAAGGCCTGACGGCGGTGGTCAGCGTGAAGATCCCGCAGCCCCAGTTCGAAGGCCAGACCAAGGGCAAGCTGAACAGCGATATCGCCGGATATATGACCCAGTTCGTTAACGACAAGCTGGGCGAGTATTTCGACAAGAACCCCGCAGTGATGCGCAAGATCGTGGGTAAGGCCATCGACGCGGCGCGCGCGCGCGAAGCGGCCCGCAAGGCCCGCGACCTGACCCGCCGTAAAGGCGCGCTCGATTCCGGCGGTCTGCCCGGCAAGCTGGCCGACTGCCAGGAGAAGGATCCCGAACGCTGCGAGTTGTTCCTGGTGGAGGGCGAATCCGCCGGCGGCACTGCCAAGCAGGGCCGCGATCGCCGCTTCCAGGCCATCCTGCCGCTGAAGGGCAAGATCCTGAACGTGGAAAAAGCGCGCTACGACAAGATGCTGGGTCACGAGGAAATTCGCTGCATGATCACGGCGCTCGGTACCGGCATCGGCAAAGACGATTTCGACGCGACCAAGATCCGCTACGGCAAGATCATCATCATGACCGATGCCGACGTGGACGGTTCGCACATTCGCACGCTGCTGCTGACCTTCTTTTTCCGGCACATGAACGAGCTGATCAATCGCGGCCGCATCTTCATCGCGCAGCCGCCGCTCTATCGCATCAAGAAGGGCAAGTCCGAGAAGTACATCAAGGACGAGAAGGAATTCACGCGCGAGATCATGCGCCGCGCCACGGAGAACGTAACCGTGGAGATCGGCGGGAATGGCGTCGGCGCCAAGTCCACCCTGGAAGGCGGCGAACTGCGCGCGTTTCTAGTGAGCCTGGACGAGTACGGGCAGGAGTTTCACAGAGTCGAGCGGCGCCTGCGGGATGCGCGCGTGGTGGCTGTGTTGGGCAACGCCGAGGTGCGCGCGGACCATAAGGCCGATTTCCAGGACAGGGAAAACATGGAGCGGCTGGCGGCGGCGGTGAACGCGGCGCAAGTCCCCGCCGAGGTGGTGGCGGACGAAGAGCATTCGGCCTTTACGGTGATGTTCCGCGATTCGACCAAAGCGGAGCGGCACATCGGCGTGAACCTGGCCGCGGGGCCGGAATACAAGAAATTCCGGTCGCTGGCGCGGCAGATCGCCAAGTACAACCATCCGCCGTTCGTGGTGGTGCGCGGCGAGCATCGCGACACGCAAGCCAATGCGGAGACGTTGCTCGAGTTCGTGAAAGCGGAAGGCAAGCGGGACGCCACCGTGCAGCGCTATAAGGGGCTGGGCGAAATGAACGCCGAGCAGTTGGCCGAAACCACTATGATGCCCGAGAAGCGCACGCTGCTGCAGGTGCGCCTGGAAGACGCGGTGGAGAGCGAAGAGATTTTCTCCACGCTGATGGGCGAGGATGTGGAGAGCCGGCGGAAGTTTATTGAGGATAACGCGCTGGATGTAAAAAACTTAGACGTCTAGGGAGGGCGGGCAATTCTGCCCGCAGCCGGCTTTCAGCCGGCTCGGGCGAGCGAAGCTCGCCTGAAGGGCGGGGCTACAAGCCCCGCGGCGGCGCATGGCGCCGCCCCACGGAGCCATGCCTTCGCACTGGATATGTTCCAATTGTAAGAGTAAGGATTGCATGGACCCGATCGGTAAATGCCGCCGCCATTGGTAGCGCACTTCACCAAGTCGTTCGCGCGCGGCTTTCAGCTTCGCGCCGAACTCCGCATTCCACTCGATGAGCCGTCCGTCACCGTTCTGTTCGGCCCTTCGGGAGCGGGGAAGACCACCATACTGCGGTGCTTGGCCGGCCTGGAGCAGCCGGATCACGGACACATTCTGGCTGGCGATCAGGCATGGTACGACACCAGGCGCCATCTTTCGATCCCGCCGCAGCAGCGGCGGATCGGTTACCTCTCCCAGGACTACGCGCTTTTCCCGCACCTGACTGTGCGCGGCAACGTCGAGTATGGTCTGCACCACTTGCCGCGCGCCGGCCGCCGCGAGCGCGCGAACAGCGTGCTGCAACTCCTCGAGATCGACGCCTTGGCGGATCGCTATCCCCGGCAGCTCTCAGGCGGTCAACTCCAGCGCGCCGCGCTCGCCCGCACGCTGGCGCCAGGGCCGTGCCTGCTCCTCCTCGATGAGCCTCTCTCGGCGCTGGACGCTCCGGCCCGCGCCCGCTTGCGCACCGAACTTCGGCGTCTGCTCGTGCGCGTCGGTGTGCCCACCGTGCTGGTCACTCACGACCGCACGGAGGCCATTGCGCTGGGCGATTGGCTGGTGGTCGTCGTCGATGGAGAAGTGCACCAGGCCGGCGCCGTCGAGGAGGTCTTCCGCGCTCCCCGGGACGTCGCGACCGCGCAGGCTTTGGGAATCGAGACTGTCCACCCGGCGCGTGTCGTGGAACGCGAGAATGGCCTGCTCGCGGTGCAAGCGGGCCAGACGCGGCTGCTAGCCCTGGATACCGGCGATGTGAACTCGGACGAGGTATTCGTCTGCATCCGCGCCGAAGCGGTCGTGCTTGAGCAAACGGGCCCCGCGGCGCGCACCACCGCGCGCAATCGCCTGCCGGGGCGAATTACCAGCGTGATTTCCGAAGGCCCCGTCGTCCGCCTGCTCATCGATTGCGGAATTCCGCTGGTGGCGCTGATCACCCATCAGTCCTGCGAGGAGCTCATGCTCGCCGAGGGGCAAGCGGTCACCGCCACGCTCAAGGCCACCGCCGTGCACCTCATCCCGCGCGTTTGACCGTGCAACGGTGGTGCTCCCAAAACTACCGCATCCCTAGATTTCGCATCAGGCGATACAAATAATTCGGATGCACGCCCAGCAGCTTGGCTGCCCCGGCATGATCGTTCTTCGCTTGCTGAAACGCCTGCGCGATCGCCTCGCGCTTGGCGCGGTCGACGGCGTCCTGCAGCCCCGGCGCCCGTACCCCATCGGCGGGCCGTGCAATCTCCCAAATGCTCTCCGGCAGGTCCTCCAGTTGAATGATGTCGCTCGAACCGAGCACCACCGCGCGCTCCACCGCGTTCTCCAATTCGCGGATGTTGCCCGGCCAGTCGTAGCGCAAAAGGGACGCTTCGGCCTCCGGTGAGATGCCGCCGATACGCCGCCCGCATTGTGCGCCGAATTTCGAAGCGAAGTGTATCGCCAGCATGGGAATGTCCGACTGGCGCTCGCGCAACGGCGGTGTCTTCAAGGTCACCACGTTCAGACGAAAATAAAGATCCTGCCGGAACCTCCCCGCGCGTACCTCTTCTTCCAGATTGCGATTGGTGGCCGCGATCAGCCGGATGTCCAGCTTAATCGGTTGCGTGCCGCCCACCCGCTCCACTTGCCGCTCCTGCAGCACGCGCAACAGCTTCACCTGCAACTGCAACGGCATCTCGCCAATTTCGTCCAGAAACACAGTGCCGCCCGCAGCCGCCTCCAGCCGTCCCTTCTTTTGCGCGAATGCGCCCGTGAAGGCGCCCTTCTCGTGGCCGAACAGCTCGCTCTCCAGCAGCGTCTCGGCCAGCGCCGCGCAATTCACCGCCATGAACGGCTGCCCCGCGCGCGGGCTGTTCTGGTGCATGGCGCGCGCCACCAGTTCCTTACCCGTGCCGGTCTCGCCGACGATCAATACCGTGGAATTGGTCTGCGCCGCGCGCACGATATTACGTTGCAGCTCGCGCAGCCGCGGACTGTCGCCGATCATGTGATGGTCCGGATGAAGTTCCGATTCCAGCCGCTCGTTCTCCGTCTCGAGCCAGTCCAGATGGAAGGCGTTCTCCAGTGCCATCGAAGCGATTTGCACGATAGCCACCAGCAGTTGCAGATGCGGCTCGTGAAAAGCCGCGCCTTCCAGGTACACAATCCCGCACACCTGCTCGCGGATCAACAGCGGCGCTAACAGGAGCGCCGCGGAATTCCCGGCACCGCCGCCGGCGGACTGGTCCGCCTCGGGGTTCTGCACGATCAAACCGCAGCGGTCCTCGGTGACGCGCCGGACTAAAGTCCGGTTGATGACCACCGGCCGCTGTGGCGCCGATTCCTCACTGGCCGCTTCCGCAGTCCCCAGCGACAGCAATGACGGCTCGCTCAAGTCCTCGTCATAGAGCAGGATTGCCCCCCGGCTTGCGGGGATCGCCTCGAAGATGAACTCCAGCAAGTGCCGCTCCAGCGTCCTGCGGGCCGGCGATCTGCGCACCTTGTACAGGGCGTGAAACGAGTGCAGCATGATGCTCATGCGCAGCAAAGTGTGCGAGTCGCGCGAATTCTCCAGCACTGCGGGAGGCTGGGCTTGGCCGAAGGGGATCTCGATCACGCGCACATCCTCGCTGGTTTCCTCGCACACCAGAGCCTCGTCGGTCAGAAACCGCAACAGGCTGCGGCCGATCTTGATGCAATCCCCGTTAGCCAGCGCGCGCTCCGTTACCCGCTCGTCGTTTACCAGCGTGCCGTGAAAGCTGCCCAGATCGCGAATCAGGAAATCGTCCCCTCGCCGCAGGATCACGCAGTGCTCGCGCGAAACCGACCTGTCGGCCAGCGAGAGCTGGTTCTGCAGGTTGCGTCCGATACCAAACGAATCCGTGGCGATCGGATAGCTGACACCGCGCTCCGCGCCGGTGATCACAAGCAGTCGGGGGTTCATCACATCCTCTATTGTTCACCTTTTGGTTACCGGATTCACCTGGAGATTCAATCCGGCAGCCGCATGCAGACAGCGCGCAGTCCGCATCCGATTCCCAAGCGGCTGGATTATCAGACACTTAAGCGAAACCGCGGAGCTCTTCCGGCTTTGGCGCGCCGTTTGCCTTAGTCTGCCCCGTGATCCACCGGGAAAAGCACTCGAAGGAGCACAAAGGAGAAACGAAAATGACAACGTTAAAGAGCATGATCCTGAGCGTCGGCGCGGTTGCACTGTTGGGAGCCAGCGGGCTCTCCGCACAGACTAAGGCGACTGCCGACATTCCGTTCGAATTCACCGTGCAGAACACCACCCTGCCGGCCGGCCAGTACACCATGTCCGCGGCTTCCCCGACCCGGAACCTGATGTCGATCCGGAATGACAAAACCCACCAGTCGATCCTGGTGCTCGCGCCGGGCGGCGAGAGCGGATATCGACGCACGGGGGCGAAGAACGTGGTCGTGTTCCACAAGGCCGGTGACCGCTACTTCCTGTCCGAGGTCAAGACGGACGCGGTGTGCGGCAGCGTGGCCCCGTCCAAACTGGAGAGTGAGCTCGCGTCGGCTGGCAACCAGCCAGTGGCCGCCGTGATCGTTGCCGCCCTGAGCGTCCGCTAACCGGCGGCCTTGGGCAAAACCTCCACCGTGGGGCAGGCGTCCACGCCTGTGGCGGGTCTCCGGACCCGCCTCTTCCCCCCGGCATCGAGTGGGTTCACTGCCTCATGGCGCATCCCGATCGAGCGCCTAGATCTCGTCGGTGCCGGCGTTGCGCGCAGCGATCGGCGAATTGTTGGGAGCGGGTGCGAACCAGAGGGTCACGCCCATGTTCTTGAGTGCCGCTACGCGTTTCGTTTTCCGGTCGCGCATGCGCACTTTGCACCAGGAGGCGTCGCCGCCGATAGCCGCGTAGAACAGCGATTCACCGTCCCCCGACCATCCTAAATAACCGTTCGTCGCGCCGGAAATTTCGGACTGCTTGTGCGTTTTAGAATCGTAGAGCGCCATCTCACCAGATGCGGAAAGACCCGCGATGAACCGTCCATCGGGCGACCAGCGGAGAGACCACATCCCTCCGAACCCGGCAGGGCCGAGACGCGTCCCGTTTTCGGGTCCACCACATGCGCCGACGGCGCGCATCCGAACGAGCCGTCACAACCAAACGCTAGAGACCGTCCGGCGACCAAGACGGGTCCGTTGTCGCCGTTGTTCCCGCTCTCCGCGTTGGTTACCTGCTGGAGGGCGCCGCCATCGCAGGACACCACGTAAACCCGGTCCAGGCTCCCTTCGCGCCCTGCTGAGAACGCAATCTGCTTCACATCCGGAGACCAGTGGGGCCCATGCGCCCGCATGGGAAGCGAAGTGAGCTGCAGGCGCTGGCTTCACCACCCCTTCATTTCATCCGTCATCCCGGCAGTGGTCGCATCGGCGCGGGACGCCACTGCTTGGCCAGTCCGAAATCCAGGATCCTCACCTGGCCGCCGCGGGTGACCATGATGTTGTCTGGCTTCAGATCGCGATGCACCAGACCGGCCGCATGCGCCGCCGCGAGGCCCCGCGGCCACCTGTGTGGCGATCTCGATGGCCTTCGGCGCGGGCAGCGGGCCGCGATCCATCACGCGCCGCAAAGTGTCCCCGGCGACAGTTCGGTGACCTTTCGGCAAGCGTGCATGACGCCGGATAGCCCGTCCTGTTAAGTTCAGTCAGTCGCTGAAGAGCGGCTGATCGTGAACCCCAAAAGCACCCTGTCCATTCCCGAACCTGTCGCACAACTGCAGCGCCAGTTGGATCAGTTTCGTAGCACCCAGTCGCGGCGGACGAAGCTGCCGGAGTCACTTTGGCAGGCTGCCGTCGAACTGGCCCGGCAAGATGTACGCCGTCGCGCACCCGCTGCGGCTGGATTATATGGGTCTGAAGAAACCGCTCGGCGGAGCTCCCAGCCTCCGACGCAAGCCAGCTAAGCCGGCATTCGTGGAACTGATCGCACCGCATCCGACGACGCTGGAGGAGTGCATTATCGAGTTCGAGTCCGCCGGCGGCGGCAAGATGCGCATCCACTGGAAGGCGGCCGCCTGCTCGCCGAGCACGATGTCGCCGCCGCGCCGCTGGCCGTCCTCATCGGCGAATCGCTGGCCAGGAGCCAGTTCCCCGATCAAGACCCTGTTGGCCGGCGCATGCATGTCGGCGGTGGCAACGGGCCTTGGTACACCATCGTAGGCGTCGTGGGCGATGTCAAGCAGGGTTTGTTGGCGGACACCCAGGCGAATGCCGTGTATCTCACGCCAACCCAGGCGTGGTTCGCGGACGACGCCATGTCGCTGGTAGTCCGCACGCTCGACGACCGGACAGCGCTCACCATGGGTGCATCATACGATCGGAAGGATGCATTGGGCTTCATCAATCTGATTGGCCTGCCCATAAAGGTGCGTGCCGCCCTGGCACACAACCAGCCCGCCTGACTGCCCTATTTGCAATTGGCCAATTCTGCGCTATGCTTGAATCCGGGGCCAGAATGGCAGATCTGACCCTGGGCTTCGCGCTGGTTTACCGGCGTCTAAGCCAGATCACCAACGTCTTGAATCGGCCCCATAAGGGCAGCCGGAATTCAAGCAGCAGAAGAAACATAAGCGTCTCCTCCTTTCTAGCTCACCGTGGAGGGCCGGGCCGTGAACCCGGCTCTCCGGATGAAGCTCCACAGTCTCACCCGCAGCCTGCCCACTCCACGTTTCGCCAGAAACTCGAAAGCAAAGCTCCACGTTTGCTGCTTCCCACACCTATCCCTTCTACACCTGGATCGTCTAACATGTAGAAGAAGGAGGTATGGCATGACCGCCAAGTCCGATCTGCCCCAAGGCACTCTCGACCTGTTGATCTTGAAAGTAGCTGCGTTAGGCCCAGTCCATGGGTACGCTATCGCCCAACGCCTGCAACAAGTCACCCGCGACGTGGTGCAAGTCCCCCAAGGCTCGCTCTACCCCGCCTTGCACCGCCTGGAAAACCGCGGCCTGCTAGCCGCCGGCTGGAAGGACACCGAAACCGGCCGCGAAGCCAAGTTCTATCGCCTTACACGCAAGGGCCGCGCCCAGCTCGAAGCGGAATCCGCAAGCTGGCAGCGCTTGACGCAAGCCGTAGGCCTGATCCTCAAACTGTCGGAAGGAGGCGCGCAATGAACTGGTGGCAACGCCTTGCGCGCCGCGGCAAGCTGGAAGAGCAGCTCGATAAGGAAATGCGCTTCCACCTCGACCAGCACACCGCCGATCTGATCGTACAAGGCCACCACCCCGCGGAGGCCCGGCGGCAGGCCCGCCTCGCCCTGGGCGGCACGGAGCAGGTGAAGGAGCAATGCCGCGACGCCCGCGGCACACGCTGGCTCGAGGACCTGTGGCAGGACTTTCGCTATGCCGCGCGTGCCCTTCGGCAGCGGCCGGGGTTCACCGCTGTCAGCGCGGTTACACTAGCCATCGGAATCGGCGCGAGTACCGCCATCTTCAGTGCGGTGAACCCCATACTGTTCGAACCGCTGCCGTATCCAGGCGCCAGCCGCATCATGATGATCTGGGATACCTTCCAGGGCGTGCGCTGCGACGTGACGTTTCACACCTACCGCGAACTGGCGGCGCGCAGCCATTCCTTCGAAGCCTCGGCCGCGCTGGAGGCATGGCAGCCGACGCGAACCGACGGGACCAGCGCGGCGCAGCCCGAGCGATTCGATGGGCAAAGCGTGAGCGCCGCCTATTTCCGCGCACTGGGCGTCGCGCCGGCACTGGGACGCGACTTCCAGGCAGCCGACGACCGGTTCAAAGGTCCGCATGTGACCATCCTCAGCGACGCATTATGGCGGCGGCGCTTCGCCGGCGATAGTGCCATCGTAGGACGCCAGATTACGCTCGACGGCGACCTGTATACCGTTATCGGTGTCATGCCACGCGGGTTCGACAACGTCCTGGCGCCGTCGGCGGAGCTCTGGGCGCCCTTGCAATACGACGCCGGGAATGTCACCAACTACGAAAGCGGGGATTGGGGTCATCACCTGCATATGGTGGCGCGGCTGCGGCCGGGTCTCGGCGTGGACCAAGCCAGGCAGGAGTTGAATGCGATCGCGCGCGCCAAGGTGGGGGAGTTTCCCCGGCCGCCTTTCGCCTCCCTTGAGCACGGGCTATTGGTCAACCCGCTGCAGGGCGAAGTCACGCGCGGCGTCAAGCCCGTGCTGCTGGCGGTGATCGGCGCGGTTGTTTTGGTGCTTCTGATCGCGTCCGTGAACGTGACGAATCTGCTGCTCGCGCGCGGAGCGCAGCGGCGCGGTGAGTTCTCGATGCGCGCCGCGCTAGGGGCCGCGCGGTCGCGACTGATCCGGCAGTTGCTCACCGAAAGCCTGCTGCTCTCCTTCCTGGGCGGCGCTCTCGGGATGGTGGTGGCGGAGCTCGGTGTGGAGGCGCTGGTGGCGCTCAGCCCCGCCGGTTTGCCGCGGGTGGACGCCATCGCCGTCAACGGCGCCGTCTTCGCGTTCGCATTTGGCGTCACCGCGCTCGCCGGACTGTTGGTCGGACTGATCCCGGCCCTGTACGCCTCCCGCGCCGATCTGGTCGCCGGCATACAGCAAGGCTCGCGACGCACCGCCGGTGGACGCCAGTGGACGCGCCGCGCACTAGTCGTCTCGGAAGTGGCGCTCGCTATCGTGCTGCTGGTGAGCGCGGGACTCCTGTTCCGCAGCCTCGATCGTCTGTTCGCGGTACCCCCGGGATTCGATGCCGCGCACCTGCTCACCATGCAAGTGCAGTATAACGGCCACCGATTCGACGACGGCGACGTGCGGCGCCGGTTCCTCACGCAGGCCCTGGACGCGGCGCGCCACGTTCCGGGCGTTCGGTCGGCGGCATTCACCAGCCTGTTGCCGTTGAGTGGCGACCAATACGGCGTGTATGGTACGCAGTTCGAGGACGGGAACGGATACGACGTATTTCGCTACGTGATGACGCCGGGCTACTGCCAGACGATGGGGATCGCGCTGCGCCGCGGCCGCCTGCTCGATGAGCACGACACATCCGGCGCGCCGCCAGCGGCCCTGATCGGCGAGTCGTTGGCCAAGCGGCAGTTTCCCGGCCAAGATCCCATCGGACGGCGGGTTCACGTAGGCCCTCTGAACCGGCCTTGGTACGCCATCGTGGGCGTGGTGGGCGACGTGAAGCAGGGGTCGCTGGCCGACAGCCAGGCGGATGCAGTGTATATCACGCCCGCGCAGTCGTGGTTCGCGGACGACGCCATGTCCCTGGTGGTTCGCGCGCACGATGACGTCACGGCGCTGGCCCCCGCCATCAAGAATGCCATCTGGTCGGTGGACAAGGATCAGCCTATCGTCCGCGTCGCCACCATGGACACGCTGCTGGCCGCATCGGCGTCGCAGCGGCGCTTTGCCATGATCGTCTTCGAGGCGTTTGCCCTGGTGGCGCTGCTACTGGCCGCTACCGGCATCTACGGCGTCCTCTCCGGCAACGTCAGCGAGCGCATGCGCGAGATCGGCGTACGGTCGGCGTTGGGCGCCTCGCGCGTCGACATCTTGGCGCTGGTGGTTCGCCAGGGCATGACGCTCACCGGGCTCGGCGTGGCCATCGGGCTGGGTGGAGCGGCGGCCGCCAGTAGCGCTCTGGTCACCCTGCTGTTCGGTGTGTCGCGCCTCGATCCACTCACGTACATCGGCGTGATCGCGCTCGCGGCCGGTGTGTCGGCCATCGCATGCTGGGTGCCCGCGTGGCGCGCCGCACGGGTGGATCCCGCGATCACCCTCCGGGCGGAATAGCGCCATAAGTCCTCGGCCTTCGCTATGATGGTTTCGATTCTGGTGAGGGGCTATGATCGAAACCTTGCTGCGAGACGTAACCCACGGTCTGCGGATGCTGCGCAAGAATCCCGGCTTTGCCGCCCTGGCTGTCGCCACCCTGGCGTTGGGCATCGGCGCCACCACGGCCGTATTCAGCCTGGTGAACGCGGTGCTCCTGCGCGCTCTGCCTTACCGCAATCCGGAACGGCTGGTTTTCCTGTTTGAGCCGGTTCCCCGCTTCCCGGGAGTGCCTCTCGAAGCTTTCGGACCCTTCAATGCGGAATTCTACGAATGGCAAAAACAAACCCGTTCGTTTGCATGCCTCGCGATGTTCACCAACGACCGGATGAATCTCTCGGCGAATGGGACCGCTGTCCGCGTGGACGGTTCCCGGGTCACTGGAGACTTCTTCCAGGTTCTCGGAATCGCGCCGGAGCTCGGCCGCGCCGTGGCCGCGGATGACGACCAGCCGGGCAAAGGACAGGTCGCCGTGATCAGCCACGCGCTCTGGCAATCCCGCTTCGGCCATGATCGCGGCGCGCTGGGGAAAGAGCTGCTGCTCGACGCACGGCCCTACCGCATCATCGGCGTGATGCCCGCCGGCTTTGCCTTTCCGCATGGAACCGAGAGTTTGGACACGGTCGGCAAAGCCACCGATGTCTGGGTGCCGTGGGCCATGACGCCGCCAGAAAGAGCCTCCTGGGAGGACGGCGCCGGAAATGCGATCGGACGCATACGGCCAGGCGTGCCGTTGACGCGGGCCCAAGCGGAAATGCGCGCCATCACCGCCCGGCTCGACCCGCTCCGTATGCCGCCATTTCGGGGCGCCGAATCCGTAATTCGGCCGTTTGCCGCCTCAATCACCGGAGCGTCGCGTCGCGCCTTGCTGATCTTTATGGCGGCAGTGCTCCTGGTGCTGCTGATCGCTTGCAGTAATGTGGCCAGCCTGGTTTTGGCACGCGCGACCGGCCGGGCGCAGGAGATCGGCGTGCGCACAGCCTTGGGCGCTTCCCGCTTTCGCCTGGTTCGCCAGTTGCTTGCCGAATCCCTGTGCCTTGCCATCGCGGGCGGCATACTGGGAACGCTGGCGGCATTCGTTACCATCCGGCTCCTGGTCGGTTTCCACCCCGCCAATATTCCGCGTTTGGAGGAGACTTCGCTCGACTGGCGCGTCTTGCTATTTGCCATCGGCGCCTCATTGGCAGCAGCTCTCCTGTTCGGATTGTTTCCGGCGTTGTCCGCCTCGCGGTGCAACTTAAACGAGGTGCTGAAGACTTCCGGCAACCGCACGGTGAAGGGCGCCGCAGGCCGGTTGCAGCGCGGGCTGACGATCGCGGAAGTGGCGCTTACTTTCGTGCTGCTCGCCGGATCCGCTTGCAATTCCGTACCGTTTGGACCTATGGAGTGCGTTACGACGTGGGGCTGCCGCTCAGTGACGACATCGTGAGGCTGCTCTGCTTCTCGGCTCTGTCGATGGCGTGGGCTTGGAGCGGCGGCTTCGCGCTGGGCTCGCTGTCGCGGCGAACCGCGTGGCTGCATCCGGCGGTGGTCTGCCCCGTCGCGTGGTTTTCTGCAACACTGCTAAGCACGCTGATTTCGAGCCGTCTTCACCCGGCATTGTTTTGGCTGCTGCCTCTAGCTGTGCTCGTCCTGATCCCTTTCCTCTGCGGCGCGTACCGCGGTGTCCGCCGTAGCGCGTTGGGAATCGGCCAGACGGTGTGGGTGGCAGCGTCGATGGCCGCGCTGACCCTCGTCACACAAGTGGAGGGCGGCAGGGAGAGCGGCGCATTTACGGCCTGGAGCAACGGTAGAACCTCAAATGGACCGCTTGCATGGACGCCACAGGTGCTGCCATTTGCCGCGATTGTCTGGCAATTCGGACTTGTTTTCGCAACCACGCGTTTCAAGGAGAACAGCAGATGAAAACACCCTGGCTTCGGATCGTGCTTCTGGCTTTGTCCGGCGCCGCCGCCGCCGCGGCGCAACCGGCCGTCCGTGCCCCTCTAAAGCCCGAGACCGAGCGCCAGCCCGCGCCCGAGTTCTCGCTCCAAGACAGTTCCGGCAAAACGGCGCACCTCAAAGATTACGCTGGCAAAGTAGTTCTGCTGGATTTCTGGGCCACCTGGTGTCACGGGTGCAAACTGGAAATCCCATGGTTTTCAGAGTTTGAGAAAAAGTACGGTGCGCAGGGCCTCGCCGTAGTTGGCGTCTCCATGGACGAAGGCGGATGGAAGGTGGTGAAGCCCTTCCTGGCGCAGACGCATGTGCCCTACCGCATGTTGCTTGGCGACGATGCCATGGCAAAACACTACGGAATCGGGAATCTGCCGGACACGTTTCTCATCGACCGCCAGGGCAGAGTGGCGGCGGTTTACAAGGAGGGCCTGGTGGACAAGGACGACGTCCAGGCTAATATCGAGGCCATGCTGGCCAGACATTAGATTGGCCTTTTGGGACAGGTGCCGACTTAGGGGGGCGGGATTTATCCCGCGCGGAGCTTTAGCTCCGCTTAGCCGGCT
>Ga0187887_10000490_pt1 | contig 38813 bp, 34 predicted proteins | sample June2016WEW_7_10_FD_132977 | JGI IMG/M metagenome (GOLD analysis project Ga0187887, IMG submission 132977) | Peatland microbial communities from SPRUCE experiment site at the Marcell Experimental Forest, Minnesota, USA - June2016WEW_7_10 | ecosystem: Environmental > Terrestrial > Soil >... | reverse complement strand
GACGAAGTGCTGGAACAGTTATGGGCGGCGCGCGAGGACGATTTTCACGAGGAACCCGAACACTTCACCGCGGCGCAGCACCGCAAGGTTTGCGCCATGATGGCGCGCATCGGGCTGGTGGAGTGGCGTGGGGGAGAGATTGCGTTTACGCCGCGCGGCGAGGAGCGGGCGCGCAGCGTGATCCGGCGCCACCGGTTGGCGGAGCGGCTGTTTATGGATGTGCTGGCGATTCGCGACGAAGGGTCGATTGAGAAGAATGCGTGCACGTTTGAACACATTTTGAGCCCGGAAGTCACCGACCGGATTTGTACGTTTCTGGGGCACCCGCGGACTTGTCCGCATGGCAGTCCGATTCCGGAGGGGGACTGCTGCCTGGAAAGCCGTGGCAACGGCGCCCGCACCGTAGAGAGTCTAGCCGGCGCCAATTAATTAACCAGCTCATGCAGAGCATTTTGGCGAAAGGGGAGCAGCGCGACCAAGGGGTCGCGCGTTTGGCGAGCGTAGCGCGCCCTCGGGCGGGTCTGGAGACCCGCCGCCGGCGTAGACGCCTGCCCCACCAAACGGCCAATCGTCCGCCCCACTTATGGTCTAGAGTAAGGTGATGATCGACCGCCGTGCATTCCTGGCTTTCGGAGCTACCGCTGCCGCCGCGCAAACTCCCGCTCCTCCCGCCGCGGAAGAACCCGCCAAATCCGTCTCGCCGTTTGCCGATCCGGACTTTGGCTTCACCGCTCTGATTGCCTTGGGCGGCTCTTATTATCGCGGAGGCAATCCTGGGAAGCTGCTGGCTATCGTATCGGGGATCCGGACCGGGGATTTCGAGTCGGCGTGGCTGGCATATCGGGACGCCGGCGCGGAAGCCCGCACGCTAGCCGCGCAGGCTGCCGCCAAGCGCCATAATGTGAGCGCGCGCGAGGCTTACCTGTGGGCCGCCGGCTATTTCAGCGCGGCCATGCGTTTCCTCGACGGCACTAAAGACCCCGACCGCATACTTGCCTGCTGGCAGGACTATAACGCCTGTTGGTCCGCCGCGGCAGCGTTGTTCGACCCGCCGGTGGAGCGTCTGGAGATCCCTTACGAAGGCGGCGCTCTCACAGGCTGGTTCCTGCGGGTCGACGGATCGCGCCGCCGCCGCCCACTGGCGATTCTAAACACCGGCGCCGACGGTCTGGAAAACAGCATGTACGTTTTGGGCGGCGCCGGCGCGTTGGCGCGCGGATATAATTGCCTGATCTTCAACGGTCCGGGGCAAGGCGATTCGCTGTGGGTGCGCAAGCTGTACTTCCGGCCGGATTGGGAGAAAGCGATCGCGCCCGTGGTGGATGCCATGCTGCGGCATCGCGAGGTCGATCCGAAACGCATCGCGCTGCTGGGGGTCAGCCAGGGCGGTTACTGGGTGCCGCGCGCGCTGGCGTTCGAGCATCGCATCGCGGCGGGAGTGGCGGATCCGGGTGTCTGGGATGTGTCCGACCCGTGGATGCGCAACCTGCCCAAATTCGTGCGCGACGTGCTGGACGGCGGGAACAAGGCGCAGTTCGATCAGTTGATCCAAGTGGGCACTGCCTCCAATGCGCGCGCCAAAGCGATGCTGCGGTTTCGCATGCGTCCGTTCGGCATGGCGTCTTACTACGACGCCTTTCACGCCGTGCGGGAATACAATTTGGCGGAAGTGGCCGGCCGGATTCAGTGCCCTATGTTGATTACAGATCCTGGCGGCGAGCAGTTCTTTCCGGGGCAGGCGCGGAAATTGTACGACGCGCTGGTGTGTCCGAAGCAGATAGTCCACTTCACGCACGAGCAAGGCGCGGACCAGCACTGCGAGGTGGCTGCGCCGGGGTATCGCGACTACTGTATTTATAACTGGTTAGACGAGACCTTGGGTGTGTGACTCTTGTTCTTATCCGCGTTCATCTGCGTTCATCTGCGGCCAATATTGGGTTTGTGTTTGCCGGGACTTTTCAAACCTTAATATTGGCCGCAGATGAACGCAGATGAACGCGGATAAGAACAAAATGAGTTAGCCGAGAGCGGTGGCGAGCCCGGCGCTGTCGTCCACAGCCACGGCGATCCGCGTGGCTGTCGTACGGCGCCCGAACGGCCCGATAACAGCGACCGGTTCGGTTAATTCGATGAGCCATTGCGGTTCGTTCACGACTACCAGAGACAGGTAATCCGTATCTGTCGCCGAGAAGTGCGTGATGCCGCGGATCTGGTCGCGCCGGAACTCCGCGCGCCATAGAAAGCCCACCTGCAGGACCACGTTCTCGCTGCCAACCAGCACCGGCCGCAGCGCCAAGGACCGGTACAACGCCACCATCCATAGGAGGCTGTAGATCCCGACGCCGGTAAGTATCCACGCGGCCGTATGACTCCATTTCGACAGAAGCATGTGTACCGGCACGCCCTCCACGATCACGGCGATCACGATCAGGATCGAAAACATCCCGTAGCCGCTCGCTTGCGCCAGGCCAAACGCTCGCGAACCAGGCACCGATTGCGGCCGTGCGCCCCATGCGAACGCGTAGTAGAACACCGCGATTTCGGCGGCGGCCAGCTTGGTTGCCCATCCGTACCGCCTGCCCCGCGCCACGTTGACCAGCACCCAAATCTCCAGGGGCACGCCGATCCAACGTAACGGAGGCAAATAGGTCTGCTCCGCGGCGGACAACAGAAACCCCGCCAAACGGGCCCCGGTCAGTGTTACGGCGATCAGCGCCATCCACGAAGAATGCCCCGGCCGCACCAGCAGCAGATAGTACAGCACCGGCACGGTGATCGTGAGGTCGCAGGCCGCGCCCAGCCCGACCGCGCCCGCATTCACCGCGGCGGCGTGCGCCCGCGCGATGCAAAACACAGCCGTATACACGGTGGCCGCCAGAGCCAAGAACATCCAGGCCGCCTGTTTTCGCGCAAGCACTTGCATAGTCTACTACGGGGTTCTGTTCAGCAAGACATCGATCGCTCCGGGACCCGCTCCATCCCTGATGTCGAGCGTCACGATGTCGAGCTTGCCGTCGCCGTTCATGTCGCCGGCGAACGCCTGACAATCCACCAGAAAGATGCCGGGCAGGTATCCCGCCTGGACCGTGAATTGACCGTCGCCTTGGCCCAGCAGCATCTGTAAAGCAGGCGTGACCAACAGCAGGTCGAGGTTACCGTCGCCGTTGAAATCGCCTGGGACGATCTGACTGGGCACGTCATACGAAGGAATGATGGGTAACACTGTGAACGTGCCATCGCCTTTGTTCAGCAGAACGATCGTGCCGATCGGTTGCTGCGCCGCGATGGCCAGGTCGAGTTTGCCATCGTTATTGAAATCGCCCGAAGAAATGAGATAGCCTTGCGTAGTCACGGCCTGGTAAACGGGAGGGCGGAAGGTTCCGTCGCCATTGCCGAACAGGATGCCCGGACAGGCCGGCTGCCCTTCAAACGGATTGCAGAACGCAATGTCCCATTGGCCATCGCCGTTGAAGTCCCCGATGGTGTAAGTGTAGGGCGCGGGACCTATGCTCACCGGCGGCGCAAACATGCCATTGCCTTTGCCCAGCAGGACGGACATGTTCGTCAACCGAAAGTCCTGCGGATCGGTCAGCATAATAAGATCGGGAATTCCGTCGCCGTTCAAATCGCCTGCCCAGGCCACCGCGCACCCATTCTCCGCCGTTACCAGGTCGGAGTATCTCCCGCTAGCTTCCTGTAACTCGATGTGCAGGTCACCGGTGAACTCGTCGCACACTGCGAAGTCGGGCCGCCCGTCGCGGTTGAAGTCCGCTACGACCATTCCTCCTGTCACGCCGACCGTTGCCAAAGGCGCGCCGAAGAAACCGTTAGCCGAGCCCGGCAAAACGGTTATGACGTTCTCGGTGTTGACCAACAGATCGGGGATCCCATCGCCATTCATGTCCGCCAGAGCGCCCCCGCCAAGCGCGGGAAGGTAGGTCGTGACCGGCGCTTGCGGCTTTCCGGAGCTACTCGTGCGGATGAGGGAAAGCGCGGTGGACGCGGGTTGGGCGTTGTCCACCAGGTTGAACACCGCTATGTCGCGTTGATCGTCTGCGTAGTAGGGACCCACATCCACCCAGACCGGCGAGGAATTGGCGGCATAGCTGGTGCTCTTGCCGAACGTGCCATCGCCATTTCCCAGGAGCACCGACACGCTGCCGATCGAATTGGCGGTGACGATGTCCGGGATGCCATCGCCATTGATATCGGCGGCCGCGATGTTCCAGGGGCTTGACTCCACCAGGTACTGGGAGGTTCGCGTCAGGTGGCCGCTGCCGTCGTTCAGGAAAACGGCGACCACGGAGTCTCCGACTTCTCCCAGACGATCCATTACCAAATCCAGCGCCCCGTCGTGGTTCAGGTCCGCGACCGCGACAGAAGGAACGTTCGTCCCCATAGTGCCTACGAGCAGTTGATCGAATGCAAACGTCGCGCTGCCCGTGTTGGCAAACAGGTCCAATGTGAAACAGGGATAGGACGTCGAACAACCATAGCCCCCGAAGATCTCTCCTCCGACCAGGAGATCGTCCTTGCCTGTGCCATGAAAATCGCCGGCCACGAGCACCTGGGCCCCGGCGAGAAGTGCGCCGCTGGCAATGGAGACGGGTCCGAAGGCGCCGTCACCGTGTCCCAGACAAGTATACAGGTAGCCGCCGGAGGTGAATGCCAGATCGGCTTTGCCGTCGCCATTAAAGTCTCCGGCGGTCATGTATAGCATATATTCGGGGGTCGGCACGGACACTGTAACGCCAAACGTGCCGTCTCCTTTGCCGAAGAAGATATAGGCATCCTGTGCTCCGTCGGTGATCACGGCGAGATCGAGGTTGCCGTCGCCATTGAAGTCGGCCGCCGCTATAGAAGTCACGTAATTGCCCACCTGGTATTGCGCTCCGTTGGTAAACCCGGTTGGGCCACCCAGGATCAGATAAATAGTGGAGCGATAGGGAATGGCAAGATCCTTGTAGCCATCGTGGTTGAAATCCCCGCTGGCGACCAATGGAAAGCCAGGGTCCGGAACGGCGGTCGGGAACTGAGGCGGCGCCGCGAACTGCGCTGGGCGGGGCTGGGCCAAGCCGAGCGTTGCGGTCAGCAGGGCGGCGAGCAGGCGGGCAGACGGCATAATGCCTATCACCCTAACATTTTGGCGGCGCGGGGTCTATGCAATTGGGGCAGAGCGGTACTATCCGATCTCGTACTTGCGCAGTATCTCCTCCCAATACCCCTGCGCCTTCATGATCAGTTCCACCACCTCGCGTACGGCCCCGCTGCCGCCCGGCGCCTCGGTCACGTAATGCGCCTGCGCCTTCACTTCCGGCCGGGCATTGGCGGTGGCGATGGCCAAGCCCACGCGGTGCATCACCACCACGTCGGTCAAATCGTCGCCGATGTACGCCACCTGATCCTTGGCGATGCCGGCGTCCGCCATGATCTCTTCGAGGATCGGGATTTTCTCGATGTGCCCCTGGTAGACGTAGCGGAACTTACATTGCTTGGCACGCTCCACAGTGGCCGGCGACACGCGCCCGCTGATCAGACCCGTGGCGATGCCCTTCCAACTCATCCACTGCAGGCTGATGCCGTCCTGCGAATCGAAGCCCTTGGTCTCAACCATGTTGCCGGCCGCATCGGGCACGTTAAGCAGCTTGCCGTCGGTCAGTACGCCATCTACATCCATCAATAACAGACGGATCTTGGCAGCCAGTTGGGTTGTTTCAGTGGTCATGAGTAGAATAGGATTAACGGCCCCAGTAATGATCGAGCAAGTCGCGAAAACTATAGCACGTTATAGCATGTTTCAGCGGGACCAACGGGTGGGCGTAGCGGTTTCCGGAGGCGCGGACTCCGTGTGTCTGCTGCACGTTTTGCGCGAGCTCGGCCCGCGCTGGAATCTGCGATTCACCGTGCTCCACCTGGATCACCGGCTGCGTGGCGAAGAGTCGCGCGCGGATGCCGCTTTCGTTCGCGACTTGGCCGCCGCCTTCGATCTGCCCTTCGAATTGCAGGAGACCGAGGTGGCGGCGCTCTGCCGCGAGACGGGCGACAATCTGGAACAAGCCGCGCGCGCCGCCCGCCTGGAATTCTTCACGCGACTGATCGAAGCCGGAGGCCTGGACCGTATCGCCACCGGCCATACCCGCTCCGATCAGGCGGAAACCGTGCTTTTCCGCTTCCTGCGCGGCGCAGGGACCGCCGGCCTGGCCGGCATTCGCCCCGTCACCGGCGACGGCATCGTGCGGCCGCTGCTGGAAGTCGATCGGGCGGAAGTCGAGCGTTATCTCCGCGAGCGCGGCATCACATGGCGCAACGATTCCACCAACGACTCGACCGCCTTCGCCCGCAATCGCATCCGCCACGAACTGCTGCCGCAATTGGCCCGCGAATGGAACCCCGCCCTGGCCGATACCCTGGCGCATACCGCCAATTGGGCGCAGGCGGAAGAGGCGTACTGGGCATCCGAACTGGCCCGCCTCGCGCCGAGCCACGTGATCATCGAGCCGCCCGCCGTGCTATTGCACACCGTCCCATTGGCCGCACTCCCGCTGGCCGTCGCCCGCCGGTTGGTGCGCCGCGCCGTCGAAACGGCCAAGGGCGACCTGCGCGGAATCGGCTTTGAACACCTCGCAGGCATCCTGGAATTGGCCGCTTCGGCCGAAGGCCACGGCCGTCTCCAGATCCCCGGAATCGATGTTTTGCGCTCCTTCAACTGGCTGCGGATCGCCCCGCCGGCGCTCGATAATCTGGACAATCGCAACTATCGCTTGCCTTTACCGGTGCCCGGCGCCGTCCGGCTGCCTGGCCAAAAGATGCTAGTACATACGGAACTATTTGAAAATACGAACGTAACGGAAACGTCAAAGGACGTATATAATGGATGCGTGGGGTGTTTGGACTGGAATCGGCTCTCCGGTTCCCTGGAGGTTCGGAACTGGCGGCCAGGCGACCGGTACCAGCCAGTGGGGCATTCGGGGGCGGAGAATATCAAAGTCCTATTCCACCAGGCGCGCATTCCGTTGTGGGAGCGTCGGCATTGGCCTGTAGTCACGATGGGCGATGCGATCCTGTGGACGCGCCGCTTCGGTCCGGCGGCGGAGTTCGTCGCGAACTCCGGTTCGAGCCTGGTCCTGCGCATCCGGGAAACGGGCGCGTAACGTATTTGGAATCGAGTGGCATGTTTGGAACGTCTATGCTGGTAGGGCGGGCTTTAGGTGGGATAGGCTTCAGCCTGTCTGGCCTCATGGGCGTGAGCGGCGGGAGGTTTCGTGAATTCTAACATCAAGACAGCAATCTTTTGGGTAGTTCTAATCTGTTTGGCGGTGCTCTTGTGGACCATCGTCCGCACGGGCAAACACCCCGCCGAGGAGCAGATCGCCTTCACCGACTTCATCGATCAGGTGAAAGACAAGAAGGTGAGTGATGTGAATATCGCCGCCAACGAAGTACACGGCAACTACGTGGAAAAAAGCCGAGGCGGCCTGCGTACGCTGATCCCCACCAACTATCCGGCTATTTACGATCTGCTGCAGCAGAACGGCGTCAAGGTCGAAATTAAGGATACCAACTCCAATCCCTGGTTCTCGCTGCTGGTGCAGGCATCGCCTTTCATCCTGCTGCTGGCATTCTGGATTTTCATGATGCGGCAGATGCAAAGCGGCGGCAACAAAGCGCTCAGCTTCGGCAAGAGCCGCGCGCGCCTGCATTCCACGCAGCAGAAAAAAGTCACGTTCAAGGACGTGGCCGGCGTGGAGGAGGCCAAGGAGGAGTTGCAGGAGATCATCGAATTCCTGCGCGAGCCGCAGAAGTTTCAAAAGCTGGGCGGCCGCATTCCCAAGGGCGTATTGCTGATCGGCCCTCCGGGCACCGGCAAGACCCTGCTGGCGCGCGCGATTGCCGGCGAAGCCAGCGTGCCGTTTTTCTCCATCTCCGGTTCGGACTTCGTGGAAATGTTCGTGGGCGTGGGCGCCAGCCGCGTGCGCGATCTGTTCGAGCAGGGCAAGAAGAACGCTCCGTGCATTATCTTCATTGACGAGATCGACGCCGTGGGCCGCCATCGCGGCGCGGGCCTGGGCGGCGGGCACGACGAGCGCGAACAGACTCTGAACCAGTTGCTCGTCGAGATGGATGGTTTTGAATCCAACGAAGGCGTGATCCTGGTGGCTGCCACGAACCGGCCCGACGTGCTGGATCCGGCGCTGCTGCGCCCCGGCCGTTTCGACCGGCGCGTGGTGGTGGGGCTGCCAGACGTGGGCGGGCGCGAAGCGATCCTGCGCGTGCACACCAAAAAAATTCCCCTGGGCGATAATGTCGATCTTTCCGTGTTGGGCCGCGGCACGCCGGGCCTGGCGGGCGCGGATCTGGCCAACCTGGTGAACGAGGCCGCGCTGAACGCCGCGCGCCAAAACCGCAAAGTCGTGATGATGATCGACTTCGAACTGGCCAAAGACAAGATCCTGATGGGCGCCGAGCGCAAGTCGATGATCCTCAGCGACGCCGAGAAGCGCAATACGGCCTATCACGAGGCGGGCCACGCGCTGGTGGCGGCGATTATTCCGGACGCCGATCCGCTGCACAAGGTGACCATCATTCCGCGCGGCATGGCGCTGGGCGTAACCATGCAGTTGCCCATCGACGACAAGCATTCCTACAACAAGGATTATCTGGAAGCGCGCCTCGCCATCCTGATGGCCGGCCGCATCGCCGAAGAGCGCTACATGCACCACATGACCACCGGCGCCGGCAACGACATCGAGCGCGCCACCGACATGGCGCGCAAAATGGTCTGCGAGTGGGGCATGAGCGAGCTTGGCCCGCTGAGCTTCGGCAAGAAGGAAGAGCAGATCTTCCTGGGCCGGGAGATCGCGCAGCACCGCGACTACAGCGAAGAGACCGCTATCCGCATCGACGAACAAGTGAGGAAGCTGGTGCAGGGCGGCTACGACACCGCGGTGAAAATCATCGAAGAGCATTCCGACGCGCTGGTGCGCATCGCCGAGGCGCTGCTGGAACGCGAAATCCTGGATGGCGCGGAAGTGATGCAGATCATCCGGGGCGACACGCTGCCGGCGGCCACTCTGCCGCCGCCCAAGGATTCCGGCGACGGCACGCAGCAGGTGCTGAGTCCGCAACCGAGCCGCCGCTTGCCGGGGCTGTCGGAAGGCGAACGGCCGCAGCCGGCGTGATTCCGCGATTCCCCGTCTATCTGTTCGATATCGATGGCACCCTGCTCGATAGCGCCGCGGATATTTGCGGCGCGGTGCGGTATGTGTTGGCTTCCACGCCGACTCCGCGGGAGCGTCCGTTCGAGTATCTGAAGGGCTTCATCGGGCTGCACCTGATCGATCTGTTCACCGATGTGTATCCCGATTATTCTGCGGAACAGATCGACGGACTCATCCAGCAATACCGGACCAACTATCTGTCGCGCGGGCATACGCAAACGCATGTGTATCCGGGTGTGGCGGAAGGGCTGGCGGCGCTGGGCGGGCGCAAGGCCACCGCGACGACCAAAGGGTCGCCCACCACGCGCGCGGTGCTGGAGCAATTCGGACTGATCCGCTACTTCGACCATGTGCAAGGCACCGACGGCTTCCCTTGCAAGCCCGCGCCGGATGTGGTGCTGACCGCGCTGGCGGCGCTGGGCGCGCGGCCGGAAGATTGTCTGTTCGTAGGCGATTCCCCGGCGGATATGGAGGCGGGACGGCGCGCGGGAGTGCGGACGTGCGCGGTGCGGTATGGGTATGGGAAGGCGGATGAGTTGGCGCGGTGGGCGCCGGATTATTGGGTGGGGGATTTGCGGGAGTTGGTTTGATGGCGACTTGGCAGCCGGCCAAGTGACTTCCCATAACTGGACTTCCGGCCGCGTGGGCTCAGTTCTGCGAGTAGCAGGTTGGACGGCAACATCGGCGACTGTCTCATGCGGGGTCTAGCTTAGCTAGCTAATAGCTAGCCGCCTGCTTTGCAGGCTAGACGAAGCGGCCTTAACTGGTACCGATTCGAGCCACTACGTAACGGAGGCCGTCTTCGAACTTCCCAAAGAACCTGCAACCGCGAGCTTCGAGCCTCTCGCGAATGTCAGGATCGTCAAAATCTTTGGTATTGCGATTGAGGAAGCAACTTTCAGGTGGGCGGCGGAGGTCCATGTGGGCCAGCACCGATGCCAGCACAATGGCATCTTGACCCGACATGCCAAATTCCAACTGTATATTTACCGCCGACGTCAGAATCGCGGCGTCGAGCGAAATAACATCGGCCGTTCGCAGGAGACGCGAAATTGTGTCGCGCAGTCCATCGCGCTCAGATTGAGCGCTGGCGATGAGAACCGAAGCTAACGCTTCGAAAGTAGCCGGAACCGCACGATGTGGCTTGGACCTTCATTACGGGCGAATCGCCGGATGGCTTCCGCCACGGGCACCGCGCTAAGATCGAGCTAGCTGGCTAACACGGGAGGCTTCGCATGGCTACCACAGGCTAAAGCCTATGCCACCATGCTAAAGCCATGCGAAAGCCGCCCTCCCACTCTCACTTCACTCGTAGCGGAGGGCCACCGTCGGATCCAGGCTGGCCGCGCGCCTTGCCGGCAGATAGCTGGCGCCCAGCGCCACCAACGCCAGCAGCGCGGCGATCGCCGCCAGCGTGGCCGCATCCGTTGTGCGCACCTCGAACAGCAGGCTCGCCAGAAAGCGGGTCAGCGCCAGCGATGCCGCGAGTCCCGCCGCGAGGCCGGCGCACGCCAGCACGCCGGCTTGCCGCAGAACCATCGCCAGCACATCACGCCGCTCCGCGCCCAGCGCCATGCGGATACCCATTTCCCGCGTCCGCGACGTCACCGCGCACGAGACTACGCCGTAAATCCCAACCGCCGCCAGCGCCAGCGCCAATCCGCCGAAGAGTGCCAGCAGCGCCACAGTGAACCGCCGCTGCGCCAGCGAGGATGCCAGGTAGCTCTCCAAGGGTTGCACATGGAACACCGGCTGTGTGGCATCGACGGCCAGAAATGCCGCGCGCACGGTCCGCTCCAAACCGCGTGGATCGACGCTGGTCCGCGCCACCAGCGCGTAGCCGAACGAAAGATCCTGCGCCTGTGGAATGTAGGCCGCCATACTGGGCGCCGCATCCAGGCCGTATTGACGCACGCTGCCCACGATACCCACGATGGTCATCCACGGCTTGGCGTCGTTGCGGCCGCCCAACTGGATCTGTTGGCCGATCGGGTCGCGGTCCGGGAACCGGTCGCGCGCACATGCCTCGCTGATCACCGCCACTTGGGGCGCGGCCGCCGCGTCCTGAGCGGTAAACACGCGGCCGCGCTTCAGCGGAATTCGCATGACACGGAAATAGTCCGGCGTTACGGAGTATCTGTCGGCGCTGGGATCCTCTGAATCGTGCGCCGGGCGGCGGTCGCGGATGTGGAAACCCGACCGGTCGAAGCTTTCCATCGGAAGCAGACTGCTCATCGCCACGCTCTCTATGCCGGGTGTGGCGCGCAAGCGTGCGAACACGTGCTCATAGTAGCCCAGCTCGGCTTCCGGCTGGTGATAACGCGCGCCATATACGTAGGTCTTGAGCGTCAGCACGTTGTGCGGATCGAAGCCGGGATCCACATTTATCAGACGCAGCAGGCTTTTGCCCAGCAGCCCCGCGCCCACGGCCAGCACAAAGGCCAGCGCCAGTTCGCCCATCACCAGCAAGTCGCGCAGACTGCGCCGGGAGCGGCTGCCGGTGGACTTGCCCGACTCCTTCAGCGCGTGATTCGCATCGGCGCCCGCGTACCGCAACGCGGGCATCAGCCCGAACAGGACGCCGGTGAACAAGCTCGTCGCCAGGCCGAACCAGAGCACCGTGGCATCCATATGAATGTCGTTGAGGCGGGGGATTTCGCTGGGAGCGATCGCGGCCAGCCGCGACGTACACCACCAGCCCAGCAGCACGCCGGCCATCCCGCCGGCCACGGCCAGCAGAAGGCTTTCGGTGAGCAATTGCCGGATCAACCGCCATCGCGCGGCGCCCAACGCGGCGCGTAATGCCATCTCTTTGGCGCGGCCGGCGGCGCGCGCCAGCATCAGGTTGGCCACGTTCACGCACGCGATCAGCAACACAAATCCGACGGCGCCCATCAGCACCCACAGCGCCGTGCTGACGCTGCCGACGAGGTAGTCGCGCAGCGGCTCAAACGCGACCTTGGCCTGCGGAGGATACGATCCCCGGTAGTGCCGCACCAGATCGGCCATGATGGTGTTCAGCTCCGCATGCGCGCGCTCAGCCGGCACTCCCGGCTTCAGCCGGGCGATCAGTTGCAGGTGCTGGCAGTCGCGGCAGGCAAACGGATCGGTCAAGGCGTAACCCAGCGGTTCGAAGATCTCGGGCGCGCCGAAACCCTCGATTTCGAGCGGCCGGAAGCTGGCGGGCAGTATACCCACCACCGTGAACGAAGCATCGCTCAAGCGGATGACGCGGCCGACGATCTTAGGGTCGCCGCCGAAACGCCGCATCCAGAGCCCGTGGGCGAGGATCACTTCGAAGCGGCGGCCGGGGCTGTCCTCCTCCGGCAGGAAGCCGCGGCCGATCTGCAGGCGGATGCCGAGCGTATCGAAGAAATCGTAGTTCACGCGCAAGCCGTTCAGCAATTCGGGCTCGCCCCGCTCCACGATGGCGCCCGCCGCGGTGCGATAAAGGGACATGCTCTCGAACGAATGGCTCAGCCTGCGCCAATCGTAGGCCGTCGTGTAGCCAATGGTGCTGGCGGTCGTTTCACCCGAATCGGCCTCGCCCAACTTCACCAGCCGGGCCGGATCGCGATATGGCAGTTGATCGAGCAGCACGGCCTTCACCGCGCTGAAAATAGCCGTATTCGCGCCGATGCCCAGCGCCAGCGTGGCCACTGCGGTGAGCGCGAACGAAGGACTCTTGCACAGGACCCGGCACGCATAGCGCACATCGCCGCGCAGTTCATCGAAAAGACGCAAGCCGCGCGCGTCGCGGCACACCTCCTTGTAGCCTTCCACCGCGCCAAACTCGATGCGCGCACGGCGGGCGGCTTCGGCGGGCGGCAAGCCGGAGCGAGCCAGGTCGGCCGCGCGGCTCTCCAGGTGGAAGCGCAGTTCGTCGGCCATGTCGCGCTCGAGCGTGGCGCGTCCGGAGAGCGCCCGCCAGAACAATCGCACCCGCTTCGTCAAACGCCGCAGCATGTCAAACCTCCCGCGGCTTGGCGCCGAGGGCCGCCGCCACGGCCGATGCCGAGCGGTTCCAACTTTCAGTCTCCGCGCGCAGGCGCTTGCGGCCGGCGGGCGTCAGCGTATAGAACTTGGCGCGGCGATTGTTCTCCGAGGTGCCCCATTCGGCGTCGAGCAGACCCTGGACTTCGAGGCGATACAGGGCCGGGTACAGCGCGCCTTGTTCGACGCTCAGCGCGCCTCCCGAAATTTGGCCGATGCGCAGCAGTACGCCGTAACCGTGCAGAGGTCCCAGTGAAACGGCCTTCAGGATCAGCAAATCCAGAGTGCCCGGCAGCAGTTCGGCCGGCTTGGCGGTTTCGCCCATATTCTCCTCTAAGCTCCTTAGGAGAAGTATAAGGGCGCTCTCCTAATCTGTCAAGGAGAGTTTTCGGGCTTCTTCGGAGACGGCGATTCGCGTTAGGATGAGTCGTGCACTTCCGTAGATTCGCTTGCTTCCTGCTGGGGCTCTGGCTGGGGGGCGGCCTCTTCATGGACATGGTGGTCACCCAGAACTTCCGGTCGGTGGACCGGCTGTTGGCCAAGCCCGCGCCGCTCGCCGCGGAACAGATTGCCAAGCTGGGGCCGGACGCCGCGCGCGTCTTCCTGCGGCATCAGGTCTCCGAGCAGAACCGCTGGTATTTCGAAACCTGGGGATTGATCGGGGCCGGGATCGGCGCGGCGCTGCTACTGATCCTGATTTTCGGCAGCACCGAAAAGAATTTCTCCCTGTTGGTTGCGCTGCTGATGCTGCTGATCGCCGTCGTGCAACGATTCGCGTTGACGCCGCAGATGGTGGTGCTGGGGCGCATCATCGACTGGATTCCCATCGACCAGCCGTCGCCTGAACGCTCGCGCTTCTGGATGCTGCACAACGCCTTCGTGGGATTGGAGATGTTGAACTGGGCGTTGGGTGTGTTCTTGACGGGCAAGCTGCTTTTCCGCAGGAGAAGACGCCCTGGAGAGCAGGATGCGGAACTATAACGCGCTGGCGCGCGTGGGCGGCCTGCGAGGCCGCCGCAGGCTGCGAGCCTGCCCCACAGCCACTCAGGCCAGATCGATGCGGTCGATGAATCCGATCACCGCCATATCGATAGGCGACTGCATGCGCCCCACGCTGCTCATGGCCGCAAAGCCATCGGTCGTCAGCAGCACCTTGTCGCCGATGCCCGCGCCGATGGCGTCCAGCGCGACCACCGCGTCGCCCCGATTCGATCCGTCCAGATCGAGCGGCTGCACCAGCAGCAGATTGCGGCCCTCATGGCTGGCGTGTTTCCGGGTGGCCACCATGTCACCCACGACGCGTGCGATCAGCATGCTTCAAGCCCTCTTCAGGTGGATGGAATCCACAATTCCGGTGATGGTAGCGTCGACGGGCACTTCCGCGGGCAGGAACGCGTAGCTGGCTTCCTTGCTGCGCGTCCAGTAGACCAGTTCGCCCGCGCCGGCGCCGGTCGAATCGGCGCACACCAGACGCTTGCCGGTGGGTTTGAGTTCAGGCGTCAAGGGTTGCACGAAGAGCAAGCGCTGGCCCTCCAGATTCCTGTCCTTGACAGTCGACCAGACGCACCCGACTACGCGGCCCAGCAGCATATCAATCCAGCCGCACGTCGTCCACGATGCCCACGATAGCGGTGTCCACGGGCAGATCCTTGCAGCCGTCCGCCATGCGCGCCGAGCTGCCTGAGACCACCAGGACGCGCTCCTTGAATCCGGCGCTGACCGTGTCCACGGCCACCAGGTAGCCGGCTTCGTCCTTGCCTTCGGGCGACACCGGCTTCACGACCAGCAGCTTCTTGCCTTCCAGACGCGGGTCTTTCCGTGTCGCCACCACGGTGCCCACTACACGGGCCAAAATCATTTTGACCTTATCAGCCGGCTATTTGCCGGCCGCGGCATTCTGTGTCTTGCCGATCGGCAGAATGTCTTCCAGGCTCTGGTGCGGGCGCGCGATCACATGCACGGCGATCAATTCGCCCACGCGGCGCGCCGCGGCCGCTCCCGCATCGGTGGCCGCTTTCACGGCCGCTACATCGCCGCGGACCATCGCCGTAACGTACCCCGAGCCGATCTTCTCCCAGCCGACCAGCGATACTTTGGCGGCCTTCACCATGGCGTCGCACGCCTCGATCATGGCCACCAGTCCGCGTGTCTCGATCAATCCTAACGCTTCACCCATCTAGACTCTCCCTCACCGCTCCCTGACGGTCGCGGCCCTGAAATCGGTTCAGTTCACGCCGCGCGCGCGCAGCGCTTCGTCCACCATGCCGATCAGTTCTTCGCGCGTCACGTAGAATCTTTCCTGCCGCGGCATTTGTTCAGCATACACCGGACAACCCGGCTCCAGGGCCGCGCGCGCCTTCACGCCATAACGCGTTCTGGAATCGAACAGCTTCTCCACTTCCACTTTGGGCAGCACCGTGGGGCCGCCCAATAGTTCCGCCACCAGCGAAATTCGCGCGAAGTGCTCCACGGTTTCCATGCGGAAGAACGCTTTGTAAACGTCGTCGCCATAACTCACCGCGCCGTGATTCCCCATCATAATGGCATCGTATTTGGGGATGTACGGGATCAACGGCTCGGTTAGCGCCGGGGTACCGGGCAGGCCGTATTCCGCCAGCGGCACACAGCCCAGTCCGATGACCACTTCCGGCAACAGCGCCAGGTTCAGCGGGCGGCCCGCCGCCGCGAACCCCGTAGCAACAGGCGGATGCGCATGCAACACGGCATGAACGTCCGGACGCATCTCGTAAACCTTCATGTGCATGGCGACTTCGGAGGTGCATTCCTTCCGGCCACTCAGCTTCCTTCCCTGCATATCCACCACGATCAGATCGTCGGGATGCATCATACCCTTGCTCACGCCGGTGGGCGTGGCCAGGATGCGCGCGGCATCCAGACGTATCGTGATGTTGCCGTCGTTGGCCGCCACCCAACCCTTCTGATACACCAACCGCCCGATATCTACGATATCCTGCCGGTACTCTTGCTCGGTCTTCGCCATCGCGGGAAAAACGATTGTAACAGACGGAAGGCGGAGCGCAGGCGGCCGGGCATCTGCGTCGATTGTGGGGCCGGACTCCAGTCCTGCGGGCCGACGTCCACGTCGGCCTGTATGAAGAGCGGGTCCTTTACGCCGCCGTGGGGCAGGCTCGCAGCCTGCGCGGGCCTCGCAGGCCCGCTCTTCGGCGAGCAAGCTCGCCCCGGCGGGGCTAAAGCCCCCTGGGCGGCGCATGGCGCCGCCCCACGCGGACTGGAGTCCTGCCCCACTGGCATTCATTGATTCGTGTTCAAGAAGCGCGGGCCGTAAAAGACGGGCTGGGACAGATCGGTATAAGCACGCAGGCGGTCGATTTCCGCTGGGTAAAGCTCCGGAAGCTGGGCGACGATGCCGGCGGGTATCTGGTAGCGCAGAATATTGAAGCACGAAAGCACGCGCAGATCCACCATTCCGTGCACCGCGCCGCCCAGCGTTTTCCACGAAGCCGCCGCCGGACCGTTCCAGACGGCGTCCAACTCCGCCAGAATCGCGGAAAAGCCGGTGTCGAACGCGTTCAGATCGTTCGAGACCGCGGCGGCGTTCGGGTCCAGGGCCAGGATCTTGGCGTAACCGTCGGACGGCACCGCAAGCGTATTCACCACCACCGGCCAGCCAATGGCTCTCCCCTTGAAGAAAAGCGGCTCGGTCTCCGGAGTGAGTGGAATCGACGGTTTGGGTTCTTCGTAGCTGGCGCCGTAGTGAAGTTCGGCAAACTTTGCGTAGTGCGATTCCTCGGACTCGAACTCTTTGCTGGCGATCAGGGATTCCGTGGAAGCGCCCTCGCCCTGCTGCAGGATTTCATCGATGCCGTTTTCGAACGCGGGCACCGGGTCGACGCCAGGCTGGTATTTGACGGTGGCAAAGCCGATGTCGTCGCCCACCTGGTTGGGAGGACCCCCTTTCTGCGCCATGGCCACAACCGCGGCGCGCACCGCGTCGGCATTATCGTGAATCGCCTGGCGAATTCCCTTATAAAACGCCGCGATGGTCGGATACGTTTCTCCCCGTTTCAGGCCGCGCAGCAGAAAGTCCGGCATTTCGATGCGCAGGAAGTTCTTGAGCTGTTTCTTGGAGAATTGGGCGAGTCCCACGTGCAGATCGGGTTCCGCCCCGCCGGGCAGCCCGTGCACGGGGTACGGAATCCGGATGTTTTTGAGGCGCGGCGATTCGCCGAGCGCGGCTAAGAGGTTGCCGGCGATGGCCATGTGGACCATCTCTTCCATGGCCACGCTGCGGATCGCATTGTAGGCCGAATAGTTCTGCACCTCCAGTGAGAACATCGCGGAGAGGTATAGCGGCAAAGTCGAGTATTCCAATTCGATGGCGGTTTGGAGGGCTTGCTTGATCCAGGCAAGGTCCCTAGTGGCGGCTGGTGGAGTAGTTAGCGTCATAAGTTTATGGGCAGTTCACGCTTGATAGAAGAGCGTATAGGTGGTATTGCCGATGCGATAGGGCACCGCTTGCGTGGCGCCCGTCACGGTGGCGCCGGCGAAGAGGCTGGTCCATCCCTGGCAATCGGCGTGGATGCGATAGACGACCGTGGCGCCGCTGGCCGCGATGTAGGTCAGCAGGTACGGCTCGCCATTGTCCCAGGGCACGGGCGCGGTGAGGTCGATCGTCAGAGCGTCCGGCAGTTGCGCCTGCAGGTAGCTGCCGACTTCGACGGTGCCCATGGCGGGATTGTCCTGAATGTGGTCGATATTGACATTGAGTTTCTTGGTATTAATCTTGAAAAAGAAGTTGGCGCCGCCGAGCTGGAAAAACGCAAAACGCGTCCATCCTTGGGCCCATTGGTGGTACCAGACATTCAACGCCAGCAGGGGCGGCACGCCGCCGGTGGAGGACGGGGTCACTACTACGCTGAAATTCGAGACATAGCCCGTATCGAAATCGTACCCCAACACATACTGCTGGCTGAGTGACGTAAACGCTCCGATGGAGGTGAATCCATGCGACGGCGTATTGCGGGGCAGCGCGAACAGGTAGGGCGGCGACACCGATAAATCCGCGCCCACGCGATAAAAGCCGAAGGTGCCATTGTCCCGCCGGTACGTGAGCAAGTACGGCTCGTTGCCCAGCACAAAGGTGCTTAGTGAGTCCCACGGGCCTCCGGAGAGATTTGGCTGGGCGCCGGCGCTAACCACCCACGGGGCGCCACCGGACAGTGTATAAACGTCCGTCTTCTGCGTAGCCTTGTTATAAGCGAAGAGAGCCACGCTTCCGCCAACTTGGACAGTGACGAGGCTAGTGTAACCCGCGGCGAGCCCGCCGGTGTCGCCCTGCTTCCAGACTTGGTCGAGCGTCACCGCGCCGGACGCGGGGTTAATGCAATAGATGCTGTTCATTTTGCTCCTTTCATCATGTGAGTTGCCAGGTCCCGGTTAGACGACCTCCTCCACAAAAAGCGGCAGTGGGATTGGATCCGCCCCGGAGACTTGGAAATAACTTAAGCGGGCAGGCTGCCCGGCGCCCACGATTTCCACGATTTCAAATCCGTGGTTATACCAGTCGTCGGTCAACCCCAGAGTCAAATCCGGTTGTTTGAGAGATACCGGAAACTTTTGCGCGTAGGGCGCTTCCTGCTGCTGCACAGGGATGGCGCTATGGCCGGCACAGCGGCCCTTGGGCAATGTTTTGAAAACCTGGGTGGCGTCAGGAGTATCTGTGGGCCAATCGGCCGGACGATAATTGTCCTGAAAAATTCCCAGGTTGTGTTCATGTCCCCAAATCCATGCGGCCACACGATCCTGGAATGCCGGCCCAAACTGGCGCCACAGCCCCGTGTCGATCCAGGCGCGATTGAAATCGGACGGATCGGGTGTGGACTGACCGCCTACGCCCGGCAACTGCGTTTGCGAAACCCCGCACACGTCCAGCGCGGAGTAGAGCTGATGGTGTGACAACAGAATCGAACGGCCCGGGAATTTCGCCAGCTTATCCTGGTGCCACGCGACTTCGTCGCCGCGCACCGTCACCTGGGCGGCGGGCGCGGTCGGGTCGTGAACGGGCAAGTTCGCGCCGGAAGCGCGCCGGAAAAAAGGGTTGTAACCGCTGGGCCAATGCGGATCGGAGGTATCGTCAGACGTTTCCACTTTGCCAACTTGCAGCCGATCCAGTACGGCCTGCTGGGCGGAAGCGGGCACATTCATGTAGTGGCCGTTGTAGCCCGTATCCAGCCCCAGAAACTGCCATCCATCGTCGGCGGTGCGCAGACAGAAGTAGCTGGCGGATTGCCGCTGGCTGGAATCGACGACGAGTTTTTCCGAATCGAGCGCGCGCAGGAATGAGACGCAGCCGGTAAAATACTCATGATTGCCCGGCACGGTGAAAAACGGCACCCGGCGGCGTTCGCTCTTCAGCACGGAGCGGACTAACCCGATCAGGCGGTGGTCCGTCTCAAATGCCGTTCCGGAAAAATAGACATCGCCTAAGTGCAGGATGGCGTCGGGGTTGAATTTGAGCGCCGCAACTAACACAGCGGCGGCTTCGTCGGTGCCGGTGGCGAGGTCGCCGACGATGGCCACACGCGCGCGCGCCGGCAGCCGCCACGCGATAACGCCGTACTCCGGATTTCCATTTCCAAAAGCCGGCGCCTGCCACGAACGGTATTGGGGCTTGCGTCCTTTGTGGTAAGGATACTGCCAGTAATACTTGAAATACTGCACGAACATCTGCTGCCAAAGCGGATTGCCGAATTTGTACTCCTGCGTCTGTGCTTCAATCTGAGCTTCCAGCGCGGGGTCGTCGGCGATGCGGGCGTGCGCACGGCGGTGATGCAGGTAGGAAAGGTACTCCAGCACCGCCGCTTCGTCGTCGCTATCGGTGGGGGGCGGAGGCAGCGGCGCGTTCTGCAGCATCGTGCGGCAATAACGGTCGGTCGCCAGCATCAAGGGATGCGGTATGTCGATGCCGGCCGCATTGGTGCGGCTCTGCCCCAAACTCTTGGCCAGCACCTCGGCGACACACGACTTCCATAGCGCCAGGTGGGGAACCTCGAAGTGCTCAATCGCGGTCATTTGCGGCCTGACTTTCGGGGCGCGGCGCGCGCGGCCGGCGGCCGATGAAATTGCATGTTCAGGCAAGGGGTTTTGGTCAGATCCAAGCCCGGCCAGTCGTCCCACAACCCCGCGGGCAGCGGCTGTGAAAGAGGGGCCACCTGCAACACAGGCACGGTCAACGCGGCCAACCCATCCAGGGCTGTGCCCAGTTTCGGCGTGCTACGCGGTCCATGTACCCAGGCGGCGCCATAATCGTTGCCGCAGCAAACCAGCGCCGCATCCACACCGGCGGGTGGCTGGTTGTGGAACCCCCAAGCCCAAGCCCCCGCGGCTGCAAGAAAGGCTTCCGGAGTGAGATCGGCACGGCGTGCGCCCACCAAATGATACACCTTGCCGAGCATCCAGTCGGCCGGCTGGTCAAGAAGATAATACGGCTGCTCGGGCTGCAGCGGCCCTACCGTGGAAAGCGACAACGGCACTTCCGGCAGCTTGCTGCGGGTCATATCGTAAGCGTCGCCGTGCAGATTCTGGTAAATGCGCACGGCGATGGCTTCGGCCGCCAGATCGTGCGATTGCGGCGTAGCCCAAAACATGAGCGCTGTCTGATCCGGCACCGCGGCCGGCTTGTTGGATTGCGGCACCATCATGGGCAGATAGGCCCGCAGACCGACAGCCGGCTGGAGAAGGGCGCACGCCGGCACGAATACGGCGCCCAGAAACTGCGCGAACTGATCGTAGGTAATCGACGCGGACTTGAATCCGCGCCAGACGTAAACCGAGCCGGGAGCTACCGGGTAAGATTTGGTCTTAGTCGTCATCAGTCGGCCTGCCGGTTGAATTGCATGTTGAAGCTGCTGCCGGCTCGTACGTCCATGCCGGCCCATTCGTCCCACAAACCGATGGGCAGAAATGTGGGCCAAGGCGAGAATGCCTGCTGCCAATCCGTCAACACCGCTTGCAACAGCGGAATGCCGCTGGGGGGTTGCGGCATACCGGGCGCCAGAAGTCCCAGCTCCCAATAGACCAGATAGTCGTTGCCCACACAGGCGATCGCGCCCTCGACCAGCGCTTGGGTTTGAATGGTAGAAAGTACCTCCGCGGCGGCCGCCTGGAACGCCGCTGGATCCATATTCGCCGGACGCGCGGCCACCAGGTGGTTGACGCCGCCATGCATCCAGTCGGCCGGTTTATCGAAGAGAAACACCGGTTGATCGACCGTCAGAGAGCCGGAAAAAAGCACAGGGAAGTCGGCGCGGCTTTGGTTGTTCTGGGTCACGTAGACCCCACCGTGGGTGAGCGTGTAAGTGCGCACGGACAATCTGGTGAAGCCATTCCAATAGGTTTCCTGAGATCTCCAGAACAGGATCGCCGTCTCATCGGGCACGGCGTCCGGCTTGCCGGCCAGGCCCGCCGGGACGGTCGGAACGTAGGCATTCAGCCCAGCGTCGATCTGCATCAGCACGGTGGCCGGCACAAAGACCGTGCCCAGCTTGCTGTAGAACTGATCGGGTGTGAGCGTGGGCAGACGGAAGCCGCGCCACACACGAACCGCATTCGGTGGAACCAGCGAAGAGTTTTGTGTTGTCATATCGGTCCTTCGGTGGGGATGGGTGGATTCAAGAGACTTTGCCCTGCTGGATGGTCGGGTTTCCCGGTTGCGACAATCCGCTCGGCCACCTTTTCGAGAAAACCCGAAGGCGGCGGGGGCTCTTGTGTCTTACTGTAGCGGCACTCGTTGGGAAATTGCCAATGCCGGTTGACACAGAACCGGCAGGCTCCCTCGGTGCGATCCAAGTAACCCGTGCCGTCGCCTTTGTCCTTCCACGACAGCACGCCCTGTGAGTACATACCCTCCAGCACGGACGCCATCATCGCATGCGGATCGTAATAATCCGGCTGCAGCGCCTCGTACGCGGACGGGAACTGCTGCTGCAGCCAGGCGCGCACTACGGCGGCCCTGGTTGCGTCGGCCGGGAGCTGCACGACGAGGTAACTGTTCGGGTACTTCGGGTCCGGCGGCACGATGGTAAAGCCATTAGCGGCGGTCAATGCGTTTACCAAGCCCGGCTCGGTCTGCTGAAGGATCTGCCACTGCGCTGGACTTATACGATATTGTGGCAGGAAGTTGGTGTTGTAGGAGAAATGCGGTGTAACGACCAGACGCGTGCGGCTCTTGTATTGCTGCCCGTCGATAGTCGCGTCAAAGTCGATAAAAGCCGGATGTTCGGGATCGACCGTTTCCCGCAGGAGGGTGAAATCGTTGTCAATTGGGTATTGGGACAGCGGAGGGTCGCGGCGCACATGCGCGCCGAAGCTCGCGTGGAACATGTTCCAACTCTGCACGCTCACGATATAGAGGATGGCCGGGCGCGTCTGGACCATCTGCTTGATCGCCCAAGCGTTGTGGCTCACGCAATTGTCCACGATCTTGGCGATGCTTTCCTTGGATCCGCCCAGAAAGCCCGCGTTCCAATGCGGCGAGGCGCACGCCACCATATCGAGTTGGCAGACGTCCTCGCCAATGCGCAGCGAAGCACTGGGATGGCCGTCCCGGTGAAGGGTATCCTGTAACTGCTGGAGCACCGGAACAAACTGCATGTAGTAGCCTTGCTGCTGCTGCATGACTTCAGCCTGGATGCCTTGGGGGACGGCCACGCGGCCCGCGATCACATCGCCCGCCTTGAACGCGTTGTTAGGCGGGTAAGCGTCGAAGAGCATGACGTAAGGAAAATCGCCGAGTTTGCCGGGCAGCGATAAGACGGTGTCGGCCGCGTCGCCTTCATAGCGCACCGTTAGGGTCCAAGCCGGATTGTCGTCGGGACGGTTGCCCGACACCACATAGCCGTTGCGGGTGGCGTAGATTCGGCCTTCCGCCAAAATGAAATTCTTGGCGAAATCCAACGTAAACCGCTCCTGATAAACCGACCGGTAGCGGTAGTACCACGCGTATTTGGCCCAGGCGTTCGTATCGTTGTCCGAGGAAAAGTTGGGGTAACACCACGCGGCGCCCGTCTGCCCAGGCAGAAAGGCGGTCAGATTTGGATTGATGCCTATGGTCATGATGGGCGCTTTGCGGCAACCATCGATGACTTCGCCGTTGGGGAAGGAAGGCGGACGGGTGCGCCCGGTGACCCAGGGTTGAGGTCCGGGGCCCGCGCCGGGTGTGGCTGGATAAGGTACGTTGACGTCGAAATCGAAAGCCGTGTATGGCCCATAGGGCTGCTGGTTTCTTTCAGTGGGCCAGAAGAAGGAGCAAGTGCCGCAAGCGCGAACCTGGAAAGCGAGCTTAACCTCCAGCGGGTCGTCCGGATCCGGAACCGGGCTTTCGCGGGGAGGATTATAACCGGCCCTGCCTTCGCCGGCGATGGTGGCCCAAGTGGCCAGAGCGCCGTTGTAACTGGTTAGCGTGCCGAAAGTAGTGTAAATCAACCCGGACCAATCGGCGCGCACGCCATCGGAAATTGGCGCGCTTTTTTTCGAGAGCTTGGGCACCACCGGGTCCGAAATATTTCGCAGGCACGCGAACCGTACGCCCAGCCGGTTGGCCTCGCGGCCGATGATGGCGTCATCCATCTCCAGGAACGCATAGGCATCGGCGCTGTCGCCTCCGGCGATGTAATAAAAGTCGGTTGTAAGCAGAGGCGTGTCTCTTAGAGCCGACACTTTGGGCGAGCCGAGAGACTCAGGCAGGATGGCATCGTTGAGTAAGTCCGCGAGTGTCAGTTCCGCGAGACCCTGGTCGTCGGGATGTTTCGCTTTCAGTTGCGCGAAGAGACTTTGCAGGGATTGCTCCGTCACGGCCTGGTTCATCCGGTATAAGAGAGTGCGCTCCACATCGTCTATCAGCGCCGGCGGCGGAAACCAAGTCGGGCAGCGGTACATGTTGCCGTTATCGGGATCGACCGTGTTCTGGGGCCGCTGCAGAGTGAGCAGGGCGGAGTTGGTAACGACGGAATCGCCCAACCGCTGGTCCAACCGCGCACCGCCCGCGGTCCCAATCGTGTAGATACGGTCCGGTTTGGCGTCTTCCAGGATCGCGCGCAGCATCGCGGTAAGACCTTCGATCCAAGGCGGGTGAGCCAGATGGGAATTGCACTTGAACAGCAGCACGCGCCAGGGCCGGCCGGACAGGTCCGCGATCTCGACTAATTGAAACGAACCCCACAGGCTGCCCGAGCCGGGATCCGCCGTGTAAGCCGAGGCTCCGCGGCTATACGGCAGCCAAGTTGTCCTCCACGAGTGATCGTTAATTGAACCGGGCGCCCCGCTGTTGAGGAAGACGTGGTCCAGCGCAAACCACTCGGCGCTGGTCCATGTGAGGATCACGACATCGGCGAGTGGTAAAGCATCTTCCGGTTTCCGTGCGCCAATGGGGACCCGTACGGGCGCCACCTGGCCCATAGCCGACCAATTGACTGGAGGGAGAACCGCCGCGGGCGAAAAAGCGGGTTGTGCCGCAACGTCAGTGCGTCGAGTCAGTATGGGGCTGCTTTCGCTGGCGGCGGAAATCAGATTCATGGTTAGGCCTTCTTCGTTGTGCTTTTAGCCTGCGCCGCGCTCTTGGACTGGCGCGCCGCCTGCATCTTCTCAGCTTTCGATCCGGGTTTGAGGTGCGTGGTAACGCCCACGAGAATCGCCGAAATGCTGGCCCAAAGCGGTTCGCATTGGAAGGCCACCGTCCCTCCGCTGCGCTTGCGCATCGCCACCGTGAAATTCATGTCGCCGATGCAAACGTAGTGAGTCACTTCGCTCCTGGCGGAAATAGCCAGCTTGGCATGGTCGTCCGGCTCGGGCCAGGAGATGTCGATTCCCAGCGGCGTGAGATCGATCCCCGTCATATCCACAACCGTGTGAATCTTGTCGCTGTCCAGCGAGGGCGGCGTTTTGCCGTGCTCCCACGTTTCCACGTCCAGGTTATCGTGCAGGCTGGGTCCCACTAAATCGTTGTAGAAATCCAGGTCCCAATACTTGTTCTTGGCTATGGACATGAATTTCAGGCCGGCCTTGGAGTTGAAAGGAACCGTAGCTGTAACAGGCGTAGTGCCGGCGGCCACCTGATTCCGCATCAACTCCACGCGCGGATCGCCTGGCTCATTTTCCAACTCAACGGGAACCTTCGAAGCCAGATACACATTGGGCTGCTGGGCCGCGTACATCTGGCCCGCGATGGACCGTGCCACACCGGCATCGTGCAAGGTAATGCAGAGCAGGGTTTGCGCGTTGGGCATGCCTGTGGACGGAAAACCGTAATGGCCTTGCGGGGGAAACTTGGGCGTGGACTGCACCAGCCAGAAGGCGGTATTGCTTCCGAGGTCGAAGGCCAGGACGCCCTTGGTGTGGCCGCGCGAGCCATTGACTTTGCCGTTGACGGGGTTCTCGTCGTTGTAGAAAAACCAGCCGAGGTGCTGGGTGGACGCACCTTCCTCGCCATACAATTGCTTCAGTGTGTTGGGCAGCGCTCCATCTGTGTCCACCCGATCCGGGGAAAGTGTGAGTTTGCCGCTCTCCGGCGTATGGGCGTCAAAGTAAACGTACTCGGTTCCCTTCTCTTTGCTTCCGTCGGCCGTCTTGGACTTTCCGGCCACTTTGTACATGAACCACCAATCCACCGGCTTTCCGTCATCGCCCATCGCGCTAAGTTGCACGTTCTTTCTCCTTGTTGTTGTGAGTCAGACAACTCGTTGGATCGCCGCGGCCGGAAACTCGATTTGTAGCATGGGCCAACCTTGAGCCGCTGGAACTGGCCGCGCCGTATGGGACTCCATTTGGGGAAATCCGGTTCTTGACGATTTCGGCGGATGTTCCGCCGGAAGGATCTCGATTTGTTGCCCAATATGCCAATCGTTTTGATGTCATTCATTGTCGGATTCTCTGCCTTGTCCGGTATATTAATGAATAAAACGATGTTGGACGACCACCTCAAGATGTTAATCCGGCCACGCCGCGCTGTCAAGCATAATTTCCGGCCGCGTGGATGTCTCATCTGAGTTTAAATTGAGTGTTGAACGTGGCTCTCCGGAAACCCACTCGCCAACCTGTCGATTTGCGAAGTGCGGGGCTAAAGCCCCGCGCGGGATAAATCCCACCCCCCAAGGCTTTGGGGGGTTCTGCCCCTGGTTACGGCCCCGGCCGTCCGTACTGGAGTGCCACACGAGCGAGGAGTTGAACCGGCTGAGCACTCGGAAGCCATCGACTTCCGAGTTGCTTCCGAGTTGCTTCCGAGTTGTTTGCGCCCGATAGGCACGGACCTCCCGGCATGCAACATTGGCAGAAGGCGGCGCATTGGGCGCCTCTCTAGAGGCGGTTGGCGCGAAGCGGCATGATGAAGCCGGCGACGCATTCCGTTGAGAAAGTCGCGACCCCCGAGCGGTGAATCGTACCTGCTTGACGACGATGGTGGGCGCGACAGGACTCGAACCAGTGACCGCCGGTGCAGACGGCACAACTCGGCTCGTCGAACCCCGGTCGAATAGAGCGTCATCGGCATCGTACGGTTTAGCAAGTTGCTGGCGGAATCGATGAGTTGGCACATCTCCTCCTGGCTCAGCGCGATCGGAAGCCGCCGTACTGCCATGGTTTGGAAAACGGGATGTGCTCCAGCATGTAATGACGCTTCAATGTCTTCACGAAAAGGGATCGTAGCGCCGACACTCGTTGCACGACGGAACGGGGGTTGAGCTTCGTCTTCCGCGGAAAATGCTTGGCGATTGCCCGGTTCCCAGTTTTGAATCGAATCCAGCGAAAAACCGAACTTCGCGGCGAACTGCGTTTGACTTAACCCGATCTTGGCCCGAAGCTTTCGGACGTCGACGTGCGGCACGCGCACATAAGTAACTCGGCCGCGCCCTTTCTACCATTCGCCCAGTCGCGCGCCTGTTCCGCACTGCGCAGTTGCCAGACGACGTCCGTCCGCTGGGTCGCCGACAAACCGGTCTGCACGTTTTCCGCGTAAATCGCCATCAAGAACACCCGCCTCGGGTTGCTGGGCGACGTACAAAATGAGAGCGTCATGTTCGTCTTCGGAAAGTACGCGCGGCACGTCGGCCAGGAACTCTTCCGTCTCCACGACAGCGATCGTCCGGCTCGCGCTCCGGTATATGTCAATGACGGATTGCACCCGCGCGGAGCGCCGGCCACAACGGGGTATGACAAAGACGCGCGCTGGCGGCCTGAGAGACCGCTGGCTGGCCACGGGCCTGCGCTACGAAGCCTGCCCCACTCTAACCGAGTGACTCCAGGAGGCGGCGGGCGGCTCCGTCGGGGTCGTTCTGCACCTCGCAACGGTCGTCGAAGATCATGGTTTGGACATTCCCGGCGTCGCAGGCGGACCACTTGGGAAGGCCGGCATGGTTGGGATCGCCGGTGCGCGCAAAGGCGATCCAGGCGTCGCTCATCTTTGCGCCTAGCGCGCGGGCGCGCGGGCCTCCGCCGGTCATGGTTTCGCAGCGATCGGTGTTGTCGAAACAGAAACTCAACTCCGCGCAGTGGAAGGCCATGGGTCTGGCGTCGAGCACCGGCGTCTGCCAGGTGAACCAGTAGAGATACGCCGGCGCTTTACCCTGCGCGGCCTTCAGCGCGGCCTGCTTCACGGCATTGCCGCGCACCGAGGACGCCATTACGATCGAATACAGTTCGAAGGGCCGCGCCCGCGGATGGGTTTGCCGAACCGCGTCGACGATCTCGGCGGCCTTACCTGGGTAGCGCTCGGCGATGCGCGCGGAGAGCTGTCCGGCGGTCAGGGAAAACGCGTCCGGATGGTCGATGCCATTGACGAACTCATTGAGCACGGTACCGACGACGAGGGGCACATCCGCGGAAATTTCAGGGGCGCGCGGGTCGAACGTCTGGGCCGGGATGTCGGCGCCGTCCACGCAGGGCGACCAGCCGAGCGAGCGGGCCATGCGGCGGAAATCCGGCGGGCCGGAAGGCGGCGGGGAGAGCTTGTGCTGCGCGGCGAGGGCGGCGCCCAGCAGACGCTCCACGGGAACGTCCTGGATTTGGGCCACATCCGCTTTTGAGATGGACAGCTCCTGGAGCACGGCGGCGGCGAGTTTGGCGGTATCCGCCGACTCCGCCACGCGCAGCATGGATCCGCTTTGAATGGCGGCGCGGTGGAACAATCCTTTGGCGGAAGGCATGGCCATCAGAGCGCCGACCTTGCCGCCGCCACCGGATTGGCCGAAGATCATGACGCGAGACGGGTCCCCGCCGAAATTCGAGACGTTGTCGCGGACCCATCGGAGGGCGGCGACGAGGTCGAGCATGCCGACGTTGGCGGAGCGCGCGTATGGGCCGCCGAATTCGGCCAGATTCAAGAAGCCGAAAGTGTTGAGGCGATGGTTGAGGGAGAGCACCACGACGTCGCCGCGACGGGCGAGATTTTCGCCGTCATAGGAGAGCAACTCCTGGCCGGAGCCAGCGGAGAAGCCGCCGCCATGCAGCCAGACCATCACCGGACGTTTGCGGTTATCGTTGATGCCGGGAGTCCAGATGTTGACGCGGAGACAGTCTTCGCCGGGCTGGCCGTCGTTCCACTGGAACATGAAGGCGTTCTCGTCGCTGTTCCAGCCGGTGCGCGGAAAGAAAGGGCAGACCTTGCCGAAGTAGAGGGAACTGCGCACGCCGGTCCAGGGCTGGGGGGGCAGCGGGGGCATGAAGCGGTTTTTGCCGGCGGTGGAGGCCGCATAGGGAATGCCCTTGAAGATGTGGACACTGTTGCGATAGAAGCCGCGAACCTTGCCGGCGGCGGTTTCGACGACGTTCTGCGTGTCGCTAACGGCGATTGCGTCCGGGGCGGTCTTGGTGGTTTCACGGGGCCGCGCGGCGTTTGCTAAGGGGGCGGCCACATCGGCGGCGGCTATGCCTCCCATGAGGGCGGTAGCGCCCTTCATCCAGGCGCGGCGGCTACTCGGGACGAGATTTTGTTTGGGGAGCATGGTGCTTTTCCTTTGTACCGTTATATCAGGTGGCGGGCGATGGCGGCCTACGAGGCCGCCGCAGGCTGCGAGCCTGCCCCACTAAGCCGGGATGTATGCTGAGTTATGCGCGTGGCCGGATTCCTTTTGGCGATGGCGGCATGGGCGCAGGTGCCCGAGAACGTTCCCGCGCTTGGCGCGCGGCTGGATAGGGTATTCGGCATCGCGGTGGATTCGGCGGGCAACGTTTTCCTTTCCCTGCACGACTACAATGCGGTGGTGCGGTTGGACGCCACGACCGGCACGTTGACGCGCGTCGCGGGGACTGGCGAGAAAGGATTTTCCGGGGATGGAGGACCGGCTACCAGCGCGCGCCTTTACATGCCCACGGGCATCGCTTTCGATAAGTCCGGCAACCTGTACACCGCGGACTTACTCAATTATCGCGTGCGCAAGGTGGCGGTGGACGGCACGATCGCGACCATCGCGGGCACTGGAAAATGCGGCAATGCGGGCGATTCCGGTCCGGCGGCGGAGGCGGAGTTGTGCTGGCCAAGATCGGTGGCGGTAGACGCCGCAGGGAACGTCTACATCGGCGTCAACAGCGGAGGACGGGGCCGGACTATCGGACGGGTGCGCAAGATAGCTACTAACGGCACGATCGGCACGGTCGCGGGCGGCGGCGCGTCGATGTGCGAGAGCTGCGCGGCGACTTCGGTCCACCTGACGGTTCCGGAGGGCCTGGCTTTGGACTTGGCGGGCAACCTGCTGATCGCGGACCAAGGCGACGCGCAAACCGGCGTGGCCGGCGATACGCGCCTGCTGCGGGTGGGATCGGACGGCATGGTTAGAACCATCGTGGGCGCGAACCGACCAGCCATCCCCGCGGGGTTGGGACCGGAGTCTATCGCGGTGGACGGAGGCGGGAACATTTATATAGCGGAGGGAGGGCGGATACTGAGAGTGGACCAGAGCGGGGCGGTGACGCCGGCCGCGGGCGGGGGTATGGCTTTCCCCGGAGACGGAGGTCCGGCCACGAGCGCCGCACTGGCAAGCAGCGGGATGAAGGTGCACTGGATGGCGCGGGTAATCTGTATATCACCGTACTCGATCGGGTCTGCAAAGTCACTCCGAACGGCATTATCCGGACCATCGCGGGGAAGCATGCAGATCCGGCGCCGCATCCCGCCGAGGCGGCAACGGGCGCATCGTCCGCGCCGGCATGGGCGCAGCCAGGTTCGGCGAAGCACAAACAGGTGGCGCCGCCGGCGGACTTTCACAGGTCCAGCAGGAATTTCGAGATGCCGATCGGCATATTCGAGGGGCAGTCCGACATTGGAAGCGCGCTCGCGCCAGGCAGCGGCATTTACGACGCAGGCACGAAGCAGTACACCATTAACTCGGCCGGTTATAACATCTGGTACACGCGCGACGAGTTCCGGTATCTGTGGAAGAAGATGTCGGGCGATGTGTCGCTGGCGGCCGATATCGAGTTTCCGGACCCGGACGGCTACGGCGACCGCAAGGCGGTGCTGGCGATTCGTCAGGATCTGGAGGACGATTCGAAGGAGGCGATCGCGGCGCTGCACGGGCTGGGAATGATCCACTTAGCGCAGCGTGCGGAGAAGGGCGCGCGGGTGACGGACATGGAGTATCGGGTGGGGGGACGCGGCCGTCCGGGCGGGGCGAATCCGGACAGCCTGGTGGGTGTGATGGCCAAGCGCATCGGGATCGAGAAGCATGGCGATTCGTTTGCGCTGTTTGTCAGTTTGGAAGGCGAGGCGATGCACCAGTTCGGTCCACCGCTCGATTTGCACTTTGACGGACCGTTCTATGTGGGGATCGGGTTTTGCTCGCATCTGCCGGAGAAGGTGGATACGGCGGTGATTGGGAATGTGGTTTTGGAAAATGCGGCGGGGAAGGTTCGTTAGTGGCGCGCGGCTAGCGTGTCCTGTCCGGTCGAACCTGACAACAGGTTCCACTTAGTTTTGCGAAGGGACGCCGAAGGGCGGGCCTGCGAGGCCCGCGCAGGCTTCGAGCCTGCCCCACTCTAGAGCGACTTGCAGCGGGACGCGAGGAGGCCGGTGGCTTGGGCTAGGTCGACGTCCGCGATAAGCAACCCCGGCTTGCCGTAAGGCTGGTAGGCGAGCAGCGTCCCATCGGCGCGGACGACGGCGGAAGTGGTCGGGGAGCCGGGGCTGGCGTAGTTTACGGTGGCGAAGAAGCAGGTGTTCTCGGCGGCCCGGCACAAGGCGGCTTTCTCGTGGAACGAGTTGGCGGGATCGGCGAATGTGGAGGGCACGTAACTGCCGGGTTCGGCTTGGTGGAAATGGGGATGGAAGACGATGTGCGCGCCGCGGCGCACGGCCCAGCGGACGGTTTCAGGATAGCGCCACCCTTCATGGCAAATGGCTACGCCGAATGTGAGGGCGCCGGTTTGAAAGACGCGCCTTCCCGTGCCGGGTGAGTAGGTACCCTCCTCGGAGGGATCAAGCTGCACTTTGTCTTGGAAGCCGGCTATGGCGCCGTCGCGGTCGACGATGAGCGCGGTGATCAGGAGCGCACCATTTACGACGCGTTCGGTGCCGAGCACGACTGCGAGGTTAGCCTCTGCGGCAGCCGATGCAATGACGGTCCAGGCGCGTTCGAGGAACACCGGATCGGCGGGGGGCACGGCCTTGCCTGTTGCGCGGTAGCCGGGAATGAAGCATTCCGGAAAGCAGACGATGGCGGCGCGCGCGAGGCCAGCTTGGGCGATGGCGTGTTCGGCCAGCGTGACCGACTCCTCGGGAGTGGCCGGGAAAGGGATGTTAGCGAGCGCGATTCGGATGGTGGGCATGCAGCCTATCAATATTACCGCGCCCGTAGGTAGTACCGGGTTGAGTAATTTCGGTACCATGCGAGCCGTCTTCGGCGAGCGTGACTGCTAGACTCTGTTAGTGATCGCACTTAGCAGGGAGGCAGGGATGCCCACACGAAGCTTCACACGAACGCTACGGATACTCTCGCTTATGGCGGGCATCGGCTGGGCGGCACGGGGCGCGACGCCGGCCATCTTCAATTCCCCGCGGGTCTTCTGGCAGGGAGGCGGTCCGGCATTTGCGGCCGGCGATTTCAATCGCGACGGGAATGTGGATCTGGCGGTGCTGTCGGATACCGAAGTTTCCATTCTGCTGGGCCGCGGTAATGGGGTTTTCGATGCGGGCGCGCAGTATACGCTCGAAGGCGGACCCGGATATGCCACCCCGATTGTAGCGGCGGATTTCAATGGCGACGGCAAGCTGGACCTGGCGCTGATCGCGGAAGACGCGGCCGCAAATTGGACCGTTGCGGTCCTGCTGGGCAACGGCGACGGCACGTTTCAAATGCCGGTGTATTACGCCGCGGGAAATGCGCCGCTGTCGCTGGCCGTGGCGGACTTCAACGGCGATGGCGTGCCGGATCTGGCGGTGGCCAATGGCTGGGTCGCGGGCCAGACGAGCAGCAGTGTGTCGATCGTGCTGGGCAATGGCGATGGGACATTCAAGCCGCCCGATATTCTGACTGTGCCTTTGGATCCGTGGGCTGTTTTGGCGGCGGATCTGAACGGGGATGGGAGGCCGGACCTGGTCCTGCCGGGTTTCCAAGGGGGAGTGGTGCTGCTAAGGAATCGCGATGGCACATTTCAGCCGCCCTTGCCCTTCAGCGCCGGAGATATCGAGATCTTTTCGGTGACGGCGGCGGATTTCAATGGCGACGGAAAAACGGATTTGGCGCTAACCGATGGCAACGAAGACGTGGGAATCCTGGCAGGCAATGGCGACGGCACCTTCCAGCCGGCCGTCAGCTACGACGTTGGATTATCGCCGATGCGGGTGGCCGCCGGGGATGTGAATGGCGATGGCAAACCCGATGTGGTGGTTGCCGGCACATACGGCGGCGTGGCCGTGCTGCTGAACGCCGGCGATGGCACATTCTCACTGGCCCAGACATCCGATGCGGGGTCCGCGCTGACAGAGGTCGCGCTGGCGGATTTCAACGGCGACGGCAAAATGGATATAGCGGTGGGCGGCTCCGGTGTCATTATTCTGCTTGGCGATGGTAAAGGCGTCTTCCAACACACGTCGAATTACGCGGCCGGATACGACCCAAGCGCCGTCGCCGTGGGAGATTTTAACGGTGACGGGAAGCCGGACCTGGCGGTGAGCGACGGATACTATACGAACACATTCTCGATTCTGATAGGCAACGGCGATGGATCGTTCCAGCCGCCGGTAACTTATTCGTTTGGAAATGGCGCGAGTGGAGTGGCCGCGGCGGATTTCAATGGAGACGGGAAACTCGACCTGGCGCTTTTGACCGGTCCAATTTCGATATTGCTCGGCAACGGCGATGGAACTTTCCAGGCCCCCACGAGTTTGTCAACGGGCGCCAATGGCGGTCCGGAGGCTGCGGCGATTGGCGACTTCAACGGCGACGGCAAGCCGGATTTGGCGGTGACGCAATTCGCGAGCGTGGCGATACTACTGGGCAATGGCGATGGAACCTTTCAGCCGGCGCAGGAATTTCCGACAGGTAAGGACTCGTATGCCGTAGCGGTTGGGGATTTCAACGGCGATAGGAAGCTCGACTTGGCGGTGGTTAACCGGGACGCGCACACAGTCTCGATTCTGCTGGGCAATGGCGCGGGCGGCTTCGAAGGCGGGTCGAGCTATCCCGTGGGCCTGAAGCCCGATTGGGTCGCGGTGGCGGATTTCAATGGCGATGGCATCGCGGACCTGGCGGTGGCGGATCAGGCGACGGGCAGCGTAGCGATTTTGCTGGGAAAGGGCGATGGCTCGTTTCAAGCGGCCGTGTATCATGCCGTCGCAGGCGGCCCGGCGATTGCGCTGGCGGTGGGGGATTTCAATGGCGACGGTACGCCGGACCTGGCGGTGGCGATCAGCTATGCGTGCAGTGTGGCAATCCTGTTGGGCGATGGAACGGGCGGCTTCCGGAGCGAGACGGACGAGGCCGCGTTCGCCATCGCGCCTTTTCCGGTTTCGATGGCGCGAGGCGATTTCAATTTGGATGGCAAGGTTGACCTGGCGGTGGTCGCGGAATATGGCGTTACGGTGCTGACTAACGTCACGCGATAGGCGCGCTTCGCGCGCCACTGGAGTTTCTACATTTGCTGGAGAGCTGGAATTGGAGGGCGGGCTTTAGCCGTCGCGGGGCTTCAGCCCGCTGGTAGCACGGCTTCAGCCTGTGCCTGGAGTTTCTACATTCTGTCCGCCGTAGTGGGGCAGGCTCGCAGCCTGGCTCGCAGCCTGCGCGGGCCTCGCAGGCCCGCTCTGCGGCGAGCTGCGCTCGCCTGTGTCGGCAGAGTGCCGACACGGCACGCCGGGGGCGTGCGCCATGCGGCCGGTCCGCTGCCGCCTACTGGTCCTTCCCCACCGGAATCAGTGTGGTCCCCTCGGCAGACTGCACGCGTATGGTGCCGGCCGGCGGTGGGGGCAGGCCGCTCGAAGGTGGGGTCGAGATCGACGCCGGCGGCGCCTGTCGCGCGGCGACCGCCATGCGGCCTGCCGGGGTCGCGCGCATCTGCCGTAGCCCCGCGCGCATTTGCTCTTCCGGCACATGCAGCGCCAGCATAACGTGCTTGCCGTTCACGTGGTATCTGAAACCCTCCAGGCCGCTCACGCCTTGGTTCGCGTTTCTCACCTGGGATCGCGCCATGCTGGTCAGCGAGCGCAGCCCTTCGGCCATTTCGGCGGCGCCTTTTTCCGTGCGCGCTTCAATGTCGGCGGAAAGGTCGAAATCCGGGCTTAAACGCAGCCCGCCATTGAATCCTGCCACCTTCGCCAGGAATTCCGCCACCTTCGCTTCGGCCGGGGACGCCGCCGCGGAGCCGCTCAATGGCTGCGGGAGAATCCCCGCCTGCGCCGCCCAGATGTCATAACCACTGTACCTGGCCACTTGCGCGGCCAGGGCCGCCGGCAACGCCGCATGTTGGCCGCGGCGGCGAATGGCGGACTGCACATCGGCCATCTGTCCGACCAACACGATGGAATTGTCCAGAAACGCGAAGACCCCGTTGCCGGGCTTGTCGGAGACCAGTATCGGCACGCCTTGGTACTCGGTCATATTGCCCGTGAATGCCTTCAGAGCCTGAATCCGGGCCGGGTCGAGCGAGGTCCGCACGATGATTAGCGCCGGTGCCGACTTGCCGGCGCCGCCGGCCAACACGACATCCTGCACCTGCTGGCTCCAGTCGATGCTGGTGAGCAAGGCGATCCGCTCCTGGAGTTCCGGCTTCTCCTGCGCCAGCTTCGCCTGTACCTGGCTCGCGACCCCCTGGTGCACCGCCTCACGCATAGCCGACCCGATGGGCGAGGCCATAATCTTGGCAATGTTGACCTCCATCACCATGCTGGCGTCCGGCATCACCAGCTTCATCATGTCGGGATCGGCGGCGGCCGCCAGACCGGGCAGCGCGGCTGCCAGCGCCAAGAGCTTGTTACAGAATGTCACACACCACTCCTTTCGTCTTCCTTATCGGCTTAACACCGACAGTGAAGACAAAACAAGTGCGCCAATGTTAACTGGTTCACCGGCCGGGAAGATTAAGGCGTAATCTTGAACACCACCCCAAGATCATAGGCACCGCCGTAGAAGGTAGTGCCGTAGAGGTTGCCGGCTGAATCCAGTGTCACCCCTGCGTAGGGATTTCGTCCGTCGGAGCCGGAGAAGCGGTGCAGCACGGTCAAATTTCCAGCCGGGTCGAGCTTGTACACGATTCCGCATCCGAGGTTAGTGCAGGCTCGGGAGACGATTCCGCCGAGATTGGTAGTGCCGTAGAGATTGCCCGCCGCGTCTCGGGTCACGCCTCCTAAGGGGTCCGTCCCATCGTGGGGAGGTCCGGCGAAGCTATGCAGCAGTGTGACGTTTCCGGACGGATCGAGCTTGAACACCACTCCCTGATTGGAAGCGCCGCCGACCTGGGTGGTGCCATAGAGATTGCCCGCCGCATCCCCGATCACGCCCGGCCAGGGGGACTCCCCGTCACTGGGGTAGCCGGCGGAGTTGTGTAGAATGGTTTCCTGCCCAGCCGGGTCCAGCTTGAACACGATGCCACATTGGTATGGGCAGTAGAGGTTTTTCAGCGCGCCGCCCACGCTGGTTGTGCCGTAAAGGTTGCCCGCCGCGTCGCGGATTGGGGCGGCATTAGGATCCCGGCCGTCGGCGGGTGGGCCGGCGAAACTGTGCAGCACCGTCAGGGTCCCAGCCGGGTCCAGTTCGAATATCCCGCCGTTGTCCGGGTCGCTGCCGACGCCGCCTGTGGCGCCGTAAAGATTGCCCGATGAGTCCCGGACCACCCCATTTGGAAATGCCCCGTCGGTGCCGCCGGTGAAATTGTAGAGCACGGTCTCGTTGCCGGCCGGGTCCAGCTTGAAGACCACGCCGCAAGCCGAAGTGTCGATGCAGTCGGAATTGTAGATCCCGCCGTAGGCGGTGGTGCCATAGAGGTTGCCGGCGGAGTCTCGGATCACGCCTGCCGTGGGACCACCGCCATCGCCGGGGGGGCCGGCAAAATTATGCAAAACCGTCAGGCTCCCAGCGGGGCTCAGACGGAACACGACTCCGTAACCATGCGCGCCCGCTTCATTAGCGGTGCCGTACAAGTTGCCCGCCGAGTCGCGGATCACGCCCCCTTGAGGGTATGCTCCGTCGGCGGTATCCGTGAAACTGTGCAGCACAGAATAAGTCTGTGCCGGCACGGGTGCGGTCCCCATCGCCGCCAACGCGAAAGTTACCGCCAGTGCCGGCCGGCGGATTGTGGAGATGTTGCGCTGTCGCACTTCGCGATTGAAAAAACGCGCCTGCTGGATCGGCTTCGGGGCGAACTGAATGCGCGGCAAGAGAAAGCACTGCTGCGCATGTTGCGGGATGGGCCGGAGGGCTTCAAAGGAGGCTTGAGCGCCGGCAACTACGCCGCCATCACCGGCGCGTCGCCAGCGACGGCGACCCGCGATCTTGCGGATCTGGTGGACAAAAGCGCGCTGCTCCGCGTGACGAGCTCCGCCATGCGCGCTATCGCATCGTAATTCCTGGGCGGGAGGTTTCGGCAGCCGTGCTTGATGAGCAGGGGAATCTGCGCTAACCAGACTAGAGCTGCTGACGGCTAAGGCGGGCTAAAACACATCGGGCCATCCTTCGCTCGGATGACCCGTAAGTACGTTGTAATCTATGGTCCGGAGAGGGGGACTTGAACTCCACGAGATTGCTCCCGCTAGCACTTCAAGCCAAAATCGCCGGTATCCTGGGGTATCGTCAGGGCTTAAATTGCTGATTCTTTGGTGCCGGTGTAGCCAGGTATCCCCGGTTTTCGTGGCGGCGCTCCATGCTGTCCGTTTTGTGCCGCGAGATTTTCATGCGCACGACCTGAGGAACCCCCGCCCGGCGCATGTCCAGCACATCTGTTCTCCGCAGATCATGGAATTTCAGCGCTTCGATCTTTGCTCTCTTGCAGGCTTCCTCCCATGCCCCACGGAAATCCCTTATCGGTTCGCCGCCACGGTTGAACACCCAGGGCGAACCCGGCCATTTCGTATCCCGCTCCTTTTTGTCGGCAATCAACTCGCGCATGTCGCTTTCGAGGATCGGAACTGACCGGGCATCGTCATTCTTCGTCTCGCCCTTTTCCAGCGGTAAGACCGGCATCGAAATCGACCTGTGGCCATTGGATAGCCAACAGTTCCCCCTTCCGCATTCCCGTCTCGTACCCACAAACGAACAGCGGCCTGATTTCCGCGGGCAGTTCCTGCAGTTTGCGGCGGCAGGGAATAGGCCCGCGTTTCTGTGGGATGAGCCGTTTGTTATTTTTCCGAAGAGTGCGTTGGGTCAGTCTCGCAGGATGCGGCGCGGGTAAGGAGGAGACCGCGTTCGCGGATGTTGCGGGTAAGGGCGGCGGCGCGTTCGAACTCGGTGCGGGCTTCGGGGTGGCGGCCTAGTTTGTAGAGGAGGTCGGCGCGGACGCTGGGGAGAAGATGGTAGCGCGCCAGAGAGGGTTCGGAAGCGAGGGCGTCTACGAGTGTGAGACCGGCCTGGGGGCCGTGGGCCATGGAGACGGCTACGGCGCGGTTGAGCTCGATGACAGGGGAGGGGATGACCTGGGCGAGCTCGGTGTAGAGGATGACGATGCGTTGCCAATCGGTTTCGGATGGCGTGCGGGCGCGGGCGTGGCAGGCGGCGATCTCGGCTTGGAGGAGATAGGGGCCGCGGGTGGTGTCGATTTTATGAGCGCGTTCGATGGCATTTAGGCCGCGATGGATTAGGAGTTGATCCCATTGGGTGCGGTTTTGATCGAAGAGTAAGACTAGTTCGCCGGTGGAGGTGATGCGGGCGCGGATGCGGGAGGCCTGGATTTCCATGAGGGCGACTAGGCCGTGGACCTCGGGCTCCGCGGGTGTGAGTTCGGCTAGGATGCGGCCGAGGCGGAGCGCGTCTTCGCAGAGGGTGGGGCGCATGAGGTCGTCGCCGGTGGTGGCGGAGTAGCCCTCGTTGAAGATGAGGTAGATGACCTCGAGGACGGAGGAGAGGCGGGCGGCGAACTCGAGGCCGCGGGGGACCTCGAAGGGGATGTGTTTGTCGGCGAGGGTGCGTTTGGCGCGGACGATGCGCTGGGCGATGG
>Ga0187887_10000487_pt1 | contig 39138 bp, 35 predicted proteins | sample June2016WEW_7_10_FD_132977 | JGI IMG/M metagenome (GOLD analysis project Ga0187887, IMG submission 132977) | Peatland microbial communities from SPRUCE experiment site at the Marcell Experimental Forest, Minnesota, USA - June2016WEW_7_10 | ecosystem: Environmental > Terrestrial > Soil >... | reverse complement strand
TTTTCGATCGGCAGTATTCGGTATCGGGCGCCCAAGAAATCGCGACCTTCATCCAGGTCATCGATCAGGTGGTGGATTTCGCGGCCACGCGCGAAACCGCCTCGTGACGGCGGCGGAGCTCACCGGCCGGGCCCGCACCCACATCGTCGACGTCGCGGAGCCCGCGTGCGCGCTGCATGGCCACGCCGTCGCCGCGTTCCTGCAACTGCGCCGGGCCGCGGCCGCCGACGGACTCGATTTGGCGCCGTTGAGCGCCTTCCGCGACTTCGCGCGGCAGCTCTCGATCTGGAATCGCAAATGGAGCGGAGAGGCGCCGCTAAATGATCCCGAGGGCAAACCCTTGGATGCGGCCCGCTTATCGGCCGCCGAGCGCCTCGAGGCCATTCTCCACTGGTCTGCGCTGCCCGGCGCGAGCCGCCATCACTGGGGAACGGATCTCGATCTCATCGACCGCCGGGCGCTCCCGCCGGGCTACCGAGTGCAGTTGATCCCGGCGGAGTACGCCCCCGGCGGCCCGTTCGGGCCGCTCGCCGAGTGGCTCGAGGCGAACAGCGGCCGCTTCGGCTTCTTCCGCCCGTTTCGCGGCATCCTATCCGGGGTCCAAGCCGAGGCCTGGCATTTCAGCTTCGCCCCGGTCGCCGAACCCGCCCGCCGCCGCCTGACTCCCGCCGTCCTGCGCGATGCCCTCGAGTCCGCGGATCTCGCCGGCAAGGAAGCGGTTCTGCCGAGAATCGAAGAATTGCACGCCCGCTACGTCGACAGCATCGACTGGCCCTGACGGGCCGTCCGGCGCGTCAGCTCACGCCCAGAGCGTCTTCAGCCGATTCACCATCAACCCCCGCACCTGCCCGAGCTGGTTCTCCTCGGAGGTGAACAGCGGCGGATTCCTGCGCAGCATCCGCCACCGCTCCGCGCGCAAGATGCGCTGCAAGTAGTCGACGTTGCGATCGATGGCGTCGAGGTAAGGATTGTTGCCCTCGAACAGCGGCTCGAGGTACTGATACGCGCGCTCGAATTCGCCGTCCAGCCTGACCGTGCGGGTCTCGCGCACGAACCCCGGCGTTTGCCGCAGAAGGTCGAGACCGGAGCTGTACCGGACCTGCATGGTTCCGTCGCTTGCGGGCGCCGCGGCCACGCCGCCGAGCACGAACTCCGGGTAGAGCCGGTCCCGGCATTTCTCCAGATAGCATCGGTCCGCCATCTGCGCGATCAGGTCCGCGGTTCCGAGCATGTGTCCGAGCTTGCGGTCCCGGCCATCCGCCAGCTGAATCTGACTGAGTTTGATCTCATAGCCCGTGAAATGCACGATGCGCGTCGATACGGGAATCCAAGCATCCATGCCGATACTCGGCAGGAAGCGCGCCAAGAAGCGCGCGCTGCGAGTCACGTGGTAGAGCGTGAATTCGGCTCCGTTGCGGTGCTGTCTATCGCCGAACTCGCGAATGTAGCCCGCGTCGTGGAACAACGAGGTCACCAGCGACATGACCGCTCGCTCGGCACCGACTCGCTGAGCGGATTCGACGGTGGATTCGTAACCGACCAGCATACGAGCCATCGCCAACGTCATGTCGAGCGAGTGCTGTCGATCGTGATAGATCGTATCGACGCCGTGATATCCCGGCATGCGGCCCGAGAACAGGCGCTCGAATTCCTCGAACGCGACGGCCACGCGGTCATAGGACTCGCCGGGCCAGCCGCGCGCGAACAGCTCCCGCACCGCTTGCGACACGGCGGCGGTCGAGCTCACTTGAATGGTATTGGTGACGTCGTAGTCGTTACGGCGAAGATCGTACATCTCAAGAAGTGTAAGCCCCGGACACCCTCGCTGCCATGTGCGTGGTTCTCATTGATATGTCAAATCCGGGCCTCAATACACTTTCAGGCCGCCGAATTTGCGTTTGATGCGCCGCGCAAGGGTCACATATCCCACCCAAAACCCGAGCGCCGCGGCGGCCAACAGGGCGCCCGCCCAGGTGCCGGCGCCGAGCGGCCGCGCTGCAACCGGCGCGACCGGGCCGCCGGCCGCGGGCGGCGGCTCGCGTGCCGCCAGCGCGTCGTTCAATTCCGATTGCTTGGCCGCGAGTTGCTGCTGCAGCCGCTCCAACTCGCTGCGCGCGGCCGCCTCGGCCAGCGCGGGCGTCGTCGCCCGGCTGCGATCGAGCTCCTCCTCGAGCCGCTTGACCCGCACGGTTGCGGGAACGTTCGTGGTGAGATACGCGCTCTTCACCCATCCCATGGTGCCGTCGGCCAAGCGAACTTGGGTGTAATCAGCGCTCGCCGAGAGCGTCTCGACGCTCGCGCCGGAATGCAGGGTGGCCAGGCGCTGGCCTTGCTGGTTCTGGTCCGAATAGACGTTGAGCACCAGCTCGTCGGTGACGTAGGCGGTGGCGGCGCGGCCGCCGCTCGCGGCCATCAACAGCACCGCGGCGGCGGCCAGCCGGCTCACGCAGCGATGCCGGTCCGCTTGAGCAGCGGCCGCACGTCCGGCGGCCGGCCGCGAAACCGGACGAAGGCGTCCATCGCGTCCAAGCTTCCGCCGCGCGCCAGAATGGAATCGACGAAGCGGCCCGCGGTCGCGGAGTCGAATATCCCGGCCTCCTCGAACGCCTCGAAGGCGTCCGCCGCCAGCACCTCCGCCCACTTGTAGCTGTAATAGCCCGCGGCATAACCGCCCGCAAAGATATGGGCGAAGCTCGCCGGCATCCGATTGAAGGGCGCGGCCGGCGTGACCGCCACCCGTTGGCGGACGCGCTCGAGCGTTTCGGCGACGCGCGCGCCGACGGCGGGGTCGAAGTGGACATGTAATTCGAAGTCGAAGCCCGCGAGCTCGATTTGGCGCAGGGTGTCGAGGGCCGCATTGAACGTGCGCGTGCCGAGCAGACGCTGCAGCACGTCGGCGGGCAGAGGCTCTCCGGTCCGCACGTGCGCCGAGATCAGCGGCAGCACCTCGGGCCGCCAGACGAAGTTCTCCATGAATTGGCTCGGCAGTTCCACCGCATCCCAGGCGACGCCGTTGATCCCGGCAATGCTGGGATAGGCAACCCGCGTGAGCATGTGATGCAGGCCGTGACCGAATTCGTGAAATAGCGTGGTCACTTCGTCGTGCGTCAGGAGCGACGGCGCCGCGCCGAGCGGCGCGGTGAAATTGCATACCAACTGCGCCACCGGGATGGTCGTGCCCGAGGGGAGCGATTTGGCGACCACACATTCATCCATCCAGGCGCCGCTGCGCTTCTCGACCCGCGAATAGGGATCCAGATAGAAGCCTGCGACGATGCGTCCGTGCGAATCGGCCAGGTCGTAGTAGCGCACGCTCGGGTGCCAGACGCTGACGCCGGGCCGCTCCCGCACCGCGATGCCGTAAAGCCGCTCGGTCACCGCGAACAATCCGGACAGCACCTTGGGAAGCGGAAAATAGGGACGCAGTGCTTCTTGCGACACCTTGAAGCGGCTCTCTTGAAGCCGCTCGCCGTAGAACGCCAGGTCCCAGGCCTCGAGCTTGCGCCCGGCGAATTCCTCGAGGTCCGAGAACTCGCGCCGCGCCGCGGGGCGGCAGCGCCGCGCCAGGTCATCGAGAAAGCCGAGTACCTGCTTGCTGCTCTTCGCCATGCGGGTCGAGAGCGCATAGTCGGCGTAGTTCGAATAGCCCAAGAGCTGGGCGAGCTCATGCCGCAGCGGCAATATTTCCGCGATGATCGGATTGTTGTCGAAGCGGCCCGCCGAAGGGCCGAGCTCGGAGGCCCGGGTGACCCAGGCCTCGTAAATGTCGCGCCTGAGCGTTCGGCTCTCGGCGCTGGTCATCACCGTCATGTAGGTCGGCTGATCGAGCTTGAACAGCCAGCCGGGCCGATTCGCCTCCCGGGCGTCGGCGTCGGCTCGATCGACCGCGGTCGGCGGAAGGCCGCGCAATTCGGACTCGTCGGTGACGCTGCGCGAATAGGCGCGGGCGGCGTCGAGTACGTTCTCGGAGAATTTGGTGGCCAGGTGGGCGAGCCGTTGCACCACGTCGCGGTAGCGGGCTTTTTTCTCCGCGGCCAAATCGACGCCGGCCAGGCGGAAATCGCGCAGGGCGTTCTCCACCAGCTTGCGCTCCGCCGGCTCCAGGCCCGCGCCCTCGCTCTCGAGCACCCGCGCATAGCCGGCATGCAGGGCCTCATTCTGGCCAAGCTCGGACGAATAGGCGGTCAGCAGCGGCACACACTCGTTGTACGCTTCGCGCATGGCGGGCGAATTGGCGACGGCGTTCAAGTGGCCGATCGGGCTCCATACGCGGCTCAACCGATAGCTCAGCTCTTCCATCGGGATCACCAGCGAGGCGAACGTGGGATCGGGTTGGGCGGTCAGCTCGGCGAGCCGGGCGCGATTCTGGCCCAAGACTTGCTCGAGCGCCGGACGCGCGTGGCCTGCCTCGATGCGATCGAAGGTGGGCAGGGAGTCAAGTTCCAGAAGAGGATTGCTCACCAGCCAATTCTAGCAGACCAACGGAGAGCGTCGGGTGTGGGGGGAGTGCGTATATCATGCCATCCTTCAACCTCTTGCACTCGGATGGAGCTTTCGGTGTCCAGCGAAGCGTTCGATCTCATCAGCATCGGAGGCGGCAGCGGCGGTCTTGCCTCGGCGCAGCGCGCTGCGGAATACGGTGCGAAGGCCGCGGTCATCGAATCCGGCCGCCTGGGGGGCACGTGCGTGAACGTTGGATGCGTGCCCAAGAAAGTCATGTGGAACGCCGCCGGCGTTGCGCTCGGTCTCGCCGATGCGGCCGATTACGGCTTCGGCATATCGGCGGGCGATCATGATTGGGGCGTCCTCAAACACAAGCGCGACGCCTACATCGAGCGCCTCAACGCCATTTACGCGCGCAACCTTCAGGCCAAGGGCGTCGCTCATTTCGCGGGCGCAGGGCGCTTCATCGATGCGCACACCGTCGAAGTCAACGGCCACCGGCTCTCCGCCAAGCACATCGTCATCGCCACCGGCGGCGTGCCCACGGTCCCCATGCTGCCGGGCGCGGAGCTCGGCATCACCTCCGACGGCTTTTTCGAGCTCGAGCGGCGTCCGCAACGGGTCGCGGTGATCGGCTCGGGCTACGTCGCCTGCGAGCTCGCGGGGGCCTTCCACGAGCTCGGCAGCCACGTCGAGCTGTTCATCCGCAAGGATCATTTGCTCACGCATTTCGATGTCATGCTGGGCAAGTCCCTGATGCGGGAGATGCGAGCCCAGGGAATCGCGATCCAAACCGGCGTGGTGCCTGCCGCGCTCCGGGAGCAGGCGGGGTCCAAGGCCCTGGTGGCGGCGGATGGCCGGGAGTTTGCCGGATTCGATTGCGTGCTCTGGGCGATCGGCCGTTCCGCGAACGTCGCCGGCCTCTCTCTGGGCGCCGCCGGGATCGAACCCAACGCGGATGGCTTCGTCGCCACCGACGGTTTCCAGAATACCCCTGTGGCCGGCGTATACGCGATCGGCGATGTCACCGGACGGGCCGCGCTTACCCCGGTCGCGATCGCCGCCGGCCGCCGGCTCAGCGATCGGCTGTTCGGGGGCAAACCCGAGCGGCACCTGAACTACCACATGATCCCGAGCGTCGTGTTCACGCATCCACCGATCGGCTCGGTCGGGCTGTCCGAAAGTGATGCGCGGTCCGCTTACGGCGACGCGGTCAAGGTGTACGTGGCGGAATTCACACCCATGTATCACGCGATGACCGTGCGCAAGACGCGCACCGACATGAAGCTCGTGTGCGTGGGGCCCACGGAGAAGATCGTCGGCTGCCACATCATCGGGCTCGGGGCCGACGAGATGCTGCAAGGATTCGCGGTGGCGATCCGCATGGGTGCGACCAAGAGCGACTTCGACGATACGGTGGCCATTCATCCGACGAGCGCGGAGGAGCTGGTCACGATGCGTTGAACGCGGGTCAGTCCTGCGCCAGCGCCGCGAGCACCGGCTCCGTATTCGGCCGAATCCCCCGCCAGAGCAAAAACGACTCGGCGGCCTGCTCGACCAGCATGCCCCATCCCTTGTGGATCCGTCCGGCCGTGTGCTCGCTCGCCCATCGCGTGAACGGGGTGTGCCCGCGGCCGTAGGTCATGTCGTAGCAGACGGTGGTCTCGTCGACCAGACCCTCGGGTAATTTCGGCATCTCGCCTTGCAGACCCGCGGAGGTCGCATTCACCACCAAATCATAAGCGGGCCCGGTGATCTCGCCGAAGGTGCAGCCGGAGACCTGCCCCACGTCGGCGAATTCGGCCGCAAGCTTCCGGGCCTTGTACGGGGTGCGGTTGGAGATCGTGAGCGAGCGCAGCTCGCGCTCGAGCAACGGCCCCACGACCCCGCGCGCCGCGCCGCCGGCGCCCAAGATCAGCACCCGCTTGTCGGCGAGGTCGATTCGTAGATTGCGCTCCAGATCGGTGATCAGACCCACACCATCCGTGTTGTCGCCGAGGAGCGTCGTGTTCTCGAAGAAGGCGATCGTGTTCACCGCCTGGGCGCGCGCCGCGCGCGGAGTCAGCTCATTGACCAGTTCAGCCGCGGCCTGTTTGTGCGGCAGGGTGACATTCAAGCCCCGCACGCCGCCGGTCATCAGCCGCAGGGTCTCGCGGCGGAAATCGTCCGGGTGAATATCGAACAGCCGATACACCAGGTTCTGCGCGGCCGCCTTGGCGAACATGCCGTGAATGAACGGCGACCAGCTGTGTTCGACGGGGTGCCCGACGACGCCGTATTGATCGGGCGCGCCGACTTCCTGCGGCAGGCTCACGACGCGAGCCACCCCGCGGCCTTCTTGGCGAAATAAGTCAGCACTCCGTCGGCACCGGCGCGTTTGATGGACACCAGGGATTCCAAGGCCACGGCACGCTCGTCGAGCCAGCCGTTCGCAGCGGCCGCCATGATCATGGAGTACTCGCCGCTCACCTGATACACGAACGTCGGCATGGCGAAGTGGTCCTTGACCCGCCGGACGATGTCCAGATACGGCAGTCCCGGCTTGATCATGACCATGTCGGCGCCCTCGGCGATGTCCAAGCCCACCTCCCGGAGCGCCTCGTCGGAATTCGCCGGATCCATTTGATAGGTGTGCTTGCTGCCCCCACCGAGCTGTTTGGCCGAGCCGACGGCCTCCCGGAACGGGCCGTAGAAGCTGGATGCGTATTTGGCGGCGTACGCGAGGATCCGGGTGTGGGTCAATCCGGCAGTCTCGAACGCCGCCCGGATGGCCCCGATCCGGCCATCCATCATGTCGGAAGGCGCCACCACGTCGGCCCCGGCATCGGCATGCGAGCGCGCCTGCCGCACGAGGGTTTCGACCGTGAGGTCGTTCATCACGTAGCCGCTGTCGTCGATCAGACCGTCCTGGCCATGGGTGGTGAACGGATCCAAGGCGACATCGGTGATGACGCCCAGCTCCGGGAACTCTTTTTTGACGGCGCGGACCGCTTCCTGGGCAATGCCGTTGGGGTTCCAGGATTCGCGCGCGTCCAGGGATTTCTTCTCCGCCGGAACCACCGGGAACAGCGCGATCGCCGGAATCGATAACCGCATCAACGAAGCGCATTCGCGCAGCAGCTCATCCACCGATAGCCGCTCGATACCGGGCATGGAGGCGATCGGCTGGCGCTGTTTGGCGCCCTCGACCACGAACATCGGGTAAATGAGGGAATCGACCGTGAGCTGAGTCTCGCGCATCAAGCGCCGCGAGAACTCGTCGCGCCGCATGCGCCGCAGGCGCGTGCTTGGAAATGAATTCGCCCTGATTCCGGTCATCTTGGTCGTGGCTCCTGAATACATCGTGAACTTGGGGGTATCGGCCGGGCCGGGCCCCGGCGGCCGGCTCAGCGGCCGGCTGCAGCCCATCCGCGCACCGTCCGCAACTCGATTAAGGGATTTCCCTCCCGACGCGCTAAGATCGCCGGCAAAATACCCCACGCTGGGTGCAGATTTATACATGAAGGACGATGCCGGCGGAAATCTGAACCGCGCCCGCTTCCAGGCCATTTGCCAGTCCCTGCGCCCGGATCTGGTGCGATTCGCGTTCTGGCTGTCCCGCGATCAGGCCCTGGCGGAGGATGTGGTTCAAGAGACCATGCTGCGGGCATGGAAGGCGCGCGATTCGCTCAAGGACGAAACCGCCGCCAAACCGTGGTTCCTCACCATCGTCCGTCGAGAATACGCGCGCAGCTTCGAGCGCAAGCGTCTGGTCACCGTGGACGTCGACGAGCTGATCGCGAAAGAGGAGCCGATGCTGGCGGCCTCCCAGGACCAGGAGCTCGCGGAGCTTCGCGCCGCGCTGTTCAAGCTGCCGGAGGAGTACCGGGAGCCGCTGGTCTTGCAGGTACTGATGGGCTACTCCACGGCCGAGATTGCGGCGGAGCTCAATCTCTCGTCCGCGGCCGTGCTCACCCGGCTGTTCAGGGGCCGCAAGCAGCTGCGTGCATTGTGCGGCGAAGACACGAGCTTGGATCCGGAATGATCAATTGTGCGGAATATAGACGGGCGGTTCTCGCGGACCCGCGCGATGCGGACGCGGAGCTTGCGCGGCATCGCGAGAGCTGCGCCGAGTGTTCCGCGTATACCGAGCGGCTGCTCCGTTTCGAGGGAAAGCTGGCACGCGCGATGCGCGTGAGCCCGCGCGATGCCGTGGCTCCGGGCGGTGCGGCGTTCGGGGGGGCCGGCCCGGCGGACGCGGTCGTGATTCCATTGCGCCCGCGACGACAGCGGGTGCCGCGCAGATGGCTTGCCATGGCCGCCAGCGTGCTGCTCGGCCTCGGCATCGCGGGAGGCCTCTGGCTCGCGGCTCCCCATACCAGCCTCGCGGCCGCGGTGGTGGCGCACATGGCGGGCGAGCCGCAAGCCTGGGCGCGTACCAACCTGCCGGTTCCCGCGCCCGAGCTCGATTTCGTGTTGCGCAATACCCATATGCGCCTGCGTCCCGACGCCGGCATCGTGAGCTACGCGCAAAGCTGTGCTTTCCGCGGTTACCGGGTGCCGCATTTGGTGGTCCAGACCGGCATGGGTCCGGTGACGGTCATGGTGCTGGTGCACGAATCCGTGTCGAAGCCCGCGCCTTTCGATGAAGAGGGCTATCGCGGAGTGATCCTTCCCGTGTCCGGACACGGAAGTCTCGCCGTGCTGGCGAAGGACCAGTCCGGAGATCTTGCCTCGGTCGAGAAAATCGCGGCACAGGTGCGAGCCGCCATCGAGTGGACGGGCTGAGCGCTCTAAAGCCCCACTTTACCGAGCAGATCGATCAGCCGCCGCGAGCTTGCGGCGAGCCCGGGATGATTCGCCTCGAACTGCACGGCGACCTTTTCCAGCCGGTCCGCGAGGGGTACGACGGCCCTGCGCGCCGGCGCGTCGCCCGCATCGAGTATCCGCTGAATGTCTTTCAGAACTTCCGCGAGCAGGGCGCTCGATCGAGGATCGATCTGCCGTGCATCGCGCAGTTCCTCGTGCAGGGTCGAGAGATGTCGGCGCAGGGTCTCGGGATCCATGGTTCTACTCCTAGCGCTGAAGACTTAAGTGCGCCTCGCGCTCATTGTGCCATTCGTTCGGGCGTAAGGCGCGCCACCTCGACATATCCCGAGCCCGACGCGGCCAGGGCCCGGTGGATCGCAGAATAGGCGGCGGCGAGGAACTCATCGGCGCCGAAGGGTGGATTGACGATCATCAGGCCGCTGCCGGCCAGACCCACACCGTCGTCGGGACGGATGGCGAGATCCGCGAACAGAATCTTGGGAATGCGCAGGCTTGCGAACCGTGCGTGCACGCTACTGCGCTGCGCTGCGCTCAGGATCGGATACCAAATGAGGAAAATGCCCGTTGACCAGCGGCGGTAGGCATCGTCGAAGGCCGCCAGCAGTGTCTTCAATTCCTCGGCACTCTCGTAGGGCGGATCGATCAGGACCACACCACGCCGCTCCGGCGGCGGCAGGAACGAGCGCAGCGCTGCATAGCCGTCGCCCACCTCCACGCGAATCCGGCCGGCCGATTTCAAGTGACGCTCGCCGGCCCGCGCTTCCGCCGGCATCAATTCGACGAATACCGCGCGGTCCTGCCCGCGCAGGGCGCCGGCGATCTGGGCCGGCGATCCGTGGTAGCGCGCCAAAGGTCTGCCCTTGCGCGCCCGAATCGCCGCGAAGTAGGGGGCGAGCAGCTTCTCCTCCGGCAGCGCTTCGAGAAGACGCTGAATGCCCTGCTCGGCTTCCATCGATTTCTTCGCTTCCGGCGAATGCAGATCATAGGAGCCGCGGCCGGCGTGCGTGTCCAACGCAAAAAAGCCGGCCTCCTTGCGCTTCAGGGCGTCGAGGCAGTACACGAGCGCCGAGTGCTTGGCGATATCCGCGAAATTTCCGGCGTGATAAATGTGCTTGTAGTTCATGTCCGTGCATTATTGACCGCCTGTCGAACGGCGGGGAAAATTCGCGCGCTGCGTCGTTGCCATGCGGCCATCCCGAACGAGGCTGTCACGTCATGTACGACTTATACATCGCCAACAAGAACTACTCCTCCTGGTCTCTGCGCCCGTGGCTGCTGATGCGCGAGCTCAAGGTGCCGTTCACCGAGCGGCTGCTGCGCTTCGGCGACGCACCCGCGTGGGAGTGGTTCCGAAAGCTATCGCCGTGCGGCAAGGTGCCATGCCTCAAGGACGGCGACACGACGGTGTGGGAGTCGCTGGCGATTGCGGAATACCTGGCCGAGCGGCATCCGGCCGTCTGGCCGGCCGACAGGGCCGCACGCGCCTACGCGCGCAGCGCCGCTGCCGAGATGCATGCGGGATTCGTCGAGCTTCGCAACCGGTGCTCCATGAGTTGCGGCGTGCGCATCCGGCTGCATGAGACGCCGGCTGCCCTGACGCGCGATCTGGCGCGGATCGAGGCCCTGTGGGGCGAGGGCCTGGCCCGCTTCGGCGGACCCTTCCTGGCCGGAAAGAGCTTCACGGCCGTCGACGCGTTTTTCGCGCCGGTGGCTTTCAGAGTTCAAACCTACGGTCTTGCGCTCGGCTCCGATGCCGCCGCGTACGTTCTGCGTCTTCTCGGCCTCGACTCCATGCGCGCGTGGTACGCGGACGCCCTGAAGGAGACGTTCCGCGACGAACCGCACGAGGCTGAGATGGCACAGGTGGGGCGCACGATCGAAGATCTTCGCGCACGCTGAGGGATCCGATTCACGCGGAGCTCTCAGACCGCGCCGAGTTCCGCGAGGAAATCCCGGGGACGCAGATAGCCCTCGTACAGGCGGGCCTCGGGAGAGCCGGGCTGCGCGTGCCAATCGTAGTCCCAGCGGACCAAGGGCGGCAGGGACATCAGGATGGACTCGGTCCGCCCGCGGGACTGCAGCCCGAAGAGCGTGCCGCGGTCGTAGAGCAAATTGAATTCGACATAGCGGCCGCGCCGATACAGCTGGAACCCCCGCTCGCGCTCGCCCCAAGGCTGATGGCGCCGCCGCTCGACGATCGGCAAATAGGCCGGCAGGAAGTGGTCGCCCACGCTGCGCAGAAAGTCGAAGCAGCGCGCGAATCCGCCATCGCCGAGATCGTCGAAGAACAGACCGCCGATTCCGCGCGTCTCATCCCGGTGCGGCAGGAAGAAGTACCGGTCGCACCACGCCTTGTATTTGGCGTAGAGATCGGACCCGAAGGGCGCGCAGGCATCCCGCGCGGTCCGATGCCAGTGCAGCACGTCCTCGTCATAGGGATAGTAAGGCGTCAGGTCGAATCCGCCGCCGAACCACCACGCTGCGGGACCTTGCTCGGGTGTCGCAAGCAGAAAGCGCACATTGCAATGCGTGGTCGGGACGTAGGGATTGCGCGGATGGAATACCAGCGACAGGCCCATCGCCTCGAAGCCGGCCCCGGCGATTTGCGGGCGCACCGTCGACGCCGAATGAGGCAGCTTGTCGCCGAACACATGGGAGACGGAAACGCCGGCTCGCTCGAAAATCCCCCCGTCGCTCAGGATGCGGCTCTCGCCTCCCCCACCGCCGGGACGCTGCCAGGCGTCGCGGCGAAATTGCGCGCCGTCGATGGCTTCGACGGCGGCCGTGATGCGGTCGTGCAACTCGCGAAGGTAGCGATGCACAGCCGGGGCATCCGGAGCGGACGGAGCCGGCGCCGTTCCGGGGGAATCCGGCATGGCTTCAGCCCTTCGGCCGCTTTGCGCCGCGCTTGGACGCCGGCTTGGGCCCCGGGTTCGGCGTCGCCGAAGGCTCGGCGGGCGCGCGCTTCTTCGCCGCCGCCTTCAAGCCCTTGGCCGCGAGGCGCTGGGGAGCGGTCTTCGGCGTGGCCGCCTTGGGCGCGGACTTCTCCTTCGGGGGAGCTTTGTCCTTGAGAGCCGCCTTGATCAAACCCTTGGATCGCGACGCCTTGGCCGGGCCCGGCTCCGCCGCAGCGCCGGCCGCGGCGGCTTTCGCTGCATTCTTCGCCGCGGCCGCGTTCGCGCCGGCCTTGCCTTTGCGGCCCCACTTTCCGAAGGTGCGCGCCGGTGCGGCGGCGAGCATGGATTGGCATTCTTCGAGCGTCAGGGTCTTGGGATCGCGGTCTTTGGGGATCTTGGCATTGCGGGCCTTGTCGGTGATGTAGGGCCCATAGCGTCCGTTCAACACCTGGATCCCGGCATCGGCAAAATCCAGGATCAATCGATTCGCGTCGGCGATCTGTTTCTCGCGGATCACCTCGAGGGCGCGCTCCGGCGTGATAGTGTAAGGGTCGTCGAGCTTGAGCGAGGCATACTTCGCGCCGTATTTGACGTACGGACCGAAGCGTCCGGTGTTGGCGACCACCTCTTCGCCCTCGGGGGTGGTGCCGAGCTTGCGCGGCAGCTGGAACAACACCAGCGCCTCGGCGTGGGTGATGGTGTCCATCTTCTGCCCGGGCCGAAGACCCGCGAAGCGCGGCTTCTCCTCGTCGTCCTTGGTGCCGATCTGCACGAACGGACCAAAGCGGCCCATGCGCACGCTCATCGGCTTGCCGCTCGCCGGATCCGGGCCTAGATCGCGCGCCTGCGCCACCTCGTCGCGGCTCACCGACTTCTCGGTGTGAGTGACGAGCTTGATGAACGGCTTCCAGAATTTGTCGAGCAGCGGGACCCATTCCATTTCGCCCGTCGCGACCGCGTCGAGCGAGTCCTCCATCCGCGCGGTGAAGTCGTAATCGACGTAGGTGGTGAAGTACTGGGTCAAGAAGCGGCTCACGATCTTGCCGATATCCGTCGCGGTGAAGCGGCGGCTTTCGATATCGACGTACTGGCGGTCGCGGAGCGTCGAAATGATGGAGGCGTAGGTCGAGGGGCGGCCGATGCCGTATTCCTCCAGCGCCTTGACCAGCGAGGCTTCCGAAAAACGCGGCGGCGGCTCGGTAAAATGCTGTGCCGGCGTCACTCCGAGGAGCTTGACCTTGTCGCCCTCCGACATCGGCGGCAGGACATGATCGGAATCGTCCTGGACCACGTCGTCCATGCCTTCCTGATACACCGACATGTAGCCGGGCTTGATCAGGGTCGAGCCATTGGCGCGCAGCACGGTGCGCTCCGCCCCGCCGGCCTCGGGCGCGGCCTTGTCGCCGCCGGCCAGGAACTCCACCGCGACGGTGTCGAACACCGCCGGCGCCATCTGGCAAGCCACGGTGCGTTTCCAGATGAGCGAGTAGAGGCGGAACTGGTCGGACTCCATTTTTTTCTCGATGTCCGCCGGCACGATGCCCGCGTCGGTCGGCCGGATGGCTTCGTGCGCTTCCTGGGCGCTCTTCGACTTGGTGCGGTAGATCCTCGGCTCTTCGGCCAGTCCCTCCTGGCCGTAGAGCTTCACGATGACCTCGCGGATCTGCCCGATCGCCTCCGTAGCGAGATTGACCGAGTCGGTGCGCATATAAGATATGAGGCCGACCGCGCCTTCGCCGATGTCCACGCCCTCGTACAGTTGCTGCGCCACCCGCATGGTCTTTTGCGCGCTGAAACCGAGCTTGCGGGCGGCTTCCTGCTGCAGGGTCGAGGTGGTGAACGGCGGGGCGGGGTTTCGCCGCCGCTGTTTGCGGTCGACGGAGAGCACGGTGAGCTCGCCCCGGGCGGCGCTGTCGAGCGTACGCACCGCCTCGCCGGCGGCGCTCTCGGTGGTGAAGCTGAATTGCTCGACCTTGGCGCCGCGGTACTCGACCAGCTTGGCCGGGAATTTCTGCGCGCTGTGCTCGAGCTCGGCGTCGATGGTCCAGTATTCCCGCGGAACGAACGCCGCGATCTCGTCCTCGCGCTCGCAAATCATCCTGAGCGCCGGACTCTGCACGCGTCCCGCGGACAGGCCGGGACGCACCTTCTTCCAGAGAAGGGGGGAAAGATTGAAGCCCACCAGGAAGTCGAGGGCGCGCCGCGCCTGCTGGGCGTTCACGAGATCGACCGACAGGCCTCTCGGCTGGGCCATCGCCTCGCGCACCGCGTTCTTGGTGATCTCGTAGAAGACCACGCGCTGCACCTCCTTGCCCTTGAGCGCACCCTCCGCTTTCAAGAGCTCATGCAGGTGCCAGGAGATGGCCTCGCCCTCCCGGTCCGGATCGGTGGCGAGATAGAGGGACTTGGCCTTCTTGAGCGCGCGCTCGATGGCGTCGATGTGCTTGCGATTGCGCTCCACCACCTGGTACTTCATCGCAAAGTGGTGCTTCGGATCGACGGCGCCCTCCTTGGGCACCAGATCGCGAACGTGACCGTACGAGGCGAGGACTTCGAAGTCCTTGCCGAGGTATTTCTTGATGGTTTTCGCCTTGGCCGGCGATTCCACGATTACGAGGTTTGAGCTCAATGTCGTCCGGGGCGTCGTCTAATGGAGGGCGTCGGAGCGCTCTTCGAAAACCAGGTCTTCCATTTGCGCATAGGCGGACTCCTGGCCGGGCTGGCTGAACAGCACCATCAAGACCACCCACTTCACTTGGTCGATGTCGATCTCGTCGGCCTCGAGCGCCATCAGCCGGTCGATCACCAGCTCACGCTGCGTGCCCGACAGGATTTTCACGTTCTCGAGGTACATGAGGTAGCCGCGCACATCGGTGTCGAGCCGCAGAAGCTCCTGGCCGCTGAAGATCCGAACCGCCCGTGCGGTCGCTTCGGCCACCTTGCCGAGCGGATCTCCGGAGAGTCCGTCGAGCCATTCCAGGGCGCGCTCGATGTCGGCCTCCGCGAAGCCGGCCTTGTCGAGCTCCAGCTTGAGCGTGTCGCGGTCCGGCCGAGGCTCGTCGTCGGCGCTCATGTAATTCTCGAAAAGATAGATGAGCAGGTCGAGAACGTTATCTTTCACCTCCAGCTCTCCTGTTGGCGACTCGGGAGTACCGGCCCCCGGGGGCGGCCTGAACGTGGCCTTCGAGCTCGAGGATCAGCATCATCGAGGACACGGCTTCTGGTTTGAATCCGGTGCGCACGATCAACATATCGAGGTCCGCAGGATCAAAACCGAGCGCATCTAACAAGATTTTGTGATCCTTGTCCATTCCCGATGCGCCGACCTCGGGCTCTGCCGCGCCGCGGGCGGTCCCGGGGCCTGGGCCGAAAAACGCAGAAAAATTCAACTCGCTCAATATGTCATCCGTGGTTTCGGCGAGTTTGGCGCCGCCCTTGATGAGTTCGTGGCATCCGCGGCTGAGCGGGTTGTAGATCGACCCCGGCACGGCGAACACCGCCCGTCCTCGATCTTGGGCCGCGTGCGCCGTGATCAAGGAGCCGGAGCCGCGCGCCGCCTCGACCACGAGAACTCCCATCGCGAGGCCTGCGATGATCCGGTTTCGACGCGGGAAATTGGCGCGCCGCGGCGGCGTGCCCAGGGGAAATTCGCTGAGCAGCAATCCGTCGTGCCGGATGGACTCGCTCAAGTCCCGATTCACCGCCGGGTAGATGATGTCCAGTCCACTCCCCAGGACGGCAAGCGTGACGCCTTGGGCGGCCAGCGCGCCCCGGTGTGCGGCCGTATCGATCCCCAGGGCGAGTCCGCTGACGATCGCCAGTCCGCGCTCGGCCAGGGCGCGAGCAAATTCGAAAGCGGTGTCGGTTCCCGGGCGGGTCGGATTGCGGCTGCCGACTGCGGCCAGTTGCGGCTCGCCGAGTGCGTCGAGGTTGCCGGCCGCATAGAGCGCGACGGGGTGATCGTCGAGCTCGCGCAGGAGCTTCGGATACTTCGGGTCGGTGACCGGAATGAGGCGGTGAAGGGGGCCGGCCAACCAGCGGAGCTCCGCCTCGGTCGCCGGCGCCGCGCGCCGCAAGTACTCTCGAGCCGCCGGGGAGAGCCCCGCGCGCTCGCGCGAGTGGTCACCGGCGCAGACGAGCGCGGCCGCGGATCCGGCCCCAAGGAGCGCCGCGCCCAGCATCCGAGCGTCGAGCCCCGGTGTGCGGGAGAGCGTCAGCCAGGCAAGATCCTCCTCGGAGAGCCGCATGCCGGCAATTCTCCCCCGAAGGCGCCCGGGCCGTCCGAGGCGAAACCTACCTCAACGCCAAGATATGCGAGGGCGGGGTCAGGGGGTCTCGACGTGGTCGTCCACGTGAATCACGTCCGTCGCCTCCATGATGAGCCCGAAGCTCATGCGCTCGAAGGTCTTGAACACCATGAACGTGCCGGTTCGCTCTTCGGGAACGGGGACTTGTTTGGCGAACCAGTTCGGGGTCGGGTGCACGAAGCCTTTCTTGGAGTTGTCGTACACGGGATCCTGCACGGAGTAGACGGCGAGCACGTTGCCGGGCACGAGTCCGTCGCGCGCGCCGCGGTTGATCACGACCACTTCGTACTGGCCGATGACCGTGACGCCATCGGAGACGGCCATGATGCTGCCTTGGATCGGGGCCTTGGGCGAGCTCGGAACGAAGTCGAGCGGCACGTCCACGCCACCCGGAAGCAACTTGTCGCCCGGATAGGTCTCACGGGCCGATTCGGTCATGATGAGGGTTGCGGGATCGCCGATCCGGGTTACATGGCCGGTGCCGGTGTAGACGCCGTTGTAGCCGAGAATGCGATTGTCCTCCGGGTCGCGCAACGGTTCGCCGACGCGCACGAAGTTGTAGCTCGTGCCGAGCTGCGCCGCTTGCTTGAAGCCGACGGCGTAGACGGTATTTTCTTCGGCCATGACGATGTGGTTGTCGCGCGTTCCGAGCACGTGCGGGGCCGACCTGATCTGTTCCCTATCGAGCACCGTGGGCTTGCCCATGAAGGCCGCGATGGTTTCGTACGGAATGCTCGTGATCGCCGCTTCGAGCGGCTGGCTGCGCACCCGCGGCTCCACGCGCGCGGCATTGCCGCGCTCGTACCCCGGCTGCAGCACGATCCGCGGACGCCCGTCGACGTAGACCAGATGCAGCGTGTCGCCCGGATAGATCAGGTGCGGATTTTGCACCTGCGGATTGACCTGCCAAATTTCGGGCCAGTACCAGGGGTCCTTCAGGAATAACTTGGCGATGCCCCAGAGCGTGTCGCCGCGCTTGACCACGTAGCTGTCCGGCGCGTTCGGCGCGAGGGCCACGCCGCCCCCGGAGGCCTCGGACGGGGGCAACGGCGTCGTCGATGCACCGCCGCCCGAATCGATGGCCGCCTCCATGGCGGTACGGTCGTCACCAACGACGATCCCCTGGACGGAGTTGTCGGCCGCGGGCGGCGCCGGGGGGGCCGGCGGAGGCTGCGATCGGCAACCCGCGACGGCCGCGATTGCGAGTAGTAGGGCAATAGATCGTTGACGTTGCATTCGTTCGCTCCCTTGAGTCCGCAGTCTATGTTGCCGGGCCGGCTGGTATACTGCCGGCCCGGCCCCAAGGACTGGGACGTGTCGCCCGTTTTTGGCGGATACAGGGCGCCTAGCGCCCCACCGCAACGAGCATTAAGTTAAGCAGCGGCGGAACTTTAGCAACAATCTTCGGCCGAAAACACGATATCCATCTCATAACTCCCATGACAAAGCTCGCCATTTTGGAGTATCCCGACCCGCGCCTCCGGACCAAGGCGGTGCCCGTGACAACCGTCGATGACGCAGTGCGTCAGTTGATCGACGACCTGCTGGAGACCATGTACGCCGCCAAGGGTATCGGTCTCGCGGCAAGCCAGGTGGACGTGCATCGGCGGATCCTGGTGCTCGATATCAGCGACAGCCGCGACCAACCGATGGCGTTCATCAATCCCGAGATCCTCGAGGCCGAAGGTTCGGCGCCGGGCGAGGAAGGATGCCTGTCGCTGCCGGGCATCTACGACAAGCTCGAGCGTGCGGAGCGCATCCGAGTGCGTGCGCTCGATCGCAACGGCGAGCCGTTCGAACTAGAGGCCGACGGCATGCTGGCCGTCTGTATCCAACACGAGATGGACCATCTCGAGGGTAAGCTGTTCGTCGACTATCTGTCCGAGCTCAAGCGCCAGCTGATCCGCCGGCGGCTGCAAAAAGAGCGCAAGCAGCGTGTCTCGCAGGCGGCCGGAATTCGCGCTCCGGCCCCCGCGATCTGAGAAACGCGCTTGAGTATTTCCCGTGGCTGCCACTGCGGCAGATGACCCCCCGCGCCGCTCGCTCCGACTGGGATTCGCCGGCACGCCGGCTTTCGCGGTTGCGGCGCTGGACGCACTGACTCAGTCGCAACACCGCGTTGCCGCCGTCTTTACCAAAACCGACCGTGCGGCGGGCCGCGGTCAGAAGCTGCACTTGAGTCCGGTCAAAGCGCGCGCGCTCGCTCTCGGACTCCCTGTCCATCAGCCCGTGACCTTCAAGGAGTGCGCGGCGCGCGAGGAGCTAGAGGCGTTGCGGCTGGACGCTCTGGTCGTGGTCGCTTACGGCTTGATCCTGCCCGAGGCGGCGCTGCGCGCGCCGCGGCTCGGATGTTTCAACATTCATGCGTCGCTTTTGCCCCGGTGGCGCGGCGCGGCGCCGATTCAGCGCGCGATACTGGCGGGAGACCGGATGACGGGCGTGAGCATCATGCGGATGGAGGAGAAGCTCGACACCGGCCCGGTGCTCGCCGCGCGGGCCATCGAGATCGGATCGCTCGACACCGGCGGCACGCTGCACGACCGCCTCGCGGCCTTGGGCGGCGACCTCATTCGTTCGACGATGGATGACCTGGCCGCCGGGCGCGCCGTGGAAGCCGCCCAACCGCAGGATGGGGTCACCTACGCGGAAAAAATCAGCAAGGCGGAGGCGTTCATCGATTGGCGCGAGGATGCCGAGCAGGTGCTGCGCAAAGTACGCGCGTTCAACCCGGCGCCGGTCGCCGAGACGCGTTGGAACGGAGATCAGTTGAGAATCTGGGAGGCCGAAGCTGCGCGAACGCCGGGCCTCGAAGGCAGTGATCCGCTCGCTCCGGGCAGCGTCGTGTCGGCGCTCCCCGCCGGCATCGAGGTGGCCTGCGGACGCGGCGGCGTCTTGCGCATCCGGCGCCTCCAGCGCGCGGGCCGCAAACCGGTTTCGGCCGCGGAATTCATCCGGGCGCACCGGCTCGACGGGGCGAGCTTCGCGTGATCATCGACGCCGCTACTGCCGGCGCTCGATTGCTCGCCGTCCGGGCTGTCGCGCAGATCCTCGACCACGGCGTCACGCTCGATGCTGCGTTGCAGGCGATTCTCCTGCAGGCGCCTCCCGAGCTAGGGCCGCCGGTTCGTTCGCTCGCCTTCGGCGCGGTGCGCGGGTTTTATCGGCACGAGGCCATTTTGGGCCGGTTGTTGTCGCAGCCGGTGAAGTCACTCGATTCTCCGGTACGCGCGCTCCTATCCGTGGCGCTGTTCGAGCTGGAGGATGCACGTACGCCCGAATACGCCGTCGTGGATGCGGCGGTAAAGACGGCCAAGTCGACGGAGGCCGCGCGCGCCGGCGGGCTCGTGAATGCGGTCTTGCGGCGTTATCTGCGCGAGCGCAGCGCGCTGGACGCGGACATCGCGCGAAATCCCGCCCTTCGGCATGCCTCCCCGCAATGGCTTGCGGATCGACTGCGCGCCGACTGGCCGGTGCGCTGGACCCAATTGCTCGCCGCGGGCGACGCCCAGGCGCCGATGTGGCTGCGCGTGAATCGCCGACGGGTCACCGACCAAGACTATCTGCAGTTATTGCGCGCGGCGGGCATCGGCGCGCGCCTCGAGCCCCGCGTGCCGCACGCGCTCGTCCTCGACAAGCCCCGCGACGTCCAAGATCTGCCCGGTTTCGGGGATGGCCTCGTCTCGGTACAGGATCTCGGTGCGCAATGCGCGGCATTCCCGTTGGGCCTCGAGCCGGGCCTCAGGGTGCTCGACGCCTGCGCCGCCCCCGGGGGCAAGACCGCGCTCATGGCCGAGCGCGAGCCGGGCCTCGCAGCGCTGACGGCGATCGACATCGACTCCGCGCGCCTCACGCGGGTGCGCGAGAATCTCGAGCGGGGCGGCCTCGGCGCCCTGGTGTTGAGCGGCGACGCCGCCTCTCCCGGCCCGTGGTGGGACGGCACTCCGTTCGATCGGATCCTGCTGGACGCTCCCTGTTCGGCGCTCGGCGTGATCCGCCGCCATCCGGATATCCGTTTGCGCCGATCGCCCAAGGACATCGACAAGTTGCCGTCGATCCAGGGCCGGCTGCTCAGGTCCTCGTGGGGGATGCTCGCCCGCGGCGGCCGGCTGGTGTATTGCACCTGCACGCTCACCCGCAGCGAGAACCGCGGCGTGATCGGGACGTTCCTCCAAGATACGCCCGATGCGCGCCTCGTCGCGGTGCAAGATTGGCGCGGCTGGCCGGATTTCGGGGAGGCCGATGAGTTCGGCCGCCAGATCCTGCCCGGGGAGGCGGGTGCCGACGGCTTCTATTATGCTGCTCTGACCAAACAATGAGCGTCCTTCAGACAATGCGGTCGGCGCGAGCCCTGTTGCTGGTTGCGGCCTTCGCGCTCTGCATTCCGGCCGGCGGCCGGGCCGACGGTCTGGAGGGCCGCTTCGAGATCCGCTCGGCCGACCTCGAACTCAAGGACGGGGTCTATCATTTGAATTCACGCATCGAACTGCCGATCAGCGACGCTGTGCGGCGCGGCCTCGCCGAGGGCGTTCCGCTCACGCTCGAGGTCGATCTCGAGGTGGAGCGCGTGCGCCAATTGCTGCCGAACTCGAAGGTGGCGGAGCTCACTCAGCGCTACCATCTGCAGTACAACGCGGTGAGCGGGCATTACGTCGTGCGCAACGACAACAGCGGCCAGCAGGAGTCGCTCGGCACCGTCGATGCGGCGCTCGAGTCGCTCTCCGATATACGGAGCCTGCCGGTGCTCGACAAGGCGCTCTTGTCGAGCGAGCGGCGCTACGAGGCGAGCGTGCGCGCCAAGGTCGATTACGGCTCGGTCCCCTTCACGCTCCGGGTACTGATGTTCTGGGTCAACGAGTGGCATCGCGAAAGCGATTGGTATACATGGACGCTGCAGCCCTGATTCGCAAGCACGGCGGCGCGGTGCTTGGAGGCATCGGCGTTGCCCTATGGCTGGTCGCTCTCTATCTGCTCGGATCCGCGGCGCAAAATTCGGCGCAGTTCGACCGCTGGCTGCCGTGGATACTGCTGATCAATATCTCGGGCCTGTTGACGCTGCTCGTGCTCTTGGCGACGAAGCTCTACCAGCTCGTCAAGGATTTCCGCAAGAACGTGCCCGGCTCCCGCTTGAAGGGGCGCACGGTCGCGATTTTCAGCGCGCTCGCGGTGGCCCCCATTCTCGTGGTGTATTACTTCGCGCTGCAGTTCCTCAATCGCGGCATCGACAGCTGGTTCGAGATCGAAGTGAGCCAGGGACTGAAAGATACCCGGGAGCTGTCGCACGCGGCCCTGGAAGTGCGCGTGCGCGAATTTCTGCAGCACACCGAGGTGGTGGCGCACGAGCTGTCGGGCTTGCCGGAATTCAGCCTCATCACCACGCTGGACCGCGAGCGCCGCGACAGTGGGGCGCTGGAATTCACGGTGGTCGGCGCTCAAACGCAGATCATCGCCACGAGCTCCGATCAGCCCATGGACACCCTGCCCATCCCGGCCACCGACGAAATGATGCTGCAGGTCCGGCGCGGCCGCTCGTACGTCGGCATGGAACCCGGCTCGACCGGAGGGTACGTGATCCGCGCGGCGGCCCAGCTCGACGCCCCGAGCGCGGCCTCCCACGTCCTGATCGCGCTCTACCCGGTGCCCCAGCAGCTGAGCCAACTGGCCGACACCGTGCAGCGCTCCTACACCCAGTATGCGAACCTGGTGCAGCTCCGGCAGCCGCTGAAATCGACCTTCGTGCTGATTCTCACCTTCGTCGTGCTGATGTCGCTGATCGCGGCGGTGTACGGCGCGTTCTTCGCCGCGCAACGCCTGGTCCAGCCGGTGCAGGATCTCATCGCCGGCACCCGGGCGGTGGCCAAAGGCAATTACGATACGCAGCTTCCCCTTCCCTCGCGTGACGAGCTCGGGTTCCTCGTGACCTCGTTCAACGACATGACCAAGCGTCTCGGCCGGGCGCGCGAGGAAACCCGGCGCAGCCAACAGGCCGTCGAAGCGGAGCGCGCGGGACTCGCCGTCATCCTGGCGCGGCTCTCGACCGGCGTCGTTTCGCTGGCGCCGGATCTCACGATGCGCACGGCCAACCAGGCGGCGAGCGCGATTCTCGGCGTCGATCTCGAGGCGGCCGTCGGCGCCCGCTTCGACGAATCGATCAGCGACGGCGGGCTGTTCACTCAGTTTCTCGCCGCCGTGAAGTCCCGCTTGGGCGCCGAGCAGCTCGACTGGCGCGAGCAGCTCGAATTGCAGTCGGACGCCGGCAAGCGCGTGCTGATGTGCGCGTGCACGGAACTGCCGACCGACGGCGGCGGCGCTTCGGGGGTGGTGCTGGTGTTCGACGACATCACCACGCTCCTGCAGGCGCAGCGCGATGCGGCCTGGGGCGAGGTCGCGCGCCGGCTCGCCCACGAGATCAAGAACCCGCTGACGCCCATTCAGCTCGCGGCGGAGCGCATGCAGCGCAAGTTCCTCGGCAGCATGAACGCCCAGGATGCGCAAATTCTCGAGCGCGCGACGCATACCATCGTCGCACAGGTCGATGCCATGAAGCAGATGGTGAACGCGTTTAGCGAATATGCGCGGGCACCGGACATGCATTTCTCGCCGTTCGACCTCAACCAGCTGATCACCGAGGTCGTCGAGCTGTACCGATCGCACGAGAACACGGTGGAAATCAAGCTGGCGCTCAGCCCAAAGCTCCCGACGGTGTCCGCCGATCGGGTCCGTATCCGGCAAATTTTGAATAATTTACTGACCAATTCCCTGGAGGCGCTCGAGGGAAGGCCGCAAGGGCAGGTCGAAATCGAAACTCAAGTCGCTGAAGATGGTCCCAAACAGATGGCGGCCATCGTAGTGTCGGACAATGGCCCCGGGTTTCACCGGGACCTGATCGGCACGGTGTTCGATCCTTATGTCACCAGCAAGCCCAAAGGTACGGGTTTGGGGCTCGCGATCGTGAAAAAGATAGTAGAAGAGCATGGTGGACGAATCGAGGCGGATAATCGACGTTCGGGGGGCGCCCGAGTGCGTATTCTGCTGCCATTGGGCGAAGGTGTGCGTGGAGTGATCAATCGAGAGCCTCGCAAGAGTGAACAGAGGAGAGAGCGCGTATGACCGCTTCTAGGATTCTGGTGGTGGACGATGAGGCGGATATCCGCGGACTGCTGAAGGAAATTCTGGCCGACGAGGGCTACGAGGTCGAGGTCGCGGCCGACGCCACCCAAGCCCGAAGCTCGCGCGCGACGCATGTGCCGGATCTCGTGCTGCTCGATATCTGGATGCCCGATACGGACGGTATCACGCTGCTGCGGGAATGGTCGGTTACCGACGGCTACGATTGTCCGGTGGTGATGATGTCGGGGCATGGAACCGTCGAGACGGCGGTCGAGGCGACGCGTCTCGGCGCCTTCGATTTCGTCGAGAAGCCGCTCTCGCTCACCAAGCTCCTGCGCACCGTGGAGCGGGCGCTCGATGCGGGCCGCCGCAAGCGGCTGTCGGAGCGGGCGCGCGGCGCGGCGCTCGCGGTGCCGATCGGCAAGAGCAAGCTCACTCAGGCACTGCGCGAACAAGTGCAGCAGGCGGCCGCCAGTTCCTCGCCGGTGCTGCTCATCGGCGAGCTCGGCTCGGGCCGCGAGGCGTATGCGCGCTATCTGCATTCGCTGTCCGGGCGCGCCGCCAAGCCTTTCTTCATGGTGGTGGCGGCGAGTCTCGGCACCGACCCCGCGGCAACCCTCTTTGGCAGCGAGCGCGACGGCAAGGTGGCGCTCGGCGCGCTCGATCAGGCCGCGGGCGGCACGCTCTATCTCAACGGGCTCGAGGATCTGTCCAGCGAGGCGCAGCGGGCGCTCCTCGGGGCGATCGAGCAAAACGGCTACACCCGGGTCGGCGGGCGGGAGCGCGTCCCGCTCAACGTGCGCTGGATCGCCTCCGCGCAGGAAGGTTTCGAGGGACGCTCGTCGCCGGAGCCGTTCCGCCGCGATCTCGTCGCACACCTGAACGTGATCACGCTGCGGGTGCCGCCGTTGCGAGATTACGCCGAGGACGTGCCCGATCTCTTGCGTTACTACGTGGATCGGCTGGTGGACGATCAGCATCTGCCGCTGCGCCGCTTCAGCGTCGCGGCGCAGAACCGGCTGCGCAATTACCCCTGGCCCGGAAACCTGGGCGAGCTCAAGAACCTGGTGCAGCGGGTTCTGGTGCTGGGCGCCGGCGAGGAGATCCGGCTGGAGGAGATCGAGCGCGAGCTCGCCGTCAAAATGGCGCTCGACGAGCCGCTTGTGAAGCAGGATCTCTTGGCGCTGCCGCTGCGCGAAGCGCGCGAGCAATTCGAGCGCGCCTATCTGCAGCAGCAGCTCCTGCTCTGCAACGGCAAGGTCGGCCAGCTGGCGAAGCGGGTGGGTATGGAACGCACCCACCTGTATCGAAAACTGCGCGCATTGGGAGTCGATTTTCGCCAATTAGGCGAAGAATAGGCGCGATCGTCGCATCAATCGCCTACGCGAATCACCAGCACGTCGACGTCGGCTTTGCGCAGGATGGAGCGCAAACGATTGAGTTCGTTCAGATTCGAGATGGGTCCGATGCGGATCCGGTGCCAGGTGTCGCTGTCAACCGAGACTTTCTGAACCTTCGACTCGACGCCCTGCAAGGCCAGCTTCGCGCGGACCCGGTCGGCGTCGGCGAAGTTTTTGTAGGAACCTGCTTGCAGCACGTACGTGCCGGCGCGGGTCTCGGGCACCGCGCGGGTGTCGGGACGCACGTCCTTGTCCTTTTCCGGCACCACCACCTCGAACTTGGGCAGCATGTCGTAAAACGCATAGGACTTGGCCGAATCGTCGGGCGCGCCGGCGTCGCCCCCGTCAGCGTCCGAAGCGTCTGCCGCGCGGGGCTTCTTCTTGTCGGGCTTCGCGGCGACCTTGTTGATACCGGGCACGTCGGGGCGATGATCCTTGACGTAGATGGCCGCGGCGATGGCGAGTCCCGCGGCCAAGCCGCAGACGAGGCCGATCCACCCGGAGAATCCGCCGCCGGCCCGTTTGCGCTTCGGCTTGTAGTCGCGCGCCATCGTGCCTCGGCTACATCGTGTCGGGTGCCGACACGCCGACGAGCCGCAGGCCGTTTCGAATCACCGCCTGCGTCGCGAGAGCGAGGCTCAATCGTGCATCGCGCAGCGCCTCGTCCTCGACCAGGAACTGGTGCGCGCTGTAATAAGTGTGGAAATCGTTCGCGAGGTCCCGCAAGTAATGCACCAGCGCGTGCGGCGCGCGCTGCAGGGCGCAGTACTCCACCGTCTCGGGGAAGGTGCAGAGGCGTTTGATCAGCTTGATCTCCTGCGGCTCGGCGAGCCTGCCGAGCGCGGCCGCGCCCCGCGCGGCATCGTGCACGAGCCCGCGCTCCTCCATCTGCCGCTTCACGCTCGCGACGCGCGCGTGCGCATACTGGATGTAGTACACGGGATTGTCGTTGGAGCGGGCCTTGGCGAGCTCCAGATCGAAATCCAGGTGCTGATCGTTGCTGCGCATGACGTAGAACAGGCGGGCGGCATCGTTGCCCACTTCCGCGCGCAGCGCGCGCAGGGTCACGAACTCGCCCGACCGCGTCGACATCTGCGCCTTCTCGCCGCCGCGAAACAGGGTGACGAACTGTACGAGCCGCACCTCGAAGCATTCCGGGGGGCCGCCGAGCGCGACCAGACCCGCGCGCACCCGCGCGATGTAGCCGTGATGGTCCGCGCCCCAGACATAGAGCAGGTGCTCGAAGCCGCGTTCGCGCTTGTTGAACACGAAGGCGATATCGGAGGAGAAGTAGGTCTTGATGCCGTTCTCGCGCACCATCACCCGGTCTTTCTCGTCGCCGTAGTCGGTGCTCTTGAACCAGAGCGCACCGTCCTTGAGGTAGGCGTGGCCGCCCTGCTCAAGCTTCGCGACCGCTCGATCGATCGAGCCGTCCTCGATGAGCGAGCGCTCGCTGAACCAGGAATCGAAGGTGACGCCGAATTCCTCGAGATCCTCGCGGATGTCGCCGAGGATGGCGGACAGGGCGTGATCGAGCACGCGGCGAAACGCCGCATCGCCGAGCAGCTCCCGCGCGCGAACAATGACCGCGTCGATGTACGCGTCCTTGTCGCCGCCCTGCGGTTCGTCGGGTGGCAGATCCTTGAAGATCTCCGCGGGACTCCTCACGAGCGCGGTGCCCTCGGCCGCGTACAGGTTCCCGGCGATGGCGAGCAGGTAGTCGCCGCGATAGCCGTTGGCGGGAAAGGCGAAGCGCTCGCCGCACTTCTCGAGATATCGGAGCCAGGTGCTTGCGGCGAGAATCTCCATCTGGCGGCCTGCATCGTTCACGTAGTATTCGCGAGCCGCGCGATAGCCCACCGCCTCGAGCAGATTCGCGACGCTCGCGCCGAAGGCGGCATGGCGGCCGTGCCCGACGTGCAAGGGGCCGGTCGGATTCGCCGAGACGAATTCCACCAGCACCGATTTGCCCTTACCCAGATCGGAGCGGCCGTAGGAGTCCTGTTCCGCCAGAATCCGGCCGATTTCGGCGCGGTAGGAATCGTCGTCGAGAAAGAAGTTGATGAATCCGGCTCCCGCGATCTCGATCTTGGCGACCGCGGGGTGCGCCGGTACGGCGGATTTGACCGCCTCGGCAATCTTGCGCGGGTTCTGGCGCGCGGCTTTCGCCAGACGCATCGCGACATTGCTGGCGAAGTCGCCGTGCGACGCGTCCCGAGTGCGCTCCACTTCGATGTCGATGTCGCGCTGGGCGGCTGGTAGCACGGACTCCGGCAGCGCGGCGAGCGCCTGCCTCAGCAAGGTCTCGATCAAGGTCTTCAAGGCAAATCCGTCGAATGTTCAGGTGAATGAGGGGTCGGCAGTGTACCGCAAACGCCCGGGGGCCCCAGGCCCTAGTCCACCTCCAACGGATCCACGTCGATGGACCACCGCACCCCCGGGGGACCCGGCAAGGATTCCACCCGGCCGAGCCAGCCCGCCAGAAAGCGCTGCAACGGGCCGCGCGAGGGGCTCTCGACCAACAAATGCGCGCGAAAATGGTCGGCGCGCCGCGCGATCAACGCCGCAGCCGGCCCCAGTATGCGAATGTCGCGGCCGTCGAGCGCCCGCCCGCAGGCGGCGGCCGCCCGCAGGTATGCATCCAGCCCCTCCCGGTCTTTCGCTTCCGCGCGCAGCAGCGCGAGACGCGAGTAGGGCGGCCAGCCGGCCGCCCGGCGCTCCTCGAGCGCGGTGGCCGCGAACTGCTCGTACCCCTCCGCGATCAAGCGCGTGAGCAGAGGGTGCTCGGGGAAGGAGGTCTGCACGATGACCTCGCCCGCGCGGGCGGCGCGCCCGGCGCGTCCGGCTACCTGCGTGATGGTCTGCGCCAATCGCTCGGTCGCGCGGAAGTCGCTGGCAAACAGCCCTTGATCCGCATCGAGGATGACCACCAGACTCACGTCGGGGAAATGGTGACCCTTGGTGAGCATTTGCGTACCGACCAGGATGCGCGCCTCGCCGCGATGCACCCGATCGAGCACGGCTTGGATGGCCCCGCTCGCTCCCGCCGTATCACGGTCGAGCCGTGCCAGCGGCGCCTCGGGAAACAATCGCGCCATCGTCTCCTCGACGCGCTCGGTGCCCTGGCCGACGGGATAGAGCGGCTGGTTGCAGCTCGCGCACGCGGCGGGGACCTTGGCATGGGCGCCGCAGTGATGGCAGCGCAGCTCCCGGGCCCGGGCGTGGACGGTCATGCGCGCATCGCAATGCGCACAGCCGGCGATCCAGCCGCAGCCGTTGCAGAACAGGGTCGGCGCATAGCCTCGCCGGTTCAAGAACACGAGCACCTGGCCGCCGTCCTTCAAGTGCCGTCCCATGGCGCTCAGCGCCGGCTGCGACAATCCCTGGTCGCTCGAATGTTTGCGCAGATCGACGAGGTGCATGGCGGGGGGGCGCGCCGCGCCGGGCCGAAGCCGCAGCTCGTGCCGCGAGTAGCGCCCCTGCGCGACGTTGTCGAGCGTCTCGAGCGAAGGTGTGGCGGACCCCAAGATCACCGGAACCCGCGCCCGCTGCGCACGCAGCACCGCGAGGTCCCGAGCGGAGTAGCGAAAGCCCTCCTGCTGCTTATACGAGGCGTCGTGCTCCTCGTCGACCACGATGAGGCTCAAGCGCTCGAGCGGCGTGAATACCGCCGAACGCGTGCCGATGACGATGCGCGCGCGGCCGGCGTGCGCGGCGCGCCAGGCATCGCGGCGCTGGGTTCCCGTGAGCCCCGAGTGCAATGCGACCACGCCCGCGCTGAATCGGCGCCGGAAACGCTCGACGAGCTGCGGCGTGAGCGCGATCTCGGGCACCAGCACCAGCACTTGGCGGTCGGCGCCCAAGGCTCTGGCGATGAGTTGCAAATACACCTCGGTCTTGCCGCTGCCGGTCACCCCATACAGGAGATGCGCGGCGAAAGCGCCCAGCGTCGCGGCGACGGCCTCGACGACGTCTGTTTGCGCGGCCGTGAGCACGACCTCGCTCGGACGCGTCTCAATGGCGGCCGGCGCGGCGGGCAGCGATCGAGCGGCGGCCCACCCTTTGTCGGCAACCGACCGAAGCAGCGCCGGCTTGAATTCTGCGAGGTCGTCGACGGTTGCGCCGCCGCGCGTCTCGAGCAGCCTCAGCAAGGCGCGTTGCCGGGGAGCGCGCCTGTCCGCGGGACGCTCGAGTTCGGTGCGGCCTGCCGCCGTGAGCGCCCACACGTCGGTGGGAACGTGTGCCGCCTGACCGTCACGCAGGCTCGCCGGCAATGCGGCCGCCATGACCTCGCCGACCGGATGGTGGTAGTACTCCGCGGCCCAGCGCAGCAGATCGAAGGTCACGGCGTCGAACACCGGACGTTGATCCAGGATTTCCAGGGCGTGCTTGAGCTTGGCGGAGTCGATCGGCGAATCCGCGGCGACTTCCATCAGGATGCCGAGCACCTGGCGGCGGCCGAAGGGAACGCGCACGCGCACACCGGGCGAGGGAATCGCGCCCAGGGGATCGCCGCTCGCGGGCGGCAAGTAATCGAAGGCTCGGCGAAGCGGCGTGTCCAACGCGATGCGCAGAATCACGCCGCCTCGCTTGTCCACAAAACCTGTGGATAAGTCTGTTGAGAAACAGGGATCATGAGGCCTAAGTGCCCGTTCTATTTCGAGACATAATCAAATTGGCGAAAAAGTGTGCGAAATTGAAATGAATCCAGGCAGATCAATAGGTTACGACACCCTCTAGATGCCTATTCCTGGATATCGTTGCAATTATTTCACGGCCGGTCACAGTGAATGTGCGTAAGTCGCTGATCCTGCGATATCCGCCGTCAACCGTAGCCGGACGCAGGCGTTATACCCGGAACGGGGAGACCCCGTCGATTGCAAGAGGACGCGGTATGTCGGGCTTTGATACGCTCCCGGGCGCTTGGATGGTATGGGATGGTCCCGCGCCAGCACCTGGGGGAGCGGTTCTGGAGCAGACGCGAGAACTGGATAAATTCTTGGGCGAAATCGAGCGCCGCGCGTTTCGCATGGCGCAGGTAGCCCTGCGTGACCCGGACGACGCCATGGATGCGGTTCAGGACGCAATGTTGAAGCTGGCTCGCAATTACGCGGCTCGCCCGAGCGCCGAATGGCGGCCGCTGTTCTATCGCATTCTGGAAAATGGCATCCGCGATCTGCAGCGGCGCCGCAGCGTGCGCAAGCGCTTCATGGTGTGGCTGCCGGGACCGAAGGAAGATCCGGACAATGAGGCGCAGGATCCGTTGGAGAGCGTGGCGGACGGCGGGACTCCCGTGCCGGAGCGGTTGATGCAGGATGAGGCGCTGCAGAAATTGGAATCATCGCTGCGGGAATTGCCGCCGCGGCAGCGTGAGGCGTTCATGCTGCGCAATTTCGAGGGATTGGATGTAGCCGAGACGGCGAGCGCCATGGGCTGCTCGGAAGGCAGCGTGAAAACGCATTACTCGCGCGCAGTGCACACGCTGCGCGAACAACTGGGCGAGGTTTGGTGATGAGCGATGAGACATTTGATCCTGCTATCTCCGCGCTGGAAGAGCGCAGCCGCGCCCTGTTCCGAGAGAGCGTCGCGGGCCTCGACATGGGTACGCGCTCGCGGCTCACACAGGTGCGCCACGCCGCGCTGGCGGCCGCCGATCGCTCGCAGCGCCGCGGGTGGTGGCTCCTGCGCCCGCCCGTCTGGGTATCGGCCGCCGGCGTCACCGCCGCAGCGGTGCTCAGCGTGGCCCTGTGGTTCGGGGGCCCGTCGACCCATCACGGCCAGATGACCGCCGCCGACACTCAATCGAAGTTCGAGGATCTGGACATTATCGCGTCGAGCGATGAGAGTTCCGGGGATGCGATGGACATGCTTCAAGACGATATCGACTTCTATGCCTGGGCGGATAAGACCGCGAACGGCGAGCCGACGGCATAGAGACCGACTGACCAGGAGCCCCAAGGATGCATGGCTGTGGAGAGCGCCGAGGTATTGGTTGGCCCTCGGAGCGGCTCTCTGGGGTCTGACCGCGATGGGGCAGACAGCGGGTCCGGCACAGGCGCCCGCGCCGCCGGCGGCACCCCCGTCGGGGCGCGCGCCACCGCCGGCCCAGCCGCCGCCGGCGGTGGCACCCGATGACGAGTTCATCGAGTTTTTGGGAGAGGACGATCACGGAGATTCCGCTTGGTGGGAATTCTTGAAAAACACGCCGCCGGGGAGTCAGGACCCCGCGCCGCCGCCGCAGAGCCCGAAGCAATGACCTGCGCATTGCCGCGGATTCTCATGGCGTGCGCGTTGGCCCTGGCTGCGATCGACGTGAGCGTCGCCCAACCGCCGCCGCCGGAGCCACCCGCGCCCACGGCGCCCGCCGCGCCGCGCTCGTGGCAATCGCTCTCGCCGCCCCAGCAACAGCTGCTGCAGAACTTCCAGGGCAGGTGGGACAGCCTGCCGCCGGAGAAGCAACAGGCGCTTGCCAGGGGCAGTCAGCGCTGGATCACCATGACACCCGAGCAGCGCGCCGGAGCCCAGGAGCGCTTCAAGCAATGGCGTGCGCTGCCGCCCGAGCAGCGGCAGCTCCTGCGTCAGCGCTGGCAGCAATTCAAGGCCCTGCCACCCGAGCAGCAGCAGCGCGTGCGCGAGCAGTTCAGGCGGTTTCGGCAAATGCCCTTGGAGCGCCGTCAGGAGCTGCGGCGGCAGTGGCGTCAGATGAGTCCGGAACAACGCCACAACGTCATGGGACGGCCCGGAGTGCGGCGGTACCCACACTGACGGGCCGGCGCGACTTCCGCGGCGCGATCGCGAAGCGCGGTGATCCACGGCGAGCTGCGGTGAGCGCCACCCGCTACGGTGTCACACGGCGCACAATTCGGAGCGGATCAGAAAGCGGCGGTTGAGCGGCGCCTCGAGCGAGAAACTCGCGCCCCGCCCCGGAACGACATCCACCGTCCAGCGGGTATGCGCCCAGCGCTTGTACTGCTCGCGATCCATCCAAAATTCGCAGCCGGCGATCTCACCGACCTTCTCGTCCACGCCGCCCAACTTGAATTCGCCCACTTGAAAGCACATGGGGGCGCTGCCGTCGCAGCACCCCCCCGACAAGTGAAACATGATCGGACCATGCGCGGCCTTCAGCTCCTCGATCAAGCGGCGCGCGTCGTCCGTCACGTCGACGTGATCGAGCGCCATCAAAAGAAGCCCAGCGCCTTGGTCGAGTAGCTGACCAGCACGTTCTTGGTCTGCTGATAATGGTCGAGCATCATCTTGTGGGTCTCGCGCCCGATGCCGGACTTCTTGTACCCGCCGAACGCCGCGTGGGCCGGATACGCGTGGTAGCAATTGGTCCACACCCTGCCCGCCTGGATGCCGCGCCCGAATCGATAGGCCGTGTTCAGATCGCGGGTCCAGATGCCCGAGCCCAACCCGTACAGCGTGTCGTTGGCGATCTCCAGCGCCTGCTCGGGCGTGTCGAACGTGGTCACCGAGACCACGGGTCCGAAGATCTCCTCCTGGAATACTCGCATCTTGTTGTGGCCCTCGAACACCGTCGGCTTGATGTAGTACCCGCCGGCCAAATCGCCCGGCAGCTTGTTGGCGGTGCCGCCGGCCAGTACCTTCGCGCCTTCCTTCCTGCCGATGTCGAAATACGACAGAATTTTCTCGTACTGATCGTTCGAGGCCTGCGCGCCGATCTGTGTGGCCATATCGTACGGATCGCCTTGGCGAATCTTCTCGACGCGCGCGATCGCCTTCTCCATGAACCGGTCATAAATGGAGCGCTGCACCAGCGCGCGGGAGGGGCAGGTGCACACCTCGCCCTGATTGAGTGCAAACATCGCGAAGCCCTCGAGCGCCTTGTCGACGAAGTCATCGTCCTCGCGCATCACGTCCGCGAAGAAGATATTCGGCGATTTGCCGCCGAGCTCCAAGGTCACTGGGATGATGTTCTCCGAGGCGTACTGCATGATGAGACGGCCGGTGGTCGTCTCGCCGGTGAAGGCGATCTTGGCGATGCGCGGACTGGAGGCGAGCGGCTTGCCCGCTTCCAGGCCGAAGCCGTTGATGACGTTCAGCACGCCCGGCGGGACGATGTCCTGGATCAGCTCGGCGAACACCAGCAGGGACAGCGGCGTTTGCTCGGCAGGCTTGATCACGACCGCATTGCCGGCGGCGATGGCCGGCGCCAATTTCCAGGCGGCCATCAGGATCGGGAAATTCCAGGGAATGATCTGCCCGACCACGCCCAGCGGCTCGTGGTAGTGATAGGCCACGGTGTCATCGTCCAATTCGCCGAGCGAGCCCTCCTGCGCGCGTACGCAGGCCGCGAAGTAGCGGAAGTGATCGACGGCGAGCGGCATGTCCGCCAGATTCGTCTCGCGGATCGGTTTGCCGTTGTCGTATGTCTCGACCGCCGCGAGGAAGGGCAGATACTGCTCGATCCGGTCGGCAATCTTGTTGAGGACGCGCGCCCGCTCGGCGACCGCGGTGCGGCCCCAGGCCGGCGCGGCGGCGTGCGCCGCATCGATGGCGCGCTCGACGTCCTCGGCTTGGGAGCGGGCAATCTTGCAAATCACCTGGCCCGTGGTAGGCGATATGTTGTCGAAATACCCACCCTTGGCCGGGGCGACCCATTGGCCGCCGATGAAATTCTCGTATTTGGCCCGGAGCGGAATCTTTCGCTCCAGGGTTTTAATGTGCGCTGCAAAAGAGCGACTTTCGACGATGGGATCGGAAGGCGCAGCCGAGCCTTCGACGGGGCGGACCTGGGCGGAACTCATGATCCTTCTCCTATATTGGGTTGATTCGAAACAAGCCTATTCGTCAACGGAGCGGATTGGTGTCAATCACGGAGTTTAGTCACGCATTCTCCGCCGAAATTCCAAGCCCGCCAGCAGTGTTTAATCGAGCAAACATCGTGCCATGGTCTGATGATGTGCCGATTCTCGGAGCAACGATAGTCCGTACAACACCTTATCCTTGCGGGGGCCAGCGACAACCCTGCGAGCCGCCAAAATTGGGGTACACGCGCGCAGGGCGTGTCAGATTCGTGACAGGTTTTCTGCGCGCGCTTGACACACCCGCGGCTTCGCGGTTTAAAGGAATGAAAGGCCAGGGGACGGAATGGTGGTCATCGATAACAATAAGGGCACCCGGGCACCGAGCGCCGCCAAGCAGGGTCCGCATGCCGACCTGGTTTTCCGGGTCGCCGGCTGCGACAACCCGCGGGGCTCGATCACCGAGCTCACTGCGGAGGTGGATCTGTCGTGGCGGCGCTGCTTGAACGAGTTCAAGCTGGATCCGGCACGCGACTACGAGCCCACGGTCCTCGACCGTTCGAGGGTCAAGGATCTTCAGGCGGAACACCAGGATTTGGTCGAGATCGCTCGCGCCGAGATGGACTCGCTCTACGAACAGATCGCGGGCTCGGGCTATGCGCTGCTGCTGGCCGACACGGACGGCGTGATTCTTTGCGAGAAGGTCGACCCGACTCTGAAGGGACTGTTCGCCGGGGCAGGCTTGCTCGTGGGCGCGGAGTGGAGCGAGCAGCGGGAGGGAACGAACGGCATCGGCACGTGCGCCCAGGAAGCGCGCCCCATCACCATTCATCAATCGGATCATTTCCGCTGCCGCCATGTCGGCTTGTCGTGCTCGGCGGCTCCGATCCGCGACTCGAACGGCCGCGTCGTCGCCGTGCTCGACGCCTCGAGCGTCGACGCCCACGGCAGCCGTGAGTCGAAGACGCACACCGTGGCGCTGGTCGAGACTTCCGCGCGGCTGATCGAAAAATGCCTGTTCCTGCGGCGCCACCGTGCCGACGCCATGCTTCGATTCCATTACCGGCCGGAGTTCGTGGATCTGCTGCACGACGGCGCCATTGCGGTCGCGGCCGACGGCACCATCGTGGCGAGCGATGCCACCGGGCTTCGGCTCCTCGGTGCCGCCGACCGCAGCGAATTAGTGGGGCGCTCGATCACCGACCTGTTCGACGCCAGCTACGAGGATCTGCTGTCCGCGGGCACCTCCGGACGCCGCACGATGAGGGAATTGCGTGACAACCAATATGGGCGCCGTTACTACGCGAGCCTGGTCGAAGCCGAGGCGCGAACGTCGCGGCCGCCGCAGGCGGGCGCGCACGGCGCGCACACCGTCGTGCACGTCGCTCCGGGCGACGCCGCGGCGCCGATGAGCTTGACGGACTTGGCGGGCGACGACCCGCAGATGCTGCGCAATATCCGCAATGCCCGAAGGATTGCCGACAGCAACGTGTCCGTGATGATCGTGGGTCCGACGGGAAGCGGAAAGGAGGTTTTCGCCAGAGCCCTGCATCTTGCCAGCCAGCGGGCCGGCCGGCCGTTCGTCGCCATCAATTGCGCCGCGATTCCGGAGACGCTGATCGAAAGTGAATTGTTCGGCTACGCTCCGGGAGCCTTCACGGGCGCGCGCCGCGAAGGCATGCGCGGGCGGATATGGCAGTCCTCCGGCGGCACCTTGTTTTTGGACGAGATCGGCGACATGCCGCTCCTGCTGCAGACCCGACTGTTGCGGGTGCTCGAGGAACTGGAGATCACGCCGCTCGGCTCGGAGACGTCGATCAAGGTGAATCTGCGCGTGCTGTGCGCGTCGCATCGAAATCTGCGCGAGCTTCTCGAACGGGGAGAGTTCCGCGAGGATCTGTACTACCGGCTGAACGGCATCACCCTGGAGATGCCGCCGCTCGCGGCACGCCGGGACAAGGAAGCGCTGGTACGTCAATGCATCGCACGCGAATCCGCTGGCGCAGGCGCCGCATCCATCGAGAAAATCGCGCTGGATAAGCTTCTCGCCTACGCGTGGCCGGGGAACATCCGCGAGCTGCGCAATGCGGTCCGCGCCGCCCTCGCACTGTGTACCGGCCGAGTGATCCGCCTCGGCGATCTGCCGGACGGGATTCGCCAATTCAAATCGCCCAAGCGTGCACCCGATGTTGCGGCCGTCGGCCGCGCGGAGGCTCCCCGCAGGTCCTCGCTGGAAATCGCCGAGCGCGAGGCTCTGATGGGAGTGATGGCGCAGCAGCACTGGAACATGAGCCGAGTCGCGGCTCAGCTCGGCATCAGCCGCAACACGCTTTATCGCAAGATCAAGCGTCACGGAATTGCGATAGACCGGCGCCCCGGCGGCTAAGATTTGGGCGCCCCCGCGCCAGCTGAAATCCGCTGCGTAGCGTATGCCGGAGCTCCGAACGAGCTCGACACCCCCGCCGCGGCAAGCGCGGTTCGCGGCGGCAATGGGCCACCTCCGCCATGGATCCGCACGCCTAGACGGCGTCTCAGTCGATGGTCGGCTCGGAGTAGGGTTAGAATCGCGGCAGAGCCGGACGGGTACTCAATGGATGGAGTCACCTCGAGCATCCACATGGAGAAGCAGCGGTCGCATCTGCAATGAAAATAATTACTCCGAGAGACTTCCGCAACGCGTTCGATGCCGTCTTGAAAGCCGAGCGCAGCAATTTTCAAGCTGCGGTGACCTTCGAGGCGAAATCCTATGCGTACTTCGTGCGCTCCAATATCTTCCCCAAGATTGCCCGGCATCTTGGCTTGCTGGCCTGGAACAAGAACTATCACGCGCTGGACGGGATGTTCTACGAAGAACGCGGCCGGGACAATTCCGGCAAGTACACGACATATGCCAAGTGGATCTCGGTTGCATTGGAACACGCCAACAGGCCGAGCAAAACGCACGAAGAGATCAACAAGCTGCAGATGTTCAACGCTCCCTTGAAAGTGCTGATCACGTACGTGGCCGAAGGCGACGAAACCGAGTCGCTTCTGCACAAGTACGAGACGATCATCGGGGAGTCCGACGTGTTCAACGACATCGCCACACTTCGCAAGCAGCTCGTGATCCTCGGAACTCCTCAGGCCGTGCGGGATTGGCGCTTCTATGTGTACGAAAGCGACGGGTTTGTGCTCATGCTGCCGGGCTAGAGCGGCGCGGGCGCACGCCGATGCCGCGGCTCACTCGAGATTCAGCGGACTACGGACCACTGGCCGCAGACCGCCGGCTGCAGCGGACCGCTCGGATCACTCGTCATGCGCCGCGATCGGAGCGTCCTCGATAAGACGCAGTCTCAGAGGTCGAAACTTGGAGTAGAGCCACAATCCGCATGCCAACGCGAAGCCGCCCATGGCAGTCAGAAGCCCCGCCAGTACCAATCCGATGACAGGAGAAAGCAAGAGTCCCGAAATTCCATAAATTGGCTGGTTACCCCACCTGATGGTGTTAAGCCCGAACAATGCGAGGACGCCGAAAAGGACGGCCAGCGGAATGAAGAAAAAGAATGTCCCCGCGGCAACGATACGGAAAACAGAACTGGTGGACAGCCTTCTTATGATCAGCGTGCGATCTTCCATGCCCGAATTACTCCCGTAGCCAAAAGAGGACGATGGGTCGATGGCCAACCGCAAGACACAGCCTAGGTCCCGTCCCCCGATCTGTCCAACGGACTCATCACGCCCATCGCACCCTTGCCCGTGACATGAGTGTAGATCATGGTGGTCCGCACATCCGCATGCCCCAACAACTCCTGCACGGTGCGAATGTCGCATCCTGACTGAAGCAGGTGCGTCGCGAAGCAGTGCCGAAATGTATGACAAGAAGCCGGCTGCGCAATCCCCGCCTTGTGCACGGCGGTCTTCACCGCCCGTTGAATGACCCGTTCGTGCACGTGGTGACGAACCGCCCCGCCCGAGTAAGGATCGGTACACAGCGAGTCGGCAGGAAAGAGGTACTGCCATCCCCACTGTTGCGCTCTAGCCGGATACTTGTGCGATAGCGTTAACGGCAAGGAAGCGCCCGGCGCACCCCTCCTGCGCTCGCGCCCGAAACGCGCATTCAGCTTCGCAAGGTGCGCGCGAAACGGCGAGACCAACACCGCGGGAAGCACCGTCACGCGATCCTTGGCACCCTTGCCGCCTCGAACCACGATCTCTCCGCAATCCAAATGAAGATCGTTTACTCGAAGCCGAAGTGCCTCGGTCAAGCGCAAGCCACCCCCATAGAGCAGCGAAGCGACGAGCCAAGGCACACCATCGAGTTCCGCCAGCACCGCACGCACCTCCATCCGGCTCAGCACCACCGGCAGCCGCTTCGGCTTTGACGCCCGGGTGATGTTCTCCAGCCATGACAGATCCACGCCGAGGACCTGCCGATACAAGAACAGCAATGCATGCAGCCCCTGATTCTGAGTCGCCGCGCTCACCCGTTGGTCCACCGCCAAATGCGTCAGAAACGCCTCCACCTCCGCCGCACCCATCTCTCGAGGATGCCTCCTCCCATGGAACTTAACGTAGCGCCGAATCCAATGCAGGTAGGCCTTCTCGGTCCGAAGCGCCAAGTGCAGAGTGCGCATCCGGTCACGCGCCACCTCGAATAAACCGCGTCCTTCCGTCATATACTTGGCGTCGGGAGTTATGCGCCAGCCGTAAATCGGTGTACCAAGGAAATCAGAAGGATGTGCGATGACCAAGGGCGATATCTGTCGGATTTGGCGGGATTTGGTCCGGCGAATTAATAGTTAGACGTCCCTGCATGTCGGCCCTGCCCCAACTTGTTGTTCGGATCCTCGTCACAATCGTTCTATTGGTTATTCCACTAGGTTCGCTCGCGTGGGGTGCGCGTACATGCCGCACGCTCTGGCGTCGCGGCACTACTCCATGGGGTCGTCTCGTTTACAATTACGGTGTTCGGGGTTTCGGACTGTCCACGGCTGTATCGATCACCATAATCGGTGGATATCTTGGCGCGACGGTTCTCGCTACGTCCCCAGCAGACACCTGGCGGTGCGCGATTGCCGGCGCCATCTTCGCCGCGATCTTTGGTACGCCAGTTGGATTAGGCGCCGGATATCTATGGGGCACATGGATGGCCTACTTCGCGCGCCTGGAGCCAGATGTCGAACGTAAAACAGGTGGCGGATAATCGCCTAACTTGCGTTGGAGCGGACACGCGGCGTAGCTTCGTTGGTCGTCGGAGGGAATCGATGATTGGGGATAAAGTAGCTTCGGTCAGCTCGACGCGGCCGCGTGCCGCTCAACTTGGACGTTAGGTTGTCGTCATGCGTACCATCTTATTGCTCGCTCTCTTTGCTCTCAGTGGCGGTTCACTCGGCATTCGCCAGGCGGACGCTCAATTGCTCCCGGTGGA